>Ga0126377_10004350_pt1 | contig 10291 bp, 7 predicted proteins | sample PanSoiMetPlot_22_FD_92647 | JGI IMG/M metagenome (GOLD analysis project Ga0126377, IMG submission 92647) | Tropical forest soil microbial communities from Panama - MetaG Plot_22 | ecosystem: Environmental > Terrestrial > Soil > Tropical forest > Bulk soil | place: Panama | collected 2016-02-17 | reverse complement strand
GGCGGATACGAACTTGTCGACTGTACGCGTGCCGGTGATCACCGCAATCGCTCGATCCTGGCGCACGCGCGTTGCCCTCGCGGTCGTCGGGCTCGTGCTGTGCTCGCTCGCCGCGGTCGCCGGCGAGGATGTGCGGCGGTTCCACGTAGAGGTCGGTGACCTCGGCGACACGCTGAACGCCGTCGCCGCGCAGGCCGACGTGCAGATCCTCTACGACCCCTCGCTCGTGACCGGGCGACGCGCCCCGGTGCTCGACGGCGACTTCTCCGTGGGCGAGGCGCTGGCACGCGTGCTGGCGGGTTCCGGCCTCGCCGCGGTCGCCGCGACACCCGACACGTTCGTGCTGAAGCGGCGCCTGCCGCCCAAGCATGCGCCCCCGCCCGAGACGACGGTCGACTCGCCTGAATTCAGCTCGACCACCGAGCTCGCCAGCATTTTCGTGCGCGGACCGGGCCCGCAGCGCTCGGCCGCCGAATCGGCGATCTCGATCACCGAGATCGACCGCGAGCAGATCGACGCGAGCGGCTACACGACGCTGTTCGACCTCTTGCGCGCGCAGCCCGGCGTCGAGGTCGCCAACCAGCCCGAAGCGATGAGCGCGGCGAGCAGCTCGGTGTTCAAGACCGGCGCGTCGGGTGCGGCCGCGGTTGCGCTGCGCAGGCTCGGCGCGAAGAACACGCTGATCCTCGTCGACGGGCGGCGCATCACCGGCTACGGCATCTCGCAGCTCGACACGGCGACGGTGCCGGACCTCTCGAGCATTCCGCTCGCGATCGTCGACCGCGTCGAGATCCTGCGCGACGGCGCATCGGTCGTCTACGGCTCCGACGCCGTCGCCGGCGTCATCAACATCGTGCTGCGACGCGACTTCACTGGCAGCGAGGTCGAGGCGTACACCGGCGTGTCGAGCCGCGGCGATGCGGCGAGCTCGCGCCTCTCGTACCGCTTCGAGACGAACACCGACGGCGGCACCAGCGCGTTCGTGAGCCTCGACGTCGCGCACGCCGACCCGCTGATCGGCGACGATCGCAGCTGGTACACGCTCGATCAGAGCTACCGCGGCCTCGCCGACGCGCGCAGCCCCGCGTCGTTTCCCGGCAACTTCCTCTACGGCACGCAGTACGTCGCGCGCGACGGCTGCGCGCCGCAGAATCTGTCGGCGGCCGGCGTGTGCCTCCTCGACAGCGCGAAGTACACGACGCTGCTGACCGGGAAATCCGGGCAGTCGGTGTTCGCGCGCGTGACGCATCCGTTCGGCGACGACATCGTGCTGCACGCGGACGTTCGCGCCGCCGACGTCACGCAGCACCAGCAGGCCGCGCCGTCGACGTCGCAGATCGCCAATCCCTCGCCGACGCCCGGGGAGCCCGATTCGCTCGCGTATTCGTTCAACGATCTCGGCCCGGTCAAGGAGACGACGCGCTCGACGCTGGCGAGCCTCACCACCGGGCTCGACGGCCGCAGCGGTCACTGGAGCTGGGACGCGGACCTCCGCCTCGAAGAGAGCCGCGTGCGCGACGCGATCGATCACCTGATCCTCGCCGAGCCGCTCGACGGCGAGCCGATCTTCGATTTCGACAACCCGTCGGTCGATCCGGACAGCGCGGCGGTCGCCGCGCCCGAGGTCGTGCGGCGCGGCACGACGACGCTGGCGGCGCTCAATTCCGATCTCGCGGGTCCGCTGTTCGACCTTCCGTCCGGCGCCGCCGCGCTCGCCGCCGGCATCGAGCTCCGCCGTGAAGGCATCGAGCTCGACCCCGACCGCGTCCTGCAGTCCGGCGCGCTCGCCAACCAGCCGGCCGAGGTGCCGGTCTCGGAGTACCGGCCGGCGGCCGCCGTGTACGCGAAGCTCGACATGCCGCTGACGGCGTCGCTCGACGGCTACGTCGCCGGCCGCTACGACAAGACCCGCGGATACGCGGGGCACTTCTCGCCCGCGCTCGGCCTCTCGTGGAACGCGCTGCCGAGCGTGACGCTCCGCGCGACGCACTTCGGCGGCTATCGCGCGCCGGCGCTGTCCGAGCTGCACCGGTTCGCGGGCTCGCTCGCGGCCGCGGTGCCGCAGTTCTATTTCATTCCGAAGGCGCTCGGGCCTTGCGCGATCCAGACCGTCGAGACGCCGGACCAGCTCGGCTGCGAGCTCTTCACGACGACGATCGGCAACGAGAACCTGCAGGCCGAAACCTCGCGCACGAACGCAATCGGATTCGCCTGGTTTCCGTCGCCGTCGTTCTCGATGGACCTCGACTTCTACGACACGCTGCGCGACAACGAGATCGCCGAGCTCCCGCTCGAATACGCGCTGGAGAACCCGGACCAGTTCCCGGGATTCCTTACCCGCAATGCCGACGGCGAGCTCGTGTCGATCAACGAGATGCTGGTCAACCTCGGCCACACGCGCACGCGCGGCGTCGACTTCGAGGCGCGCTGGGACGTCGAGACGCCCGATGCCGGCCGCCTCAAGATCGGCTTCGGCCTCAACTACCTCGGCGATCTCGAGCGCGAGGTGACGCCGGGCACCGATCCGCTCCAGTACGCGGGCTTCCGCAGCGAACCGCGCGTGACGGCGGTGACGTCGGTGCGCTGGGCGATCGACGCGTGGATCGCCGGCTTGAACCTCCGCTACACGGGCAACTACGCCTACGAGGAATACGCCAGCGCCGCCGACACCTGCCCGGCCTACAAGGCGAACCTCGGCCGCTGCCGGACGCCGTCGTTCACGCTGGTCAACCTGAGCCTCGCGTACCAGGGCTTCCCCCACTGGTCGATCACGGGTTACGTCAACAACGTCTTCGACCACACGCCGCGCTTCTACGACGAGGCGTCCGGCGGCTACAACCCGGCCTTCGACGATCCGGTGGGGCGCTACTTCGCCGTGCGCGCGACGTACAGCTTCTGAGCGGTCGCGGCGGCTCTGCTCGACGGACCGGAAAGCCGAGGTAGGGTGTTCGCGCTCCCGAACGTCATACCCGAGGACGCCCCCGTAAGCGTCCCGTAGAGCCGTTCGAGGAGAGTACCCGTGACCGAGGCCGAGCTGCCGTTGTCGGACCTGACCGGAAAAGCGCGAATCCGCCACGTCGCGTTGCACCTGTTCGCGGCGCGCGGCTGCGCGCAGACGCCGCTCCGGCTCATCGCGGGCAAGGCGTTCGTGTCGCTCGCGCTGATCTCGCATCATTTCGGCACGAAGCACGAGCTGCGCGAGGCGGTCGAGAAATACATCGTCTCGTGCTTCGAGAAGGCGATCGACGACATCGCGCAGAACGCGCTGCGCCGCTCCGACGCCGACGCGATGAAGCAGCTGGTCGAAGGCCTCGAGCGCGTGCTGAACTCGCGCCCCGAAATCCGCGGCTACATCCGCCGCGCCGCGAGCGAAGGCTCGAGCGCCGGCGGCAACGCGCTGATCGACGCGCTGATCCGCATGACGCAGGCCGCGCTGGTGCGCATGTCGCTCAGCGACGGCGACCGCGACGGCACCTGGCAGCCGCTGCAGGTGTTCCTGCTCGTGTTCGGTCCGACGCTGCTCGAGCCTGCCCTGCAGCGGCGCGTGCCGGATCTCTTCGAGCAGGGCTCGGCGCAGGCGCGCCTGCGCTCGAACGTGCGCGTGCTGCAGTCGGCGCTCGTGCCGCCGCCGCGCCCGAGCACGCTGCCCGCGTTCGCGATCGAACGTCCTCTGCGCGTCGGCGCACAGGCCTGAGAGCGCAACGTGCGATGATCGGGACCGTGCTACCGTTGGCGCGGCGCGACGATGCCGCGCGGCGACACGCTCGCAGATCGCGGACGTCGAAGCCCGCGGCGCAGCGGACGGCATCGCACGTCCGGCGCGCGCATCGACATCGCACGGACTTCCGCATGCCGCGAAGCCTCGCCGGGGGCGAGAACACTGCCGAGCTTTTCGAGCGCTTCGTCCGCGAGCGCGTGCCCTCGCTTGAGCGTTTCCTCGGCCGCCTGCGCGTGCGCGAGGACGACGTCGAGGACGTCGCGCAGGAAAGCGTGGCGCGCCTCCTGCGCTACCGCGACCAGGAGCCGCCCGAGGCCTGGACCGCACTCCTCTATCGCATCGCGATCAACGTCACGCGCGACCGCGCGCGCCGCGATCGCCACGCGGCGCCGACGGCGGACACCGCGGCCGAACCCGTCGCCGCCGACGCGTCGCCCGAGCAGCACGCGAGCGATCTCGAGTCGCTCGCGCGCGTGCGCGCCGCGATCCTGCGCCTGCCGCCGCGCTGCCGCGCCGTGTACCTGATGCATCGCGTCGAGGGTTTGAGCTATCCCGAAATCGCGCGCCGCTGCGGCGTGTCGACGAAGGCGGTCGAAAAACACATGTCGCACGCGCTGCGCGAGCTGCGCGAGCGGGCCGGAGCGGAAACGCCATGACCCGCGCGAACGACATCGCACGCCGGCAGGCAGCCGATTGGTTCGCGCGCCTCCTCGCGCCCGACGCGAGCCCGCGCGACCACGACGCCTTCGAGCGCTGGTGCGCCGAGAGCGACGCGAACGCCGACGCCTACGCGGCCGTCGCGGCCGATCACGAGCTCGCGCGGCTCCTCGCCGACGATCCGATGATTGCCGCGGCGACGCGCAAGGCGCGCATCGCCTACGCGGGCCACGGCCGGACGGGCGGTTTGCGCCGCTACGCGGCGCTCGCGGCCGCGGCGATCGTCGTCGTCGCCGCCGGCGCCTTCGCCTGGCGCCTCTATCGCGACGCACCGCGCGCCGAGGCGCTCGCGACCGCGGTCGGCGAGCAGCGCACGGTCGTGCTCGCCGACGGCACGCGGCTCGTGCTCGATACCGACACGCGCCTCGACACGCGCTTCGGCGGCGCCGCGCGCGAGCTCGTGCTGCACCAGGGCCGCATCGACATCGACGTCGGCCGCGACGCGCGCCCGTTCTCGGTCGCCAGCGGCCGCGGCGTCGTGCGCGACGTCGGCACGCGCTTCGAAGTCGAGCGCCGCGGCGAGGACGTCGCCGTGACGCTCATGTCCGGCGCGGTGAACGTGTCGCTGCCGGAGGTCGCGGGTGCGGGCGAAGCGACGCTCGCGCCGGGCCAACAGGCGCGGTTCGGCGCGACCGGTGGCATCGTCGTCGCCGAGACGGCCGACATCGGCACCGCCGCGCGCTGGACCGAGGGCACGCTGGTCTTCAAGGAGCGCCGGCTCGGCGACCTCATCGCCGAGGTCAACCGCTATTCGACCGTGCAGATCCGGCTCGCCGACGATTCGCTCGCGGACCTTCGGGTCAGCGGCGTGTTCCGCGTCGGCGACCAGGCGGGGCTGCTCGAGGCGCTCCGGACCGGGTGGTCGATCTCGACGAAGCAGACGTCCGATCGCGAGATCCTTCTGTTGCGGAAATAGCCTTTTCCGGTGCCTGCCGCCGTCCTGTCGCGGATCGGCAACACCGGCGTCACGGGCATTGGCCGTAGAATCGAACCGTCGTAGTGGCGCCTAAGGGGGAGCCAATGCGCATTCGCCGTTTACTGGTGCTCGCCGCCGTCGCTTTCGCTGCCGGCAGCCTGCACGCGCAAGCGCTGCCGGGTTCGGAGCGCGACGCGCCGCCGATCGTCGAGCTCCCGCCCGCCGACATCTCGGTGACGCTCGACGACGGTTTCGACGTCGTCGAGCCCGGCCAGATCGTCACCTGGACGCTGACCGTCAACAACGTCGGCATCAACGGCCTTTCCGGCGTGCTGCTGACGACCGCGCTGTCGCGCAACCTCAGCCAGATCTTCTGGACCTGCCGCGCCTCGACGGGATCGCAGTGCACGTCGAACGGCTCGGGCGCGCCGAACGACAGCATCGTCGTCGCGAGCCTCGGCAGCGTCAGCTACCGCATGACCGCGACCGTGCGGCTCGACGCCGTCGACACGGTCAGCGTCAGCATGAGCGCGGCGATACCGTCGGGCTACATCGACCTTACGCCGGAGAACAACCGCGCGACCGACACCGATTTCGTCGGCACGCACGATGACACGATCTTCGTGGACGGGTTCGACGACTGATCGCTGCTACGGCAGTCTCTCGAAGTCTGGCAGGCCCCAGGACTTGTCGAAGAACGGCTCGGTCGGCCCATAGAAGCGAAAGTAGGTGAACCAGCTCTTGCCCGGAAGCGTCTGCACCCAGTTCGCCTCGTGGCCGGCCGGCGCCTTGGGACCGAAGTAGACGTCGATCGACCCATCGGCATTCTTGACCAGGTCTTCCTTCCTCGACGAAAGGTCGGGTCGCCCCTGCGGCGTTTCGATCATGCGACGCGTATCTTCGTCGTAATACGTGATCGACCAGAATTGCTTCACCGGCGGATTCGGCGGCACGTGCAATTTGTACGTGTTGCTGCCGTTGAACCAGTTCCCGTCGCGATCCCGATAGGACGCGATGTAACGCTGTCCCACGCCCGGCGTCTGCGTCAGCATGCCCTTCGAGATCACGACGGCCTCGTAGAACCACGCGGCGCGCTCGTCGAGCTGATCGTAGTTCGGCGCGCGCTGGTCGACGGATACGACGAGCGCGTGTTTCCAGTGCGTGCCCGGCCAGAACGGCGGCTCGACCCGCTTGTCCGACGTGTTGGCCTTGGCCATGGCCTCGCCGACGATCAACCCGTCCTCGAGGATCTTCTTCTGTCGCGCGTCGGGTGCGAAAGCCTTGCCCTTTTCGATTCCCAGGAATCGAAGCTGCGCGAGGATCAGGCGATCGCGCTCGTCGATCGGCTCGCGTTGAATGACTTCGTTGATGCTCTCCCAGTAAGCCATGCCGCGCGGAGGCTCCTGGCTCCACGTCACGTCGCCCGCCGCGCGTACCGGCATCGGCGTTCCCGTGCCCTGCGCAGACCATGTGTATGTCTTGATGTGCGGAACGATTTCGGCGATCGCCTTCTTCTTGTCGTCGCCGAGCAGCCGGACGCCTGCGAGCACGTCGCGGCTCGTCGACTGGACGACGAAGTAGCCTTTCGCATCGACCTTGTCGTGCCCGGGCGGCAGGATCAGGTACTTTCCGCCCTTGCCGTGATCGGGACCGACCACGCCGAGGTCCGCGAGCACGCGCTGCCAGTCATCGAGGATCATTCCCGCCATCAATCCCGGCGGTATCTCGACGACGATCGGGCCGCTCTCCTGCAGGTCGATGAAGGTTGCGATGTACGGCGTCGTGAAGTTCGGCGTCAGGATGCCGAGCTTTTCCTTGAAGTCGAGATACGAAAGCATTTCGCCGTTCCTGGCCTTGAACACGCCGAAATGCGCGCGTCGCCATTCGTTGAGGCCGACGGCGGGGATCGCCCAGAGATAGGCCTGGCAGGCGCGCTGGAAATCCATCGTGTCGTAAAGCTTCTTGACGGTGTCCTCGGTCGGATATCCGCTCTGGAAGGAAAGCTTGCCGATCGCGGTATCGACGGTCTCCGGCTCCGACGCCGCCACCGAAGCGGACAACAGCGCGCCCCAAATCGCCGACGACAGGATTCGCATGGGATGTCTCCTCGTTGACGTCCGCCATCCATCCAGGGCGGAAAGCATGCGCGCTGGCCGGCGAGGGGGCGACCGTAGAATTTCCCGTTTTCGATACGTAGGTCTACCAAGCGCGTCTTGTCGATCCGACGCCGGACGGATGTGCTCGCCGGGACCACCCCGAGTCAGGTGAATCTACTGATACGACGATGGGTAGTTTTACGGTCGTCCGGCACCGGCAATTGTGGTCTTTTGGCGAAATCGGCAGCGGCCATTCGAGCCAACCCACGAGACGGAGGTCACATGAAGCAGCGCATCCTGCGGTCTCTGAGCGTCTGTGCGCTGTTGTCGTTCGCGACAGATGCGCTCCCGGCGGATACGGATCGTTTCGACGGTCTCGCCAACCTGTCGTTCGAACAGAATCGTCCGACGGCGCAGACCGCGAACACGCTGAAGGAAGAGCTCGTCTTCCAGCGCGCGACGCAGACCTATCTCTGGGCGATGCCGCTGCTCAATACAATGGGCATGCGCGACGGTTTCGCCGAGTCGTTCGGCACCGGCTACAACACGATGGCGATCTGGATGAAGCGTCTCGATGCGAAGACGCGCATCACGACGCCGAACTCCGACCTGATCTACGGCATGGTGTTCGTGAACCTCGCCGACACGGGGCCGCTGGTATTCGAGGCTCCGCCTAAGCTGCAGGGCATCCTGCTCGACTTCTGGCAGCGACCCATCCCGCACGACGGCGGCAAGTTCTTCGGCGACGTCGGGCTGCCCGGTCCCGACGGGGGAGCGGGCGGAAAATTCCTGATCCTTCCTCCGGGCTATTCCGGCGATGTGCCGAGCGGCTACTACGTCTATCGCTCGGGGACCAACAACGTCTTCATTTTCCTGCGCTCGTTCTACAAGGATCTCGCCAACATCAAGCCGGCCGTCGACGTGCTCGAACAGTCGGTGCTGTATCCGCTCGGCAAGAAGGAAAGCGCGGACAAGATGAAATTCGTCGATGCATCCGGCGCGCGACACGAGATGCTGCCGCGCACCGACGCGTCGGCGTTCCAGGAGCTGAAATATCTCGTCGATACCGAAGGAGGCAATCTCGCCGATCCGGACTGGCTCGGCATGCTCGCGAGCCTCGGCATCGTCAAGGGCAAGGCGTTCGAGCCCGATGCGCGCACGAGGAAGATCCTCGGCGATGCGGCGAAGACCGGTTACGACATGAGTCGCGTCATCGGATTGCAGGGCATGAGCGGCGATGCGAACTACCACGTGTACGCGGACCGCCAGTGGATCAATCCGGTAAACAACCTGTCGTCGCGCTGGCCCGACTCGGTGCTCGATCTCAGCTTCAGCGCACGCGCCGGCAACTATCGCGACCTCGATGCGCGAGTCTGGTTCTTCACGGACTACTACTCGATCAGCCCGGGCATGGTGTCGATGACGCCCGGCAAGGGCGCGTTCTACATGATCGCGTTCAACGATCAGAAGGGCGAGGCGCTCGTCGGTGCGAACGACTACAAGGTGACGCTGCCGCCCAACGTTCCTGCAGAGCTCTTTTGGTCCGTCACGCTGTACGAGGCCGAGAATGCCTCCGGTCTCGACAACGGGCAGCCGTTCCCGTCGCTCGGGAAATTGAACAAGCCAGCGCAGGATCGCGACGGCAGCACGACCTTGTACATCGGTCCCCGCGCGCCGAAGGGCCATGAGCGAAATTGGCTGGCAACGGTGCCAGGCCGCGGATTCTTCGCGATTCTGCGTCTCTACGCACCGGCGCAGCCGGCGATCGACGGAAGCTGGAAGCCGGGCGACATCGAGAGAGTCCACTGACTTCGATGGAGGCCATCGCTCACTACCCGCTGTTGCTGGGGGTCTTCTCGTTGGCGCTGTTGTGGCTCGTCTCCTGGCTCGCGGCGTCGCTCTTCAAGGCGGCCGGCGCGCGCACCGCTGCCGAACATCCAGCGTACGGCGCCGTGCAGGGAGCCACACTGACGCTGCTCGGGCTGCTCATCGGCTTCACGTTCTCGATGTCGCTGAGCCGATACGACCAGCGGAAGAATCTCGAAGAGGAGGAAGCGAACGCGATCGGCACGGAATATCTGCGCGTCGAGTTCTTGCCCGCGGGCGACGCCACGAAGGCGAAGGAGTTGCTAAAAAGCTATCTCGACGAGCGACTCCAGTTCTATGCGACGCGCGACGACGACGAGCTGTCGCAGATCGATGCACGTACGGCTGCGTTGCAGGACGAGCTCTGGTCCATCGTCAGGAAAGCCGCGTCGTCGCAGCCGACGCCGGTCATGGGCGTGGTGGTCACCGGCATGAACGACGTCCTGAACTCGCAGGGGTACACGCTCGCCGCGTGGCGCAACCGCATACCGCACGAGGCGTGGTGGCTGATGGAAGCGATGGCCGTCTGCGCCATCGTCCTGGTGGCCGGCCTGCACAAGCAAGCCGGCATCAGCGCGCGATTGCAGCCGGTCCTGCCGATCGTCGTGTCGCTGGCGCTGTTCATGATCGCCGACATCGACAGTCCGCGCCGCGGGTTGATTCGGGTCGTGCCGCAGAACCTTCAGAGCCTGTCGCAATCGCTCCATCCGCATTGATCCGTCGTGCCGATCTCGATCGGCGAAGACTGGAAGGCGATCTCGCGGAAGATCCTGCCCATGGGCGGCGGCGGATCTCGCAAGACCGCTCGCTACTTTCCGATACAGAACGAGCTGAAGATCGCGCCGAGCAGGTCCTCGCTGGTGAACTCGCCGGTGATCTCGCCGAGCGCGTGCTGCATCTCGCGCAGCTCCTCGGCCGCGAGCTCGCCCGCGTTGCGTTCGATCAACGCCGATTCGGCGGCGGCGAGATGCGTGCGTG
>Ga0126377_10004349_pt1 | contig 10291 bp, 11 predicted proteins | sample PanSoiMetPlot_22_FD_92647 | JGI IMG/M metagenome (GOLD analysis project Ga0126377, IMG submission 92647) | Tropical forest soil microbial communities from Panama - MetaG Plot_22 | ecosystem: Environmental > Terrestrial > Soil > Tropical forest > Bulk soil | place: Panama | collected 2016-02-17 | reverse complement strand
GGTCGAACTCGACTCCGACGATCATCAAAGCGAAAATCTTTTTTTGCGGCTGCGCCTCAAGGAAGGCGTCAATCTACGCGAGCATCGCGAGCGTTTCGGTGTCGATGTGGCTGATCGTTATCAGGCCGAATTATCTCGATTACGAGATGCAGATTTGATCGAACTGATAGAGGATAATTTAGTAATATCTCGGAAAGGCAAGGTATTAGCGAACGAAGTCTTTGCTACTTTCGTATGAGATAATCTCGGCCACCCCAAAGGTATTGAAATTAATCTCAACTAACGGAAGGGTAGATGTCAGAATATGAAATGCAGAGAAGAATGGAATTTATCGTAGAGCAACGAGCTCTCTTTGTTTCCGATCTACAAAAGCTTCAGGAAGAGCAAGCGAAATCGGAATCCAGAATTAGCCGTCTCGAAGGAGCAGTAGTCGCAGTCGTCAATCTGATCGGTAACCTTGCAAAGGCCCAAAAGACCACTGAAACCAAATTATCCGACCTTTCAGATAAATTTAATGCTATGACTGATCGTCTCGACCAGGTGACAGAGCGGGTCGATGAATTGACGGTGCGCATGGATACTTTCATCACGATGATGGTCGAGCGCTATTTCGGGAATCAGAATGGAGATGTAAAAAGAGAGGAATGATAGATCTTCGCAGTGATACCGTAACCAAACCCACTCCCGCAATGCGCCGCGCTATGGCCGAGGCCGAAGTCGGCGACGATGTTTACCTGGAAGACCCGACCGTCAATCGCCTGCAGGAACGAGCGGCAGAAATTCTGGAAAAAGAAGCAGCGCTCTTCGTTCCTTCCGGTACTATGGGCAATCAGGTCTGCATCAAACTGCTGACCCGCCCCGGGACCGAAGTCATGTTGGAAGAGCGCTGTCACATTTATAATTATGAGATGGGAGCTTCGGCTGTCGTCTCCGGCGTGACATTCCGGCCGTTGCGCGGCCACAACGGTTCGCTCAGCTGGGACCTGATCCGCCAATCGATCCATCACCGGGCGCCATATTATGTCACACCCACATCGCTCATCGCTCTCGAAAACAGTCACAACATGGCCGGCGGCTCAGTCATGCCCCTGAGCGTCTCACGAGAGATTTGCGCCCAGGCCCACGCCTTAGGGTTGCCCGTGCATCTCGACGGGGCGCGCATCTTCAATGCTGCAATCGCGCTCGAGACGACCGCCGCCGAAATTGCGCGGCCATTCGACTCGGTCATGTTCTGCTTGTCGAAAGGGCTCGGAGCGCCGGTCGGTTCAATGATTGCCGGAAAGAGGGAATTCATCGATGAGGCGCGGAATATTCGCAAGCTTCTCGGTGGAGGAATGCGGCAGGTCGGGTTACTGGCGGCGGCGGGCATGATCGCACTTGAAGAAAGCACGAAAGTCCTGCACCAGGATCATGAGAAAGCGAAGAGACTGGTCTCTGGTCTGGCCGAAATATACGGTGTCGAAGCGGACCCTGAGCGGGTGCGGACAAACATTGTTATCTTTGACATAGCGGCGACGGAGATGACCACTTTTCAATTATCCTCGGAGTTGAAAGGCCGGGGTGTGCTTGCCAACGGCATCAACGAACGCGAGATGCGAATGGTCACGCATTACGACGTGAGCAATGAGGATATTGAAAAGACAATTTCCGCAACGCGCGAAATATTAAGCAGGTAAAGAATTTTGTCTGATCGGAGACTAATCATTGCAATCGACGGCCCTGCAGGCGCAGGCAAAAGCACGGTTGCAAAACATCTGGCGCGCCGGCTCGGCTATCTCCTGATCAATACCGGCGCCATGTATCGGGCTGTCGCATGGAAAATTCTCAACCTCCAGGTTCCACTCGAGGATCTGCCACGGATCGGGCAACTGGCAGAAGAATCATTAATTGAGTTGCGGGGTGAGGTGGACGCTACCCGAGTCTTAATTGATGGCTCTGATATCACCGATCAGGTTTCGACACCCCAGGTTAGTTATGCGGCCTCGATCGTTTCGACAATCCCGGCCGTCCGGCGCGCTCTCGTTGCGCGACAACAGGAGATGGGCAGGGCGGGCGGTGTCGTGATCGAGGGGCGTGATATCGGCACTCATGTGTTTCCGGATGCTCAGGTGAAAATCTACCTCGATGCATCTCCTGAAAGGCGGTCGTGTCGACGATATGCGGAAGTGGAATGTCGCGGGACCATCGAGGAGATGAGAAAGGAGATCGAGGCGCGCGATCTGCGCGACAAGACACGCAGCGATTCACCGCTCATTCAGGCTGAAAATGCAATCTACATCGATTCGTCGGAGATGACGATCGATCAGGTAGTTGAAAGGATATTGGCGATAGTTTATGTTCACAGGGATTATCGAAGAAACCGGGACGATTCTCCAGGTCTCGACCGAGCGCAATGACGCGCGTCTTGAGATTCGGACAAAAAAGCTCCCGGCAGACATCAAGACAGGCGAAAGTATCTCGGTTAATGGCATCTGTTTGACGATCATCGATCGTGGCTCTGATTGGTTCGCCGCTCAAATATCGACTGAGACATTGCGGCGAACGAGTTTGAAATCTGCGAGAAAGGGCGCACTCGTCAATCTCGAATGGCCGCTCAGCTCAGCTTCGCGCCTCGGAGGTCATCTCGTCCAGGGGCATGTCGATGGGACGGGTGAATTCCTCGAGGCGAAGGCGGACGGCGAAGGCTGGGTGATCCGTATCGGCTTCCCGCGGGAGCTGGAACGCTACATCGTTGAAAAAGGCTCGATCGCAGTCGATGGAATCAGTTTGACGGTCGCCTCTCTCTCCGAAGGTTGTTTTGAGGTCGCTGTCATTCCTCATACCTGGAAGGTCACGAAACTGAGTTCGCTCGATCGTGGCAGCCCTGTCAACCTCGAAGTAGACATCATCGCTAAATATGTCGAGCGGATGATCCAGCCACATTTGAATGGGCATCATTTATGACCTTTGCAACCATTGAACAGGCCATTGATGATTTTCGTTCGGGGAAAATGGTAATCATCGTCGATGATGAAGACCGGGAGAACGAGGGCGATCTCGCCTGCGCAGCGGAGAAGGTCGATCCTGGAATCATCAATTTTATGGCACGCGAAGGACGGGGACTGATCTGCCTGCCACTGTGTGAAGAGCGTTGTGACCAACTCAATTTACATTTGCAGGTCTCCGAGCGCGAAAACAGTTCCAGTTTCGGCACTGCGTTTACCGTCTCAATCGAAGCCCGTCATGGTGTAACGACCGGCATCTCGGCTGCTGACCGGGCCACTACCATCCTGACGGCTGTCAACCCAAAGGCTAAATCCTCCGATTTAGTGCGTCCGGGCCATGTCTTTCCGCTTCGTTCACGCAATGGAGGCGTTTTGATGCGGCCGGGACAGACCGAAGCGAGCGTGGACATCGCGCGTCTGGCAGGCCTCACTCCCGCGAGCGTGATCTGTGAGATCATGAATGAAGATGGAACTATGTCGCGACTCCCACAACTGATCGAGTTCGCGCGCAAACATCGACTCCATATTATTTCCATCGCCGATCTGATCCGTTATCGCATGCAGAATGAGATTCTCGTGCGCCGAATAACACAAGCCAATGTTCCGACGATCAACGGCGAGTTTCGCGCGATCGCATTCGAAAACCTGATCAACGGCGAGGTTCATCTCGCGATGGTTATGGGTGAGATCAATGCCGATGACCCGATACTCGTCCGCGTCCATACTCAGTCGGTTCTGAGCGATGTCTTCGGCAGCCTGCACGACGATCATGGCCAGCAATTGCAGAAAGCCCTGCAGCTCATCAGAGCTGCAGGGCGCGGAATAGTGCTTTATCTCAAACAGGAGATGCGTGGCGTCGGCCTCGCGGATCAATTGCGTGGGTACCAGGGTCTACAACTCGACCATGAAGTCGATACCAATGAGAAGCGTGATTTTATGCGAGATATGCGCGATTACGGCACAGGCGCGCAGATTCTTCACGAAATCGGCGTGCGGAAACTGCGCCTGCTCTCAAACCATCCCCCCAAACTTCACGCACTGGAAGGCTTTGAACTGGAGATCGTTGCCCACGTCCCTCTTACGGCAGATGAGAGCGGGAAGAAGGATTACGAAATAAACGAAAATAACGAAAAAGACGAAAAGCAATAGAAATTTCGTCTTTTTCGTTTTTTTCGTTTATTTCGTAATCCTTCTTCAGCGAGGTGAAAACCGCAGCGTTTCATCCTCGGTAACGCTCTGCTCCGGTTTTGCCACGTCATTCTTTGGTAATTCTTGATTTGCGGTATTCACGAGAGGCGAAGCATAAATATTACTGGATGGGGGATTGATCTGCTCCTGCTCCAGTTCAATTCGTTTGGGAGCAATAAAAATGCCGTTAATCAGATGCGCAACTCCGCGGGTCACTGGAATCGCTCCCAACAACCAGATCATTCGTAGGAATTCTACCAATCCGAAAATCTGCCTTCCAGTTTCCTGAAAGATGATCGACTCGAGGCTCCCGAGCAAACCGGAATCTTCAGCTACACCAAGCAAATGATGCCAAACAACCATCCAGGCGCCGCCTCCCAGAATCGATAAAATTGCAAGTTGCAGGCTGTATTTTCGCGAATGAGCGGCTTTGACTTTATTCAGTGCTTTATTGAATTCGCGCGTCCAATTGGGCATTTGCTGAGACTGCGCGGGCGATACTACCCCCCCCTCGAGCTTTCGCGTCTTCTTGATACTGGTCACCTCCTCAAACCCGGAGCGGAGGCTGCTTCCCAATTCTTTCAGGTCCCGCTTGAGCCCCTCAAAATCAAACTGGCTGTGCTGCCGGTCCGCGATTGCATCAAGAATTACCCCAACCTTCATCCCGCAGTTCTTGCAGAACCTTTGCCCTTCAGTTATTTCCCTGCCACACCTGGGGCAATACAACATATGTTTCCTCCTCGGATGAACCGCTGTTAGATTTCAGATGCTAGATGCTAGATGCTAGATGCTAGTATGATCATACTAGCATCTAGCATCTGAAATCATCCAATGTTCGAATCTACGACAAAAGGGCTACCCGAGTTCCGGGTGATTTCAGTCCTGTAATTGACGCTCGGATTTCAGATAACTGGCGCGAATGCTGGTTTTGATATTGCCCCGCAAATTGAAATCGCCTTCAATCCTGAATTCCAATGGATCACATGCCGCAACGAAATCTTCGAGTATTCGATTGACCACATGTTCATGGAAGATTTTCACGTCACGGAACGAGTTAATGTAGAGCTTGAGCGATTTCAGCTCAATACAGCGGTGATTCGGTACATAACGGATGTGCAGTGTTGCGAAATCGGGAAAGTCGGAAAAGGGACAGATCGCCGTGAACTCGGTTGTGGTGAAATCGATCTTGATCCGACGGCCAGGGTATTCATACGCGAAGGTATCGAGCGGGTAAAGGTTCATCTCCTCTCGCGGCGTCGAACGAATCTTGAGACCTGTTTCCGGTGTTACCTCGCGCAACGGCGGAAGTTTTTTGTGCAATTTCCTCATCCCCGATCGATCCTTCATCCTTCATCCTTCATCCTTCATGTTTGTAATTCTTCAACAATCTCGTTGGCGATCCTCCGTGCTTTTTCCAACTCTTCCGGGGCAAGCGAAATCGCCGCGACTACGGCATGACCGCCGCCACCGTAACGTTCGCAGATTGCGGCGAGATCGTGTCTTCGCGGATTCGGCGACCAGGGATTGGAACCAACAGAAATCTTCGAGCGGAAGGACGATCGGCTGACGCTTAGACTATAAGTCGTCTCCGGGTAGAGATAGTATGGAATGAACTTGTTATAACCCTCCATCTCATATCCGGTCACATCAAAATAAACGACCGGGCCGACGAGACGTGCATTCTCCTTGATCACCTCGATCGCTCGCAAGTGTCGTTGATAGACCGGACCAATCAGTTCGCGGACGTAAGATGAATTGACCACTTCCTTGATGCTCCGGTGCTGAAGGTCGCGAATAATCCGCTCAATCAATTTCTGATTGCGGTCGGCTTCGATGACCAACCCGAGTTTAAACGCGTCGGCTTTCATCTCGACCGGTTCGGCGGCTGATTCGTAAAACGCGCCGTCAATCTTGTTCGCCCAGTCGATCAATTCCTCCAGCGGCGCCGCATCGAAAGCGAACTTCCTCCTTGCAATGTCAGCAATCAGTTTCGTGCACGATTTATAGGTCGGGTCCAGAAACTTCTTGCCGCTCGTATCGGCCAGATAATGCGCCTCATCATCGGATGTCAGAAATGCGCTCTTGTGATGATCGAACCACCATGTCAATTTCGCAGAACTGCTGTATTTGAAATCGACGATCGCATTCTCATCACCGTCAAAGATCGTCTCGTCAAAAAGTGTGCCGGCGCGATGCATTACCGGTTGATAGCTAATTTCCCAGCCCGAATTAATGCGTTCCTCGTAGAATCGCGCAAAGACAGTCGCTGATGCGACTCCGTCAAAACAATTTCCATGATAACAAATCTTGATCTTCATCAGTGCCGATCCATGATCTCTCTTTCCCTTGGACAATTATCCGGGGCAAGGGGCTGAATGTAAGTATCGTTCAGATTAAGCTTTACGGGCGATCGATGCAAGTATCTAGGTAGTGGTTAGATGCTGGATGTTAGATGCTCGGGCTTTTTAAGGATAGCATTCACGATTTTCCATTTGTAATTTTAGATTTTACCTTGAAAGAAATTGGATCGCCTGGTTTTTCCTCAATTCTAAAAGCTAAAATTACAAATGGAAATGATCAATGCTTTCTTAAAAGCTCTAGCATCTAGCATCCAGTATCTAACATCATAATTTCAGTCCTGCATGAAGAGGAAGGTCAAAATCCCTTCGGCCTGAACGGGAGCGCCATTCAATCTCACCGGTTCGAAAACCCATTTGCCTGCCGCAGCGATCGCTGCGCCGCGCAGTAGTGGATGCCCGCTGATTGCTACAGCATCGATCACACGTCCAGCTACTGAAATAGTAATCTGCACCCTGACCGTACCCGAAATGTTGGCTCTCTTCGCATTCGCCGGATAGATCGGCTGCGACCTGCTGATTGCCAGATCCAGCAGGGCACTTTCCGAGACCTTCGGCATCCCCCCCGGTGCATGCTCAATCATGGGCGAGAGTGGGATTGACCAAGTCGCCGTTGTCCCCGGCGGAGGTGGTGGCGGCGGGGATTGCTCTACTCCGGCTCTAGCGACGAGATCGGGAATTTTCGCTTCACCCGGTCCCGGTTGCTCCGCCCTTAACTTCACAGATTTTTTCTCTTCCGGAATACTCTCGGAACCCAACCTGGCGGGCAATTGATGCAGGCGCTCTACCTGGTAGAGCTCACCACCTAGTTCGATCGCTGCATGAAAAAATTCCGGTTGGCCGGAAAATCCCTTTTTGAAAGTCCCGATCTGGATCATGACCACGACCTTCCGATTATCCGGAAGCAAGGCATCTACTTCAGCACAGGCAGGCAGGTCGCGGCCCTGGGTAATCAACATGGCCGGGTCACCGCCGCATTCATTGAGCTGCCAGGTCACACCTGCTTCCGAGCCGACGACTTCACGAAACCAGTCTTCGAAGGGGCTCGATGGTAATGCGGCATCCAGATTGGAAGCGAGCACGGTTTGTGCTCCAATCACCGCTTGTTTCTCCGAAAGTGGTGAGGGAGGCAACTGGCTGTTCACCAGCAGGCCACCCAGAATTAGGATCATCAGACTAGACATAGCTCGACTCAAGGCACATTCTCAGCCTGCATTCTCAAATAACTCAGGATCAGGCTTAAATTGCCGTGTCGGGCAAAGAATATTATTTTATCTTCGCCCTGAAAGTTAAATTCAGCGGCCAGTGATCTGAGAATTTCCGCACCGGCGATCAGGCTGGTTGGTTTAAAGGTTTTTCTCACATTTTTTAGATCAGACTGAATCTGGCTGAGAAGTTCCGGATCGCTGATGTTTGAGAGGTCAGGAGACAATAAAATTTCAGGGTTGGTGATCGCGCGGCGATAGAATATATTCAGGTCATCTACCGTGATGGGGACGAACGAACGCCGGTCCTGGGGATAAAGAAGAGTCACCAGCGCCCAGACGATTCCGCCGCTGAGATAAACTTTTTTGCGATTGACTAGTCCCGGTTTCCTCTCCCTCTCACTCCTCAATTCGGCCCTGATCGTTCCCTCGGAGAATTTTCGCGCGGCAAGCGCGAACTCTTTCAGTGTTATCTTATCTTTCCGGAGTTCCCTCATCCGTCTGACATCGTTGGAGAAGTTTACTACACCTCTGGGCATGCGGAGAGAGACATAATCGTAGTAAGGATTACCGACGATCGGCTGTCTTAGTTGCTGATATCCGCCTGTCGTAGTATCGGCGCCGACGTCAATCAGGACCGAAAGACTGCGATTATCATACCAGGTCGTCCCTTCGCGATAACGCCGGGGTATCGTTCCGACTGTGCTCAGCTGGACATCCGATTCAAGGTCGAGAAAAGTGATCGTCTTCCCGGTCGTATTCCGCACCTCATCTACCAGGTCGCTCAGGCTTTCGGCCTTGAGATCGCTACTGCCGAAAATATAGATCTGCTCCTCCGGCACATTGAACTGTTGTTGCATTCGTGTGAAAAATTCCGTGATTACCTGTCCGACGGTTTTCACGACCTCAGGTTTGAAGGAGCCATCACTGTTCTGGATAAGTGCAATCGCGGATAATTCGGTAAATACTACTTCCAGACCTGAGCCCTGTTCCGCATCGGAAATTTTAATAACCGCAGCTTTTACGCCTTCCGAGCTGACCTCGATCCCGCCATGTATTTTCTGATCAACTCCTTTGGGCTTGTGATGGCTAGACACGTATGAGGAGAGAAAAAGGAAGCAAATTAAAAGAAATGAGCGGTACATGATTTGAAAACCAGCATAGTACCGGATAAGAGCGCAAGCACGGAATCATTGGCAGCGCTGCTTACCCGAGATCATGTGTTGTGCACTTTCCGGACTTTGTTCTTCATCCCACTGGCAACATTACTCGAGCCTGGAACATACAATTCCGTCGCGGCTTCACTCTCTGTGCTTATTTGCTGTGGCTCTGACGCAGTGTCCCTTTTTGTCGCTGAATCGAACGCCGTCTGATAGGCCACCCGTCTCTCCTTGATAAACTTCGAGATAAAATAAACAAGGCTTATCAGGACCAGAAAAAATAATGATAAGCTGACCAATAATTTCTTCTGCTGTGGCCTGCTTCTCTCTATTCCTTCTGAGTGGGAATTAGACTGCGCCGTCGCGGGGGGAAATACCATCTTGGGTGAAGGGGAAATATCTCTTCTTGTGGCTGGTCTCACCGTGGGCACGGGAGAGGGAATTGGATTTTCCCGTGCAGATAAGACAGGCTTTATATTCTGTTGTCTCGGCCGTCCTGTCTGAAGTCTACGCTGTCGTGGATTTTCATCTTCCTGCGCATCAGGCAAAACATCTTCCGGGCTGTATTCGTGCACCGCTTTCCCTTTTCCGGGTCGCGGTTCCTGCACTTGCCGGTTCTGGATTGCTGAAACGGTTATTCCTGCCATACAGGATAATAATAGAGGGAGGAAGACAGCCAGGATTTTTGAGTAAACTGACATCGTTTGCTCTCTCTATTATTACCTGCTGAATCTCAGTGTAAGTGAATCCCAAGGCTATGGCTCGTTCGCGATTTACTGGATTTCACCGTTCATCATGAGATTATAAATATTGAATCCTAACCAGAAGAGCATCAAACATAAAATAAAGATTATGAGCAGCAGCCCCCACTGTCTCGACTTATCTCTAAATGTCATGGAAAGGGTCTCGAATCTCGGGCGGTAAGCTGCCATGAGATCCCCATCGTCCATATTCCATACTCTCTTCTGAATCGAGATTCTCTCGTTTCGTTTCGAGATCCCCTTCGACTTGCGGTAGCGATCTTCCGTTTCGCGAATTTTCGCTTCAGTTTCCGCTCTCCTTCGATCTGTATCATCATTCCCTGCCCTGGCCCTGGATTCGCCTTCTGCCCGCGACTCGGCTTCCTTACTGTTTGAATATTCGCTCCCGGGTCCGATCTCTATTCGTTCTGTCTGAAAATTTGCCCCTCTCACCTCAGCATCGCTTCTGGAGTTCTCAGCGGCAATTCTCGCCTTATATTCAGCTTCGGCTTTATCGTGAGCCCTGGCAGCCATAACTTCGGCTTCTGCTCTGGCCTGCTCGGCATTCACTCGAGCATCGGATTCTTCCCGGATCTTGGCCTCGATCTCGCGTCGCGCCTCGAGGCTGCGGTTCAATTCCTCCTCTACTTCCCTGGC
>Ga0126377_10004348_pt1 | contig 10292 bp, 3 predicted proteins | sample PanSoiMetPlot_22_FD_92647 | JGI IMG/M metagenome (GOLD analysis project Ga0126377, IMG submission 92647) | Tropical forest soil microbial communities from Panama - MetaG Plot_22 | ecosystem: Environmental > Terrestrial > Soil > Tropical forest > Bulk soil | place: Panama | collected 2016-02-17 | reverse complement strand
CGTCTTTTGAAGCGAGCAGCGAATGGTATTCGGGAAAGGTCTTGGCCTTGCCCTCGGTCTTTGCGAGCGCGGCGTTGAGGTTTACATCGTAGCAATCGCAGAGCGCGACGACCTCGACGTCGGTTTCTCTCTGGAAAACGCTCATCACGTCGCCGCCGCGATTACCGGCGCCGATGACGCCCAGACGGACGCGGTCATTGGCGCCGAGGACGTTGTTCCAACTTGCGGCGCTCATAGTCAAGCCCGCGGCGACTGCGCCTCGCGTCGTATTAGAGATGAAATTACGGCGTGCATTATTTTTGAGTGCCATTCGGATCCCTTTCTTGTTTTGGTCTTGGAGATATACATATAAATAATAGAAAGAGTGTAGATCGGTTTCGTTTTTTCGTAGCTTTAATCCATTTCAGAAGGCCTGTTCTTCCGCTGTTTGAACGCTGCGACGCTTAACTTGCCTTGGCGCGCTTTGCGCTAAAGTCACCGGTTTTTGCCGGAATCGTCGCAGGGTTTTTCAATTCCTGCCCCTCTCTGAAAAAGGAGACTTTGCCGGAGATTGAGTTGGCCGAGTCAAACTTGCCTTTGAAGACCAGAGTCCCCGCGTCGCGGCCAACATTGCCGATCGGAAATTCGATGGCGCCTGAAAAAGTCGCCTGATCGGGAGCGGTCTGCTCCCATTGCGCATTGGTAGGCTCCGCGGGCGGAAGCAGGTTCGAGACTGTGTCGAGCAATAGAAATGCGCCTTTACCATCAGACTGCGCGTCGAATCGCAAAGTATGTTCTTTATCGCCGGAGAACTTGAATTCGACTTCCCATCGGCCGACCATCTTGAAAGATGGTGTTTGAGCGCACGATGCGCGAAGCGAGTAGACGGCGGAAACTGCAATCAACCCTAAACATCCCAGGAATAAATTCATCATGGATCACCTGCTTAAAAAGTCCCCGAGGAGACGCCATTGTGGAGAGTGATGCGCTGCTCTGAAGAACAAAAGTATGACACAGTGCGAAGTCGCTGTCTTGGGCGGACGCGATCGCGGCTACATACTCGCTCGCGGCAGGGAGAGATAAAAAAAGCGGCAGGTCGGAATGAACCTGCCGCCTCTGGGTTTGTAGAGTTTATGTGGTTGGGCAGCGCAAACCCGGCCTGCGCTGCCCGTCAGGTTAAGGCAGCCTACTTGAAACTAACCTTCGTCCTGAAGTGCCTGCCATCCAGAAGTATCACTTCCAGCTCACGGCAAGTGCCCTTCCAGGCGGCGCTCGTTTTCCAGGTATAGATGTACTGGTTTTCACCAAGAAGCAAGCCGGACACACTCTCTGTCGGCTCCCACGGTCCAATGCCAACATTCGCCCCGCAGTTGTTCGGCGAGCAGTTGATTTGGCGTGAAAACAGCGAGCCCGGAGCGAAGATGTCGAGTCCCAGATCGGTACCGACGCTAAACTTGACCGGTATTACAGAACCTGCCTGGTATTGATCTTTGTCGAGGGGAGGGAAAAATCCGCTGAAGGTTGGCGGGGCGCCGATTCCTAGGAAGTATTCCCCCTTGGTATCCCCTTCACCCGTCACCCGCACCAGGTAGGTAGCCGGAGCCGGGAGCCCGGAGACATTGATCGACTCGTTGCGACCGTCTTCAAGCGGTTCGCCCGAGGCGAGTAACGTCGCGCCGGTGCTGTCATAGAGCTCGATATGCGGATCGAGCGTGTTGACAAATTCGCCCGGCCCGTCCGCCGGCGTGCTGGTTTCGAGCTGCACCCGGCCCTGGATGACCGTGATGCTGTACCAGTCCTCATTGCTCTGGCCACCCCTCTGCACGCTGTCCACGAAATGGGTGGGGCCGAAGCCGCGGAAGGCCAGGCCGCCGGAGGTGATGGTCGTGTCGGTGGCGGTGACGGTGTTCAGCAACGTCGTCCCGTCGCTGTCGAACAGTCGCCCGGTGATGCCGCCGCCCACCCCCCAGACGATCTCGAAGCGGTACCACTTATTGGCCACCCAGGTCTGCGGGACCACGCCGATGTCCGCGAAGCCGAAGTTGGTGTTCCGCTGCAAGAGCAGTGTGTTGGTGTTGCCGCCAAGGACCATCGACAGGGTACCCGTGGCGCTGGCCCCGAAGCCGACGTAAAGGCGCCCGGTGGGCGCGCCCGCGGCCTGCACCCATGCGGAGATGGTGTCACCCTGCTGCACCGCGACCGCCGCGTCGTTGCGCCACATCCACTCAGTGACGCTCCCGAGTTGCAGGCCGAAGGGGCCGTCGTGGGCTGCCGCGGCGGTCACACTGGCGTTGTTCGGCCCGAGGAAGGTGTAGCCGGTGAGCTGGCCGTCGTCGAAGTTCTGCAGCGAGACCGGGGCCGCGCCGCCAGTGACGTGGCCGAGCGCCCCCCTGGTCGGGTTGAGGCTCTGAGCTGTTGCGATCGTATCGTTGTTTTCGGCGTCAAAGGCGGCATTCCGAGTGACAACAAGGTTATACGGCACGCTCGCGACGCTCCTTACACTAGCGAAGTAGGTTCCACTCACGGGAACTACGAAATTGCTGATTGCGCTATCTACGTTCGTCGCCCCGGAGACGCCCGTGGCAATGACCGCGCCATTGCAATCGAGCAGGGCGACGCTGGTGGGAGCGCCACTGAGGCTTTTTACCGCCAGGGTGTTGGCTTCCCCCTCGATCAGAGTGACCGAGAACAAATCCGGCGTCGGGTTTGGCGGGGAAAGCAACGTGCTCTTGCCGGAGCCGACAAAGGCATTTGGTCCATTGTTGAAAGCCAACAACAGTCGATCAGGCCCTTGCGTGCCAGCCGCCTTAATGCCAACGGTCGCGCTAGCGCCATTGTTGCCCGCTGCGGCGCCCGAGACCAGATCCGGGTAGTTGAACTGGATCCGTCCGTCGGCGAACAACTGCGCCTGGAAGGTGATAGTGTCACCAGCCGTGCCGCCGCCAAAGAACCTGATCTGGTTCCACTGAATGACCAGGCGCTGAGTTGGCCCCGAGCCCAAAACCTGGAAGAAAACGTTCGAGCCCGGCTGCCCACCGCCCGTGTGCAGGTCGTCCCAGAACGCGGCGATGGAAGCCTGGGCAGGCGTCGTGGTGAGATCGGCGTTTGTGAAGCCAGCATTCCCGGCTCCGAAGGTCAGCAGGCCGTTGCTGCTGACGAAGACGGTCGTGGCGGTAGCGCCGTATAGCGGGAACGCAAACCCTATGGGTATCGACACGCTGACGTCATCCACGTTCGTGAGCCCGGCGATCACCGTGCCCGTCCCGCTGATGTCCTCGAATAGGGGGGTCATGGCAGAGGCCGTGTAGTTTGTGGAATCAGAGACGCCATTCACCGCCCCTCGTTGCGCGCTCGCCAGCGACGTTCGCAACGCGATGAATGAGCCGTCGATATTCTGCGCGGCGCCAAGAGTGTTGTTGGTTGCGCCGGCGATGGTTCCTTCCACCTCTTTGGCGGCGTTGAGGATCACCTGGAGCGAGTAATTGCCTGTAGTGCCGCCGGCGCCGCTCACCGTGAATGTATAGGTTCCGCCGGTAGCCGCCGGCGCCGTCTGTAGCAGGGCAGGTTGGTTTGCGGCTGCCGCGGTGGCGCCGCCGATAACAGTAGAAGTCGGATTGCGTAGCTCAACGCTCGGCTGCAGTCCGCCCGATCCGGTGACGATTGCGGTGACTGTCTGATCGGGATCGATTGCGATCGTGAAACTGTCGGTGTCGCCCGCAATGCCAATATTGCCCGCGATGATCGGGTCATAAATCAGCGACCCCCGCGGGTTTTTGGCAAGCAGAGGCGTCGGGTAAGACACGGTCCCGATGTCTACGAGGTAGCCTCCAGAGAATACCGCTCCGGAATTCCCGAAGACGTCAGTAATTGCTCCCGCTGGAATGCTGGCGGTGAGCGCTCCTTCAGTTGGAATGTTAAGTGTGAAGCGCACGGTTGTGTTTCCGGGCAACACGCTGGCTGCCGTCACCGTACTGCCGGCAATGCCGCTCAACTGCAAGTCGCCGGGTTGGACCGACGCGGGATTAATTGGCTCATTGAAGGTTACGTCATAGGTGAATGGGCTGGGCAATGTGAACACTCCGCCTACCGGCGGGGCTGTCGCAACCACCTGTAGCAGCAGAGTGTCGAACCGGAATGTGCCGGTAAACGCCGCCACTGGATCCCCGGCGGCCGCGCTGGTGAAAGCGCCAGCAGGGACGCTCATGGTCTGGAGCCCCTGAGTCGTTACGGGACTGGGACCGAAAGTGAAGAAGATCGACGTGCTGCCGGGCGTGTAGGCGACACTTGACGCTGATATCCCGTTGACGCTGAAATCACCGGCTTGCAAAGAAGCGGGGTCTGCCGGTTCCGAAATGTTCACGGTGAACGTTGTCGGTTGAGTTGAGATGACGCTGGCGACAGCGGGAACCGTGGTCGTGACGTGGATGGTCAGACTGATTCGCTTGTAAAAGACGTTCGGGTCTTTGCGCGGCGCGCCACCCGGAAGATCACTGCGATTGTCGGCCCAGACCACGTGGAAAGCCCCAGGAGTGCCTACGGCCTGATCATAATCACCCATGTAGGTGCTGTTAACCACGCTGTCTCGGCCAAACTCAGGTAAGGACGCGACGTCGCTGATAGCGAAGCTCGGCGAAAAGTTCAGCGTCGAGCCTGAGATACTGGCGACGCGTCCATAAAACTTGAACAGGTTGTTGGTCGGATCTTCCTGACGGCTATAGTAGAAGATGCCAAGATTCGCGCCGTCCGGCGTGACCGCCAGCGTCGGTTGCCATTGATCGGTCGTGGTCGCATCGTCGTTGACCCTGACGGGGGCCCCCCAGGTGGCGCCTCCGTCAGTGGATTGCGCGACGAAAATATCCGCCTTATCCACGCCGGCCGGATTGTTGGCGAAAGTGACATAGATGTTCCCGGTGACGGGGTTGACTGCGGCGTGCGGGAACTCGCTGCTGCGGAAACCCGCCGGCGTTGCTGTGCCCTGCCGGATGCCAGTCAGCGCGAGGTCGCCGTTTGTCCCACCGACCAGGCCGGAAGCCACGATCACAGGCGCCCCGAACGTCAACCCCTGGTCGGTTGACCTGCGCATTTGTATAGATGTGCCCGCATACCAGAACGCATAGACGGAGTGATCGGGACCGACGGCGACAAACGCCCCCTGGGCGCCCGGAGTGATAAGTGTGCCTCCGCTCGGGCCAAACGTGGAGCCATTATCGGTGGAGCGGAAAAAGTAAATGCCATTGCCCACGCCAAAGTCGCGCGCCACGAGATAGACGTTACCAGCGCCGGCGCCGGCGAAATTGTCGACAGTGATCCACTCTTTGTCCTGGAAGCCTGACTTTCCCGGAGCGCCCTGCACCGGCGCCGCCCAGGTAGCGCCATTGTCATCGGAACGGAAGACCATGATGCCGCTGCCTGAGAATTGAAGTGTCGCAAAGTATATACGGCCAGTCGCCTCGTTGCGAGCGAGGACGGGATCGCCTGCATCCCCATTGGGATTGGTTGGCAGCGTGCCGCCGTCCGTGAAGGTCGCGCCACCGTCCGTCGAGCGCGCAAATCCTGTGAACTTGTTGGTGCCGCCTGAATTGGATCCCGAGTCGTTGAAACCGACGACGACCGTATTGCCGAAAGCCACGAGCGTAGTCTCGCTCTGGGTGAAGAAAGCCGTGCCGGTGCTGCCGGCGTTGTTGTTAGTCAGAGAATTTAAGGGTGAGATCCCCTCAACGTCGCCACCCTGGAACGGAACCCCGCCGTTCTTTTCCAGCTCAAGGAAGGCTTCATAATCGAATGGTCCATGGAACTGCTCGGACCGCATCCTTGCTGGGGTGACCTTCGGCAAATCCCCTTCCTGCGCCGAACTTCTGGAGATGGAAAACAAACCCAGGAAAGCCAGAGATAAGCCGATAATGAGGGCCGCATGCCCACGGGTGAATGAACGGGGACGAAAGTTCTTCATTTTTCTATTCTCCTATTTATTGCCCCATGGTTGGTCTCTTGAGGTTTTTGCCACGGGGAAGTCATTACTCTCATCGGGGATTGCGCTTAAGGCGCCGCCTCCAAACGATCAACAAAAATACTGTCTTGCAAATGGTCTCATTTGGATATGCGCCGATCTCATTTGGTTTCGCGTGAAACTAACTGAAGTGGACTTCCAACCAATTCGCCGGCTGTACGCGGATGCGCAAAGCAGCGTCGAATTGAATTGATAAGAAGTTAATAGGTTCGTTCAATAGATTCAGTAGCGATCATGACTTATGGGTAACCTGCTGGCTGACGCTCCCCACACGACGACGTCTCAGGACTAACACCGTCAAAAGCTTACTCCTAGGCGTGTTTACTTGGCGTGTTTATTACAGAGACTCAGATGTAAATCTTTTTATTTCCATCTAAAACGAGAATTGCTGATTTATTGTATAAAATTGCGATCTCTCACGATACTATCGCCAATAGTAGTTAAAAGACGTTGGAGGGGCAAGAGATTTCTTTCTCTTTGGCAAGCTTTATTCAATAAAGTGTGTTGCGATAGACCGAGTGTCAGGCAAACTCATCCCAAGATGGCTGCCATTGGCGGATTCTGCCTTCCGGTTGCGTAAGATTGGATTTCAACAGTGGCGATCAGTGAGCGCCGACCCTGGCCGCCTCAAACTTTCCAGTTTTGGAAGGAGTCGCCTTAGGATCCATCGGATCCTGATCCATCGTAAAGAACGCGAAATCCCCAGTGATTTTGCTTCCCGATTTAAAAGCGCCTTTGAATACCAATACCCCGGGTTCGCGTCCGACATTGCCGATCGGAAACTCGACGGGTCCTGAGATCATCACGCGCTTATCTTTGCCTGCCGTCCATTTCGCTTGAGATGGCTTGGCGGGTTCGTCCCAGTTGGACTGCGCCTCCAGTAGCAAAGAACCTGCGCCGGAATCTTCAGCATCTAAACGCAACGAACGTTTGGATTGGTTCTCGAAAGTGATATCTATTTTCCATCGTCCCACCAAATCCGAAGACTGTGGTCGAGCCGCGTCCACCGAGCAGATCTGTGCGGCGAAGAGCAAGATGAGCATAAGCCCTATCCTCATAATTGAAACCTCCAACTAAATTCAGTCGCCAAATGAAGACTCATTTGGATCAATTTACGACACCAACTTCTTCACGACAACACAATCCCAGATGGGGGCGCCATTGTGGAGAGTAACTCGCTGCTATGAGAAACAAAAGTGTGTCACAGCGCGAAGCTCCTGTCCTTGGCGGACGCGACCGCAACTACACACTCTCGCGGCAGCGAGAGATAAAAAAAGCGGCAGGTCGGGGTGAACCTGCCGCCTTTGGGTGTGCATAGATGTTGGGTTTGGGCAGCGCAAACCCGGCTTGCGCTGCCCGTCAGGTTAAGGCGGCCTACTGGAACCTGATCTTCGTCCTGAAGCGCCTGCCGTCCAGAAGTATCACTTCCAGCTCACGGCAAGTGCCCGCCCAGGCTTTATCCGTTTTCCAGTCATAGTGGTACTGGCCGTCGGTTATTCGGAAGCCTCCTCCCACGCTCTCTGTCGGCTCCCAGGGGCCAATGCCAACATTGGCCCCGCAGCTGTTCGGCGAGCAGTTGATCTGGCGTGAGAACAGCGAGCCCGGACCGAAGATGTTGAGTCCCAGATCGATACCGACGCTAAACTTGACCGGTATCGTAGAACTTGCATTCTGCACGTTGTCTTCGCCGAGAGGCGGTAAAAACCCGCTGAATGGCGGGATCCTGACTCCGAGGAAGTATTCCCCATCGGTACCACCTTCGCCCGTCACGCGTATCAAGTAGGTGGCCGGAGCCGGGAGCCCGGAGATGTCGATCGACTCGTTGCGACCGTCTTCGAGCGGGGCGCCGGTGGCGATCAAGGTCGCGCCGGCGCTGTCAAAGAGCTCGATATGCGGATCGAGCGTGTTGACAAATTCGCCGGGCCCGTCCCCTGGCGTGCTGGTTTCAAATTGCAAGTGGCCATCGATGACCGTGATGCTATACCAGTCGTCATTGCGCTGGCCACCCTTCTGCACGCTGTCCACGAACCAAGTGGGGCCGAAGCCGCGGAAGGCCAGGCCGCCGGAGGTGATGGTTGTGTCGGTGGCGGTGACGGTGTTCAGCAGCGTCGTCCCGTCGCTGTCGAACAGCCGCCCGGTTATGCTGCCGCCCACTCCCCAGACTATCTCGAAGCGGTACCACTTATTGGCCACCCAGGCCTGCGGGACCGAGGCGAGATCCTGGAAGCCGAAAGAGGCGTTCCGCTGCAAGAGCAGTGTGCCAGTGTTGCCGCCAAGGACCATCGACAGCGTACCCGTGGCGCTGGCCCCGAAGCCGACGTAGAGGCGCCCTCCGGCGGGCGCGCCCGCGGCCTGCACCCATGCGGAGATCGTGTCCCCCTGGTGGACTGCGACCGCCGCGTCGTTGCGCCAAAACCACTCAGTTGGACTCCCGATTTGCAGGCCGAAGGGGCCGTCGTGGGCGGCTGCAGCGGTCACACTGGTGAAGTTCGGCCCGAGGAAGGTGTAGCCGGTGAGCTGGCCGTTGTCGAAGTTCTGCAGCGAGACCGGGGCCACGCCGCCAGTGACGTGGCCGAGCACCCCCCGCGTCGGGTTGAGGTTCTGGGCCGTTGCGATCGTATCGTTGCCCTCCGTGTCGAAGGCGGCGTTGCGGGTGACCACCAGGTCGTAGGTGGCGGCGATCGAGCCGCTGACGCGCAGGAAATAGGTTCCCCCGTATGTGATGAGGAAATTGCGGACGCCGCTTTCGTAGTTAGTGGCCCCGCCGGAGCCGGCCGCCAGGACCGTACCCGTGCAATCCTCCAGGGACACGTTCGCGCCACTGCCCGACAGGTTTTTCAGCGCGGCCGATACCACGTCGTTGGCGCTGGCGCTGAACGAGTAGTAATCGTTCCAGATTGCCGGCGCGGTGAGCTGGAGATCATCGACGTACCAGCCCTCGAAGTTATTGAGGATGCCGTCCAACGTGTCGAAGGAGAAGCGGATCAGCACAGTCTGGCCGGCGAAGGGCGCCAAACTGAACGAGGCGTTACGCCACACGCCGCTCAGGGGCAGGCTCGCGGGGTTGGTGCTGCTGGCGATCGTGGTGAAGGTCGCGCCGCCGTTGTTGCTGACCTGCACCGAGGCCTGGTCGAAAGTGCCATTTCCTTCAGTCTGCAGGACGTAGTTGAACGCCAGGCCGACCCCGGGATTGTTAGGTAGCGCGATCGGCCCCGAGGTGATGGTTCCGGCGGTGTTACCGACGTTATAGTTGCCGCCGCCGCCGGGTCCTTCTCCCTGGCCGAAGTAGAAGCTGGTGACCGGCGAATGTCCGGACTGACTGCCGCGGCCGGTGGACAAATGCCACAGCCCCGCCACGTGCCCCGGCTGAGGGCCGTTGTTGATCACGAAGCCCTGTTGCCCCGCCTCGAAATTGAAGGTCAGGAACGGCGCGGGAGCCCCGGCCGCGTTGGCGCCGAGCACGGCGCCGCGGGAAGCCGATGCCAGCGACGATTGCAACGTGATGAATGAGGCGTTGATATCCTGCGCGGTGGCAGGCGTATTGTTGGTTGCGCCGGAGATGGTTCCTTCCAGTTCTCTGGCGGCGTTGAGGATCACCTGGAGTGAGTAATTGCCTGTAGTGCCGCCGGCGCCGCTCACCGTGAATGTATAGGTTCCGCCGGTAGCCGCCGGCGCCGTCTGTAGCAGGGCAGGTTGGTTTGCCGCAGCCGCAGTGGCGCTGCCGATAACGTTAGAATTCGGATCGCGTAGCTCAACGCTCGCTTGCAGCCCGCCCGAACCGGTGACGATCGCGGTGAGTGTCTGAGCGGGATCGACGGCGATGGAGAAACTGTCGGTGTCGCCCGCAGGACCAATAACGCCCGCGATGATCGGATCATAAACCAGCGACCCCTGCGGGTTTTTGGCGAGTAGCGGCGTCGGGTAAGCCACGGTCCCGACGTCTACGACGTAAACTCCAGTGAATGCCGCCCCGGCATTCCCGAAGGCGTCAGTAATTGCTCCCGCCGGAATCCTGGCGGTGAGCGCTCCTTCAGTTGGAATGTTAAGTGTGAAGCGCACGGTTGTGTTGCCGGGCAACACGCTGGCCGCCGTCACCGTACTGCCGGCAATGCCGCTCAACTGCAAGTCGCCGGGTTGAACCGACGCGGGATTAATTGGCTCATTGAAGGTTACGTCGTAGGTGAATGGGCCGGGCAATGTGAACACTCCACCTATCGACGGGGCTGTCGCAACCACCTGTAGCAGCAGAGTGTCGAACCGGAATGTGCCGGTGAATGCCGCCACTGGATCCCCGGCGGCCGCGCTG
>Ga0126377_10004347_pt1 | contig 10295 bp, 11 predicted proteins | sample PanSoiMetPlot_22_FD_92647 | JGI IMG/M metagenome (GOLD analysis project Ga0126377, IMG submission 92647) | Tropical forest soil microbial communities from Panama - MetaG Plot_22 | ecosystem: Environmental > Terrestrial > Soil > Tropical forest > Bulk soil | place: Panama | collected 2016-02-17 | reverse complement strand
GCCTGTTGCAGAACTGACAAGTTATACGGATACAGGCTACGATGCCGGGACTGAACGACGCAACGCAACAATTCCAGACCCGCATCCGTGATATCTGCTGGCATCCGTCCCGCGGTCCGTCGTCACTCATGCCTCCGATGCCACATCATCTCCCACTCTTGGACACATCGCGCCGTTCGCGCTCCATTGTCGTTGTCGGCGTCGTCGTTAGCCTTCTTGACCTTGCCCTCGGCGCTTGCGCCGGATCACGTACACAGCTGAACCTCGCCGGCAGGCCGAATCGCCTCGTCGCTGCGACGCGTTCGACACACGATAACGAGGCCCACGCGAGGCGCAGTGCGGAACCCAAGGCTGACACGGTTGTGATCGAAATGCGCGGTGATGCCAACGGGTACGTGTTTACCCCAGACACCGTGCACATTCACACCGGCGATCTGGTCACGTGGAAGATGATCAGCGGCGGGCCGCACAATATTGAGTTCTCAAAAGCGGCAGCTGGCGACGCCGCCGACGTGATCAATCGCAACATGGCCGTCAAAATGGCCTATCTCTCGAGCCCCTTGTTGCTGAATCCAGGCGAGGCCCTCACGGTCCCGTTCAACAACGTCCCGCCGGGCACGTACGAGTATCACTGCATCCCGCATCTCGCGATGGGCCAGAAGGGTGTCATCATCGTCGATCCATAGGACGAGCGGTACGTCGCGTGTTCCATTAAGTCGCGTGTTCCATTGCGAGAGCGGCAATCGACAACGTCCCTCTGTCTGCAGTAATATCTGGCTACGCAATCGCTTATTACTGCATGCGGCGCCGTCGCCTGCAGCAGAATAACAAGTTAGCCAGCAACAACTCTCTCTCTGACGGTTCTGTGTTTCAGCTCGTTCTGCAGTTCGCGCCCTGGGGCCAGCGCCCCCTCGACGATCTGATTGCGCTTGAAGATCAGCTGTCGGCGCCAGACGCGCTGGGCGACAGTGTCGATGGCCACGACATTGGCTCAGGTGAGGCCAACATCTTCATCATCACTTCTGAGCCGCACAATGCATTGCGCCGCGCCCTTCCGATCGTGGCAGCGTCCACACTGAGTTCTGTCTTCGCAGCCGGTGTTCGTCACTTGGACGACGACTTCTACAAGCGCTGCTGGCCACAGGGCGACGATCGCACCTTCATCGTACGCTAACCGTTCCATATTCGCCGACCATGAAAGGTGTAGGTGCAGCGATGCCTAGCTTTTCGGTTCCCACGATCTGCCAGACACTCGAGCAATTCCATCAACGCGCAACGTATGGCGCCGTTGGTGATCTCGTCGGCCAGCCAGCGCAGAGCGTAATGCAGCCTTTTCGGCGAGGTTGGCGGTTGGGGGTCAGGTCAATGCGAGGATTACACGTCATGTTATCACTCGTGATGAACGTCACTAGTATCATCTTTCATGGAGTCGGCTGGTGACATTTCATATCCCGCGTCCAAACGTGATTGAGAGTGATGAAGGCTACTCTGTGGAAGTGCTCGGGGCGACAGGACTTACATACTTGGAAGGTGGGAGGATTCTTCACCTCGATTCTGAAGCTCTTGTGGGCCCTTCGGGCTTAGTCCTATACACGCAGACTGGCTCTTTCGACGGATTAGGCCAGGAGGAAAGGAAACGCATTATCGAGAACGTACGTGCTGCCTTCAAGTTTCGAGGGTTTGATATCCAAGTCGCCTGAGCTCGTGGCTTGGCTAAATGCCGGAAATCGCCTACACGGACCACGGATGTGCACGACCACGAGAAACAGTCGACGTTTCGGTTGCCTAGCCGCCGTCGCGTCCGTCGCAGCGTTGTGGATGTTGCGCTGGCGCTTAGTCGATTCGACAGGTTTTTGCAATAATCGTGTTCTCCAAGAGGTGTCTTCTCCAGACGGCGGACGCAAAGCGGTGATTTTCACGAGGGAGTGTGGTGCGACAACCGGCTGGGCCACGATGGCAAGCATCCAGCGCAGCGCGCTCTGGTCACCTGCCGGACCCGGTAACGCAGTCCGCGCGACATGGGTGCGCCGGGATTCAACAATGAACGGACTGACAGGTCCAGCGGCGAGCGCCAGTTGGATCGGGTCGAAGGATCTTGAGGTTCGAATCGACGAACGAGCCGCCACCGATGTGCGGTCTACCGTGAGTGGCGTCCGTGTGACTGTTGTACGATCGCTCGCGCGTTGAGCCGGGAACCAGATGCGATTGTACGGCTGACTCTTCGTCCGACTCACGAAGGCGGACGCAAGTCGGCGATTCCTAAAATGATCTATCGATGTCCTGTATTCCTTGGCGCTCAGCGAGAAAAGGCGAACGACTGCGCCTTCTTTCTCGACCAAGTCGAGGGCAGGGCCGAACCGGGAGGAGAGTCGATTATGGTTCCGATCAAGTTCTTCTTCCCTGAGCTTATCTCGGATCGACTGCGTGTAGGGGCGAAGCTTACGCTCTGGGAAGGCCGTGATATTGGAGAGGCAGAAGTTTTGACGGTTCTTCACAACGACTGAACCGCCGGCGATTCCCGTAGGCATTGCGACCCTGGGTTTCCTTGGCTACCGAGTGTGGCAGTTAGTGTGGCACTCCGGTGCTCTACCGACGAATTGCTCGGGATGAAACCGATCAGCGACACGCTCAGCTCCAAGACCGCACGGCATTTGAAGCGGCTGCGCCGCATCGAAGAGTTGCCCGCGGCCGACCCACCCCACGTCATCGCGTGCAATATCAGTAGCGACTTCAAGCTCAATTGAGACGGAGGCGCCTCTCGTTTTCACATTCTGATAAAAACAAGTCTTGTGCCTGCTCAGCGATTCTTCCTATTCTTCCAGCGTGGCTGAGCCTGTTCCTTCAGTAGCCTATCGATCCACGGACCGACGCCGCTTTCTGGAAATCGGATACGTCCGGCGACCCTCACGGACGTTGGGCCTTCGCCATTCCTGACCAGCTTGCGCACGGTCCACAGCGGAAGGCCGGTCATTTCAGCGAGCTACTTCGTTGTAAGCAGCCGCAGTTTGATTTCGGTGGTCATTTGGTGTGTCCCTCCCAGGACTTGAATTCGACACACCCGCTAGTGACGACCGTCGCGCGCGCTGACACCATCGTCGCGATTGCTCACCTAGTAGTTGACCACCGTATCGCGCTTTCGCGTGCGCTGTCGGTTGTTATCGGCTCACTAGACCTAAACACTAGACCTAGCCAACAAAAAGCCCACATCGCTGCTAGGGCGGTGTGGGCTAAGTTCTTGTTCTTGTTGGAGTTCTGACAGTGGGCCCGGGAGGAGTTGAACCTCCGACCTCACGCTTATCAGGCGGGCCAACCCGTTTTAGAAAACCGGCATCGTGACGGACTTTCACTGCGCAGAAGCTCGATCCGCCGACTTTCTGCCGACATCGATGCCGGACTACTGAACGCCGAACGGGATCACCAACGGGATCACCTCTATGTGGCGCGGCGCAGACCTCGAGACCGCACAATAGCCAGTTGCGTGTTCTTACAATTCCCGACCGACAAGCTGTCCAATCCTCAACTTGGAATGACGACCGTGATCGCTATCACTCGGACCAACCCGCGCGCGACCCGCGAACGTCGCTGGCTCGTCGAGGAATGTCGCCGGATCAGCGTTGCGCGACTTCTGAAGGTCTTCGGCAAACCGAAATCGTCTGCGAAGCCAGTACCGCTGCGCTTCAAGATAGTCGGCGGCCACAAGCTCGCCGCATCGATCGTCGCCACGTCACAACACCTAGGCGAGCGATGGTGGATCATCTGCCCTTGCTGCGATCGTCGCGCGAGCTTCCTCTACTCTCCTCGGCCACTCGCGGCACCGAACTTCGCTTGCCGTCGATGTTGGAACCTCGGCTACCAATCGCAGCTCGCCTGCAGGCCATCGCTCAGATGATTTCGGCGAAGCGCACTGACAGTCGTCTTCGTTTGCAGGAAGAGCCGCAGCCGTTTCGCCAATGACCCAAACTGTCATGTACCGTGGTTCTTACCGTGGTTTCACCACCTGGCTTTTCACTGCACACGAATTCGACCGATTCAGTTTCCTTCAGCTTGTAGCTGATGCGACCTCCTACCGACGATTTCGCCGAGGATTCTTCTGAAGGGGCGAGGTGAGCTGATCATCACCTAGCTCGGTCATGGACACGGGTTTGTCCGCGGAAGTCTTTGCTTTGTGCACGACGCCACACCTGTGTTTCACCGGAGTTTTCACCGGAGTTTTTCACGGTGTTTTTCACGGTGTTTTCTCAAGCCAGACGCATCGAGCCGATTTCGACAGAAGCAGGATGGAGTTCGCGCATCAGCAACTGAGGATTGCGTTCACGCTCAAAATGACGTCGTCACGCCGGCGCGAGGTATTGAAGCAGAGGGTCATGCGCGGTCTGCGCGGGCGTCGCGCGCTTCTCCTCCCCCACTCGCTTGAGCAGATCAACGACTGCCATGTCGAAACCGATTCGAGCGCCTCGCACGTGGCAAGCACCCCGTCGCGGTCGGGATCCGCGTCCAGGTGTCGGTGCAGCGACCAGCGAAGCGACCTTACTCTAGTTCTGGCTGCCCGCCTTTCAGGACCAAGGTCAATTGCTTCGGGCCTATTGGGACATTCCGGCTCGTCAAGTCGAGACGTCCGTCGTGCTGTCGAAAGCCGCGCGAGCATCCCGGTAGACGGCAAGGCCCTCGCGAGCAGAGCTTGCCGAATTTCCCAAGGAGATCGGAAGCTCGATTCGCTTTAGGGTGCGCGACAGGTCGCGGCGCTCGAAAAGGTTGCGAGACATCTCGGATGTTCGATGTTGCCGCGTGCCAATCGGCGCCTGACCGATTGAGCGCAGGACATCGACGCGTTCGACCAGTATGCGCCTTGACAGAATTGCGCCCGCCCACCCACTTTTCTTATCGAAGACTCTTAGTCGAGCATCTTTGATGAGTGACGCGATGCCGGTCCTAAAGGGCAACCTCGACATGCTCGTCCTCAGGACACTGTCCTCGGGCGAAATGCACGGGTTCGAGGTGCTCGAGTGGTTAGAGCAGCGCTCCGCCGGACGACTCGACATCGACGACAGCGCCATCTACCAGGCGCTTCACCGGCTCGAGGCACGCGAGCTCATCGCCGCTGAGTGGGGCGTGAGCGACAAGAATCGCCGCGTGCGCTACTACCGGCTCACCGCGCAGGGACGCGCGCAGCTCCGCTCCGACACGGCGCGCTGGACGTCGTACGCGGATCTCGTGCTCGGCATAATGCGCGGATCGGGCAGTCGGGCCTAGTCGCCGTTTACGCCGTGCGCCGCCGCTTCCGCCGCCTGTTTCGGCATCCACCGCTTCGACGCGCTCAGCTGGAGCGTGAGCTCGATGACGAGATTGCCTCGCATCTGGCCGCGCGCGCTGAGCAGCTCGAGCGGCTCGGCATGGCCCCCGCGGATGCACACGTCGAAGCGCTGCGCCGATTTGGCGACATCGCGACGGTCTACACGCACCTCTCAAAAACCGCCATGCATCGTGGCAAGCGCATGCACGCTCGCGAACGCTCCGAGCGCATACGCACGATGACCACGGGTTTCTCTCACGACGTGCGCATCGCGGCGCGCACAGTTCGCTTGCATCCGACGTTCGCCGTCGCGGTTGTGGCGACGCTCGGGCTCGCGCTCGCCGCCGCCGTCACGGCCTTCAGCTTTCTCGACGCGATGTTCTTACGCCCGCTGCCCGCGCCACACGCGGAGCAGTTGGTTCACGTCTACCTTCCGCGCCGCGATGGCCGTTTGACGCCCGTCGGCTCGGCGGGCACGGCGATGCTGCGCGATCGCCGTGACCTCTTCGAGAGCGTGGCCGCCGAGAAGTGCTGCTGGGTGAAGTTCGTCCGCGAACGCGGGAGCCTCGAACAGCGATACGCAGCCTTCGTGTCCTCGGAGTTCTTTCCAATGCTCGGACTCACGCCGCGGCTGGGGCGATTCTTCGCTCCAGAGGAAACATCGAAGCCGGGTACCGAGCCAGTCGTCGTGATCGGCTACACGTTATGGCAGCGCGTGTTCGCCGGCGATCCACACGTGATCGGCGAGCACATCGCGACCTCGACGCCCGCCTGGCACGATTTCACGATCATCGGCGTCGCCCCGGAAGGCTTCGATGGCATCGGCATCGGCTCTATGCGGAGCGAAATCTGGCTGCCGACGACGATGGCCAGCTCGGTGGGGATCGGATGCACACCGGCGATTCCGTGCGACCACGACGCCGATGCCTTGGCACGTCTAAAGGCCGGGGTCACAATTCAGCGCGCCGAAGCCGGCCTCGCGAATCTCGCTGCGGAACTGTCGCGCGTTGCCATCGGCGACGACAGCGTGCGTCATCCGGTCCTCGTTCGCGCGTCAGGCGCTTCGGTTGACACGCAACGGCAGTACTCGCCCCTCGCGCGCCTGCTTGGCGCGATCGCCGCGCTGCTGCTCGTGATCGCATGCGCGAATTTGAGCGGGCTGTTGATCGTGCGCAACGCGGCACGTTCGCGAGAGATCGCACTGCGGCTAGCACTGGGGGCGCAGCGCCTTCGCATCGCCAGACAGTTGCTCGTCGAAAGCGTGTTGCTGGCCCTCCTTGGCGGCGCAGTCGGCGTCGCGCTGTCACTGTGGACGTCTCGGGAGCTCATGTCGTTCTTCATCTCGGACAGCGAAGGGTTCGAGACGTACCTTCACATCGGGCTCGACGCGCGTATTCTCTGGTTCGCGCTCGGCGCATCGCTCGCATCGACGCTCATATTCGGCCTGCTTCCCGCGTTCGTCGGCATGCGCGCGGAGCCCGCGGACGTGCTCAAGAGCGGCACCGCGCGAAGCGGCCGAACGCGCGCACGATTCGAGTTGATTGCGGTGCAGGTCGCGTTGACGTCGGTCTTGTTGAGCGGCGCCGTCCTACTGGCCCGGAGCGTCGGCCACCTGCTCCACGCCCAACGGTTCGACGTGGAGCATGTCGCGCTCTTTCGCGTTCGCCCCGCCGCCGCGCAATACGACACGTTGCGCTCGGCGCAATTCGTTCGGGCCGTCGCTGAGCGTGTCGACGCGCTTCCCGGCGTAGAGCAAGTCGGGTTCGCGCGCAGTTCGGGGTTCACATGGGGGACGTCGCCGGTGGACGTCGGTGTTGGTACCTCAGTCGGCGACAGTGCGCAGCGCACCGATGCCCATTTCGTCTCACCCGGTTTCTTTGCGACGCTCAGCATCGCCATGCGTTCGGGACGAGAGTTCTCGACAAGCGACATCGGGGGCGCGCCGCTCGTAGCGATCATCGACGAGATGCTCGAGCGAAAGTTGTTCGGCAGCGGTGACGCGATTGGCAAAACGCTGTACGCGGCCGGCAAAGTGTTTCGCATCGTGGGCGTCGTTCCCGACTATCGCGTGCGTGTCGCGAACGAATCGCGGTCGCCGATGGTCTTTTTCGCATTCTGGCAGAACGCGCTCGGTGCTGAACGCGACGCGCGGTTCGCGGTGCGGGTTCACGGCGATCCGTCTCGACTGCTTGGCACGATTCGGGAAACGGTCCGCGCGATCGACGGCCGGGTGCCAGTCGCCGAGGTGATGACGCTGTCACATCAGGTGGATGCGCGCTATCCACAGATCAGGCTCGGGCAGAACGTGCTGCTCGTGTCGGGAGGTCTCGCGCTCGTGCTGAGTGCGATCGGGCTGTACGGAATGATCGCGTTCGTCGTCACGCGCCGCACGCGCGACATCGGCCTTCGCATTGCGCTCGGCGCGCTACCGATTCGCGTCGCCGGGCAGCTCGTCGCCAGTGGAATGAGGGCGACCGCGACCGGCGTCGGCGCGGGCCTGTTCGCCGCCTGGTCGCTGAGTCACTTCTTGCGTACGTGGCTCGTCGGTGTGGCACCGCACGATACAATGGCCTACGCCGTCGCGGCGCTCGCGATCATCGTCACGGCGCTCGTCGCTTGTGCGATTCCGGCGACGAGAGCCGCTGCCATCGATCCGGCCGTTGCGCTGCGAGTGGAATGAGGAGGTGTCGTGCCACGAGGGAGGCGCTCTTGCTACCCCGTTAGGCGGATGAGCGGCTCCGCTGACGCGAACCCTTGCCACAGGGATGTCACGAATCTCCAGCCGCACGAGCGTAGAGTCGCCATGAAACGGGTAGCGCTATTGCTGGCCGGTCTTCTGCAAGCGGGCGAGGCTGGGCGTCCCATCGCCCTCGGTCAGGCCCAGGGATCGCGGCCGCTCGAGAGTCCGCAGCTGGCGGCGCTCGAGCGAGCGGTGAAGGCAGGAAATCCGGCGGCGGTTCAGCAATTCTGGAACACCTCTGCAGGGAATGCCCCTCTGATCGAAGCGATTCCCGGGGATGACCGAATGCGGCTCATCACCTTTCTCTGGCGCGGCGAAGAGGGCGCGCGAGATCTCGACCTGAAGCTGGTTGGCTACCTCCCTCCGAACATCGACCAGCAGCCGCTCAGGCGGTTGGGTCAGACCAACGTGTGGTTCCTCTCGGTTCGATTGCCTGCAGCGGCCCGTTTTACCTATGGCTTCACAGATCCGCTGGGTAGGAAGCGGGCGATTCGCGATCCCCTCAATCCGTTGAGCGCTGGGAATGCGTCGTTAGCGGAACTGCCTGCCGCTCCACCGCAGACTTGGATTCGAGTGCAGCCGAGTGTGTTGAAAGGCGCGATCAAGCAGGACACCCTTGCCAGCGACTTTCTCAAAGAACGGCGAGTCGTTTCTGTCTACACACCCGCAAGTTACGGCGCAGGCAGTCAGCGATACGGCGTGCTCGTGCTTCTCGATGGTGAAGCCTATCGAACCGAGATTCCAACGCCGATCATCCTGGACAATCTCGCCGCCAGCCGCAGAATATCGCCGCTCGTCGCGTTGCTGGTGCACAGCGGACAAACACGCGACCGCGATCTCCAATGTTCCCCGGCCTTCGCCGATTTTTTGGCGAAGGAACTGCTGCCGTGGGCACGGCGACGCTATCGTCTCAGCGCGGACCCCACTCGAACAACCGTGGGCGGTTCCAGCTTCGGCGGCCTCGCGGCGGCGTGCAGTGCGTTCCGACATCCGGAGACGTTCGGGAACGTGCTCGCACAATCTGGCTCCTTCGGGTTTTTCCCAGGGTGGAACGACGAGGGCGCTCAGACGGATGACGCGCAGTATGGTTGGCTAACTCGCCGGTTCGCGGCGTCGCGAAGGCTCCCCACGCGATTCTATTTGGAGGCCGGTCTATTCGAGACGGGTCGCGGAGGGAGCATTCTGACGGAAAGCCGACGGCTGCGCGATGTGTTGGAAGCCAAGGGGTATTTCGTCGTATACTCGGAGTTTGCGGGTGGACACGAGTACCTGAATTGGCGCGGCTCGTTGGCGGACGGCCTCATCGCTTTGGCTGGGCGGCGCCAGAAGCCGTGACATCGGCACGCCGAGCAGATATGTCAGACCAAGTCGAATTTACCGAAGAAATCATTGCCGAGACGCGCGCCGTCAGGCCTGCACTGCCTTCGCGAGACGATCACACGCCGCCTCGCAACGATGGCAGACTTCGGCGCAGATGCGATGGTGCTCGTGATGGGCCGCGTGCCGCTGGCACTCCGCGCCGCACACGCGACACGCCGTGGCGCACGCGGTGAGCTGCGCGCTCAGGAGATCGACGTCCCGTTCAGTCTGTCGCGTCACGACCTGTCTGGTGGCCTCACAGATGACGGCGCAATCTAGGCAGAGCGTGATGCTCTTGATGAGCGGCGTCACTTCGGTCTCGGCGAGAGAATCATCGGCGCACGCCGTGCACGACTGCGCGCACTCGATGCACGCCTCGATGCACTCGATCATCAGTGTTTCGTCGGGCTCCTTGCGCTTCCGGGAGTTGAGGTCCAGCATCCGCCGCACTAGCTGCTCGGTAGTCTGCGCTGTGGCCATGGTCGCTGCTCCGGGATGAACTCGTTCGATGGGATCAAGTTTCGGGAGCCGGCGGCAATAATTCAGCCACACCGACCACAAACGAACGCTCAGGGCAACGGAGCAGGAAGTCGGGATCGCGATGAATGGCCGGACGATGGTCGTGACGCGACGGAGCCTCGCTATGGACCCGCGTCATGAGTCTTACCCAGCAGGCCGACGAGGCTCTTGACCGTGCTCGATCCCGGCGCGATTAGCCTCCGGGCCGCATCCACCTGGCCCCAAATGTTCCAAAGCAACACGCCGCGCACACGCCCGTCGCGCAGGTAGTAGATCACGCCTTCGCGACATGGTACCGTCCAATCGGTCACCATTTCGAGGCGAGAGTCGACGTGACCTACCGCCTCGTAACCGAACTCGAAGAAGTCGGAATACAAGAACGGCGTG
>Ga0126377_10004346_pt1 | contig 10295 bp, 8 predicted proteins | sample PanSoiMetPlot_22_FD_92647 | JGI IMG/M metagenome (GOLD analysis project Ga0126377, IMG submission 92647) | Tropical forest soil microbial communities from Panama - MetaG Plot_22 | ecosystem: Environmental > Terrestrial > Soil > Tropical forest > Bulk soil | place: Panama | collected 2016-02-17 | reverse complement strand
CGGTGAAGACCTTGCCCTTGCCGCCCGTCTTCTTCGCGGCGTGGGCTGATCGGGCCTTGCCCTTCGCGTCGGCCTGCGCCGCGGTGACGAAGAGTAGAGCGCAGACCAACATGCCGGCGGTGGTCAGGGAGCCTGGCTTCATGGGCGGGGAGTCCTGTCGGCTTTTCAGTCGGAGAAAGGGACCCACCTCGGTTGCTGGGGTGGGTGGATGTCCATGCGCCCGCTACACCCTTTCGCTGCTTCCACCGCACACTGCGCGGGCTATTCGGCCCACGCTACAAGTTTCCCATTGCCGCTTCAAGTGCAGAGTTGACCGGGATATGCACGAGCTCGATGCCTGCCTGTTCGGCGACGCTAAAGATGCGCTCGTCGCGATAGAACTCGCCGTAGCAGATGCGCACGATGCCCGAGTTGGCCGACGCCTTGAAGCAGTTCCAGCAGGGACTGGCCGTCACGTAGATGGTCGAGCCGTCGATCATCACGCCGTTGCGCGCCGCCTGCAGGATCGCGTTCGCCTCGGCGTGGATGGTGGCGACGCAGTGGCCGGCCTCCATCATATGGCCGATGTCGCTGCAGTGAGGCAGTCCGCGGATCGATCCGTTGTAGCCGGTGGACAGGATGGTCCGGTTGCGCACGACGACGGCGCCGACGAACTTGCGATCGCAGGTCGAGCGCGATGACACGACCCGCGCGATCGCCATGAAGTAGTCGTCCCACGATGCCCGCGGCGGGCGGCTGACCGGCGCGCTTTCCGAGCTCATTGCGCGGCCAGCCTACCAGGGGCCAGACCCAATGTCCCGGCGCCCGCTGCTATAGTCCCGCGACTTCCATGTCCGGGTCCGGCCAGTACAAAGACACACTCCATCTACCGAGGACGGAGTTCCCGATGCGCGCGGAGCTTCCCCGCCGCGAGCCCGAGATGCTCGCCGAGTGGAAGCGGATCGATCTCTATCGCCAGATCCAGGAGCTGCGCGCCGACGCGCCGCGCTACATCCTGCACGACGGCCCGCCCTACTCGAACGGGCGGATCCACCACGGCCACGTCCTCAACAAGATCCTGAAGGACCTGGTGGTCAAGTACCGCACCATGGCGGGCTATCGCTCGCCCTACGTGCCCGGCTGGGACACGCACGGATTGCCGATCGAGCTGGCCGTCGAGCGCGAGCTGGCCGCGAAGAAGCAGACGTGGACGCCGGGCGAGCTGCGCGCCGCCTGCCGCGACTACGCGCTCCGGTTCGTCTCGATCCAGCGCGAGGAGTTCGAGCGGCTCGGCGTGTTCGGCGACTGGCAGGAGCCCTACCTCACGCTCAACCCGGGCTACGAGGCCGCGGTGGTGCGCGCGCTGGCCGCGTTCGCGCGCGGCGGCTACCTCTATCGCGGCAAGAAGCCGGTCTACTGGTGCCCCAACGACCGCACCGCGCTGGCCGAGGCCGAGATCGAGTACGCCGACCACACGTCGCCGTCGATCTACGTGCGCTTCCCGCTCGAGGATGGCTTCGACGCCGCGCGGCTCGCCCCCGCCCTGCCGGCAGACCGCGGCGTGGCGCTGGTCATCTGGACCACGACGCCGTGGACGCTGCCGGCCAACCTGGCCATCGTCGTCGAGCCCGACTTCGAGTACGTGCTGGTGCCGTCGTGGCTCGAGGGCAGCCGCGAGTATCTGGTGATGGCCAAGGAGCGGGTCGCCGCGGTGCTGCGCGAGTGCAAGGTCCCGCCCGAGGCGGCCGCGCACGACCCGGCGACCCACCTCCCCTGCGACGTCCACGCGCTCGAGGGGGCGCGCTACCGCCACCCGCTGGTGGCGCAGCCGCGCAAGGAGAGCCACTTCCGCGTGTGGTTCGCCAGCTACGTGACCCTCGACCAGGGCACCGGGCTGGTCCACACCGCGCCCGGCCACGGCGGCGACGACTACAAGACCGGCGCCGCGCACGACCTCGAGGCCTACGCCCCGCTCGACGACGAGGGCCGCTTCACCGACGAGGTGCCCGAGTGGCGCGGCCAGCAGGTGTGGGAGGCCAACCCCGCCATCGTCGATCGGCTCGCCGAGCTGGGCGTCCTCCTCAACCCGAAGGGCGCGAAGCTGCGCCACAGCTACCCGCACTGCTGGCGGTGCAAGGGGCCGGTCCTGTTCCGCGCCACCTCGCAGTGGTTCGCGTCGATCGATCACGCGAGCCTGCGCGAGCGCGCGCTGGGCGAGATCGAGAACACCGAGTGGATCCCGCCGTGGGGCAAGGCCCGCATCTACGGAATGATCGAGAACCGCCCGGACTGGACCCTGTCGCGCCAGCGCGTGTGGGGCGTCCCGATCCCCGCCTTCCACTGCGGCGAGTGCGGGGCCGCCCGCGCCGACGCGGCGGTGATGGAGCACGTGGCCGAGCTGTTCTCGCGGCGCGGGGCGGACACCTGGTTCACCGCGCCGGTGTCGGAGCTCCTGCCGCCCGACACGCGGTGCGACCACTGCGGCGCCGGCGTGTCGGCGCTGGTGCCGGAGAAGGACATCGTCGACGTCTGGTTCGAGTCCGGCACCTCGTGGTTCGCGGTGGCGGCGCAGCATCCCGACATCGACAAGGTCGACCTCTACCTCGAGGGCTCCGACCAGCACCGCGGCTGGTTCCACTCGTCGCTGCTGGTCGGCATCGTGGTCGCCGGCGTGGCCCCCTACCGCCAGGTGCTGACGCACGGCTTCGTGCTCGACGAGAACGGTCGGCCCTACTCCAAGAGCGAGATCGAGAAGGCGCGGCGCGAGGGCAAGAAGGTCGAGTACGTGGCGCCGGACGCGGTCATCGCGAAGAGCGGGGCCGAGCTCCTGCGCCTGTGGACGGCGTCGGTCGAGTTCAGGAGCGACGTCGCGTTCTCGCCGGCCCTGCTGGCCGCGCTGAGCGACTGGTACCGCAAGTTCCGCAACACCTGCCGCTTCCTGCTCGGCAACCTCGACGACTTCGCGCCCGACGACCATCTGCTCGAGCACCAGCAGCTGTCGGAGATGGATCGATACGCGCTGGCGCGGCTGGGCGACCTGGTCGCCCGCGTGCGCGGCCACTACGACGCCTTCGAGTTCCACGCCGTCTACCGCGCGCTGGTCGACTACGTCGCCGTCGACCTGAGCGCGCTCTACCTCGATGTCACCAAGGACTGCCTGTACACCGACGCGCCCGACTCGCCGGCCCGACGGGCGGTGCAGGCCGTGCTCTACACCATCGCCTCGGCGCTGGCCCGGCTGGCCGCGCCGATCCTCTGCTTCACCGCCGAGGAGGTCTGGCGCCACCTGCCGCGCCGGCAGCAGCAGGTCGACTCGGTGCACCTCACCGATCTACCAGCCGGGCTCCTGCTGGAGGCGGACGACCCGCTCGCCGCCACGTTCGCCCGGCTGCTCGCCTATCGCGAGCACGCGACCAGGCAGCTGGAGCCGTTCCGCGCCGGCGGACACCGCTCGACCGACGCGCGCCTGGTGATCGCGCCGGCGGCGGGAGATCGGGCGCTCCTGGAGCCGCGGCTGGCCCAGCTGGCCGACCTCTTCATCGTGTCCCAGGTGGCGCTGGCCCCGGCGGACGCGGAGGGGAGCGAGCCGGTCATCGCGGTCGAGGAGGCGCGCGGCTCCCGCTGCGAGCGCTGCTGGCGCTGGTACGAGGAGATGTCGCCCCAGGCGGGCGATCTGTGCGTGCGCTGCGCCGGCGCCGTGGCTGCCGTGCGCGCGGCCGGCGGGAAGTAGCGCCACGGAGCCGAGAGCCCGAGTAGCCTGAGTAGCCCGAGAAGAGGCGAGAAGAGGGAGAAGACGCATGGCTGTGCTCGAGTCCGTTCCGCGGCGGTGGAAGTGGTTCGCCGTCCTCGGGGTCCTGACCGTGGTCGCCGACCAGATCACCAAGTACTGGGCCCGTCACGGCCTGCCCACCGACCGGCGCGGCCTGGGCATGCCGGTCTCGGTCATCGACAACTTCTGGGACTGGCGCCTGTCCTACAACACCGGCTCGGCCTTCGGCCTGTTCTCGAGCGTCGACGGCGCGCGCATCTTCCTGACCATCGTCGGGCTCATCGCGCTGGGCGCCATCATATGGATGGTGCACAAGGGCACCGACGAACAGCGCCGCCTGGCCGCCGCCCTGGGCCTGGTCGGAGGCGGCGCCATCGGCAACGTCATCGATCGGCTGCTGTTCGCCAAGGTGACCGACTTCGTGGTGTGGAAGTACCACCACCACGAGTGGCCCACCTTCAACGTCGCCGACGCGGCCCTCTGCGTCGGTGTCGGCCTGCTGTTCATCGATCTCGGCCGCCAGCAGCGCGCCGAGAAGGAGAAGAAGCTGAACCAGGCGGAGTGAGCCACCCCGCACGCGGCGGTGGCCAGGATCGCCGCGAGTCGGTACAGTGTCGGCCATGAGGGGCTCGACGGTGGTGGCGGTGGTTCTGGTTCTGTTGGCGCTGGGCGGGTGCGGGAGCGACGACCACAACCCACCCGGGGGAGGCGGCGGCCCCGGCGGCGGCGGCTCGGGGGGCGGCGGCAGCGACGGCGGCGGCGCGAGCGACGCGGGCACCCCCGACGCCGGCACGCCCGACGCCGCCACCGGTGACGGCGGCGCCGCCGACATCCTGATCGATGGCGTCGGCGCCCGCGAGGCGACCGGCAGCGCCACGCGCCGATGACAGCGCCGGGGCGGTGGGCCATGAAGGGAGCGACGCGAGCTGCGGCGGTTCTGGTCCTGGCCCTTCCGGTGGTGGCCGGCTGCGAGGACGCTGACCACAACCCGCCCGGGGAGGGCGGCGGCGCGCCCGGCGGCGGCAGCTCGGGAGGAGGCGGCGCCGCCGACGCCGGAACCGCCGACGGCGGCAGCAACAGTGACGGCGGCAGCGGCCTCAGCGGCCAGCTGTGCAACGTGGTCGATCTGCGCCGGCCGCTCGACTGTCTCCCCGCCGGGTTGTCCGGCATCACGGTGCGCGACCTGGCGTCGAACGCGAGCGCGACCACCAGCGCCAGCGGCAACTTCACCCTGGCGGTCGACGTCGACTCGAACCTCGTGCTCACGGTCGGCGTCGGCCAGGATGCCACTCGCGACGCGCTCGTACCGATCGGAATGTGGGGCGGCCTCGGGCTCCGCGCGCCGCGCGTGGCGCAGTCGGTGTGGGACGACATCTTGACCAACGACGTCGGCGCCAGCGAGACCACCGGCACCGCCACCATCGCCGTCTACGTGGTCGACCTGGACGGCCTGTCGGTCTCGGGCGCCGAGGTCAGCACCGTCTCCGACGATCCGGTGTTCTACGACGACGACAGCATGCAGGGCTGGTCGGGCGTCGCCGCGGCGACAGGTCCGCGCGGGGCCGCTCTCATCCTGTCGGTGCCCGCCGCCACCACGGCCGACCTGGTCGTGACCGCGAACGGCATGACGTTCAACGCGACCGTGCCGGTCCGCGCCGACACTCTGACCTGGGCCCGCGTGAGCACGATCGGCAAGTAGAACGCGACCGGCGGGCGGTCAGCTCGGCCTGCGGTCCCCGCGGCGGCGATCGAGGCGCGCGCGCCGCCGCTCGCGGCGGGCGGCCAGCTTCTCGCGGCGGCGCTCGCGCCGCTCCACCCGCCGCCGGCGCTTGACGCGCAGGATGCGCTCGCGCCGCTCGCGCGCCAGCTCGCGCAGCCGCTCGCGCGTGATGCCGCGCGCCGCCTGCTCGCTGGCCTGCCGCTGCGCCGCCTGCACGAAGAAGCGGAAGTAGTCGAAGGCCGACAGCACCGACAGGATGAGCGAGACGTAGAGCAGGATGGTGCCGACGGAGTGGAAGTCGAGCCGGTAGTCGAAGAAGAGGATGTTGTAGCGGAAGTGGGTCAGCAGGAAGCCGATGCCGACCATCTGCAGGGCGGCCTTGGCCTTGCCTCCGGTGCCGGCCGCGATGACGAAGCCCTCCTGCGAGGCGATCGCGCGCAGCCCGGTCACGGCGAGCTCGCGCGCGGTCAGGATGATGACCAGCCACGCCGGCGCGCGCCCTCTGGCCACCAGCATGACCAGGGTCGAGAGCACGATCAGCTTGTCGGCCAGCGGGTCGAGGAACTTGCCGAGCACGGTGACCAGACCCAGCCGCCGCGCCAGCCAGCCGTCGAGCGCGTCGCTGGCGGCCGCGATGGTGAACAGGGTGGCCGCCAGGGTCGACAGCTTCGCGCTGTAGTTGTCGATGCAGACCAGGATGAGCGGGATGAACGCGATCCGGACCAGCGTGATCACGTTCGGCAGGTATGTGATCTCCTCCCGCAGCGGGCGGAGCACCGGGCGCTCGCCGTCGTCCTCCGGATCGCTCAAGCGCCGCCCTGGTCCTCGAGGAGCACGACGCCTTCACCCGAGCACTCCACGAAGGCGGCGGCCCCCTGCCCGCCCGCCGGGCTCAGGCTCACCACCCGCGGCAGCACGCGGCCGATCCAGCCGGCCAGCACCCGCGCGTCGACCCGCACCGAGCGATCGCTGGTCAGCTTGAGCGAGAGCAGCGGCCGCTTCGAGCGCAGCGCGACGCAGCCGTGGCCGCGGAACTGCACCACGCGCAGGAGCGGGCGCAGCTCGCCCTCCGCCCCCGGCACGTGGCCGGTCTCCCAGCGCAGCGCCTCCTCGAAGGCGTAGACCATGCTCTCCCTCAGGTACAGGATGTCGTCGTCGAGCGCGACGGCGGCGAACGTCTGGCCGGCCGGCGCCACGACCATGTAGCCGCGGCCCGACACGATCGACATGGTGGACGCCGCCTGACCCGGGCGGTCGGGCTCGGCGAAGCGCTCGGCGCTGGTGGCGCCGCGAACCCGGCGCGTGGCCGGCTCGGTGCGCAGGTCGCCGCACAGGACGATGACATCCTCGGTGCGCGACAGGATGCGCTCGCCCACGCGCACGATGAGGACGCCGCCGGCGCCGATCTCGAACGGGTGATCGCCGTCCTCCGGCCGGATGAGCTGCCGCGTGGCCAGCGCGGTCAGCGGGCGCGGCGCCTCCTGGCCCACGCCCACCCGCGTGCCGGCCGCGGCGGCCGCGGCCGACGGCACCGCCAGCGCGACCGCCTTGGTGATGACGCCGACGTCGTCGAACTCCTCGACCGCGCCGTCGTCGGACAGGTCGAGGTCGTCGGCGTCGGCGTCGTCATCGTGGGCGTCGGCGCCGCCGTCGGGCACGATGAGCGCGGGCCGCCGCTCGACCGTCTCGTAGACGTCGGAGTCGAGGCCGACCTCGGCGTGTCGGGCGCGGCGCGCGTCGCTGCCGCGCACCCGGGCGCGGATCCCGGCCCGGTCCTCGTCGGACAGGTACTGCTCCATCTCGAGGGCCAGCTGCTCCTCGCCGGCGCGCAGGAACGCCTCGAACGCCTCGGTGTAGTCGCCGCGCCGCGCGTGGGCGAGCCCCAGATAGGTCATGGTGCGCTGCTGGCTGGGGTCGAGCTCGCGGCTGCGCCCCAGCTCGGCGAGCGAGCGGTCCGGCTGCCCCACCTTGAGATAGACCAGGCCGAGGTTGAGGCGATGCGACGCGTCATCGGGCCGGAGCTCGACCAGCTTCTGGTACACCGGCAGCGCGTCGTCGAACGCGCTCTGGCGGAAGCAGGCCAGACCGAAGAGGCCCAGCGCCTTGATGTCGTGCGGACGCACCTCGAGGGCGGCCGCCAGCTCGACGCGAGCCGCGGCGACCTCGTTGCGCCGCAGGAGGTCGCCACCGGCAACCAGATGCTGTTCGAACCGATCGGGGCTCGCCGAGCTCGCGCGTGTCTCCGGCACCGCGAAACCATTAGATGCGCTGGCCCCGCCCGCGTCAAGGTAACCCCAATGTGGCGCGTAGACGGAGGCGGCTCAAATCAACTAAGATGCCCCGGTTTTCCGGTTTGGCGGCCCGGGGGAAGGGAACGGATCTCTATGCAGGTCGACGGGGGGGTACGGGCGTACTCGGGCGCGGTCATGCGGATCCTGCTCGCCGACGGCGCGGATCTCGCCGCCCTGCTCCTGGAGCAGATGCTCGGCGATCCGCGCGTCCTGCCGCGCACCGTCGCGCACGTGCGGACCCTGACCGACGCGATGCAGCTCGTGCGCGGCGAGCGATTCGACGTGGTCATGCTCGACGTGTCGCTGGCCGACGGTGGCGGCCCCGGGTCCATCCGCCGCTTCCAGGAGCTGGCGCCCGACCTGCCGATCATCGCCCTCACCGACGGAGATCACGAGGCGGCCATGGTCGCCGTCAAGCTCGGCGCCCAGGACGCCTGGGTCCGCGGCGCCGGCGAGCCCGACACGCTCCTGCGCTCGCTGTCGTTCGCGATCGCCCGCAAGCGCACCGAGCGCCAGTCGCGCGCGCTCCTCCAGGCCAACGAGTGGCGCAAGAAGGCCGAGGAGGCGGAGCGGCGGGCCTCGTTCCTGGCCCAGGTCAGCCAGGCGCTGGGAGCCTCGCTCGACGTCCGCTCCACCCTGGAGACGGTGGCCGGCCTGGTGGTCTCGCAGCTGGGCGAGCTGTGCTGGATCGACGTCATCGACCGCGACGGCGTGATCGAGCGCGCCGCGGTCGCGCACGCCGATCCCGACCTGGTCGAGGTGGCGCGCTCGCTGCGGCAGAGCTCGGAGGACGCGGCCGCCTGCGATCCGCTGAGCGCCACGCTCGCCCACGGCAGCATCTGGGAGATCGCGCTCACCGAGGACAGCATCGCCGCGTTCGCCACCACCGGCGAGCACCGGCGGGCGTGGCAGCGGCTGCGCGGCGGCCGGCTGGTCGCGGTCCCGTTCCGCCACGACGCCACCCCGGGCCTCATCGCGGTGGTGCGGCGCGAGCGCCCGAGCGATCTCGACGGCGAGTTCCGCAGCCTCCTGTTCGACCTCGCCGCCCGGGTCGGCATCGCGGTCGAGAACTGCCGCCTCTACCGCGAGGCGCGCGAGGCGATGGAGGCGCGCGAGGAGATCCTCGGCGTGGTGTCCCACGACCTGCGCAACCCGCTGCACGCGCTGCGCATGGCGGTCTCGTCGCTGCAGATGAAGCGCAGCCAGGAGTCGGTGGCCCGGCTGGTCGGGGTCATGGACCGATCCATTCGCAACATGGACAAGCTCATCGCCGACCTGCTCGACGTGTCGCGCCTGCGGGCCGGCAAGCTGACCGTGCGGCCGGGACCGTGCACGGCCGGCGAGCTGCTCGACGAGGTGATCGAGCTCCTGCGGCCGCTCGCCGCCGAGCGCGCCATCCACATCCACGTCCCGCGCACGGCGGCGATGCGGTCGGCGGTGCCGGGCATGCCGCCGCGCGTGGCGCTCCGCCAGGTCATGGCCGACCGCCAGCGCGTGGTGCAGGTGCTCAGCAACCTCCTCGCCAACGCGATCAAGTTCAGCCCGGCCGGCGGCCACATCGGGGTCGACCTGGAGCAGGACGAGCGCGACTGCCGGATCGCCATCTCGGACCAGGGCCCGGGCGTGCCCGAGGCGGACCGCCAGCACATCTTCGACAAGTACTGGCGCACCCAGGGCGAGCGCGGCGGCGAGGGGCTCGGCCTGGCCATCGCCAAGTCGCTCATCGAGGCGCACGGCGGCCGCATCGGCGTCGACTCGCAGCCGGGCGGCGGCAGTCGCTTCTGGTTCACGCTGCCGCTGGCCACCGCGAGCGAGCGGCGCGTCTGACCGGGCGCGCCGGGTCGAACCGGCGCCGCGGCGCCGGGCGCGCTCAGTTGGCCGCGCGCAGCCTGCGCTCCGCCGCAACGTACTGGTAGTAGCGGTCCACCACCATGCGCAGGTACTTGCGCGTGTTCTCGTAGGGCGGGACGTTGTCGCCGTAGCGGGCCAGCGACGCGCTGCCGGCGTGGTAGGCGGCGATCGTGCGGACCAGGTCCCCGTCGTAGCGGTTGGCCAGGATGCGCAGGAGCCGCGTCCCGCCCAGGATGTTCTCGCGCGGGTCGTGCACGTTGCGCACGCCCATGTCGTGGACCACGGACGGCATGAGCTGCATGAGGCCGCGCGCGCCCACCGACGAGACCACCGCGGGATCGTAGTCGGACTCGACCCGGATGACCGCGCGGATGAGCGGCACCGGAATGGCGTAGAGCAGCGACGCCTCCGCGATGAACTCGTCGAAGCGCGCGAAGCGCTGGGCCGAGCGGTCGCGGGCCGGCACCACGTCGCAGCGGTCGCAGCTTCCGCGCCGGGCCGCCGCCTTGCCGACCGAGGCCTCGTTGGACAGCCGCTTCCAGCGGGCCCCGGCCCTGCCGCGCGGCTTGATGTTGGTGAAGTGCACCACGCCCTCGCGGTCGGTGTACGAGTAGATGTCGGCCCAGGCGGTCCCCTCACCCGCCGCCACAGCCCCGACGGCCACCGCCACCGCGGCCGCCACGCT
>Ga0126377_10004345_pt1 | contig 10296 bp, 9 predicted proteins | sample PanSoiMetPlot_22_FD_92647 | JGI IMG/M metagenome (GOLD analysis project Ga0126377, IMG submission 92647) | Tropical forest soil microbial communities from Panama - MetaG Plot_22 | ecosystem: Environmental > Terrestrial > Soil > Tropical forest > Bulk soil | place: Panama | collected 2016-02-17 | reverse complement strand
CATCATCTCCCGTTGCAAACTTATCGACGCGCTATGCATCTGGGTTCGGCATGAACAGTCGCACCTCGGTGCCCTCCCCCGGCGCGGTGCGGATCTCCGCCCGACCGTCGTGCCGCTCCATCCGACCGATGATCGATCCGTGCACGCCGTGCCGATCCGCCTCGACGGTGGACATGTCGAATCCGACGCCGCGATCGCGTACGAAGACGCTGACCTGCTCGGGCTCCACTTCGGCGTAGAGCGAGACGGTCGGCACCTTCGCGTGCCGGGCGGCGTTGACGAGCGCCTCGCGGGCGGCGTTGACCAGCGCTCGTACGGGTTGCGTCATCGCCGTATCGCCGACCACGACGGACTCGACCGCGACCGCGTACGTGTCCTCCAGCTCCGCGACGGCTTCCTCGATGGCGGCGGCGAACGTCTCCGACGCCGAGCCCGTCGGCTTGTAGAGCCAGTTGCGCAGGCTGCGTTCCTGGCCTCGGGCGAGCCGGATCACCGTGGTGGGGTCGCCGGAGTTGCGCTGGATCAGCGCGAGCGTGTGAAGCACCTGGTCATGGATCATCGCGGCGAGTTCGGCGCGCTCCGCCTCGCGGATGCGACCCTCACGCTCCGAGCGGAGCTGGCTGAGCATGCGCCACAGCAGCGGCGCCAGGGCGAGCGCCACACCGCACAGCGCAACGATGGCGAACAGCGCGCTGCTTGCGATCGCACCGAACCCCGCGCTGCTGGCCGGCACGATCACCGCGATCACACCGATGATCCCGACGATGACAAGCGCGCCACCGCCGAACAGCCGCAAGACGTAACTGCGCCGGTCACGTTCGTCGAGGACCGCGCCCATCCACGGGGCCATCGGCATGGTGCGGCTCCAGCGACGCCGACGATCCGCATCGGCCAGATGCCAGATCAGCCCGGCGCCGGCCGCGATCAGCGCAATCAGCCAGCCGAGCGCCGACGAGAAGCCACCGAGCCCGACAAGCGACTGCAGCAGCAGCACGCCGGCCGCCAACGCTGCGTACGGCAGCAGGTCGACCAGGCTACGGCGGCGCGCCGGTATCTTCAGCGGCACCACCGGCACCACCGCCCACAGCACGACGTAGAGCAGCGCACCGGCACCGTTGAAGGCCAGCAGGACGACCAGTCCGATCCGGACCAGCGCCACAGGGACGCCAAGATGCTCGGCGAGGCCGGCGGCGACGCCCGAGATCAGCTGCCGCTGCGGGATCCGGTAGAGGCGGCGAGTGCCTGTCCCGGGCCGGCGGTCAGTGGTCGGCTCCACGCTTGTGTCGTTCTCCTGAGTGCATGATCGGTCAACTGCGGTTAGAGCAGCTGGTACCGATCGTCACACGGCCGATCAGCAAGTGCACAGGGGGACGCCCCCGACTCGTACGCCCGGATAAGTCAGGGTTGGCTCAGGGTCCGAACCGGAGGCAGCTGGGGCGCGAGCGGCGCGATGCTCGGAGCATGACGACCACACCCGAGCCGTCCGACCGTCCGGACACGCCGCCCGAGCCGGATGACACCGGTCACGCGCGTGATCCCATCGCAGGAGCCCCGGACGATGCGACTGCCGCGGACGTAGGCCCGAGCGCAACAGTGCCCGACGCTGAGCTGCCGTCCGCCGAGGTGCCCGACACTGAGCCGCCGTCCGCTGAGCTGCCGGCCACTGAGTCGTCGTCCGCTGAGCTGCCGGCCACTGAGTCGTCGTCCGCCGAGTGGCCGGCCGGCAGCACAGCCGGCGCCTACCCGGGTTCGGCATCGGATGCGTCCCGCTCCGGCTTCGCACCGCCGTGGTCGGGGCAACAGCCACCACCGCCGCCGCCCGGCACATCCGGCTACGCGACGCGCTTCGGACTTGTCCGGCCGGTACACAACCGGTACATCGCCGGTGTGTGTGGCGCTTTTGCGCGCGCGACGAACACCGACCCGGTGCTGTGGCGCGTGGCACTGCCGGTGCTGACCGTCCTCGGCGGTTTCGGCATCCTGGTCTACCTGCTTGGCTGGCTCCTGATCCCGGCGGAGGGCGACACCGCGTCGCCGCTCGAGGCGCTGCTCCGCCGTGGCTGGTCGAGCACCTCCAAGTGGCTGACGGTGGTGCTCGCCGTCATCGCCGCCATCTGGTTGGCGGCCACGTTCACCTCCGGCTTCGGCTGGAAGATCATCGTCGCCGTCGCCGTCATCGGCGTGCTCGCGGTGCTCGGCAACTCCCGGGCTGCCGGTGGCAATCGGTCCGCGTTCGGCGGACCCGGTCCAGGCGTCGGCCAGGACCCCAACCGACCCGGCTGGTACGCCGGACCAGGCGCTGCGCCGCCGTCCGGCGCCATGATGGCCGGCCCGACCATGCCGGGCGCGACGACTGCACCCGCGAGTCCGCAGACCTTTACCGGAACGGGGTGGCCGGAGTCGTCCGCATTCGCGGCCGGTCGAGCCGCGGCGGCCGGTACCGGATCGTCGCCCTCGCCGGGCGTGACGGACGGCGTCGACACGGCCGGTTGGCAGCAGCCGCCGGCGTACCGTCAGCCCTTCGCTCCGGGCGGCCCGTACGCGCAGAGCGACCCGTACGCGCCGGCGCCGAACCCGTACGACGACCCGGCCTACCCGTTTCCACTGGACTTTCCGGGGCTGAGCGGTGGCTGGGCGGAGCCGCCCGCCGCGCCACCCCAGCCGCCGTCACCGCGCGAGCGTCGACGCGTCTCGATCGCCGGCCGGGTGACCGTCGCCGTCACCGCGCTTGTCCTCGGGCTCATGGGCATCCTCGACGGTACGGACGCGGTGTCGGTGCCAGCGCCGGCGTATTTCGCCGCCGCGCTAGCCACCGTCGGCCTGGGACTGATCATCGGCTCGATGTTCGGCCGGGTACGAGCACCGATCGCGCTCGGCATCGTGCTCACCCTCGGTCTGCTTGCCACGAGCGTGACCAGCGAATACCACGCGCAGCGCGTGACGATCCGTCCGACCAGCGTGGCGGACTTGCCGACGACGTATTCGGGGCGCGTCCAGCAAGTGACGATCGACCTGCGTAACGTCGACTTTCGGAACGACGTGACGTCGATGAACATCCGGCTGACCGCCGGCATGATCCTGGTGGAGTTGCCGCCGAACGTCGACGCCCATGTGGTTGCGAGGGTCGGCGCGGGCGACACGATGATCTTCGGGAAGCACAACAGCGGCGGCGTACACGCCAAGGCCAACGTCACTGACAACGGGGATGACGGTCCTGGCGGCGGCCAATTGACGATCAACGCGAACATCGCGTTCGCCGGCTTCGTGGAGGTGAAGCGATGAACCGACGCCGACCCGACATCGCGGCCCTCGTCTTCGGTGCATTCTTCGTTGCGGCGGCCCTCTGGTGGGTGGTGAACCACCGGTTCGTGTTCGCCCTGCCGAGCGTCGGCTGGATCGTCGCACTCGTGCTGATCGCCGTCGGTGTGCTGGGCATCGTGAGCGTGTTGCGCGGTGAGCGTCGCCGGGACCGCGAGCGCCGTGGCAATGGTTCGGAGTCCTGGCGACTCAAACCCTGACGCGCCGCACCACGGCGTACGACAGGCTCGTGGCACCCGCCTATGCTGGCGCCATGAGCCTGTCTCCGGCTGGGGTGACGGCCGCCGCGCGGTCGCGGAGCGATCTCCGGCTGAGCAATCGCGCGGTCAGCGCGCTGACCACCGAACTCAGCCGCCTCGCCGGGCCGAAGACGGGACTCGTGGTGGGCGTAGCGCCCGACTCTCCGGTCCTGATTGCGGCACTGGCCTCGCTCATGCCCGATGACCGGTTGATATTCGTCGCGGCCGACGGCGCCGCGGCCGAGGTCCGCACGATCGTTGCGGACCGCGGCGGGTGGGTGGCCGAACGGGTACGCGTGGTCGACACGCTCGACGACGACGTGGCCGTCACAGACGACGCAGCCGCCGCAGTCGCGAACGACGCCGCCGAGCGCCGTGCCGACGTGGCCATTCTCGCCGACCCGCTGACCGGCACCGCGGAACACGCACGTGCCGTCATCGGCCGCGTTCGCGCGCACCTCGCCGACGGAGGCGTGGTATGCGTTGCGACGCTCGCCGTGCCGCGCATGGCGGACGGGGCAACCGAGGAGCTCGGGCGTCAGACGTCGTTCTACGGCGTCGGCACCGATGTCGTCGTCCGCAACCGGCCGCCACTGCGCATTCACCGGCTTCGGTTCACCGCCGCACCGGCGGAGGTCGCGGAACGGCTTCGCCCGGCGGTACGGCCGTCCAGCATCCCGTTGACGCGAGGAATGAACGTCGACGCGAACGGCGTGGCCGCGGCCGGCATCGCGCTCGGTCTAGCGGCAGCGGCACGGCTAGCCGGCAGGCGCGGCCGGTGGTCGGTCGTACCCGCATTGGCGGCGCTGCCGCTTGCCGCGTTCTTCCGCGACCCAGAACGCGAGGTGCCCGAGGATCCGGCCGCCGTAGTGGCATCCGCCGACGGCAAAGTGCTGTCCGTCGAACGTGTCGTGGACAAGCGATTCGCCGACGACGAAATGCTGCGCATCGCGGTGTTCCTGTCGGTCCTCGACGTCCACATCAATCGCGCGCCGGTGGCCGGTCGCGTGGCGGACTTCTTCGTGGAGGACGGTGGCTTCGCGGCGGCGATGAGTCCGGCCGCCGAGCACAACGTCGCCGCGTATACGGTCCTGGACACGGTGCACGGGCCGGTGGTGATCGCGCAGCGCACCGGGCTGCTGGCGCGGCGGATCGTCCAACGCGCGCCGATCGGCGCCATGCTGGCCAAGGGCGAGCGTTTCGGACTCATCCGGTTCGGCTCGCGCACCGACGTCTACCTGCCGGCATCTGCTGCCGAACCGGTGGTCGCCCCGCACGACAAGGTGCGGGGCGGAACGACCGTCATCGCCCGCTGGCACGACTAGACCTGGCACCCACGAGGACGTCCGCGCAGCGCCGCCCGTCGGGCGAACGCGTCAGGCAGCGAGCGCGTCGCGGTGACCGCGCTGCCGCAGCCACAGCAGCGGGCCACTGGCTACGTACGCCGCCACCAGCACGGCGAACGTGATGCGGTAGTCCATGAACAGGCCGACCAGCGGCAACACCCAGAACCAGCGAGGCAGCGCGGCGAGGCGGCCCAGCTTGGCGTACGGGAATCCGGACACCATCGACACCGCGAGCACCGCGACGGCGACCACCGCGACGATGCCCGGCATCTGGAGACCGATCAGCACGGCCATGCCCATGACTCCGGCGATGAGCGTGGTTGGTACGCCAACGAAGTAGCGGCCATCCTTCGGCGACACGTTGAACCGTGCCAGCCGGATCATCGCCCCCACCGCGATCATGATGCATGCCGCGGCGACGAACGCACTGGGCGCCGAGCCGTGCAACGACGCGTAGACGACCACCGGCGCGGCGATTCCGAACGAGCACATGTCGGCGAGCGAGTCCATCTGCGCGCCGAACGGGCTCGCGACGCCGAGCTTGCGGGCCACCGCGCCGTCGAGGCCGTCGGAGGCGACACAGCCCAGCAGGGCGACCGCGGCCCACCGGATGTCGTGGTGCATGCTCAGGAAGATCGCCGACATGCCAAGCATGAGGCTCACGAGCGTGAACGAGTTCGCGAACGCGAATTTGGCGCGCCGTGCCGAGGTGACCTCGCCGGGGATCAGGCGGATGGTGTGCGGCACCGCCGCGTCGTCGGTGGCGGACGCGCGCCGCTTGGCGGCAGCTTCCTCGACCGTTCGGCGGGCACTCTCCTCGAGCGAGCGCTGAGCGGCCTCGTCGAGGGCGCGCCGCGTGGCGTCGAGTACGCCTGGATCGGCGCTGCTGGCACCGGTCGGCGCCGGGCTCACCGGCGAGATCGCGTCCACCCGGCGAGTTCGGCGCAGCAACGTGCGCCGCGTCGAGTAGGGCTGGCGCGGTTGTCCGCCGCGGCGGCGTACCACACGGATCATGAGGAATGGGGCCTGTCGGGCCAACGAACCGCTGCGGCGTAGTCGACCGGTCCAACGCCGGCCCGCGGGACGGGGGCTGTCATTCGAACGCCGGCGCCAGGGGGCTCTCGGCACGTTTCCTCCAGGCGGAACGCGGCCATCTGCCGGCTCCAGACTCGGTAATCGTGTCCGCGACCGGACCGGTGGGTCCGTGGCGGCTCGCGGCCTTCACGATCGCACATTCGACCTTTGATGCGCGATGGCCGAACTGCGAACTCTCCGTTACCCAGGGTGGCAACGACGGGCGATGTGCGCCGCGACACACATCCCAGTTCATTGTACGCAAACCCGCCATACGGCGACACCCATGTGTGATCTAGGCATCACCTTACGTGATCAGCAAGGATCGTGAGGGTGAGCCGATTGAGGTTGAGCTGGGCAGCCTCCGCGATCGTGAACCACGCCACTCGATCGGTAGAACCGCCGACCTCCTGTACGGAGGGTTCCGTCGGGTGGGGTACCTCGACGTCGAAGATCGCCCGTACGGTGTGCCAGTCGAGCGGCCGGCGCTCCGGGCCGTACGCGTTCGGGTTGTGCATGTCCACCACGTCGAGCAGTGGCCCGACGACGGCTTGCTGACCGGTCTCCTCACGGATCTCGCGGACCAGCGCGTCGCGGGCGGACTCCCCGAAGTCGGTGCCACCACCGGGCAAGTGCCAGTGACCCGCACCGGGATAGCCGGCCGACACGCGCGTCAACAGCAGGCGGCCACTCGGATCCCGCACCACGCCGTACGCGCTGAATCGCTGGAACCGTACGGCGTTCGGGTCGCGCGATTGCGGTACGGCCAATGCCGCGGCGGCGGCGTCCACCTCCGGGGCCGTCGGGTCGCCGAGAAACCGCGCGAGCCATGGCATCGGCGGTGCGCCGGACACATCCTCCGGCGCGAACCACCGGACTCCGTCGGTGCTGCCGTCGACCTCGTTGCGCAGCTGGCCGCCGGTCACCTCGACGTCGTACACGATGCGGTCGAAGTGGATCAAGCGGTCTCGCGCCTCATTGCGCACCAGATCGGAGCGGACGTCAGCCAACGCGCCGACCCGGATGGACAGCCCGGTCTCCTCGCCAAATTCACGGATCAGCGCGTCGGTCGGTGACTCCGCGTGTTCGATGCCACCGCCGGGCAGGTTCCACCGACCCGGGAAGTTCGACTCCGCCGAGCCCCTGACCAGCAGAAGCCGGCCGGCATCGTCGTGCGTGATGCCGTACACGCTGATCTTGCGGCCTTGACGCACGCGGACCGCCCTTCGCCCATCGACCGTCGCACATGTGAATGATCCGGCGGCCACACTACCTGCCGAACCTCTGCGATCTTGGCATCGCACCCGGCGGATCGCACGGGGTCGATGCCCCATCCGGATCAAGAGCCGCGGATACGTAAGGGTCAGATATCAGGGTGCCGATCCGGGCGGTCACCGAGGCGCGACCGCCCCTGGATGCGAGACCGTAGAGGCATGACACAAACGCCTTCGTACCGGGAGCTGCGGCGCTCGCAGACCGATCGCAAGATCAGCGGCGTGTGCGGCGGCATCGCCGAATATCTCAACGTTGACCCGAATATCGTCCGACTAGCGGCGATCGCGCTGACCATCATCACCGGCGGCGCGTTCATCCTCGCGTACGTCATCGCAATCGTGGTCATGCCGGATTCGCCAAAGCCGGCGCCGGTGTGGAATCCACCGGCGAACCAGCCTGCCCAGTCAGGCCAGCCGACTCAGCCTGGTCCGGTGGGCTGGGACGGCCGCACGCCGCAGGGCGAGCAGTTCCCCGGTTGGCCGGGCACGCCGACGTCACCGGCCGACCGGCCGCAGACCTAAGCCGATTCACGGTACGTGGGGCCCGCGCCGGCCGGGCTCCACGATGATTTTGCGGGTACGCCGCGCCGAGTTCGCGGGTACGCCGTGCCGGGACCCGACGGCGCCGGCACCTAGGGTGGCTGGCATGCGTCATGTCGGCATCGCCGCCCACAGCATCGAGGGCGCGAGTCTCTGCTTCCGCGAGTTCTGCCATGAAGGCTTCGCCGAACTCGGTCCCAATGACCATCCCGACGTCACGATGGACGCCATCGCCCTGGCTCGTAGCCTGCCGTCGTGGGACAGCGGTGACCACGCGGCGATCCGACAGATCATGGCGACGAGCATCGCCCGGCTCGCCGGTGCTGGCGCGGAATTCTTCGTCTGCCCGGACAACACCGTGCACACCGCGTTCGAGTTGCCCGGCCCGGATTTCGCGTTGCCGGGGCTGCACATCGCGGAGATCGTGGCAGACCGGGCGGCGCGTGACGGGCGCCAGCGGGTCGGGATCCTCGGGACCCGCTATCTCACCGATGGCCCCGTCTACCCCCGTGCGTTCGCCAGTCGAGGAATCGAAGCCGTGCTGCCGAGCGCCGACGATCGGGCGATCGTCAACCGGGTCATCTTCGACGAACTCACCGACGGCATCGTCACCAACGCGTCCCGCACCGCCTACATCGGCATCATCGAGCGACTCGCCGCACGTGGTTGCGACGCGGTCGCGCTGGTCTGCACCGAGATTCCGTTGCTGATCACGCCGGATGTTTCGCCGCTGCCGACACTGGACTCGACACGACTGCTCGCGCATGCCGCGTTCGAGGTCGCGATCGGGCGGTCCCCGGTGCCCATGTGGCGGGGCGGACCGATCCGGTCAGCCTGATCGGCGGATCGGCGGCGCGATCCATCACTCCCATTCGATGGTGCCGGGTGGCTTGCTCGTCACATCGAGTACGACGCGATTGACCTCGGCCACTTCGTTGGTGATGCGCGTGGAGATGCGGGCCACGAGGTCGTAGGGCAATCGTGACCAGTCCGCCGTCATGGCATCCTCGCTTGACACTGGGCGGAGGACTACCGGATGACCGTACGAGCGGCCGTCGCCCTGTACGCCGACGCTGCGTACGTCCGCGAGCAGTACGACGGGGAACTGCCACACGTCGCGGTCACGCCCGGACGCGAGCAACTCGTCGCGTGCGATCTGATCGGCGGCGCGCAGCACCGCGAGGCGGTCGCGGGTGACCTCACCGATGATCCGGATCGCGAGCCCCGGTCCCGGGAACGGATGCCGCCACACCATCGCCTCGGGCAATCCGAGTTCCGTGCCGATCGCGCGCACCTCGTCCTTGAACAGCTTCCGCAACGGCTCGACGAGCTCGAACCGCAGATCATCGGGCAACCCGCCGACGTTGTGGTGCGACTTGATGTTTGCCGTCCCGGCACCGCCGCCGGACTCCACCACGTCCGGATAGAGGGTGCCCTGCACCAGAAACTCCACGTCGCCGGCGGCAGCGACCTCGCGCGCGGCGCGCTCGAAGACCCGGATGAACTCACGTCCGATGATCTTGCGCTTCCGCTCTGGATCCGACACTCCGGCGAGCGCGGCGAGAAACTGCTCCGACGCGTCGACGACCTTCAGCCGGATGCCGGTGGCCGCGACGTAGTCCTTCTCGACCTGCTCCGCCTCGCCGGCGCGCAACAGACCGTGGTCGACGAATACACACGTGAGCTGATCGCCGACCGCCTTGTGGACGAGCGCCGCCGCGACGGCCGAGTCGACGCCACCGGACAGGCCGCAGATGACTTCCTTCGTGCCGACCTGTGCGCGAATAGCGGCAACCTGCTCCTCGACGATGGACTCCGGAGTCCACGTCGGCGCGATGCCGGCCACCTCGTAGAGGAAGTGTTCGAGTACGGCTTGGCCGTGGCTGGTGTGCGCGACCTCGGGATGGAACTGCACACCGGCCTGTCGTTGAGTAACGTCCTCGAATCCGGCGACCGCGGCACCCGCGGACGTGGCGGTGACCATGAAACCGGCCGGTGCGACGGTGACCGCGTCACCGTGGCTCATCCAAACGTCCTGCCGCTCCGGTAGGCCGTCGAACAGCACGCCGCGACGCGTCACGGTCAGCGGCGTGCCGCCGAACTCGCGGAGTCCGGTCTTCGCGACCGTTCCGCCGAGCGCGCGCGCCATCAATTGAAAGCCGTAGCAGATGCCGAACAGCGGCACGTCGGTCCGGTAGAGCGATGGATCGACATCGGGAACGCCGGGTTCGTACACGCTGGCCGGTCCGCCGGACAGGATGATCGCCGCCGGGTTGCGCGCCAGCATCTCCGGCACCGGCATCGTGTGCGGTACGACCTCGGAGTAGACCCGCGCCTCACGGACCCGTCGCGCGATGAGTTGGGCGTACTGGGCGCCGAAGTCGATGACGAGAACCGGACGCGGCTGGCTCATCGCCCTAGCGTAGTCGGCGCGCCGGGCACGCCTTCGCCGCCGCGCGCGCGTTTCGCCCGCGGCTCGGCGCCGAACGTGTTGATCTTGTCGGT
>Ga0126377_10004344_pt1 | contig 10297 bp, 11 predicted proteins | sample PanSoiMetPlot_22_FD_92647 | JGI IMG/M metagenome (GOLD analysis project Ga0126377, IMG submission 92647) | Tropical forest soil microbial communities from Panama - MetaG Plot_22 | ecosystem: Environmental > Terrestrial > Soil > Tropical forest > Bulk soil | place: Panama | collected 2016-02-17 | reverse complement strand
GAAGGAAAACCCTCCAGGCCCTCGGTGACCAGCGTCCCGGACGGCGGTCTTGGTGATGAACCAAGTCCGTGTCATCCGCGCCGGCGAGGCCCGAGGTGATCTCCTCCGTGAGCTTGTCGGCGAACGTCGCGAACCCGAGGGGGCCGAGACTGCACGACGCCTAACGATCTGGTGCGCGATTGGGATTGGGGCAGGCTGGGCTGATCGGTCCGGCTGGTGGGTACTCAGCGGCGGGCGGCGCGGTCAGACACCAGCCCGGCGATGGCCAGGTAGGTCTCGGGGTAGGCGTCGCGGCGTCCCAGGTAGCGCTGTAGGGTCCGCCACTGCTTGTGCTCGGCGATGGCGTGCTCGACGCAGATCCGCCGGGACGACTGCAGGCGGCGGGCCTGCTGCCAGGCGGTGCTCGTGTCGGCTGGCGCGTCCTTGGCCGGCGGGAGCGGTGGGGCGCTGACCTGAGTCGGGAACGCCTTGGCCAGGCCGCGGTAACCGGTGTCCACCCGGACCCTGACCGTCGGATGCTGGCGCAGGAGGTCCTGGATCCCTTCGGTCTTGACCGCGGTCTGGTCGTGCATCCTGCCCGGGCGGACCGCCCCGGCCCACAGGGTTCGGCCCTGGCCGTCGCTGATCGCGGTGGTCTTGATCGTGTTCTGCTCGGCGTTTGCCGGAGATGAACGCGCGCCGCCCGGGCCGCTTGGCGCGGGGCCGGCGGACCTGGGTTTCGGTGCCGTCCAAGCGCAGCTGGACGCCGTGCGCGGCGGCGTAGGCGACCACATCCGCCAGGGTGCGCAGCCGAACCCGGGGCAGGTTGGGAACGGCGAACCCGCGCGCGGCCAGCAGCGGCCGGACCTCGTGGATCGCGCGGGTGACGGTGGCACGGTCGACCCTGTACAGCACCGCCAGCGCCTGGTGGGGCAGCTGGGTGCGCAGCACCACCAGGGTGACCAGCACCCGATCCGGGAACCCCAGCCGCTGGTGTGGGCCGGCGCCCGGCGCGCGTCGACGCGCATGGCCGCGCCGCCGGCGCAACGCGCTCTCGTGCGCGGCGGTCCACGGGTCGGCGAGCTCGGCGATCACCTCGCCGAGGTGGTGCCGGGAGATCCCGGTGAAGCAAGGATGGCGCAGAGCCGCGCGGGCCCATGCTGGTCTCGACACCCACGCATGATCACCTACGCGGCCCACGCATACCCGCCACAGCCTCCAGCGATAAACCCGCCTCTCACACACAAATCGTAATTCGACGCAGACGGGGGACCGCGGTAGTCTCGGGCTCCGGTCCGCCGTGCAGGCACCACACCTCGGGAGCCTTGGATGCGACCCGGACCACCCAACCAGCCGCTCGCCCGCGGTCCGGGAGCCGGCCGCAGCGCGGGCCAGGCGCCACCCACCCTCGACCCGCGCACCGTCTCCAGCTACCGCGTCTCGCTAGGGGCCCGCTGGATGGGAGCCTCCTTCGCGGTCGTCGTGCTGAGCTTCGCCACGATCTTCATCCTGCCCCCACCATCCGCGCCGGACGCGCCGCTGCTGCCGCGGCTGCTCATCCTGCTGGTCGTCCTGCTCGCCGTCGGCTTCCTGCTGTACTCCGGGCTGTACCGGATCGCCTACAAGCTGGAGCTGTCCGCCACCGAGCTGCGCTGGTACGCGCCGCTGCGCCGTGGCACGCTCGCCTTAGCTGAGCTGCGCGAGATCAGGGAAGGACGGATTTGGGTCCTGGGGGTCCTGGGGGTCCTGTGGACCGTCCTGTGGATCTGGGTCGCGCCGCAGCCGTGGTTCATCGTTCGGGTCACGATCACGGCCGCCACCGGCCAACGCGTTGTCGCCGACGTCCACGTGCGAGGCTTCGACGCGTTCGCCTCGGACCTACGGCGCGCGGCGCCGTCCGCGCGGATCGAGCTGAGCAACCGGTCACTGTTCCAGAGCGCTGGCAATGGCTACCGCAGGCACCTGCCGCCGCGGCCCTGATCAGCCCTGACCCTGGCGCTGCTCGCCGGGCTGGTCTCCGACCGCGCCGCCCCATCCCTGACCAGCTACCAGCCGGACCAGTCAGCTCGGCCCGCTCCACCACCAATCGCGCACGACGTCGTTAGCGCTACCTGCGCTCGAGCGATCTAAGCATCAGATCGCATGCGTTATCGACCTGGGCACGTCCCTCGGGGGAAGATTCGCATTCCAGCGTGTACCGGATTTGGCCATCCAGGAGAAGCACGAAGTGCACCTTCCCGCCAGGGAGGTCCGCCCGCGGCGGAAACACCTCGAACTCATAGCCTTCGAAGCCGCCCGCCTCCATCGGTCGACTGTTGACCGCAACACCAGTCGCCTTACTCATGTCCCGGTCAAACCGTGCCTTCATCGCTGGTAGATCGTCATTTGTAACGGGTCTGTCGAGCCGATACATGATCACATCTAGGTGGTTTCGATCGTCCAGCGCGACATACCGTCCAGCGACTGCTGACTCGATCTCTGGGCTGACGTCTTGTACGGTGATTTCGAACTCTTCTGGGTACTTGAAGGTAATACCGATGCCGTCTTCGTCAAACGTCTTGTAGTTGCCGAAACCAATCGAGACGCAGCCGGCGAGCCCAAGGACAAGTGACACCACCACCAGCGGCCACGCGACCATCCGGCCCATACCCTTCACCTCCAACGAGGGCGGCGCACGAACGGGGGAGCGCACGAACCCACAGGCGACGCTACGAGAACCGAATCTCAAGACCGTCACGGCGAGGAGCCGAAGCGGTCTCAACCAACCGCAGCATGCAAGACAGGTCGGCGACGCGGAGCCGCCCTGCGGGCGGGCCAGCGTGGTCCCTCGCTCGCCCTGAGCCTGGCCGGGACCATGTATCCGCGGACAGGCCCTCGGCTTACGGCGAGTCAACGCCTTCAGCCGGCCCCTCTGGAATGGTGAACAGGAGGACACCCCTGTCACTGTCACACCTGTCACAGCTGTCACACCACGGCCGCTGAGCTGGGCAAACGAGGTGTGACAGGTTGCTTGGCGGGTGTCACACCTGTCCGTTGCTGGTCACGTGGTTGGTCACGGGAGCGCTCGCGACGGCGGGCGACGGGTGAGACGCGGCGGTCAGTCATGGGACACGTTGGTGCTGCTCGATGGGCGTGTGCGGGACCGTGGCCGATGGGGGAGCGGGCGCCCGAGCGCCTCATAACCCAGAGGTCGCGGGTTCAAATCCCGCCCCCGCCACCACTCGGAGAAGCCCCTGACCAGCACGGTTAGGGGCTTTCTCGTTGATGGGGGCCGGCCGTTAGTGTCCGGATCGGCGGTTGTGCTACCGGACTTGCTACCGAAGCTTGCGATGAGCGCCTTCCCAGTCGCCGCTGACGGATGAAGCCGTGAGCCGCTGGCAGGGTGCATGAGGCAGAACCGGCCCGGCGTTCGGCATTCCACAGTGGACGGTAGGCAAGACATGAACCAACTAGCTCAGCTAGGCTGCGGTTGATGGTTGCTTGTACCGGTCCGCCCCGCTAGCCCAGTCCACCAGCCGGAGGCGGCCCTGGCGATGACGCCGACTGCCAGCAGTCCCCGCACACCACCGTGCAGCGTGCGTCCCGGTCAGCAGCGGCCCCGCCGTCCGTGGCAGCCCGGGCGGCTGCTGGTGGCGGGCATGGCCCTGGTCATGGTGGCTGCCCTGGTGCCGCGGGCGGTCGCTGAGGACACCATCGGCAGCGACCTGCCGCCACCGCCGCCGGAGGTCGCCGCTGACCTCTCCCTTGAGCAGCCGCCGCTGGTCGCACCGGGCGACGCCGGTGAGCGCAACGACGCCGGCGATCCGGAGGCGGGCACCCTGCCCCAACGGTGGACGCTGCACCTGGTGCACGTGCCCACCCGGAACTGGAGCGATCCCGCAGCCGAGGGCACCGACATCGCTGGGGTCGTGCCGGTGCAGCGCGACCAGGACCCCGGGTCCACCCCGGCCGCCAACGACCCGCGCGGCCAGACGGCCCAAGACCAGGCAGCTGCCGGTTCCGAGCAGGCCGAGGCCGACCCGCTCACCCAGGTGGCGCAGGCGCAGCCGCTTGACGCCGGTCAGGCGTGCGGCGCGGGGGGCGGCTGCCCGAGCGGGCCAGGAATCCTGGACGGCCTGGCTGCCGCCGTCGCGGCGGCCGGCGGCAGCGGCGCGCCGTCACCCCTCGAGGGCCACCCCTCGGGCAAGGCCACGCGGCAGCCGCCTGACCCGCGGGTCAGCCCGCCAGCGCTGGTGTGGACGCTGCCGCCGCCGCCTGCCCAGGCGGCGAGCAGCTTGCAGTCTGGCACCGGCAGCCCGGCACGCGGCGTGCTGGCCGCTGCTGCGGCGAGCGGACACGGCGCCCCCGCTGTGCTGGCCAGCCCTGCTCGTACGGGTTTCGCGGGCTCGCTGACCGGCCGCGTGCTCCAGGCGCTCAGCAACGCGGTCACACCAGCCTCGGCACAGGCCATGGTCACCGCTGCCGCAGCCCACCAGGCCCCCGGACCCGGCAACTCGGCACCCCTAGCAACAGCTGCAGCACCAGTCTATGCAAGCTCCTCCAGCGTTATCGACGAACCCCGGTTGATGGCGATCATTGCCGGCGCCGCTGGGGCGGGCCTTGGGTTCGCTTTCGCGGCCGCGAGCCTTGCCTTCATTGGCATGGTCCCCGGGTTCGCCTTGTCGGTCTACGCGCTCACCTATCAGCTGCTCGCCTTCAGCCAGAACCTGCCACCATCTCCTGAGGACGTGGCGACAATCAGCCGCGAGACCAGCCTCCCCCTCGCCGTGGGCACGGGGCTGCTGACCTCCTCCGTATTGTTAGGGGGGATCTGGGTGGCATTAGCAGTGAGGGGCGGGGCGCTTGCGGCTTTGGCCACCGCCTATCCTCTGGTCGGGCTGGCAGTGCTCGTCGCAGGCTTGGTCGCACTTGTCGGAGGTGCGGTCGCCGGCTGGTACTCCTGGCGGACCAACCGGGCCTTGCTTGGCGGAGGCCAGAGGGGAGCGGACGAACAGATGCCGCAGAAACCAAGCCGCCCGAGCAGCGAGTGACCGGTACGCCGAAGGCGATTTACCTCCCTACCTCAAGGATGAGTGCCGCGACGGCGTCCGCCGCCTCCCTGTCCATCGCGGGAAGGGCGTGGCTGTAGGTGTCCATCGTGAATGCAGCGGAGGCGTGTCCGAGCCGGGCGCTCACGATCTTGGGTGCGATGCCCGCCTGAGCGCGGCCGTGGCGTAGGTGTGGCGCATGTCGTGGAGCCGGATGCGGGGCAGTCCGAGGCGAGCGACGGCGCGGTTGAAGCGCTGGCGGATCACGTCGGGATGCACCGGTCGGCCGTCCTCCCAGCGGAACACGTAGTCCCCGCCGAGGTAGCCCGCGCCGAACAGCGCACGCTCTTCCTCGTGCCGCCCGCGGTGCTCCTTCAGGGCGGCGACAGTGGCGGGGTCGAGTGCGAGCTTGCGTATGCTGTCGTCGGTCTTGCCGTCGCTGTCGGTCGCGTAGCCTCGGACGACGACGCGCGTGTCTGTGAGCGCTACGGTGCCCTCGTCCAGGTCGAGCGCGGCCCAGCGCAGCCCGCACAGCTCCGAGCGCCGCATGCCGGTTGTCGCGGCGAGCAGGTACAGCGCGTAGAACCGGTCCTGGCGTTGGCCGGTGAGGAACCGGGCCAGCTCGTCCACGCTCCACACTGCTGGCCGGCGACGCCCGACGCGAGGCGACTTGGCGTGCTCGGCGGGGTTCTGCCTGACGTAGCCCCACGCGGCGGCGTCGGAGAGCGCCTTGTGCAGCATGACGTGGATGTTGCGCACCGTCTTGACCGCGAGCCCTGGAGTAAGCGGTTTCCTCTCAGGCTGCTTCCGAGCTAGACGGGTCGAGGCGCCGGCGGACGCCGGGGCGGCGGTGGCGGCTCGCGCCTTGACGCGGCCGGCGGTCAGCAGTGCTCGTAGAAGGCGTTGCAGCGCTTGGCGTCGAGCGTTTGGAGCTTGACGCTTCCGAGGGCCGGGATCACGTAGGCGCGGATGTAGTCCTCGTAGGAGGCGAGCGTGCTCGGCTTGAGGCTGTTGCGGACCATCGGCAGCCAGTCGTTGAGCAGGAAGTCCCCGAGCGTGCGGCGGGACGGCGTGACGAACCGTCCCGCCTCCACGTCTGCGATGGCCTGGCGGACAGCTCGCCACGCTTCGCGTTCGGAGGGGAATCCACCCTTGGTGATCATGCGGCGCTTGCCGGTGAGCGGGTCGGGTGGTCCGTCGTACTTGTAGGTCCAGGTCTTCCCGCGCCGGTAGACGTGGCCTTTCATGTGTCTCCCTCCACCATGGCCAGCAGCGCGGCGGTGACGATGTAGATCCGGCCGCCGAGCCGGCGGGAGGGCAGCTCACCGGATGCGGCGAGCCGGTAGGCGGCGGCCCGGCTGATGCCCAGGATCTTGGCGGCGCGGGGCACCGGGAGCAGGAGCGGGAGGCCGGTGGTGTCGGGGATGGTGGTGTTCGTCATGCGGCACCTGCCTTGGGTGCCTGGGGCGCCCGCGGGCGCCGATGCGGCTGGAGAATCGACGGGGTGTGACAGGTGTGACAGCGCCGTGTGGGCTGTCACACCTCGTTTGGGCAGGTCAGGGGTGGTGCTGTGACAGGTGTGACAGGTGTGACAGTGGCGGCGGAGGGTCATGGCTGGCCTACCGGGTCGGTGACGGCGTAGCGGCCGGCGCCGTCTTTGGTGAGCTGGCCGGCGTCGACCATGCGCGTGCAGGTCTGGCGGACGAGCGCGTCGTCCAGCTCCAGCGCGGTGGAGATGTCCTTGGGCCGGGTGCGCGGGTGCTGGCGGACGAACCGCAGGATGAGCGCGCGGGTGTCGCCAAGGGTGTGGTCGATCGCTGGGCCGTCCAGCAGGCGCCAGGCGCCGGCGGCGGGTTGGAACGCCAGGGCGTGCTCGGCTTCGTCCACGTCGCGGCCGGTGATGTGCAGCAGCCCGTCCGCGGTCCCACGGGGGCGTTTGAGGACCAGGACGGCATCGGCGCGGCGCCCGCGAGCCCGTTGGTGCCGGAGACCTCGGCGAGGAAGTCGTCGGAGCCAGCCTTGCGGACGTGGTGGACCAGGACGACCGCGACGCTGTAGTGGTCGGCGATGCGCTTGACGCGGCCGATGGCAGCGTAGTCGGCCTCGTACGTCGAGATGCCCGGTGGGGCTGGGCCGCGCATCTTGGCGAACACGTCGATGACGACTATGCGCGCGGTGGGCTGTCGGTTCAGCCAGTCGGTGATCAGCTCGTCCCCGCCCTGACCGAAGGGCGGGCAGGTGGTCACCAGGGTCAGGGTGTCGGGCGCGGGCCGGTTGGCAAGGAGCTTTCGGAGGCGGGCTTGGAGCCGGCGGGCGGTGTCCTCCAGGGCCAGGTAGAGCACGGCGCCGGGCGCGACGTGGATGCTGCCGAGGGCGGTGGTGCTGGAGGCGATGGCCTCGGCTAGGCCGAGGGTGAGCCAGGACTTGCCGATCTTGGGTGGCCCGGCGAGCAGCGCGACGCCCTCGGCGATGAGGCCCGGTACCGCCCAGCAGGGGGCGGGGAACCGGGCGGCCATCAGCTCGGCGGCGGTCCACGAGCGCCGCGAGGCCGGCGGGGCGGCCGAGCCGCGCTCATCTGGCTCGGCGTCGTGGTGCGGGCGCATCGGGACGACGGCGGGTCGGGTCGGGGTCACGAGGCGACCGTCCGGGGGCGCTTGGTCCCGGCACGGAGGCCGGAGGCGATGGTGCGCGGAATCTCGCGGCTGCGGAGTCCAGCCCTCGCCCCGGCATGTTCCAGCTCGGCTATGACCTGCTCGGCGGTGAGCGCACCGCCCGCGACGAGCTGTCCGAGCGCGACGGCGGCCTGGTAGAGGGCGTGGTTGCGGCGGCCGTCCGGTGCGGCCAGGACGCGGGTGACTTCACGGTGGAGCGCTGCGCGCAGATAGTTGGAGACGCGCACGTCCTCGACGGCGACCGTGGTCGAGCGCTGCGGCGGCAACGGCGGCCCGGAAAGGCGCTGGAACACGCAAGGGGGGCAGCGGAGCCGGTGGCAGGTCCCGCAGCCGCCGGTACGTGCCCCCGGCCGGTCCGGCCAGCCGCGAGCCGGCTCCGACCACGTAGCCGCCGTGCGCGCGGGTGTCGACCTTCCAGCTCGTGGCGCATGTGCTCAAGGAGGTCGAGCAATATCCAGGCCGAGCCAACCGGGGATTGCCAAGGTCGACTGCACCGTCGTAGGTAGCCGCGGCCACATGAGGGCGGTCGCACATCTGTTGCTGAGGGTCTTCTCTACGGTTCAAGCTGCCCTCCGGGCGGCACCACCATGGCCAAGCGAGCTGTCACGGCACAGACCACATGCGGCAGCACCCAGCTCACCCTTGCGTTGGGCGAGGGGGTGCCAGTGGGCTGGCCAGTGGGTTGTTGGTGCGCAGCTCAGGGGGCAGGAGGGCGCCGGCGAGCCCGACCGTCGCACCGTGCAGCAGCCACAGGGTGTAGACGATGCCGGCGCCGAGGGTGCCCCAGGTGAGGTACCGGGTGGTGGTGCGCCCGGCCTCGTTGATCCGCTCCCAGGTGTCTGAGGTCTGCTGGGGCTCCTCCTGCCGGCTGGCCAGCGGCCGATGCTCCACCGTGGGAGGGACGAACACCGACTGGGTGGGCAGCTGCTCCGCTGGAGGGATGAGCTCGGTCTGGTCCGGCAGCTCCGGCGGGTTCGCTGGAGTCACCAGCCCGCTAGTGTCAACGGGCAACGGCGGAATCAACCCCGGGAGGGCGGGAAGCGCCACCGGCAGCTGGACTTTGGGCTCGGGCTGCTGCACGGGCGGCTGGGCCTGGACGTTGCTGCGTTGGCTCTGCCCCTGTTGGCCCTCCTCTCCCGTGTCGAACGGCTTGAGGCGGTCCTGGACCCGTTGCTTCTCCCGAGCTAGCTGCCGGTGCTCCCGGGTGCCCTCGAACACCTCGGGCGCCACCCCCTCGATCGCCCGGAGGACATCTTTGAGCTCCGGTGGTGTTTGCGCGGCTCGGCGGAGCGCCTGGATCTTGGCGATCTTGTTGACCACCGACTCGTCCTCGTCCCACGGATCGCCCGGGTAGAGCTCCTCACCGCGCTCGACACGATCCAGCGTGGGATCTTCATCCCATACGTCGCGGCGCTGGCGGTGTTCCTCCTCCCGCAGGATGCGCGAGTAGATGTCCAGCCATGGCTGCCTGCTGCTTCCCGCGCCGCCCGCCTGGCCGCCGCCGGATGGACCGCCGACTGCCGCAGTGAGGTCGCCTGGGAACGCGGTCTGGGTCGAGCAGCCGCCGTCCGCGCAGGCGTCGGGGTCGCCACCCCGCTGCGCCTGTCCCAGCTGGTCAGTCGAGCTTTGCGTCCTGGGGCGCCGAGCGTGGGCGCCCTCAGGCGCGTCCGTGGCCGCGTCAACTGGTTGTTGGTCAAGCGGGTGGCCCGCAGCGGCAACCAGCGTCTGGGACGGCTGCGGGTCATCCCCGCCAGCGACGGCTGCGGGGTCGCGGGTCTGGGTGTCGTCGGCGCTCTGGTCCTGCGCCGCTTGGGCCCTGGTGGTGCCTGCGCCGTTCTCGCCCGCCGCCTCGGGTGCCGCGGGCGTGTCGGCCGGCAGCGACATCAGCTCGCCGTCGGGGTTCGCAAGCGCCCGCGGCACAAGCGCGGCAACCAGGACCAGGGTCAGGCTCGTGATGAGCAGCCGACCTGACCACCGGCGACGTCGGGGCTGCTGCCCGCGGCTACGCGTCGTCTGCCGGGTGGGGCTGCCGGATGGTTGCGGTGGAGCCATGGGTCGCGTCGAGATCGGGTCGGTGGGCTGGGGCAGCGGGCGGACCGAGGCAAGCCAAGCCATCGACCGCAGCCTAACGCCAGCAAACACCCCGAACCAGGCGGTTGCGCAGTTGTATGTCGATCGTCACGGATCCGTGACGCCCATCTCGTAGCCAGGGAGGGCGACCCGCCGCTTCGCACGCCGCCGACGGCGTCGCAACCCGTGACGACTGCTCAGCCGGTGAACTGCTTCCCTCAGACCGCTCCTCAATTGCCAATCGCTTCTCACCAAGAAATACCCACGTCCTATTACGACCGCGATGCTCAGTCACTGACCCTCCTCGTCTTCTACGCTCATCCCAAGCCAATTCAAGGGCACGACGGCCCTGCATCAGGGATGCGGTTTGGCCGCCTTCGGCGGCCGAGGAGGGTCGGCGCGATGGCACGCGACAGCCAAGTCGGGATCGGGCGAACGGAGCAGGTGCGCGGATTGGTGCAGCCGTGCTCGGCGCTGGTGCGGCTGACCGGGGCGCAGTGGCCCGCCTACGCCAGCCGGTTCATCGGCCCGACTGCGCTCCTCGGCGAG
>Ga0126377_10004343_pt1 | contig 10298 bp, 12 predicted proteins | sample PanSoiMetPlot_22_FD_92647 | JGI IMG/M metagenome (GOLD analysis project Ga0126377, IMG submission 92647) | Tropical forest soil microbial communities from Panama - MetaG Plot_22 | ecosystem: Environmental > Terrestrial > Soil > Tropical forest > Bulk soil | place: Panama | collected 2016-02-17 | reverse complement strand
CGATTTTCATGGGTTCCTTCCCCGCTAGGGCCCATTCTGATGACCCAGATTGGGCAGCTCTCTCTACGCAGCGAACTCAGCCCTAGGCCATTGCCGTGTGAGCGGATCGCCGCGATGGGGGAATCAAACGCCGTGCCAACTTTACCGAGCGCCTCATGTTTGTTGAGCGGCGCCACTGAACGCCGGCACGGTCATCAAAACGTCGTTCGAAGCTTTCGAGTTCCCAGACGATCAGATTAAATATCGAGCAGATTAGGCGACGACGGGATCGTCCGCCTATTTTATAGGCGACTCCATGGTTTCCAACCCGGCCCTACTGCACACCAGCACGGACGCAGAGCCAAGCGGCTCGACCACGCCGCCGCGATCGAGGGCACGCTCTGACGCGTGCCGGGCTAGGATCAGAGCGCGTCGCTGTCGGTTTCACCAGTGCGGATGCGTAGTGCATGGTCGAGCGTGGTAACGAAAATCTTTCCGTCGCCGATCTGGCCCGTCCGCGCTCCAGCTGTAATGGCCTCGACGACGCGGTCCACCTGCTCGGCAGATACCGCCACCTCGATGCGAACCTTGGGCAAGAAGTTCACGGTATATTCTGCACCGCGGTAAATTTCCGTGTGCCCCTTTTGCCGGCCGTAACCTTTGACTTCGGTCACCGTCATGCCGCTCACACCCAGGCCGGTGAGTGACTGCCGGACTTCGTCCAGCTTGAATGGCTTGATGATTGCGATGATGAGCTTCATTGACGCCCCCCTTTTCATGTGCCAGACGCCAACGCATGGCGCGCGGACGCAACAAACTGCTCTTATGCGACCACTGTCGCAGGCGCTGTCTCAATTTTAAGCACCCCAAAAGCCGCATTTTTCCTGCGAAGGAATCACTCCCGAGATCATTGCCGGATTTCGGGTTCCCTGCAATCTGAGTTCATGGGCGCGTATTTTGAGGGATGCGGCAGCACTCGGCGAAGCCTGCACAATTTTTCATCATAGCCGCGAATTCAGCGGCGTTCTCGCAGCAATCCCTCCTGAGCGACCGACGCCACCAGTGTTCCATTCCGCCTAAAGATCAAACCTCGCGCAAAACCTCGCGCGCCTTCTGCACTCGGGCTATCCTGTGCGTAGAGCAGCCATTCGTCCGCCCTGAATGGTCGATGAAACCACAATGCATGATCAAGGCTTGCTGCCATGAGGGTCTTTTCGAACACCGTGCGGCCGTGAGGCACTAGGGCGGCATCGAGCAGCATCAGGTCCGACGCGTAGGCCAGAACGCATTGATGGATCGCTGCTGCATCTGGCAGTGAGCCGGTGGTCCTTATCCAAACATTGAATCGCCCGTCGGGAAACTTCTTGCCGAGATAACGCTCGAACTCGACGGGACGAAGCTCGATCGGCCGTTCGCGCTCGAAATAGCGCCGGATCGCATCCGGCATCATCGGCAGAACCCGTTGCCGGATCTCAAGGTCGCTCGGCAAGTGCTCCGGGTCAGGCACCTTGGGCATTTCGGCCTGATGGCTTAGTCCCGATTCATTGCCATGGAACGATACTGACATGGAGAAGATGGCGTGACCGTGTTGGATCGCCACGACCCGTCGCGTGGTAAAGCTGCGGCCGTCCCGAATGCGGTCGACTTCGTAGACGATGGGCACCTTGGGGTCGCCGGGCAACAAAAAATAACCATGGAGCGAATGCGGCGGCCGCTCCGCAATCTCGTCGACCGTGCGGCAAGCGGCAACCAGTGCCTGGCCAATCACTTGGCCGCCAAAAACGCGTTGCCAGCCGACTTGCGGCGAACGGCCTCGAAACAGATTTACCTCTATAGGTTCAAGATCAAGAATGGTAAGCAAATCCTTTACGGCAGCGTTCATGGCTCGTCCCAATGAAAGTCGATGTGCGGCAAGGAGAATTGGCGCACAAATTCAGTCACGCTTCGGACCAAGTCGAAGTCAATACCCCGCCCCGCGCTCGCCCGCATGGGGCGCATGCGGGGGAGCGTATAGCTCGATGCCGGTGTAATCTTGTCGGCCAAATTTTCCTGAGTCCTTCTGGAGGTCATCCAATTTGCCAGCCCTCGCAAACGCCCGTTCGGATGTATTGATTGCAGGTGGCGGATTTGCCGGCTTTGCGCTCGCCATCGCGCTACGCCAGGCGCTCGGCGGGAACTTTACCGTCACATTGGCAGATCCGACGCTTGGTCAACCAGGGCAAGACGTACGCGCTTCCGCGATCGCGGCGGCCCCGCGCCGCATGTTCGATGCGCTTGACGTTTGGGAGGCAGTGGCCGACGAGGCGCAACCCATCCTCGACATGGTGATCACCGACAGCCGCGTCGATGACGCGGTGCGGCCGGTATTCCTGACTTTCGGAGGTGAGATCGAACCCGGTGAACCGTTCGCCCATATGATCGAGAATGCCCAGCTGGTCGCCGCGCTTTCCGCCAAGGCGGTATCCACTGGCGTCGCTCTCATTGCGGCGTCAGTGGTGGATTTTGCCGCGGAAACATCCTGCACGAATGTCAGGCTGAGCAACGGTGCGGAGATCGCGACCCAGCTTCTTGTGGCGGCAGACGGCGCCCGCTCGCGGCTGCGCGAACGTGCCGGCATCGCCACCAGCGGCTGGTCATATGGCCAATCGGCGATTGTGACGACGGTCGCTCATGAGCGCAGTCACGAGGGTCGCGCCGAAGAGCATTTCCTCCCCTCCGGTCCGTTTGCCGCTCTGCCGCTGCGTCACAACCGCTCCTCCATTGTCTGGACCGAGGCGAGCGGAGAAGCCAAACGGATCGTCGCTCTGTCCGACGATGATTTCCACCATGAGCTGGAGAAGCGGTTCGGTCTGCGGCTCGGCGACATCGTTGTCTCGGGGCCGCGGCGCGCCTATTCGCTTGGCCTGTGGGTAGCACGCAGCTTCATCGCGGATCGGCTGGCCCTTGTCGGCGATGCCGCCCACGTCATTCACCCGATTGCTGGACAGGGATTAAATATGGGGCTGCGCGACGTGGCCGCCCTCGCGGAGGCTGTTGTCGATGCGGTGCGAACGGGCGTCGATCCGGGCGACACCGCCGTGCTGGAGCGCTATCAACGCTGGCGCCGCTTCGATACGATGACGATGTGCGTTTCAACGGATGGCCTAAACCGGCTGTTCTCCAACCGGTCAGACGCCGTAAGGCTCGCCCGCGACGTAGGCCTCGGCCTAGTCGATCGCTTTCCCGCTCTCAAGCGCTTGTTCATCCGCGAAGCCGCGGGACTTGCGGGTGAAGTGCCAAGACTGTTGCGGGGCGAATCCCTAGGTTAGCGGTACGCTTGAGACATGATCGCGGAAAGCCTGGCGCGAGGCGATCGCCGCATACCAACGCTCAAAATTCGGGAACGGCGGGCGCTCGGGCACCAGTTCGCGATAGCGATACGACATGATGGCGATCGGAATGTCGCCCATGGAGAACACATCGCCTGCCGCATAGGGCGTCTTGGCAAACTGCTCGTCCAAAATCTTTACCGCCGCCGTCGTCTTGACCTTGCCGTCGGCGATCGCCTTGTGGTCGCGCTGCTCGGGGGGCGTTCGCACCAAGCCCCAGAATACCGGCGTCAGCGCAGGGCCGATCACGGAGAGCTGCCAATCCATCCACTTGTTGGCGAGCGCATGTGCGCGCGGATCCGACGGTTCCAATGTGCCGGCGCCATGCTTGGCGGCGAGATACCGAATGATCGAGTTTGATTCCCAAAGCAAAAAACCATCACGCTCTTCGAGCGTCGGAACAAGGCCGTTGGGATTCATGGCGAGGTAAGGCGGCTCCCGGTTCTTGCCAAACGCCCCGCCGATGTCGATGCGCTCATGCGGAAGCTTCAACTCGCCGACCGCAAACATCGCCTTCTGAACGTTTGACGAGGTGTTCCTTCCCCAGATCTTGAGCATGTCGTTCTTCCCATGATGAGGTGAACCGCCGGAGTGTAATTGCGTTCAATTGGCCGGCATTTGGCGAGCTAGTTTAGCAGTTTCGAATTTCCATCACATGCTCGGTTATTCCGAGGCGCCACCGCGCATTCGGCTGTTGTCGATGTGCGCATCTTAAAGTGCCGATCTCGGGTAAACCCGAGATCGGCGGCCCGGAACCTATAGCCACCAGCCGGAAGCTATGAATTCCGAGCTCGCCGCCTTGCGGTGGCCCCCCAGAATGACGAGCCAGAACCGGTCCACGCAAACGACTGGTTGATCAAATTTTGCCCTCTCATGGAACGCGCTCTACTCAAGCTGACGCGCCTCTTCCGGCAGCATGATCGGAATGCCATCGCGGATCGGATAAGCAAGCTTGGCTGCACGCGAGATCAGCTCCTGCTTTTCGGCATCATACTCGAGCGGACCCTTCGTGAGGGGGCAGACCAAAATTTCCAGAAGCTTAGGGTCGATCGTATTTGATGGGCGGTCGCTCGATGCGGAATTCATGGCACGGTCCACGGGTTTACTCGGAAGAGACAGTTATCCAGGTTTCCTGGGTGGCGTTCAAGCCAGCCGGCTTCCCACTTTTCCCGGTTTGGCGGCAGGGCAGGGGGGCTATTGCAGCGGCGGGTCACCCTCGGTTCGGCTCTTGGCGAGGGCGATCTCTGTGACAGCGATCAGGATTTCGGCGCGGGTCTTCAGGTCAGGGGCTTCCAGCATCGCCTGCTTTTCTGCGGGGTCGTACGGCGACATCATGGCGAGTGCATTCACAAGGGCCTCATTGGGGGCGTTTTCGATGCCCTGCCAGTCGGCCTTGAGATTGTTCGCTTTGAGAAACGACGTTAGCGCCGCCAGCACGGCCTTGCGATCGACCAGCTCCTCGCCTTTGCGGGCGGTGAAATCATCGATGAAAGGCGTGAAGTCGATGCGGCATTGGCGGTATGCGGTCGCGACAGTAAGCTCTTCTACTACGCGGAAGCGCGCAACGCCGGTGAGTTGCAAAAGATAGCGGCCGTCGCCCGTTTCGGCTAATTGGGTGATGCGACCCACGCAGCCGATTTTGTAGAGGTTCGGTCGAGCCTCGGTGCCGCCGTGCGCAGGATCGGGTTGTATCATCCCGATCAGGCGGCGGCCGTCGCGCAGCGCGTCGTCCACCATCTCAAGATAGCGGGGCTCGAAAATGTTCAGGGGCATTTGCCCGCGCGGCAGCAGTAGCGCTCCGGGCAAGGGAAACACCGGTATTGTCCCAGGTAAATCGACGGGACCGCGATAAACCGCATTCATCGGCATCGCTGCACTCCGAAGTAGCTACGGCGGGTTCCGAATCATACTGAACCGTTTTTTCGTGGCCGTAGCCGGGCTTGCGCCGGCCATCCACGCCTTTTCTTGCAGCCTGTCTCCACACTGGGCCGCAACCGGCAGTCAGATGTGGATCGCAGGGACAATCTCCGGTTCAAGTCCGGTGACGGACATGTCGTCGAGCGGTAATTCGATCCGATCGAACTGCTCTAACGCACTAACGTGCCGCCTTTCCTTACCGCTCGTGCCCAGTTCCTAACCCTCTTTTAGATACGGAGAAAGAGGTGAAGCCGGGACGGAAAGGGTCACGCAAACAGGATCGACGACAACCGTCGTCGCCCCGCGACCGTGTATTCGTCGGTCGGGCCCCAGGCCTCGAAGAATTGGACCAGTTGCTTGCGGGCGGCGTCGTCATTCCATTTACGGTCGCGACGTACGATCTCGATCAACTGGTCGAGCGCCTCTTGCCGGCGGTTATTTCCATTCAACGCTAAGGCAAGATCGAATCGCGCCTGATGATCGAGGGGGTTGGCGGCAACCTTCTGTTCCAGGTCGGCGACCGGGCCGAGGTGGGCTGCCTGTTCGGCAACTTCAAGGGCAGCACGTGCCGCCGCAACTGCGGTGTCGTTTCGCTTGGCTTCGGGCACTTGAGCCAGCGCGTGTTTGGCCTGCTCGATGCTGCCGATCTCCAAATACGATCGCGCAAGCCCGGCGAGCGCGTGCACATTGGCCGGGTCACCGGTGAGAATCTCGGAATATAGCTCGGCCGCCCCAGCTGCATCCCCCGCCACCAGCGCGGCGTCGGCGGACTTAAGCAACTCCTTGTCCTCGCCGCCGATCTCCTGCCTGGTCAGGCGCTCCAAAAAAGCCATCACTTGGCCTTCCGGCAACGCCCCCATGAAGCCGTCTGCAGGCTGGCCGTTGACGAAGGCAATGACCGCCGGGATGGATTGGATTCCCATTTGACCAGCAATGGCCGGGTGCTCGTCAATATTCATCTTGACCAGCTTGACCGCCCCCTTGGCGGAGCGCACCGCCTTTTCCAAGATCGGCGTGAGCTGCTTGCATGGTCCGCACCACGGCGCCCAGAAATCGACAAGGACCGGCTGCCGACGCGACTCTTCGATCACGTCCTTCCTGAAGGTCTGTGTTGTGGTGTCCCTGACAAGACCATCGGCTGTCGCCGCCGCAACCCCGACATTCATCCAAATCGACCCTTTCTTGTCTTCGCGGGAGGCCGGAGCCCCCATATAGATTGCGATTAAATGGTGAGCAACGCCCCTGATTGCAACGCAACTTTTACAGCTCCCTATCCTCCGGCGAAAGCCGGCGAGGAGGATGGGGTCTCCGCGTTCGAAGCGGTTTCGATGCGCGGCTCGTGACCGCAAGCCCTGAGAAACCTCACCAATCCAGTCCGCGAGATCGCGGTTGTCATTGTGTTGACGAGAGGGTGATAGTTCAGAAGCTCGTCGGAGAGCATGGGGGCGTCGAGCACAACCGCAACTTTGCCGTCAACATCGTTGATCGCCGCGAACGGAGTGACGGAGCCAGGTTCCACTCCCAACAACTCCCGCAGCGCCTCGGCCGATCCGAACGAGAATCGTCCTTTGGCACCCAGCCGCCGGTGAAGGCCTTTGAGGTCAATCGTGGCGTCCTCACTCGCTACAACCAGATAGTAGGCACCGCCCTTGTCCCGCAGAAATAGATTCTTCGTATGTCGGCCCGGGATCGTGCCGCGTAGCTCGCGGGATTGCTCGACCGTAAACAGCGGCGGGTGGGACACGGTGGAGTAGGGGATCCCCAGGCGGTCAAGGAATGCGAAAAGATCGGCGGGAGTTGAGGGCATAACGAACCCGGTCAGGGCCGGAAAAGGCTCATGGCCATTTAAGGGCTGACTGCCGCGACGCGGGGCCTCAGCGGTCTCCCCAAGGTAGCACAGCCCATACGCGTTCGTGCAAGTAGCAGATCTCGATCTCGATCTTGGTCGCCGCCGCGACTGCTGCGATGCTGAGGCTTGCTCTGCCGGGGCCGAAGAAACTCGCCAACTCACGGCCTTCATGAATGATCGGCCATGTCCCCTCCCGACCGCGGAACAGGCTCATCCGAGCGATCGTGGCGGACCGCACTTCGTCGACGCGCTGGAGTCTGGGTACGGAAAGATCTGGAGTCTCGGTACGGCACGAAACGCATCTGCGAAAATTCTCCATTGACGAGAATGAAATTCTATATAGATATTACAAACTCGTCTTAAATAGAAGATATTTCTTTCGTCGTCGAGGTCAGCCTTGGAACAAGCGCCCGAAAAACTACGCCCCGATGATATTTTCCTTCTCGTGGTTGATCACCGCGGTCGCGAGCACGCTCTTCCGGCCGTCGATGGCTGGCGCGTCATGGAGGTTATTCGCGATTGGGGCATTAACCTCCGGGCGAACTGCGGCGGCGCGTGTGCCTGCGCGGGCTGCCATGTCTACGTGGATCAGCCCTGGATCGAGCGCCTCCATCCCCCGACCGCTGAGGAAGAAGATCGATTGGACGAAGCCTTTGGGGTCGAACCGACGTCCCGGCTCTGCTGTCAAATTCTGATGTCGCCTAACCTTAGCGGGTTGCGCGTCCGCTTGGCGCCCGGCTCCGAATTGGAGTGATCCATGGACCGACTCGACGAGCTTGAAGCCCAAAGCGTCTTCATCTTTCGTGAGGCGTTCGCCCGAATGAGGAAGCTTGCCTTGCTGTGGTCGCTCGGCAAGGACTCCAACGTGATGATATGGCTTGCCCGCAAGGCTTTCTTCGGTCACGTGCCGTTCCCGGCCATGCATGTGGATACGGGAAAGAAATTTCCCGAGATGTACACGTTCCGTGATCGCTATGCCCGCGAATGGGGCCTTGATCTGCTCGTCGAACCCTGCCCGCCGATCGAGGCCGTTGACTCCACGCTGCCGCCAGCCGCGCGTTCCGCCGCCCGCAAGACCGAGGGGTTGAAGCTTGCCCTTGCCAAGCACGGCTTCGACGGCCTGTTCGCGGGTATTCGCCGTGACGAGGAAGCGACCCGCGCGAAGGAGCGGGTGTTCTCGCCGCGGGGCCTGGAGGGCCGTTGGGACGTGCGCGACCAACCGCCGGAATTCTGGGATTACTTCAACGCTCGGCTGCCGGCTGGCGCCCATCTGCGGGTTCATCCGATCCTGCATTGGACCGAGGGCGACATCTGGGCCTATACGCGGCGCGAGGGCATACCGATCATCCCGCTTTATCTCGCCAATGACGGCAAACGCTACCGCTCGCTGGGCGACGCCGACATAACGTTTCCGGTGCCGTCGCAGGCGCGCTCGATCGACGAGATCATTGCCGAACTATGCAGTACGCGGACTCCCGAGCGCGCCGGCCGTGCCATGGACCATGAGGCGGAGGATGCCTTCGAGCGATTGCGCGTGGCCGGATATCTCTAAGAGCGGAGAACGTTCCGATGCGTCCGAGGCACCTCTTCGCTGTCACCTCCGCGCAGAGACGCCCGCGACGTCACGGCGACGAGCCCGTCTTCGCGGACGATTACTCCTGAGAATGGCTAACCATGCCTGGAACGCACCGTAACGCAGCCGATTTTCCTTCTCGTCATCGAGTAACGCCGCTATGAATGCTCATGTCGCCGGCCCCGTCGCGCCGAAACCGCAGATCGCAACCTCGCGTCCCTTGGTCCGCATCGTCGTCGTCGGCCACGTGGACCACGGCAAGTCGACGTTGATCGGACGATTGCTGTCGGAAACCGGAAGCCTGCCAGACGGCAAACTCGATGAGCTCAAGGCCGTGAGCGCTCGCCGCGGCATGCCATTCGAACTGTCGTTCCTGCTCGACGCACTGCAGACTGAGCGCGATCAGGGCATCACCATTGATACAAGCCAGATTCGATTTCGCACGCCGTCGCGCGACTTCGTGTTGATCGACGCGCCTGGGCACGCCGAATTTCTCCGCAACATGATCACCGGCGCATCGCAGGCGGATGCTGCGCTTCTCATCGTCGATGCGGTCGAGGGCGTGCGCGAACAGACCTTGCGGCATGCCTATCTGCTGCACCTGCTCGGCATCCGGCAAGTGGTCGTGGTCGTCAACAAGATGGACCGTGTGGGCTATGATGGCGGCCGCTTCCGGGAGATCGATGCCAAGATTGTGGGCCAACTGGAAGGCTTTGGGCTCACGCCCGCGGCCGTCATCCCGATTTCGGCGCGCCACGGCGACGGCGTTGTTGCGCGAACGACGGCAATCGAGTGGTACCGGGGACCGACCGTGATCGAATCCCTCGATCGCTTCGCGCCCGCCCGACCAGCCACGGCGTCGTCGTTGCGGCTGTCCGTGCAAGCGGTCTATCGGTTCGACGATCGCCGCATTGTCGCCGGCCGGATTCAAAGCGGCGTTGTGGCGGTCGGCGACGAAATTGCGGTGGCGCCTTCGGACAAACGCGCGGTCGTGCGCAGTATCGAGGCGTGGCCTAGCAAGAGCGTTGAGCCTCATCAGGCCGGAGCCGGGCAATCGGTCGGCATTACGCTCGATCGCGAGTTGTTCATCGCCCGCGGCGACCTAATCACGCATGCGGACAATCCGGCGCCGTTGGGTCGCCGCCTCACAGCGCAGATATTCTGGCTGCACGACTCGCCGCTCACCGCCGGCACTTCCCTCACGGTGCGGATCGGAACGGCAGAGACCCGCGGCGTCATCATGGCGATCACGAACGCGTTCGATCCGGGAGACTTGGCGGCGGCGAACTGCGATGCCATCGCTCAAAATCATGTCGGCGAAGTCGAGATTGCGCTTGTGACCCCGATCGTGGCCGATGTCTACGCCAACAATCCCCGCACCGGACGCGTGGTGCTGGATTTTGACGGGCGCATTACGGGCGGGGGGCTGGTGCTCGCGCTCCAGCGCGAATCCGCAACCGGCCGGGCACCGGCAGCAGAAATGCCCGAAGCTCTCGCGGCGCGCGCGGCGACCCTTGATCGCACGCTTGCAGGCTCGAGCCTGATCGAGCGGCTTGTAGGTTTCCGCGAGGCGCTCAAGGGAGCGATCATTTTCACCACGAGCTTTGGGCTG
>Ga0126377_10004342_pt1 | contig 10300 bp, 3 predicted proteins | sample PanSoiMetPlot_22_FD_92647 | JGI IMG/M metagenome (GOLD analysis project Ga0126377, IMG submission 92647) | Tropical forest soil microbial communities from Panama - MetaG Plot_22 | ecosystem: Environmental > Terrestrial > Soil > Tropical forest > Bulk soil | place: Panama | collected 2016-02-17 | reverse complement strand
GTCGCTATCGCGCCTTGAGTAAAATTGAAATGCCCCGTGCCCCTGGTCAAATCGGCCACCACCAGCACGCTCAACACGCCATACACCCCCACCCCCACTCCGTCGAGAATTTGCACGGAGATCACGAAAGCCGGCTGATCGCTCAGGGCAAAGAGCGCGCCGCGAATCGGCAATGAGATGAACCCGATCAGGAAAATCAATTTGCGCCCCCGCGCTTCCGTCAGGCGCCCGGCCAAGGCCGCGACCGGGATCATCACCAACTGCGCGACGATGATGCCTGCGGCCATCAAGAGCGAAGAACTTTGCGGCTTGTCGACAGAAATCCGTTGACCGACTAAAGGCCACATCGCGGCGTTGGCTAGTTGAAAGAGCACGGCTGAGGCGGCGAATATCAGGATCCGGCGGTCCGCCAGCGCTTCACTAAAGCTCAAGACGCGAGGCCCCACCTGAGGCCGGCTCCGGGCAGCTTCGTCATGTTCGTTTCCATCCCCGACATGCGCGCCGCCCCGCGCCAGTTCGTAATCTATCTCATCCCCGCGAATGGCGAACGCGGTCAAGGCGCTCGCGACCGAGAGGGCGGCGACGGTGTAGAAGATCCAGGATTGCGAGAGTAAGTAACCGAGCAGACCCGCCGAGAGGGCGCTGACGACATTACCTGCGTGATAGAACGACTCGTTGCGACCGATTCGCCGGTCGAGCCATCTGTATCCGACGAGGCCCAGACTGATCCCCGCAAGGGCGGGCAGGAAGACGGCCCCCACTATGCCCACCAGCGCCTGCGCCGCCATCACTCCCGGCACACTCGGGAACCATAGAATCGCGAGACAACCTACGGCCATCAGCAAGGCTGCCAGCGCCACTAACTCGCGCTTGTGACGCAGGCGATCGACGAGCGCTCCCGCCGGCGCATGCGCGATCACACCAGTCAAGCCCGCCGCGGAGAGCGCCATCCCGATGCTGGCCGGATCCCAGTGGTAGGTGGCTTGCAGGTAAACGGCGAGAAAGGGGCCGACGCCGTCTCGCACGTCAGCCAGAAAGAACGCCAGAAGATCAAGCGCCCGTAAACTTCTCCGGCTCGGAACTCCGTCTTCAACATTCATCGAATCACCCCTTAATTGACGCCTTAAAATTGATAATCACTCAGGCGCTGAGATACAACTCCTGCTTCAATTTTGGCGCCATCGGCGCCCTATCAACGATCACCATGCTGATGAGGAGCGTGTTCGTTGATTTACTTGAGCGATTAAGCGGGGCGCTAGATTACTCACAGGTTGTCTGAAACTCCGCTATTATGCGCGCCGCTTTCGCGCGTGCGGTCGAGCTCAGGGTGATTTGTAGCCGCTCTCTATTTTGAGTTAGTTTTTTGGAGTATGTTTATTCTTAAAAGTCATCGAAACCCTCTTGCGCCTTATTCCTGGCCACATACCTACACTCGCCGGTAAGAAACCGCTGGTGGAAAGGCGGCTGAAGTCGCGGCGCGCGCCCTGCTTCGCAGTAATTAACGTAACTTCGTGTCGCACACTCATTGCAACGGATCCGCCGATTTGGTGTCATTTACATGGAGCGACGCGCCCGGGAAGGAACTGGAGCAGGGGGTGAAAACTCGGATTCCGGAGCAGGGCATGAACAACCAGGATCTCGAAAGACTGGCGGGGCTCATCAAGCGTGAGCGAGACGCTTTGTTATCGCAGTGGAGGGAGCAGGTGCGGCGACTCCCCTCAGCGAAGCATCTCGACACACCCGCGCTGAACGATCATGTTCCTGCCCTTCTTGATGAATTGGCCGCCGCATGCCGCTTCGCGTGTGACCAAACGATACCGGAAGCGCTTCTGGAAGGCAGCCCGCCGGCCCACGGCATGGATCGGCATCAAGATCGCTTCGACATCGTCGAAGTCGTGGCGGAGTACAACATCCTTCGCGGCTGTATCTACGATCTCGCCGAAAAACATGGCCTCAGCCTACAGGGCAGGGCGTTCCATATCTTGAACCGCGTCCTGGACGAGGCCATCGGGTTGGCCGTCCAGACATTTGCCACCGAACGAGCGCTCGAAGTGCAGCGGCGCCGTGAAGAGTATTTGGCGTTTGTGGCGCATGATCTTCGTAACCCACTTAATGCCATTTCACTTGCCGCGCGAGTTCTGCAACCCAAGTCCTCGTGGCAAGGCGACACCCCTAAAACCGCCCAAATGCTGAAAACACTCCGCCGCAACGTACGCCGTCTTCAATTGCTAGTTGAACAGATTTTAAAAGAGAGCGATCACATCAAAACTGAAACCGGCGTAAAATTGGAGCGCCGTGAGTTCGATTTATGGCCGCTTGTCGAGGCCCTTATCCACGATCTGCATCCTGTGGCTGAGACCGCCAGCACGCAACTTATCAACAGGATTTCCGAGGATCTAACCGTTTACGCGGACGCGAGTTTATTGAAGCGTGTGTTTCAGAACCTGATCGCGAATGCGATCAATTATACCCCACGGGGCGAGATCGTTATCGGGGCGCAAGAAGCCGGAGCGGAGGGCGAGGTTGAGTGCTGGGTCAGCGACAACGGCGCCGGAATCCCTGAAGACCGGCACGAAATAATCTTCGACAAACAAGAAACCGATCCGGAAAAGGAAGGCGGGACAGGCTTGGGTCTTGCCATCGTGAAGACGTTTGTCGAGGCTCATGGCGGGAAGGTGACTGTGGAAAGTAAAGAAGGCGTTGGCTCGACATTCCGATTCACACTTCCCGGCCGGGCGAAGGTTAGCGGCGCTTGAAATGTGGGGGACGTAACTCTGGCGCCTATAGTCGCCCGCCTTTCGGTTTGAGATTGGGGAGGGGCAGACCGCAAGCGAAGGTTCTCCCGAAAGTTGGGCCTGATCTGGGAAGCCGCCACCATCAGTCAACTTATTTTGACTTGAGCGCCTAATTTCATGACCTGCGACTGCGAGAACTAATTGCGGTGTCCTGTCAAGTACGATAGATTTTCAAGTTATATCCTGTGACGCGCAAAATTCCATAGTCGTCCATCGAAACCAGATTTGCGGGAAGGTGGCTCCTAGCATTCCAGCCAAATCCTCGGTCTGGCTCCTTCGGCATGACCGCCCGGCGCGGACGTGACGGGTAATTTCCCATGAACAGAAAACCTCCCAGAGCAAAAAAACAATCACCCCACGATTGGCTGACCGGCGGCGGCGAGATGGGCAAATTGATTCGTGAGCTGGACTGGTCGCAGACTCTGGTCGGCCCGGTCGAGGCATGGCCACAGAGTCTCAAGACGGCGGTGAGCATCTGTCTCGGCTCCCGCTATCCGATCGTCATCTGGTGGGGCAAGCAGTCCCTGACGCAGTTTTACAACGACGGCTACATTTCCTTCCTGGGAGCCGGCAAGCACCCGGGCGGGCTGGGCCAGTCGGCGCGGGAGTGCTGGAGCGAAATATGGCACATCATTGATCCAATGCTCGAGGGCGTCTTTGCGACCGGCGAGGCGACGTGGTCGGAGGACTTCCTTTACGTCATCGACCGCAATCTGCCGCGCGAGGAAGGCTATTTCACCTTCTCCTACAGCCCCATCCGGGACGACTCCGGCGCGGTCGGCGGAATCTTTTGCGCCTGCTACGAGACCACCGGCCGGGTGATCGGCGAGCGACGGCTGCAAACGCTGCGTGACCTGGGTAGGACGGCTATGGAGGCGAAGGCGGTTGAGGAGGCGTGTGAGATCACGGCTCGAACCCTTGCGTCGAACCCCGCCGACATCCCATTCGCGCTGATCTATCTGCTCGACGACGGAGCGCGGCGCGCGCGCCTGGTTGCGACGACCGGCTTGGAAGCCGGGAGCGCAGCCGCCCCCGACAGCATTGATCTGAGTGAAGAAACGGAGCAGGCGGCGACGTGGCCGCTACGTCAGGCTCTCGACACCTTCGCCGTCGAACTGGTATCCGACCTTAAGGCGCGCTTCGGGCAGCTTCCCGGAGGCGCGTGGCCGGAGTCTTCAGACGCCGCGCTCATATTGCCCGTCGCCTCGCCGGGCCAAGCTCAACCAACCGGACTCCTCGTCGCCGGCCTCAGTCCACGGCGAGTCGTGGACGCCGACTACCGTAGCTTCTTCGACCTGATCGCCGGTCATCTTGCCACCTCCATCGCCAACGCGCGCGCTTACGAAGAAGAACGCAAACGCGCCGAAGCCCTGGCCGAAATTGACCGCGCCAAGATCGCCTTCTTCTCGAACGTCTCGCACGAATTCCGCACGCCATTGACGCTGATGCTCGGTCCGCTCGAAGACATGCTGGCCGAGGACGGTTTGCCGCCCGGAGCGCAGGAGCGGCTGGAAGTGGCGCGCCGCAACAGTCTGCGCCTGCTCAAGCTGGTCAACTCGCTGCTCGATTTCTCGCGCATCGAGGCGGGGCGCATCCAGGCCGTTTACGAGCCTATAGACCTGGCGGCGTTCACCGCCGACCTGGCCAGCGTCTTCCGCTCGGCCGTCGAGCGCGCGGGGATGAAGCTGATCGTTGATTGCTCGCCGATCGAGGAGCCGGTCTACGTCGACCGCGAGATGTGGGAAAAGATAGTGCTGAATCTGCTCTCGAACGCGTTCAAGTTCACCTTCGAGGGCGAGATCGAGGTGCGATTGCGAATTTCGGATTGCGAATTTCGGATTGAAGAGGGGCGGAAGGTCAAGAGGGCGGGAAAACGTCAGAAGAAAAAATCCGCAATCCGCAATCCGCAATCCGCGACCCTCACGGTGCGTGACACCGGCACGGGCATACCGGCTGAAGAGTTGCCACACCTGTTCGAGCGGTTCCACCGCGTCAATGGCGCGCGGGGTCGCAGCTACGAAGGCTCAGGCATCGGCCTCGCGCTCGTCCAGGAACTGGTCAAGCTGCACGGAGGCGGCGTGCGCGTCTCGAGCGAGGTTGACCGGGGCAGCGAATTCATCGTCAGCATCCCGACCGGCTCATCGCACCTTCCGGCCGACCGCGTCTGCGCGGCGCGCTCGCTCGCTTCGACTGGTCTGCGCGGCGAGGCTTACGTCGAAGAGGCGTTGCTGTGGCTGCTCTCCGAAGAAGTGGGGACAAGGGGACAAGGGGACAAGGAGACAAGGAGAGAGACAGAAAATCTCCTTGACTCCTTGTCTCCCCCTCCCCTTGTCTCCCCCTCCCGCATCTTGCTGGCGGATGACAACGCCGACATGCGCGAGTACGTCCGGCGGCTGCTCAGCGGGCGATACGAGGTCGTGGCCGTCGCCGACGGCGATGCCGCGCTCGAGGCGGCGCGCCGGCGCCCATTCGATCTGGTTTTGACCGACGTGATGATGCCGCGACTCGACGGGTTCGGGCTGTTAAAAGCCTTGCGCGCCGACGAGAGCACGGCGAAGACGCCGGTCATCCTGCTTTCGGCTCGCGCGGGCGAAGAGTCGCGCGTCGAGGGGATCGAGGCCGGGGCGGACGATTATCTGATCAAGCCGTTTGCGGCGCGCGAGCTGCTCGCCCGTGTGGAGTCGCATTTGAAACTGGCGCGCCTGCGCCGCGAGGAGGAGGACCGCGCCGCCGCCGACCTCCGGGCCATGGAGCGATTGCGCGAAGTCGGCAACTTCTGCTCCCGCGCATGGCGCAATTTCGAGCAGTGCCTCAATGAAATCGTCGCGGCGGCCATCGCCGTCACCGGGGCGGATAAGGGCAATCTGCAACTGCTCGACGCCGAAGCGGGCACGCTCAGGATTGCGGCGCAGCACGGTTTCGCCGCGCCGTTCCTGGAACCCTTCGCCCGCGTGAGCGCTGGCGAAGCGGCGGCCTGCGGAACCGCCCTGAGGGCGGGCGGCCGTGTCGTGGTGGAGGATGTGCGGCGGAGCGAGATTTTCGCCGGACAACCCTCGCTCGACGCGTTCCTGGAAGCCGGCGTGAGCGCATTACAATCCACGCCTCTGGTCTCAAGCTCCGGCCAGGTCTTCGGCATGATTTCGACGCACTTCCGCGAGCCGCGTCGATTTGCCGAGCGTGAATTGCGCCTGCTGGACTTGCTGGCGCTGCAGACGGCGGATTTCCTGGAACGCCGACGCGCGCTGGCGGCGCTAGGCGAAAGCGAAGCGCGGCTTTCCGCCGTATTGCAACAACTGCCGGTCGGGCTGGGCGTGATGGATCGCAACGGGCGGTTGACGATGAGCAACGCCATCATGCGCGCATTCGTGGCGGAGAAGATTCCATCCCGCGATCCACGACAGATGAGCCGATGGCGCGCCTTCGATGAAGTCGGGAACCCGATTCCGCCGGACGAATGGCCGGCCGCGCGCGCCTTGCGCGGGCAGACGGTCAGCCCCGGAATGGAGATGAGCTATACCGCCGACGGCGGCAGAGAAATCTGGACGCGAGTCAACTCCGCCCCGCTCCGCGACGGGGCGGGCGAAATCATCGGCGCCATTGTCGTGATCGAAGACGTTAACGAACGCAAGCTCGCCGAGGAGGCGCTGCGCGAGAGCGAGGAACGTTTCCGCAATCTGGCCGACAACATGTCGCAATTCGCCTGGATCGCCGACGCGAAGGGCTGGATCTTCTGGTACAACCGGCGGTGGTACGATTACACCGGGACGACGCTCGAAGAGATGCAGGGGTGGGGCTGGAAGAAGGTTCATCATCCCGACCACGTTGACCGCGTGGTCGAACGCATCCAGCGCTCGTGGGACACGGGCGAAGAGTGGGAAGACACTTTCCCGCTGCGAGGCAAGGACGGGGACTACCGCTGGTTCCTCTCTCGCGCCGTGCCCATCCGCGACGTCGAAGGAAAGATCATCCGCTGGTACGGCGCCAACACCGACATCACCGAACAGCGGCAGGCCGGGCAGGACGCGGCCTTCCTGTCCGAACTGGCCGAGCGCATCCGGTTGGCCGACGACCCGGACGGGCTTATGTGGGACGTGGCGCAATCGGCCGGCGGGCATTTGCAACTCGCGCGCTGCTGCTTCATCGAGATTGACGTGGCCAATGACCGGGGCGTGGTGCGCCGCGATTACTGCCGGGGCGTGGAGTCAATCGCCGGCGAGTACCGAATTTCGGATTACAGCCCGTCGGCGATGAGCGAGATGAACGCCGGGCGGACGGTCGTCAACCGCGATTCGCAAACCGACTCGCGTACGGCGGCGTTGTATGAAACGACCTACCGAAAAGCGGGCGAGCGCGCCTACGTCGCCGTGCCGCTGAAGCGCGCCGGGCGCTGGGTTGCGACGTTGTGGGCCAGCGTGGAGCGGCCGCGCGACTGGACGGCGCGCGAAATCACGCTGCTCGAAGCCGTTGCCGAGCGGACTTGGTTGGCGGTGGAGAAACTGCAAAGCGAACAAGCCTTGCGCCAGAGCGAAACACGCTACCGCGCTACATTTGATAACGCCGCAGTCGGCATCGCGCACGTCGGGCTCGATGGCCGCTGGCTGCGTTTTAACGACGCGGTTTGCGACATCACCGGCTACTCGCGCGAAGAGCTACTCACGAAAACTTTCGCCGACATCACGCACCGGGACGATATCGATGCCGATTGGGAGCAGGCGCGCCGGGTTCTGGCGAGTGAGATTCCCACCTACTCAATGGAGAAGCGTTACGTCCGCAAGGACGGCTCGATTGTGTGGATCTACCTGACCGTGTCGTTGATGAGCGACGGCGCCGGCGCCCCGCAGAACTTCATCTCAGTCATCGAAGACATCAGCGATCGCAAACAGGCCGAAGAGAAAATCGCCCGGCTGCTGGCCGAGGAGCATAGGTTGCGCGAAATGGCCGAACAGGCCACGCGCGCGAAGGACGAATTCCTGGCCGTCGTCTCGCACGAACTGCGCTCGCCGCTCAACGCGATCCTCGGCTGGAACAATCTGCTGGATTCGAAATACGGCGACGACCCGCAGATCGCCAAGGCGACCCAAACCATCGAACGCAGCGGGAAAGCGCAGTTGCAACTGATCGAAGACCTGCTGGACATGACCCGCGTCATCACCGGCAAGATGAAGCTGGAATCAAGGCCGGTCGAATTGGAGAACGTGATCACGTCGGCGCTCGACACCGTGCGCCCGGCGGCCGACAACAAAGGCATAGCCATCACGATGAGCATCGACCCGAAAGCAGGCCAAATCACCGGCGATCCGGACCGCTTGCAGCAGGTGGTCTGGAACTTATTGTCTAACGCGATCAAGTTTACGCCCGAAGGCGGACGGGTATGGGTCGAGTTGCGGCGCGGCGACGCGGGCGTGCAAATTCTCGTCCGCGACACCGGGCAGAGCATCGCCCCCAATTTGCTGCCTTACGTCTTCGACCGGTTCAAACAGGGCGACGCGTCGGCCGCGCGACGCTTCGGCGGACTGGGGCTGGGCCTCGCGCTTGCCAAACATCTGGTCGAACTTCACGGCGGCGGCGTAGCGGTCGAAAGTCCGGGCGAAAGCCGGGGAGCGACCTTCACCGTCAACCTGCCGATCCGCGCCGTTAGAGGAGACAGCGGGACGGAGGAAAGGAGAGACGGAAAAGCGGCGCCCGATCAATTCACGCGGCGGCGTCCGCGAGCGCCCATGCTGGAAGGCGTGCGCGCTTTGGTAGTGGATGACGAGGCTGACGCGCGCGAACTGCTAACCGCCACGCTCGAAATGCATGGGGTTTTGGTCACGAGCGCCAATTCGACCGACGCCGCTCTCGCCGAGATTGAAGCGCGGCTCGGAGACTCGGGGGTCGAGCCGTTCGACGTGTTGATCAGCGACATTGGAATGCCCGGCGCCGACGGCTACGAACTGATACGGCGCGTGAGAGCGCACCCGGACGATCGCGTGAGCCGGCTCCGAGGCGTCGCGCTCACGGCTTATGCTCGTAGCGATGACCGGCTGCGATCCTTACGGGCGGGCTTTTACATGCACGTCCCCAAACCCGTTGACGAAGAAGAGTTGACCACCGTGATCGCCGCGTTGATGGGCGGGCCATTGCGCTGATTGTCACTCGGCTGAGGCGAGAAGGATGGACTCCGTCAGCGCCCCGGCTTTGGGAATCGGCGCCAGTACGGCAATCTTCAGCACATCAGCGCGGCGCCGCTCCGCTCCCTGCCATTTACCGAAGCCGAAATGAGTTTTCGGCGATTTGTCCATCGATTTTCGACGGCTCATCATGTCGGGCATTTGCCGTTTTCGCCGCCACAGTCTCAACCGGACTCTCCACCATTGCGGCGGCTATTTTCCCGCGTCGCGCCACGCGTCTAAGTGGCCCGGAGTCGGACACCAGACGCGTTTGAAGTGTTTGCCGGATTGCTCTTCGAGCTCGCCGCCACAGATCGGGCAAGTCTCGCCGGCGACTAATGCCGAGGCGCGCGTCTCGACGTTTTCGCGGAATTGGTTCAGGCTCTCGTTCCTGTCGGAAGCCGATTGAATCTTGGGAAGAGTCTTGGGTGAGGTAGTATCAAAAGACTCAAAAGGGGCTTTTGAGTCTTGTTCAGACAGAGGCCCGTCAAAATTTCGCGGCGCCTTTTGAGCCTTGCCCGCCCCAGAGCTTTTCAAATTATCGGGTTTGGGCGCAGATATCTCCCGCGGCGAGGCCACGCCAGCGCCCTTCCGCAGGTGATCTGGTGTGCCGTAGTGGTTGCGATCCCATTCCCAAACGCCGGACAGTACGACACCCGCCAGCACGGACGCGGCGCACTCCGCTATGGCCAGCGCCGTAAGAAACCACCACCACTTTTCGCGCACATCGTCCGGCGTCATCCGAGGCGCGAGAGTCTTTGGCGTTTCGACGGGCGCCATGCCGATCGGTTGAATCGTGGCCGCTGCCGCCGGCATCGCGGCGGCTTCGACCTTCGTCGGCGCTCTCAACACGCTTCGCCTTTCACTTGGCGGCAGTTGGGCCAGACGCCGGCGCTCTTCGCGGATGACCTTTGCCTGGTCTCTGACAAGCGCGGCTTCGGCTTCTTTAAGTCGTAGCTGGCGCTCTGCTTCGGCTTCACGCCGGCGCTCTTCGCGCTCTTCCTCGGCGTGGCGCGCTTCGACTCCTTGACGGGCCGTCGAGACCTCGCGCGCCAATATCCAGTGGCCGCCGAGGTTGACGCAGAGGATCGCGCAGATGGCCACGTCGGCCAGGATGCAGTATCGCCGCACCTTCGCCGTCGCGTCGCCGCTGAAGTATGTGAAGACGCCGGCGACGCCTGCGGTCACGACCAGCATCAGCGTCGCCAGCAATGAGGCGTCGGGGAAGACGTGGAAATTCGAGATGCCTACCATCAAGAAGGGCAAAAGGACTGTAAAAACGTAGATGATTGATTTGCGCCAGTACATTTGTGGCCTCCTTTCGTGACTGCAGGCCAGGCGCAAACGGGCAGGTTG
>Ga0126377_10004341_pt1 | contig 10300 bp, 4 predicted proteins | sample PanSoiMetPlot_22_FD_92647 | JGI IMG/M metagenome (GOLD analysis project Ga0126377, IMG submission 92647) | Tropical forest soil microbial communities from Panama - MetaG Plot_22 | ecosystem: Environmental > Terrestrial > Soil > Tropical forest > Bulk soil | place: Panama | collected 2016-02-17 | reverse complement strand
TTTGAGCATCATCGGCTTCAGGTGTTCGACGCCCTGGTCGAGAAAGTCGCGCTGGCGCTCGACTATCCGTTCGCAGACCTTATAGATCGTCTGTTTGCGGTGCTCGATGTTCTTGAGCAGGTCTACGGCCGAACGGAAGCGGTCCTTGATGTAGTCGCGCGTCTCCTTCGATGTCTCTTTGTTCTCCATCATCTGACGGTACTGCCTGTTGATGCGCAGTTGCGGCAGCCCGTCGTCGTTAAAGCGTATGACGTATTCTTCGTCGATCTTTTCTATGTAGACCTCGGGTTCGATGTATTGCGCCTCGCGCGGGGCGAACTTCCGGCCCGGGTGCGGTTCGAGCTGGCTGCGGATGAGCTTCAATTCTTGCGCCACCTGCTCGACGCTCACGCCGAGCGCCTTGGCCAGTTCGGGCAGCTTATGCTGCTGCAACTGGCCGAAATGTTCGCGGATCATCTTCGCGGCCAGCCGGTCGCCGTAGCCCAGGTAGTCGAGCTGCAGCAGCAGGCACTCCTGCAGGTTGCGCGCGGCGACGCCCGTCGGGTCGAGCTGCTGCACGACCTCCAGCGCCTTCTGGGCGACCTCCATCGACCAGGGGCCGAGCGCGGTTATCTCTTCGAGCGAGCAGTCGAGGTAGCCGTCGTCGTTGAGGTTGCCGATGATCGCTTCGGCGGCGGCGGCCACTTCAGGCGCAGTGATGGTCAGGCGCAACTGCCAGTTGAGGTAATCGGCCAGGCTGTCTTCCGAGCGCAGGAACTGTTCGAATGAGGGCGTCTCTTTGACCTCGGTCTCACGCGTGCGGTAGCCGGGGTCGAGGTATTCTTCGAAGGTCGTGCCGTAATCGATCTCCTCGAACGAATCGCGTTCGCCGATCTCGGGCTCCCGCGCCTCATCCCGAGCGGCCTCGGGGACCGCCTCGCCCGCGACCGCCGTTTGGGCGACTTCCGGCGAAATCGCCACGCCGGCGTCGTAACCGGCGTCGAAATCGCCTGCCTCGCCCGCCTCATTGACTGAATAAGACTGACTCGCGCCGTCGAGTCTCTCGACGGCGTTCAGGACAGTCTCGGGCGCTTCCCCCGACCCGTTGAGCGCGGCGCTCGGAGTCTCGGTGAAATCTATATTGCCTTCGTCTGGTGGGACGGCCACCTCTTCAGGCGCCAACTCTTCGAGCACGGGATTCTCGGCAAGTTGCTGTGAAACCAACTCGCCCAATTCGAGCTTGGTCATCTGCAACATCTCGATGCGTTGGCGCAATTGCGGCGTCAACACCAGTCGCTGCGATTGATTGATGACGAGTTGTTGTTTGTACGACATAAGTCCTGTCAATAGTCATTGGCCATCTGTCATTGGTCATCTGTCATTAGGCGTCCGTCATTGGCCATTTGGCGCCTCCCTGAAGGGCATGCAATCAAACGACCAATACTAGCGGCCAATGACTGATGACCGATAACTAATGACCAACGGCTACATTCTAAATTTTTCTCCCAGATAAACCCTTCTAACTTCCGCGTCGCCGGTCAACTCCTGCGGCGTTCCCGACCGAAAGAGTTTGCCGTCGCTGATAATATATGCGCGGTCTGTAATTTCTAACGCCTCGCGCACGTTATGGTCCGTAATCAATACGCCGATCCCGCGCGAACGCAGCCGCGCGATGATCTGCTGTATATCATCTATCGCAATCGGGTCTATTCCTGCAAACGGCTCGTCGAGCAATATGTATTTCGGTTCGATGGTCAACATCCGCGCGATCTCCGTCCGGCGCCGCTCGCCGCCCGACAGCGCGTAACCTTTATTCTTCCTCACATGACTCAGCCGGAACTCTTCGATCAACTCATCCATCCGGTCGTGGCGCTCGGCTCGGGTCAGCGGGAGCGTCTCGAGTATGGCCAGGATGTTCTGCTCGACAGTGAGCTTGCGAAAAACCGAAGCTTCTTGAGGAAGATAGCTGATTCCAAGACGCGCGCGTTTGTAGAGTGGCAACTTTGTAATACTCTTTTCGCCGAGCCAAACACCGCCCGCGTCCGGCTCTTCCAAACCAACAACCATGTAAAATGTCGTGGTCTTCCCCGCTCCGTTTGGGCCGAGCAGCCCGACGATCTCGCCGGGACGGACTTCGATGGAAACGTCGTTGACGACGCAACGGCGGCGATAGGATTTCCTCAAACTATCAGCACGCAGGGCCGCGCCCTCCGGCTTCGACACCTTCTCGAGGCCGTTGAGCTTGGCTCCTCTGATCTGATGATCAAGAACCTCGCTTACCATCACTGCCGATCCTTTAGTAGACCCGGCCGACATGGCCGGCTTGGCCGCGCCTACCGCGTCGTCAGTCGCGGCGACTCGCGCCTTATCAAGAAACCCCTCCGTCAACTTCCTTATCAAGCTTAAGCCACTGACCATCTCTCGATTTTACTTCAAGGCTTGAAAATCGGCCCGACACCAACCGGCTCTCTTTGACGCCGCCGCAACTCAATTTTGGATTCGATGCGTGGTCTTCACACGCCTCCTTGCGCCGCTTCCAACGTTGTTGTCATCATTAGCTTCGATCCTAGCATCGCGTAAATGCAAAGTCAATTTTGGGCTTCTCGTCACTGCGTCGCGCTCGTGGTCTTCGACGACGGCGAGGTTACCGGTGAGTATCGCGGTGTCGGTCGCGGCGGTGTAAACGACCTGATCCCCGGTCGCGCGGCGCGCCGGCTGGGTCATCACGACGTCTTTCGAAGCGGTCAGAGAGATCAGTTTGTTCTCTTCATCCATCACCGCGTCGGCCGTCGCCGAGTCGATCTGGTCTGTGCCCTGGCGGATCTTCACCGAGCCTTCGTAATGCGCGGTGCGGTTCGCGTCGGTGTAAATGATCCGGTCGGAGGAAGCGAAGACCGGCACGACCTCTTTGCGCCCCTTCTCGACCTCGCGCTCGAAATCGTAGAAGGTCGACCGCGCGTTATTCCAGGCGGTCATCGTGCGTTCGCCCTTGTCGAGTTCAATGTATTCGGCGCGGACGAAATCCTCGCCCTGCCACGCGCGCGCGTCGCCGATGTAGCGCGCCGCCCCCTCGTTATGCTTCACCAGCGCGCGGTCCGAGGCGACAGTCACCGGCTGCTTCCTGTTTTTGAACGGCGCGGCCCCGTCTGTAGATTCGCGGTTGAAATAAGTCGTGCGCGCGCGCCCGCGTAACTCGCTCTCGCTCGTGCCGACGTTGGTGTCGATCTCGTCGGCGCTGGCGCGCAGCGTCGGATCCCACAACTGTGGCTTGCCCCGCATCGCCACGTTCTGATTCGACGCCGTGTAGACCCCGCGCGCGGCGACGGCCACGCGCTCGCCCTCGGTGAGTTTCGCGTCGCCGTCGACGGTGAGGTCGCTCACGTCCTGGGTCTGCTGACTGAAGTTGGCGGTCATCTTCTTCCCGCTCAGGGTCTTTTTCTGTCGCTTGGCCCCTTTGTCTTTGCTCTCGGGCTGCATCGGATCGAACTCGGCGACGGGGTTCGGTTCGGCGACGAAGGTTTTGATCGCGTTGCCGCTCTCGAAGAAATCGGCGACGAATTTCGGCGCGCGCAGCGTCTTCTTTTCGGAGCTGGGAGTGATCCGCTTCGGCAGGACGGTCAGGACGGCGTTACCGGCGGCTTCGGCGCGCGCCAGATTTTTGCCGTCATCGCGGAGACTGGCCTGCATGGCGTCGGCTTCGACCGTCCGCTCCGACCAATCGCCCTCCCTCGCCGAGCTCAAGACCGCCTCCAACTTCATCACCGCCCGCCCCTGCGCGTTGATCAATTGCATGACGCTCCCGTTCTCATTCGGCTTGTAGCTGATGTCAATCCGTTCGGCGGTGATCTCGCGCGGCGAATCCGGCTCGAGCGAGCGGACCCGCGCGTCGCCGTATGCGGCGGAGTTCTTCAACCGCCGCTCCTCGTCGAAGTAGAAATCCATGTCGCGCGATAGCGCCTCCGAGGCCTTGCCCTTCTCCCGCGATTCCAGCCTCGAGTTTCCGCGCGCCTCTATGCGTTCGAGCTTCTTCGTCTGCGGATTGACGAAGCCCGTGGCCAGGTCGGCGCGCCCCTGCCGCTCGCCCTGAGTGACGTTGACATTGCCTTCGAACTTCACCGTCCCGTCTTTCTCGATGTACTCCCCCCGGTCGCCGCGGATTTCGACCGGCTGGGCGTCTTTCTTTTTCGGATCCGGATCGGTGATGACGACGTGAGGGCTTTGAGGCAGGGTCAGGACATGGTCTTTGCAGCGCAGCGTGGCCCCGATCGATGCGCCGCTGAACTCTCCGTGTCGAAACTGCACGGGAACTTCAGTGCGGGCTATCTCACTCTGCTGTTCGTAGATGACCGTTTCTGTCGTCACTTCGAGGCCGTCGCTGCTCTTCATTTTGACATTGCCCGAGAACGTGACCTGGCTCTGGTCGCGAAGATAAACCCCGCGATCGGAGACGACGCGCAAGCTCTTGCCCCGCTCGATGTCGAAGGCCGTCAGGTCGACCTTCTCAAGCTCGTGCCGCCCGTCCTCGTAAGCGACGTCTTTCGCCGCCAGCATCCTCAACGTCTCGCGCCCGGTCTTGGGGTCCGACTTGACGAATTTGTAGCCCTCGATGATCGAGACCACTTTGCCGGACAACTCCGGCGGCCTCGGGTCAAAACCGCCGATAGGCGGCTGCCTGCGGGCGCGAATGAACGCCGCCACGATGACGACTATCGCGACGATCAATACCACCAATGAGGCTATGCGTCCGATCGCTGGGATTTTTTCTCTGATCATAAAACGTCTTCCTACATCGCTTGCGGGGCGCGTGGATTATATCATTTCCTTCGCGTCCTTTGCGCCTGACGCTGTTCATCAGAAAAGGCTCTTTTCTGGCCGGAAAATCGTCGCAAAATGTAAAGCAAACTGTCCAGTTTGCTCCTGCTTACATAGTCGACTGATTGGGGAGACAAGAGCAAATGGGGGGACAAAAAATAGGGGACAAAAAATAGGGGACAGAAACTTAAGAGATACTGTTTCTGTCCCCTATTTTTTGTCCGATGGCCGAATCGATGATCAATGCCCGAGTTTAAAACGGGCTGGCTAAGCCGGCGCCAGGCGCCTAAAGCCTGAAACTGAATTCGAGGTTCCCACGCACGCTCACCGGCCGGCCGTCTTTCATCGCAGGCTCAAAGCGAATCTTACTTGTCGCTTCGATGGCTTTCTGGGTCAAACCGTGGGGCAATCCATGAATCACTCTGATGTCGCCTATCTGACCGTCGACGCCGAATACGACGCTCAAAACCACCGTGCCCTCGACCTTATTGTCTTTCGCTTCCTGCGTGTACGCGGCCTTCTCCCTGTACAGGATCGTCGGGCGTAGCGAACTATTCATTTCCTGGATCGGATCCTTGTAGAGGTTGAAAGTGAATTCGAGATTCCCGCGCACGGACGCCGGCCGGCCGTCTTTCATGGCAGGCTCGAAACGAATCTTCTTCGCCGCTATGATCGCGTTTTCCGTCAGGCCGTGCGGCAGCCCTCGAATCACTTTGATATCGCTGATCTGCCCATCGACACCGAAAACGCAGGTCAAAACAACCGTGCCCTCGACCTTATTGTCGCGCGCTTCGTCCGTGTACTTGGCCTTCTCTCTATACAAGATCCTCGGACGCAATGAAATGGTCATCTGGTGGATTGTATCGTCTTCATCCTTTGGATCGACAATCCCACCTGGAACTCCGCCCGGAACTCCGCCCCTCTTCGTCGGCGGGGGCGGTGGGAGCGGCGAACCTGGTATTCCCCCTGGCACTCCGCCTGGAACTCCACCTGGAACATCAACCCACACCCAATCTTTCTCGAAATCGAACTTGACGCCGGATATTCTGACCTTGAAATCATAGAGGTGGTTCATCAAATCCCTGTCGCCTTCTTTTTCCTTGAGCAGCAACCTGGTGTTGTAAGCGAGGCTTCCCTGCGGTTCGATGACTCCTTGGGCGCCAGGCGCCGCATCAGTACTGGCCTGCAGGTGAGATACGATCTCCATGCTCCTTTTCGGCCAAAACGACGCGTTCTGAATATGAATGGCAAACTCAGTGATGCGGCGACCGCTCTGGTTCACCAGGTTGAGCAGAATCTCGGCGTCGCGCTTCTCTCCCTCTTGATATATCACCCGCACTCTTTCTCCGTCGGGCCGGACGGCATCCGCGGTTATCGCCCGCGCTTCGCCGATAGACAATCGCGCCTCGGTGATGACGAGCGGAATTTCCGGCGGGTTTTCGAACTGCATCGGCGCGGTTGCGACAATTTTTTTATCTTGATCCTGAACGTTCGGCGCCCCGGCGACCGTAGATCTATCGCGGCTGAAGATCGTCATCGCCGCGGCGAGGGCGATCAACGCGACGAACGTGATTCCGGCGAGCGCGCGGCTCGCCGTCGAAGACTTCGACCGGTGATTGGCATTCAGCATAAGTTTGATCCTCCGTTTTAAGTTCGACCCCGTGGCGCGCGAAACGCCCTCGACGGGCCAACCGAATCCAAATTGAACGACCTTCCATAAGCCCGCCGCGTAAGCCTCGGGCGCGGCCCCGGAGAGAATGACCAACTCGTCGCACATCAACTCGCGCTCTTCGACCAGCCTTCTGTCAATCAGCCAGACGAGCGGATGAAACCAGAGAAGGCAACAGACGAACATTTGCAACGAGCCGAACAGATTGTCGAAGCGTTTGACGTGAAATAGCTCGTGTTTCAATACTGATTCAAGCTCGCCGTCGCTCAGCCGTTCGGCAAGACCCCGCGGCAGAACAATCAGAGGGCGCAGCGCGCGCCATACCCCGGGCTCCGCGAATTCCGAAGAGACGACCAGTCCGACCTGACGGCTCACGTTCAGCCGAGATTTCAAATCTCCTAGCATCTCAGCCTCGCGCCCAGCCTCGACCTTCTCCCCCGCGAGCGCAACCGCGGCAAACCTCCGTCGCCGCCATCCCCAGCGCGCGAAACAGACCGCGACTCCGACCAGCCACAGCGCCGTCAAAACGAAGTAGATTTCATTGTGGCCCGCGCCGGAGTCCGATTGCGCGACGGGCCCCGCGATCTGAAGCAAAACATCGGCGTCCGCCGTGTCGATCATTTCCGTTCGCGCCGGCCACGAAAGATTCAGTCCGAGCTCCCGCGCCAGCAGGAACAACAGCGCCGACGGCAAGAGGAATTTCGCCAAGGCCATCAGCCAGACGATGTGGCGCGTCCTCGCCTGACCCAGCCAGAATGAAACAATCCAAGCAGCAAACGCGAAAAGCGTCGCCTGCCAGAGATGATTGGCGAACACTGGCCAGAACCACTGTGACCATTCGGCGAGGATTTGATGACTCGTCATTGACGCCTCCCTTTTTCCGGTAAGCCAGTTATTATTGTCTGGCGTATTGAACGCGCTTGCGCTTACTCTCTTGCGCCTGCCGCAAGCAGGAAGGCGATTACCGCATCATGTCCGCCAATTCGAGCCATGCTTAACGGCGTTCGCCACTCACTCTCCCCATTCGCCCGCTCGACCAAAGTTCGGGCATTGACGTCGGCGCCGCGTCTGACGAGGAGTTTCACGACGTTCAAATGACCGGCGCCGCTCGCCTGAATCAACGCGTTCTCGTCACCGGGAACCATTTGGTCAATGCTGGCGCCACGGTCCAGGAGCAATAAGACAACATCCGCGCGCCCCTCGCGCGCCGCCATGATCAGAGGATTACCGTCGCCGGATACCGGCATGTTCGGATCCGCGCCGCGGTCTAGCAGCAGTCGAACGGCCGCAAGCCGGCCTTTACGCGATGCGCCAATTAAGGGACTGCCATCGCCACCCAACGCGCAATTCACATCCGCGCCTGCATTGAGCAGCTCATTGATGCTCGCGACGTCCCCACTCTCAGCGGCTTCGTATAAGTCCCGATCAAGTTGCGACGAACGACGCTTCGAACTGTTTAGTTGATATACGTCCGGCTCGTTTTCAAACCTCACGCCCGCAATATTGATGGTAAATAAAGTGGGATCATCGGACGCGCTTGCTATGCCGCCCGGGACACCGCCCGGAACTCCGCCGAGGGCCCTGAGATGGTGATGCAGCATATCTTGGCCGATAACATAAGAGCCGTGTGGCTCAATTGGACTGTTTTTCGGCAGTATCTGTGGCCCAATCTGAAATCTCCCTCCTCTCAAACCGGGATTCTTATATTCCAGGACGACGCCTGTGATACGCCGATCAGTCTGATTGACCAAAGTTATCTTGAATTGGGCGATGATCACTTCTGCGGATTTTGTGTCCTTTGGCCCCTGATTCTCTTCATCAGCCATAACTTTGAGCTTCTCATCTCCCCGGATTGAAAGCGCCGTCCCCTTTTTGAATTCCCATCCCATGACCCTGACCCGCGCATCCTTAATGAGAAGAGGCGAGTCGTTCCGATTCTCAACCTGCATCAAAAACTCAGGCGCCTGCTTGATCAATTCCCACTTGTTTGATCGCTGACTCTCCACAACGCCGATTCCATCGCTAATCCCACTATTGACGCCGCGAATTACCCCGCCAGGGACTCCGCCAGGAATTCCGCCGGGGATTCCGCGCGAGATTCCGCCAGGAACTCCGACAGGGACTCCGCCTTTCACCCCTTGGGCCAATTCCTTTTTGTCGCTCGCTTCAATTTTGTTCCGCTGAGCGAACGCCGAAGCGCCGGGCAACCCGACCAAGACAAAAAGAAGCGCCAGCGCAAAGAAACTCGCATACGCCGCAGCGCGACGCGAGATCGTCATTTCCCATTGGCCATTCGATTTCAACATACGTTCAAGCCTCCTTTTCAAATTTGATCCCCCGACGCGCGAAACTCCCGCCACGGGCCAGCCCAATCCGAGTTGCGCGACCTTCCATAAACTATTCGCATAGAGTTTCGGCTTGCCACTCAAACGGATTACAGTTTCGTCGCACCACATTTCACGCTCGGCCAACAACCGGCGATCTATCAGCCACGCCAGCGGATGGAACCAGAACAGACTGCAAAAGATCATCTGCAAATTTCCGATCAGATTGTCACTGTGCAGCGTGTGAACCAGTTCGTGCATCATCACCGCTTCGATCTCTTCGTCGCTCAATCGGTCGGCGACGCCTTCAGGCAAGACGATCACCGGGCTGCGGACGCGCCACACACCCGGCGTACGAACTTGCGATGAGGCGACGAGGGCGATCTCACGGTTCACAAACAGCCAGGATCGCGCCCGTTTGAGCGCGTCGAACGCTCGCCCCGATGTGATTATTCGAGCGCCGCGCATCGAGCGGGCGAAGCGCCATCTCCTGATTAGCCATAGCGCAATTAACGGCGCCGCACCGAGCAGACAGGCAACCGTCAACGCGCAAATGAATTCGGAGTGATAATTCGTTGTCGCGGCTACCGGAGTCACATTTGCCATCGACGTTTGCTCGACAGGCGACGCCGGCTGAGTGGTTTGAAGAATGATCCGGGTCTCGGTGTAAAACCACGTGATGCCGGAGGCCGCCGCCCGCGTCGCTGACTGAACCGTCTCGACCGGCGATGACAGATCAACGCCCGCTCGCCCGATCAGCCAGACCAGCAGCGCCGACGGAGCCAGAAACTTCACGAGCGCGGACAGCCACAGGAAGTAGCGCAACCGCGCTGGAGCCTGATCGAACAATTTCACGGCGCCCCAAACGACGAACGCGAAGAACGTCGCCTGCCATAGATGATTTGCGAAAGCCGGCCAGAACCACTGCGACCATTCAGCCAGCAATTGATGGAATCCCATGTTAATCACTCCTGTACGGATTGTAGGGAGTGGGGAGTGGGGAGTGAGGAATGAGGTCAAAGAATTTGTTTCCTTGCCTCCCACTCCCCACTCCCAACTCCCCACTCCCCTACTTACGCTTTCGGCTTTTGCGCTTCGCGATCTGCGCGGACTGCTGTTCCCCGCGTTCGGCCAGCATGACTTCCAGATCCTTCACATCTTCGAGCGTCAGTTTTCCGGCCTCGGCCAGATGGGCCATCAGCGGTCGGGCCGAGCCGCCGAAAAGATCGAGCAGTTCGTCGATTAACCGCCTGTGCGCCGCGTCGCGAGTGAATGTCGGCTCGAAAATGTGCGCATGGCCGACCTGCTTGGTCTGCCGCACCGCTCCCTTCTCCTCCAGGCGGCGGACGATAGTCTGCACCGTGGTGTAGGCCGGGCGGCGTTTCTCGGGGAGGCTCTCGTGGACCTCGCGGATCGAACCGCTGCCCAATTCCCACAGCGCGTCCATGATCTCCATCTCGAATCTGGTCAGTCTGGTCGGTCGTTTGCGCGTCACTTTCGGCGTCCTCGGGAAATG
>Ga0126377_10004340_pt1 | contig 10300 bp, 14 predicted proteins | sample PanSoiMetPlot_22_FD_92647 | JGI IMG/M metagenome (GOLD analysis project Ga0126377, IMG submission 92647) | Tropical forest soil microbial communities from Panama - MetaG Plot_22 | ecosystem: Environmental > Terrestrial > Soil > Tropical forest > Bulk soil | place: Panama | collected 2016-02-17 | reverse complement strand
TGCTGGCAACCGTGCGCGGGATCCTCGACAAACCATAATTAGAGGCACGGGTCATTCCCTCGAATCTCGCGAGTCGCGGTACTCGTCAGTCACGCCGCTCCAGCTTATGCGCTTATTGTGCAAGAGATCGAAACTGCGGTCCGCGCCCTGGGGTTGCAGCGGCACGTAATGGAAATCCGAAATCCTGGGGACTTCGACAACGCCTTCGCGGCGATGACGAAAGCCCACGCGAACGCCATTTTCATCCCCGCAGATTCAATGTTTTATCAGTACCGAGCCCGGCTGGTTCGACTCGCCGCGAACACCCGGCTCCCCGCGATGTGGGGGCTGAGAGACCAAGCGGAGGCCGGAGGTCTGATGGCCTACTCGAGCGACCTGAACGACTTGGCTCGCCGTGCCGCCACATACGTGGACAAGATCTTGAAGGGCGCGAAGCCAGCGGATCTTCCGGTCGAGCAGCCCACCAAGTTCGAGCTGGTGATCAATGTCAAGACGGCGAAGGCACTCGACTTGACGATCCCACAGATCTTGCTGCAGCGGGCGGATCAGCTTCTCGAATGATCACCCGGCGTGTATTTGTCCTGGTATCGGCGGCTGCGACACTGTGGCCGCTACCCGCTGAGAGCGAGGCGGCCGACAAGGTTCGACGCGTGGGCGTTCTAATGTCCACAACCCCTGTGGCCGCCTCACATATCGTCGTGGCGTTTGCTGACAGTCTCCGAGAGCTGGGTTACGTGGAAGGCAAGAACGTCGTCTTCGAGTATCGCTGGGCGCAGGGCAAGTCCGAGCTCTTGCCGAAAATGGCCACCGACCTCGTGCAGAAAAACGTGGACGTGATCGTCGCCTCCTCCCAGGCGCCGGCTCTCGCAGCTAAGCGTGCGACGACGACCATCCCCATCGTCATGGTGAATACGACGGATCCCGTAGAGGTTGGGCTGGTCGCCAGCTTGGCCCGCCCTGGGGGCAACGTCACCGGGCTGTCCCAGCAACTCATTCCCGAAATCCGCGCCAAGCAGCTTCAGCTCCTGAAGGAAGCTCTGCCTCGAACCTCTCGAGTGGCCGTAGTCCACAGCCCCTCGACGACAGTCGGTCTCCGAGAATACGAGGAGGCTGGACGGGCGCTTCAGCTCCGGGTCGAGCTCGTAGAGGTTTCGGGCGCTGACGACCTCGACCGCGCCTTCACGAGAATGGCCAGGGATCGCGTCGACGCCATCTTGGTGCCGGGAGACACGCTCTTGTTCACCGAGCGACGACGCGTCTCTCTATTGGCGCGCGAGCACCGGTTGCCCGGGATCTACTCCCTTCAGGAGTTTACCGAGGCCGGAGGACTCATGTCCTACTCGGCGCGCCTCACCGAGCTGTTCCGCCGCGCCGCGGTCTATGTCGACAAGATCCTCCGCGGAGCGAACCCGGCGACCCTCCCCGTGGAGTCGCCGACCCAGTATGAGTTAGTCATCAACCTCAAGACAGCGAAGGCACTCGGGCTAACGATCCCGCAGTCAATTCTGCTGCGGGCGGATCAGGTCATCGAGTAGATCATGCGCGCCGCGTGCACCCACGCAACGATGAAATGGAGTATCCTCAGCGCGTCGCCGACCGATGAACGTCGCCGCTATTTGGTACGCGCAGTCCGGATCGAGTATGACGTGGGAGCCGTTCGGTCCCCCGCATTGTTGCCCCTGAGCACGACGAGCAGAATCGTCATCAACACGGCTCCTTCGGTTGGCGGTTCATGCGCTGACTGAGGACGCGGGCTGATGGATCGACCGCTGGAGCGCTGCTGCGGGCTCGACGTCCACAGGGAGACCGACCCACGCGGCCAGTTCTTCCCCTCGATCTGCTAGACTCCCGCCAGCATCCCAACCGAGGTGCCCCCAATGCGGCGGATTGGGCTCGCGGTCGTTTTGCTCAGCCTCTTGGCCACGCCACGCGGAGGCGAGACGCAGTCGCAGACGGAGAAGGTCTACCAGATCGGGGTCATCCAGAGCTCGGGGGCCACCGGTAATCTCGTCGGGCCAAATCCTCGGAGTCAGACCCTTGTGGCACTTCTGCAAGGGCTCCGCGATCTCGGCTATGTGTACGGTAGAAATTTCGTAACGGTGCCGCGGTCGGCCGAAGGCAGGGCCGAGCGCAGTTCCGACATTGCAACTGAGTTGGCGAGACTCAAAGTGGACGTGATCGTCGTTGCGGGTCCCGCCCTGTTCGGGGTGAAACAATCCGGGATCAATATTCCGATTGTCATGGCTGGTGCTGCGGTTGATCCGGTCCAAGGCGGATTCGCTGCGAGCCTTGCCCACCCCGGCGCCAATTTCACTGGAATGAGCCTTCAGCACTTCGAGCTTGACCGCAAACGGTTACAGCTTCTCACAGAGATCGCTCCGGGTGCCGTACGTGTGGCCACCTTGCGGGGTCGGGACAGTGAGGGCGGCTGGAAGGAAATACAGGACGCGGCTCGACTTCTGAAGCGAGAAGTCTTGTCGTTGGAGGTGCAAAGCGCGGGCGAGATCGAAGGTGCCTTTAAGGCCGCAACGGACTGGCGCGCCGGTGCGCTGTTCGTGATCGCCGGTGCGCTTCTGGATCGGGAGGCTCGGCAAGTGGTTGAGCGGGCATCCGCGCATCATCTTCCCGCGATGTACAGCTTTCGGAATTTCTACATGGCAGAGGGGGGGCTGATCTCCTACGGCGTGGACCTTGCCGACATCTGGCGCCGGGCAGCCACATACGTGGACAAGATCTTGAAGGGCGCGAAACCCGCCGACCTTCCTATCGAGCAACCCACCAAGTTCGAACTGGTGATCAACCTGAAGACCGCGAAGACACTCGGCCTGACGATCCCTCAGTCACTGCTCGTACGAGCCGACGAGATCATCCATCCATGAGAACTGGCCTTGGCGTCAAGGGCGTAGTCGTTGGAGAGTTGCGGTTCTGGACCGGACGCGGTGGAGGACGCAATCGCAGAATTGGCTTAGGAGCGACGATCAGCGCGTGAGCCATATCGTGATACCCCCGCAAATGGCGTTCTGAGCGCGAGCCATGGGGATGGGGTGTCCCGGCGGCAATCGCCCACCAGCCATCCATTCGCGCACTCGGCGCATGATGTCGTGTGCGATCGTCGACGACCGAGTCGTCGAGGAGGGGCGGCCCAATCAGTGAGCCGGTCAGACGACGACCATGAATGATCTCGAGCACGCCCGCACTGGAACGAGTGCCGAGGGACCTCCGGGCGCTCGCGCGCTAGCCGGCGACCGACACCGGCGGACGTCCGCGGCGCCGAAATTCGGCGTAGTCGATGTGATCGCGCAACATGATGAAGAGCCGCACGAGGAGCTTGCGCGTGACGGCGACCCTCGCCTTCGCGCGGCCGCGGCGGTGGCGCAGCGTGCCGTAGGTACGGTTGAGATCGGCGTCGAGCCGCGCGGCGTGGGGGGCCGCTTGGCCGAGAACCCAGCGGAGCAACGAGCTGCCCTGCTTGGTGATATGGCCGAGTCGATACTTATCGGCGGACGCATTGAGGCTGGGCGCCAGGCCCACATAGCTCACGACGTGTTTGGCGTCCGCGAAGCGCGTGACCGGCCCCAGGACCACGACGGTGGCCAGTGCCGTCAGGGGGCCGACGCCCGGATGCGTGAGCAGGCGTGGGGCGTCGGGATGGGCCAGGGCCGCGGTGGCAATAGCGCCATCGAGTTGCTGGATCTTGGTGTGCAGGAGCTCGAGCAGCTCGAGACTATGGTCGCGGCGCTGCGCGGTATAGGGCGGCAACGGCAGCGCCTGCAGCTGGACCACCCCAGCGTGCCGGAGAAGCTTCGAGCCGCACACGAGACGTTCGTTGAGGGCGATGGCGTGCAGCCCGTTCTTGAGCATGGTTTGAATCCGCACCAGGCGCCGCCGGTGCGTGAGCAGCGCACGGAGATCGCGCGTCGCGGGATCGGGCACCCAGACCGTCGGGAACCGATCGTGACGGAGCAGGTCGAGCAGGTGTCGAGCGTCCCGTCGATCGGTCTTCGTCTTGCGGACGACCATGGCGCGAATCTTCGCGGCATCGCCGACGAGCACGGTGTGCCCGAGGCGGTGCATGAGGGCATGGAACCAGATGGCGTAGCCGGTGCTTTCAATGCCCACGGTGACGGGACGCGGCAACGCCGCGTAGAACTCCTCGACGACGCTTCCCTCGTGGCCCAACTCCCGCTCACACATTTCGCCGGTCTCGGTGTCGAGTGCGGCCACCTGCTGCTTCCGCGTGTGGAGATCACAGCCAACGAGTGTCATGACAGCGGCCTCCTGTCTGAAGGTGTGGTAACGGTCCCGCAGCCTGAGCCTACTTCCAGCGAGAGACCGTTCTCATGACATCAGTGAGCCAAGAGTGATGGACCAACACGGCCAACTCCTGTACGCACGCCGACAATAATTCATCTCTGCTAGACTCCCCCCCAGCCATCCCCACCAAGGTGCCCATGCGACTGTTCGGGCTCGTGGTCTTGCTCGCTGCCAATCTTCTTGCGCCCGTCGCAGCCGGAGCGCAGCCAACCGGGAAGGTGTACCGGCTGGGCATTGCATGGGTTGGGACGCCCGCCGCTACAGAACCGCTCGCAGCTCTGTTCCGTCGCGCACTCGCGGACATCGGTTATCTAGAGGGGCGGAACCTCATAGTGGTACAGCGCTGGGCTGAAGACAAGCCCGAGCGGATTACTGACCTAATCGCGGAATTGGTGAAGCTCAAAGTCGATATCCTCGCCGCACCCTCGAATGCGCAGGCGTTGGCCGCCAAGCAGGCAACTGCCGAGATTCCGATCGTCATGATCTGGGGCGTCGATCCAGTCAGTGCTGGTCTCATTGCCAGCATGGCTCGGCCCGGCGGGAACGTGACGGGTGTCACAATGGACATCACACCCGAGCTCGGCAAGCATCTCCAGCTACTCAAAGAACTGAAACCCCGACTCTCGCGTGTAGGACTCCTGTGGGACCTGACGGCACTCGCGCTCACGGAGACTGTACGTGACGTAGCCGAGGAAAGAGCGGGAGCGCTCGGGCTCGCCGTGCGACACTACGAAGCCCGAGTGCCGTTAGACATCGATCGCGCGTTCGAGGAAATCTCTAGCGAGAGAGCGCAAGTAGTACTCGTACTCGGCGGCCCTCTCGTCATCACTGCTCAGACTCGAATCACGGCGCTAGCGTTGAAGCAGCGTCTGCCTGTCATGTTCGCCGCGAGAGAAGCGATGGGAGCTGGGGGTCTCATGATGTATGGCCCAAGCTACTCCGACGCGGCCCACCGCGCAGCGGTCTACGTCGACAAGATTCTGAAGGGCGCCAAGCCCGCTGTCCTGCCGGTCGAGCAGCCGACAAAGGTCGAGCTGGTCATCAACCTCAAGACCGCCAAGGCGCTGGGCCTGACGATCCCGCAGTCGCTTTTGCTTCGGGCCGATCAGGTCATCGAGTAATGGACCGGCGAGTCGGTCTTACGATCCCGCAGTCAGTGCTGCTGCGGGCGGATCACGTGATCGAATAGCGCACGCTCGACCAACGCGGCCAGCTCCTCGCGCGGCAGTGGGATTCGCTCAAGGTGGCTCCGTCGGAAACCAGGGCGTCACCAGGTAGATCTGGAATGCCTGTATGCGCCGGCTTGGCCGGAGAACGTAGCCGACGACCCGCACATACTCGTTGCCGCGAAAGCCATGGTAGTCGCTCTGGCGAAGTCGGTGAAGGTCGATCGTCACGGTCGGGGTGTTGTTGGCGGGTGCGAGCGCCATCGCCTGGCTGCCAAAGTCAACCCACAGGACTCGGCCCTCGATGACCAGAGGCGCCTCTGGGACGGTTGGAGGCTGTGACGCCGCTTCTGACGCGAACAGGAGCAGGCCGACGAAGGCGGTGCTCATTAATCTCGTTCGATAGCCCACCATTGGCATCCCTACACCGAAACGGCATTGTGAGGCTGAGCTTGCTGCCGAAAATTATAGCCGATGGAACGCGGCCAACTCCTCCGTGCAGCAGTGGGATTCGGCGTGGGCGCGCGACAGCGTCCAGGTGAACGCGGTGCTGCCGGGCTGGGTGGACACCGACTTTACGCGGGCGGGGCGGCAGCAGTTCCCTAACCTGAACGACCGGGTGCTCCGTCGCACGCCGGCCGGCCGCTGGGGCGTGATCGATGACTTTGCCGGCGTCACCGTGTTTCTTGCCAGCGGCTCGGACTTCATCACGGGCCCCGTCATTACCGTAGACGGCGGCTACTCGGTGCAGGGTTGATTCCGAGTACTGGACACGTCGGGCCCACCAACGTCCGCCTCTGGCGCCCCCGGCTCCGCATCAACCGCGTCGTCCGCGTAATGCTCCACACCTAAGATCGCGGAGGCGTGGCTCGTCGTCCGTGTCGAACTCAGGCGCGCGCTCGCGCTGCGAATGCCGTCTTGCTGAATGAGCCAATGGTGACCATCCGCTCACTTTAACCACGGCGCCACAGCGTATGTCCTTTGTGGAAGGCGGCGACGCCCTCAACTTCTTCGGCGGCGGTCGGTGATGTCGAGGACGATGCCCTCGAGATAGCCGGACGCGCCTTCCGTCACCTCGCGCACGTTGACGAGGACCCAGATCTGGCGGCCGTCGGCCCGGCGCCACTGCATCTCGTGGTTGGTTACCACGACGCCCGGCTGGAGGAGCTTGAGCACGTGCTCCCGGTCCTCGAGGTGCACGTACCACTCCTTGGCATTGTGAGCGAGCAACTCCTCGCGGGATGTGTAGCCGAGGAGCAGGACGAAGGCCATGTTGCAGTCCAGCATGCGGCCGTCGCGGCGCGACCGAAAGATTCCCGCCAGGTTGCGCTCGAAGAGCCCTCGCAGGGCCTGCTCAGCGCGCGTGCGCTCGGCCAGCGAGGCGGCCAGCGACACCGAATGCTCGCGCTCTCGCCGGACAATCTCGTCGGAGGCTCGATCGGCCCGCCGCTTCATGACAGCGATGATCACCACCGTCACCGGCATGATCATGGCCCACATGATGACGCGGCCCAGCGCCTGGTCCGTGAACCCGAAGAACTGTCCGGCTGTGGACGAGCTGTAGCCGAGGTAGAACCACGTGAGCATGGCGCTGATCAGCCCAGAGCGAAGCCCGCCCGTGAAGGCGGCGAAGACGGTGGCCAGGAACAGGATGGCGAAGCGGTCAGGGATCCGCAGCACCTCGCGGGAGATGATCTCGAGGACTATGAGGATCGCCACCGTCAGCAGCGGCCCTCCCCACCGCGACCAGAACGTGGCGTGCCGTGAATACCAGCCGGCGAGGCGCCTCGCCCGTGCCAGATCAGAGGGCCGGACCGTCATGGCAGGACCTCCCCACCCGGCAGCCGCCCGAGGTCGTGCGGGAACTCCGTTCCCCTCAGCACGCTACTTGGTCTGGGCCGCCGAGTCCCGGCGGTACTCGATGCCGAGCTGCTTGGTCACCTTGTCCCCTTGTGGTCTTGGCTGTTCGCGGTGTGGCTAAGGCTACTTCTGAAGGGTGTCCGTGTGCTCGGATGGGATGTTCTTCTCGATCCACTCCTTCGCCATTCTGACCGCGTAGTTCTCGGCATCCCCTTCAGTCGCGAACCGCTCCTTCGGCACGGGCAGATCGATGTCCCGCTGGGCGGTAGGGGTCGACTGAGTGACGGTGGCCACCGCCGCCCAGTTGCCGTCGGGCATCTGCTCGGTCGCGACGGCGATGTTGTAGCCGCCGTAGGTCGGGATCATTTTTCGCTGAACCATGGCGTCACCTCGCTCGAACAGCTAGATCCTGACTCTGCCCTTCACGTGACCACCGCGTCGACGAAGAGTCAAGGCGAAGCGGCGCACCGTGTCGGGCGGCCGCCTCCAAGTGATCGATCGACTGGTCGACTTCTGATGGCGGCGGTCGAGTTCGCCGGCTGCTCACGCCTCGTACGATCGAGCACTCTGGGCGCTCCGCACCTGGCTCGACGCCTGGCCCGGCAACGGCCACGTCGCCGTCGGGATGCACCGCCAGGGCTACAACCTTCAGCGGACTCAGTACGATGAGCGCGGTTGGAGAGCTACTTTCTACACGACGGGGATAGAGCACTCACCCCACGAGCGCGACGGGGAATGCGCGGGAACCCTGGCAGGCGATGCAGCGGGCGGTACGAGCGGTGCTCAGAAGCGCGGACGGGGAACGGTGATCGGGTGAGCGAGCGCGTCACTTCACCGGGCGCCTCACCACGATCCAACCCGCTGACCGGAGTTCCGTCGTGATGTCTGGATGGCGCCGTCGCTCGATGTGCCGCATTTCGACCGGAGGAGTCATCCGCCTCTGGCGTCGCTCACCTGTGCGACGGTCCAGAACCACGTCCATGCCCTCGGCGCCATACAGGTGCTTCAGGTACGAGTAATATTTCGGTTCAGTGCGCGCCACGACGAAGATTAATCCCACGAGTCGCCTCCTCGGGGTTCAGGAGCGACGGATCGCGGGCACACAACCCGTGACGACCTAGCGTGGCTCGTACAATCCCACATAACTGCTTTTACAGACGAGACTGAGCCAAGCCAAGGAGGGAATTTCCGGAATTTCATGGCGATAGACGCCTGCAGCCTGTGGTTTTCCGCTGTGAGCAAACGCCGTCATTTCCAGGGGATGGGTGCGAGCCACTTCCCCGATAAGCGCAATCGGCACCGCTTGGGAGCGCACGCCGTGTCAGGCGACGCAGCGGTCGGCGTGGGGGGCGCTCAGGCGCTCAGTGGGCGAGGGTCCGCCCCCTGGCACAGCCATCACCAATTGTGTCGGCGCTAGGGCTTTGTCGCACGCGTCGCAGGCACCCCCAGCGCTCCCCTCGCCCACGCCTGATCAAGCTTCTGGGGGAGCTGCCGGGAGGCGAACCCTCCCGGCGGCTCCCCGCCTCTCAGCACTGCGGCGTCGCCGTCTCGGCCAGCGAGCCTGAAGGACGGCAGCAGCGCGCCGACCTCGAAGTCGAAGTAGCGCGTGGCACTCGGCGGGCCGATCCTCGCGGGCCGGTCGCCGGGCATCCGGGCTCCTGCGATCAGCCGTCGTCTGCTAGACTCCCGCCAGCCCTCCTCACCGAGGTGCCCATGCGGCGGATCGGGCTCGCGGTCGTGCTCGCTCTCAGCGTGGTCCTGACGTCGCTCGCGGCCGAAGCGCAGCAGGGAGTGCGCGTCGAAGGTCAGCGCGTTCCACGGATCGGCGTCGCCTGTAATAATTGCGTCAGCCACCCGAAGCCAGACGACCCCTTGGCAGCATTTCTCCAAGAGCTCAGTCGCCTCGGCTATGAGATCGGCAAGAACGTTGTCGTCGATATTCGTGGCACGACGGGCGATCGTTTTCCCGACATCATCGCTGAACTCGTTCGAGCGCCGGTGGACGTTCTGGTCGTCAGTCCGACCGCGGCTGCGTTGGCGGCGAAGGCGGCGAATCTCAGCATCCCCGTTGTTTTCACGGTGGTGGCCGAGCCGGTGGAGCTCGGCCTCGTGTCGTCTCTAGCGAGGCCGGGCGGCAACCTGACAGGCGTCGTCAATGTCACCGCAGATTTGGCCGCCAAGCGGCTCGAAATCCTCAAGGAAATTGTGCCTCGCGCGTCGCGGATCGCAGTCCTACTCGACCCCGCCTATCCGCTGACCGCCGGCCTATGGAAGTCCAGCCTCGAGGCAAGCCACAAGTTGAACGTGAAGCTCGATCCGGTGGAAGTGCGCACGGCTCCCGGACTTACAGCGGCGTTCAATGTAATGTCGACTAAACATCCCGACGCCGGCCTCATTCTGCCGAGTATCCTCACGTTAGATCACCGGACTGAGATCGCAGAATTCTGTCTGCGTAATCGTTTACCAACAATGTTCTCGTTTCCGGACCGTGATGTAAAAGTCGGCGGACTGGTGGCGTATGGGGCCAACTATCGCGATCAATGGCGGCAAGCTGCGGTGTATGTAGACAGGATTCTCAAGGGCGCGAGGCCGGCCGATTTGCCAGTGCAGCAACCGACTAAATTCGAGCTGGCCGTCAACCTCAAGACCGCGAAGGCTCTCAAACTCACGATCCCGCAGACGCTTCTGCTGCGGGCGGATCAGGTGATCGAATGAACGTATCCTGCCTAGTGAACGTGGCGTGGCAAGAAGGGAGAGTGCCGTGACGACGACGATGACGAAGCAGGAACGCGAGAGCTTTCTCGCCGATCTCCACGTGGGAGTCATCAGCGTTGCGGAAGAGGGACGCGGGCCGCTCACGGTACCGATTTGGTATTTCTACGAGCCAGGAGGCGAGATCTGGTTCACGACCGATCGGGCCTCGCGAAAGGGAAAGTTGTTGGAGCGGGTGGGCCGATTCA
>Ga0126377_10004339_pt1 | contig 10303 bp, 9 predicted proteins | sample PanSoiMetPlot_22_FD_92647 | JGI IMG/M metagenome (GOLD analysis project Ga0126377, IMG submission 92647) | Tropical forest soil microbial communities from Panama - MetaG Plot_22 | ecosystem: Environmental > Terrestrial > Soil > Tropical forest > Bulk soil | place: Panama | collected 2016-02-17 | reverse complement strand
TGGCTATCAGACCTCCAACCCCACCCTCGATCGTCTTGCCCGGACTGATCCGAGGAGCGAGTTTATGCCGTCCGATCGTTCGGCCGGTATAATAAGCCCCTGTGTCTCCGGCGAAAATGATCAAGAAAAATAGAGTGAGCGCTTTGACCGCTAAATTAGGCACCGAGCTTTCGAACAGGCGCAGCGCAATCATGTACCCGCCGGACAATCCGAGATAAAGGACTCCGAAGACCTTCACGGCAACAGAGCCGAGCGCCTGACTGAAATCCTCTTTTCCGGCTTGAATGTAGAGTTGTTCCAGCAACTCGATGATCACCAGTGCGGCGATGATCACGACGATCAGGTCGGACCTCTGATAATAAAAAGCAGCGAGCACCGCACAGGCTGCAACAAGGCAGCCAATCGTGCTGGAAAATGATTCGTCTTGTCCTGTTAGCCCATAATATTCGTAGAGGCCGAGCAGAATTGCGAGCGCAGCGATCAAAATAAACCAGATCGGCGCCCCCCACCATAAAACTCCGAAGAGGACGGGCAATAATACGATTGCGCTTAAAACACGGGCCATTTATCAGGCATTGACGAGGGCGCGTTGAGTACTTTCGCTCAGACCACCGTATCGGCGCTCGCGTTTTTGATAATCGATGATGGCCTGAAATAGATCGGCACGACGGAAATCCGGCCAGAGCGTCTCAGTCACATATATTTCCGCATAGGCGATCTGCCAGAGCAGAAAATTACTGACACGCAATTCGCCGCTCGTCCGAATGAGCAGGTCGGGGTCCGGAAATCCGGCCGTGTAGAGGTAGCGTGTGATATCGGCTTCAGTGATCGATTCGGGGGAGCGACCCTCGAGCCGGCATCTTTCCATAAGCTTGCGGAAAGCGTCGACCAGTTCGACGCGTCCGCCATAGTTGAGCGCAACGTTGAGGACCATGCCGGAATTGTTCGCCGTCCTGCGGATCGCCGAGCGGAGCTCGAAACGAACCGATTCATCGAGTTCAGCGGAGCGACCGATGGTCTCGAAGCGGATATTGTTGCGATGGATGTTTTCGAGCTCTTTGCGCAGGTACTCTTTCAGGAAAGTCATCAATGCTTCGATCTCGAAGGGCGGACGCTTCCAGTTTTCCACCGAGAAGGCGTAGAGCGTCAGGACTTCGATCCCGAGCCTTGCGCTGGTTTCGACCGTCGCCCGGACTGCCTCGATTCCGGCGCGATGGCCGGCGACCCGGGGTAGATGGCGACGTTTCGCCCACCTCCCATTGCCATCCATAATTACTGCGACATGGCGTGGGATGCGGGTTCCGTCTATCTGGTTGAGCAACTGTTCGTCACGCGAGCCGTGCTCGATCAATCCGGCAAATTTTTTTAACATTCATTCTTCACCATGGTGATTAAATCTGTGGGCGATAGGTTGGGAATACTAATACTCGACTTTCACCAGCGTCAACCCTCTTGCCGGTGCCGGAGTGCCGGCAAGCGATCGATCGCCGCTGGCAATCAATTCCGCGATCGATCCGGATTTGAGACGGCCACGATTCGCTTCCAGCAACACACCAACCATCGTCCGCACCTGATAACGCAAAAACCCATCTCCGCTGAATAAAATTGTGAGCAGAAAATCCCGTTGCTCGATCTGAATATCAGTGACCGTCCTTACTCTCGTTTTTGTTTCGCAGCTGGAAACCGTAAAAGCGGAAAAATCATGCCTTCCGACCAGCGCGCGGGAATCTTCTTTCAATCTCTCGATCTCGAGCCGATGCGGATAATGCCAGGCATAACGATCGAGCAGCGGGTGCATGACTTCGGCGCAATATAAGCGGTACTGATAGGTTTTGTTTTTCGCGTCATTCTGCGCATGAAATGCCTCCTCAACCGCTGAGGCCTCCAGCACACGGATATCCCGCGGGAGATTACCGTTGATTGCGCGGAGGAGCGATTTTCCGGACCACTCGCCGGCCAAACGAAACGAGACCACCTGGCCCTCAGCATGCACCCCGGCATCGGTCCGGCCCGCAGCATAGGTGATGACCGGTGAGCCCTCGAGCCTTGCGAGAGCGGCGTTCAATACACCCTGAATCGTCGGCTGATCGGACTGTATCTGCCATCCGTAATATGCTGTGCCATCGTATGCGAGGATTATCCGGTAATTCAATCCGACCTCATCCGACTCCCCGGCTTGACCGGAGTCGAACCTGCTCGACAAAGCGGGCACTCCTCCGGTTGATAGCTTGGCACTGTCAAAACGGCGAGCGCGTGGCGCGGCACGCCCTGATCAATCGTCCCGCCGCTTCGATCGATCAATGATCCCACCGCAACCGTCACCCCTCCATTCTGTGAAACTACCTCCACAACCTCTCGAGTTGAACCACCGGTAGTGACTACATCTTCGACCACCAGGGCACGCTCACCCGGGATGATTTGAAAACCACGGCGGAGCCTCATCTCACCTTCCTGGCGTTCGGTAAACAAGGCCCGCACATTAAGGGCTCGGCCAACTTCATGGGCGACGATGATCCCACCCAGAGCCGGTGCGATGACGAGATCGATGGCGCCGATTCGTTCATCATTTTTTATCCTTTCGACCAGCCCGGCGCAAAGTTTTTCGGCAGCAGCAGGATGCTGTAAGACCAGCGCACACTGCAGATATTGCGGGCTGTGCAATCCCGAGGTGAGCAAAAAATGACCCTTGAGCAATGCCCTATTCTCCTCAAATATTTTCACTACTTCATTCTCAGTCATATCACTTTTGCCCGATGATTATTAGTCGATAAGGGAAATGGCGGAATGTGCGCAGCTCCATCTGTGAACGACCGGCAATCTCGTTAATATCACGTTCCGTGAATCCACGGAGGACCGAGAGGCAGGCATCATTCCTGACCAGGCGGTTACGAGTAAAAATCTGCGTCATGAGTTTGGTCGAATAGTACGCGATCGGGTGTCGCCGCAGGTCGTTGATGATAAATGTCAGGCGCGCCACGCGGTAAAAGTCCCGGATCAGATTTGCCGCCTGCTGATTTTCGAAATGATGGAGGAAAAGCGAGGCCAGGACAAAATCAAAGCTGCAATCATCGAAAGGCAGGTTGTTGGCATCAGAACGAACGACACTGATTTCCGGATAGCCGGCACTTTTCGAGCGCGCCTCTCGCACCACGATCTCATTAATGTCCAGGACAATGATCTCGAGCTTGATTCCGCGTGATCGAGCCCACTTGACGATTTTCTGCGGGATATCTGCCGAGCCTGTTCCGACATCGAGGATGCGCAAATGATTTCGTCCCGCATTATAGATCATCGGAAAGAGATGGCTGGTCAGGGCGTTCACACCGCCCAGGCAACTGTTGACACGCCGTAAATCCGCCAGGTTTTCGACCAGTTCGTCGACCGTATAATCCGCGCCATCCAATAATTCCAACTGGTTACTTCGCTTGCGAAACTTCTTCATAGTTTTCAGTTTTCAGTTTTCAGATTTCAGATTTAGCTAGAATTAGAACTATCAGCTATTCTGCCGACTGAAAACTGAAAACTGAAAACTATCCTTCCTCGAATCTTTTAACCACAAGAGCCGAATTCTTCGAGCCGAATCCGATGCAATTGCACAAGGCGGTTCTGATCTCGCCCTGACGGGATGAACGAGCTACATAATCGAGATCGCACTCAGGGTCGGTCTTCTCCAGATTTATCGTCGGGGGGAAAAAACCGTTCGCCACTCCGCCGAGAGTCGCCATCAGTCCTGCCGCGCCTGATGCCCCCTGGGGGTGCCCGATCATCGATTTGGTTGAGCTCATTGGAATGCGATAAGCCAGATCACCGAAAACCTTCTTAACCGCGCGCGTTTCTATCCGGTCATTCAACTCGGTCGAAGTCCCGTGCAAATTGACATAGTCGATCTCTTCAGGACTGATTCCCGCATCCTCCATGGCCAGGATCATGGCGCGCGCAGGCTCCTCACCACTTTCATCCAACCGAACCCGATGATGTGCATCGCAGGTTGATCCATATCCCATAATCTCGGCATAAATACGCGCGCCGCGATCAAGGGCATGTTGCAGTTCCTCGAGCAGGAAGAGATAAGCGCCTTCGGCGAGCACGAATCCGTCGCGGTCTTGACTGAAAGGTCTGGAAGCGCGATGCGGTTCGTCGTTCCAGGATGGTGTCATAACCTTCATGACGCAAAATGCGAGCATGAAGCTATGGGCGAGAGGCGCATCGACCCCGCCGGTTATAACCTGATTGATTCGACCCAGCGCAATCATCTGAGAGGCATAAGCGATCGCATCGGTTGAAGATGTGCAACCGGTGGAAAGCAGATGGCTGAACCCTTTCAAACCGAAGGGCATCGAGATTTCGCTCGAGAGCGAACCCGGGGTCGCAGTCGGAATGGTATAGACGCTTGCTCTTTTTGCCTCGTTAGCGAAGTAATAGCGATACTGTTTCTCGATAAAGCTCAGGCTTGCTCCCCCGCTTCCGAGCACAATTCCGATGTCCCGACGATCATCGAGGTTGATTTCCCTCGGGGAAATGCCGGCATCATTGAAAGTCAGGTCTGCCGCTGCGACTGCGAGCGCGACTGCGTGGGAGACGTGTTGGCGGTCCTTCGGAGGAATAACCTGATCTGGATCGAAGTCTTTTACTTCGCCGGCCACCCGAACCGGAAGGTCTGAAGCATCGAAACGCGTCACACTGCTAATCCCGCTCCGCCCTTCAAAGACCGATTGCCAGAATCGTTCTTTCCCGATCCCTATCGGACTGACACAGCCGATACCCGTAATTGCGACACGCCGCAGTGTCTTCGGAGTTTGCATGCTTTAATTCCTCGTGATTAGGGGGTAAATAGAATGCAAATCCACTTTAACAGCAGAGAAGCTAGTTTGTGAAGCAAAAGAAGAGATTACGGAACAAACGGAAAATAACGGAACAAACGGAAAATTAGGAATTTTCCGTTTGTTCCGTTATTTTCCGTTTGTTCCGTGATCTCTCTTTTGCTTCAATGGATCTCTGGTTCAGGCGGGTCAGCGCCTGCATGCAGAAAATCGAAATCACATCCCTGATCGGCCTGTGTCACATGTTCACTGAAAAGGGCGCCGAACCCCCGTTGATATTGCCGCGGCGGTTTAATCCATTCCGACCTGCGCTTCGCTAATTCCTCTTCACTGATCCGTAAATCAAGCTTGCGACTCTCTACGTCGAGCTCAATCAGATCGCCGTCGCGCACAAAAGCCAGGGGACCGCCGGCATAACTCTCCGGTGCAACGTGCAGCACACAGGCTCCATAGGATGTCCCGCTCATCCTTGCGTCGGAAATCCGCACCATATCGCGGACACCTTTCTGCAAAAGCTTTTTCGGGATCGGCAGCATTCCCCATTCCGGCATCCCGGGACCGCCGAGCGGACCGGCATTCTGCAAGACAATGATAGAATTTTCATCGACCGGCAGATTCTCGCTATCGATCCTCGCAGCCAGATCGTTATAGTCTTTAAAAACGATTGCCCGGCCGGCGTGTTGGAGCAATCTTCTTTCAGCCGCAGTTGGTTTGATGACAGCCCCTGCAGGCGCAAGGTTTCCAAAAAGGATGGCCGTCCCGCCTCGTGGGGCAACCGGGTTTTCAAGCGATCGAATGACTTCGGGGTTAAGCACTTCCGCTCCCGCAATATTCTCGCCGAGCGATTTTCCATTGACAGTCAGACAATCGAGGTGCAGGAGGTCTCGAATCCGGTTAAGGAGCGCACGCAATCCGCCGGCATAATAAAAATCTTCCATTAAAAACCGCCCTGAGGGCCTCAGATCAGCGATCATCGGCGTTCGCTGGGAAATGTCGTCGAATTTATTCAACTCGAGCCGGATGCCCGCGCGACCTGCGATTGCCACCAGGTGAATAATGGCATTGGTTGAACCGCCAATCGCCATATCCGCAGTAATCGCATTCTCAATCGACTGAATGTTTAGGATGTCGCTTGGTTTGATATCTTCCCAGACCAGTTCGACTATCCGCCGGCCGCATGAAGTAGCCATCCGTGGATGATTGGCATCAACCGCAGGAATCGATGATGCTCCGGGTAAAGTCATGCCGAGCGTTTCGGCAACGGCCGTCATAGTCGATGCAGTGCCCATGGTCATACAATGACCGGCCGAACGGGCGATCCCGTCTTCCATCTCCTCCCAGACATTATCGGTGATATTACCCGCGCATTTCTCCGCCCAGTATTTCCAAACATCGCTTCCGCTGCCCAGAACCTGGCCGTTCCAATTGCCGCGGAGCATCGGGCCGGCAGGCAGATAGATTGCCGGCAGGTTCATGCTGATTGCCCCCATCAATAAGCCGGGGGTCGTCTTGTCGCAGCCACCCATCAAAACCGCACCGTCAATCGGCTGACAGCGAAGGAGTTCTTCGACCTCCATGGCGAGCAGGTTGCGATACATCATCGGACTGGGCTTCATAAAAGTCTCGTTGATGGGGAGAGCCGGAATCTCTACCGGAAACCCGCCCGCCTGCCAGACGCCGCGTTTGACTTCTTCAGCCCGCTCCCGGAAATGGGTATGGCAGGTCGTCAGGTCGCTCCAGGTATTGATGATCGCGATGACCGGTTTACCCGCATAATCATCACTCCCATATCCCATCTGTTTGGCGCGTGATCGATGGGTGAAGGACCGCAGATCGTTTGCTCCGAACCAGCGGCGACTGCGCAGTTGCTCTGATGTTTTTTTAGCTTTTTGTTCTTTCGTATTGCCCCCTTTTGGAAGAGATTACGGAACAAACGGAAATAACTGGGAGCGCGCTCGTCTCGAGCGCATGGCTTCCACGGTACGAATATTCAAAGCTATGCGCTCGAGACGAGCGCGCTCCCAGTTATTTCCGTTTGTTCCGTAATCTCTCTCCATCTTTCATACAAATTACAATCTTGGAGTAACCAGCCCGGTTTGATCCTGGTACTTGCCTGCGCGATCGGCATAGGAAACATCGCAGTCCTCATCGGATTCGAAGAAGGTCACCTGAGCGATCCCTTCGTTTGCGTAGATCCGGACCGGCAGATCGGCGGAATTTGAAAACTCCAGGACCAGTCGGCCACGCCAACCGGGCTCCAGTGGGGTTGTGTTGACGATCAATCCGCTGCGGGCATAGGTTGATTTTCCCATACAGAATGCGATCACGTTACGTGGGATATTGAAGGTTTCGACCGTCACCCCAAGCGCATATGAATGCGGGGGAAGGAGCCAATATTTCGAGCCATCGTCGGAGGTGCGTGGCGGAGCTGTAATCAGTGAATCCTCGTCAAAATTTTTCGGGTCGATCACCGCGCTGGCAATCGGCGAGAAGACACGGAATCCATCAGGAGCGAGCCGCAAATCATAACCGTAACTCGAAAGGCCTGCGGAGATAATCCGGCGCCCATTGATTTCACGAATAAGTCGTTCTTCGAACGGTTCAATCATTCCCTGTTCACGACACATCCGCAAAATCCAACGATCTGATTTGACGCTCACGCTGTTATATCTCCTTTGAATAAAAATAAACAATAAGGGTATATTGCTTTTCGCTCGACCATAATCCGGCGCAGTCTAGCCGATGGCACGATGAGCTCGCAAGATCCTCTTGAAATCATTGAGCTTGACAGCCTTGGGAGGCCATTCCTATAATGCGCCTGCTTTTCTCATATGACCTCATGCAATACAGATTAAAATATGTTAGTGCTGAAGCTTCGCTAATCTGACTTATCTGAAAGGAATATACTGTGATTAAACTTGATATCATCAACAATGTCGCGGAAAAAACCGGCGTTCCAAAGATGAAAGCCGAGGTGGCGGTCGAAGCACTCTTTGAGGCAATGAAAGAGGCCATGAAACGGGGAGAACGGATCGAATTACGGGGATTCGGTGTTTTCGTCGTTAAACCACGCAAGCGCGGCATCGGGCGCAATCCACGCACTGGAACTCAAGTCGCCATCCCGGAAGGTAAAACTATAAGGTTTAAGCCCGGAAAAGAATTACAATCCTAATTATCTTTCAAATCACCGATTTAAGAAAAGATTTTTCATTTGTCATCGGAAGAAACGATCAACCGATCTTTCTTCAATGACAAATGAAAAATCGCAAATTACAAATGAAAAATCTTTTCTTTAAAGGAAGTCAGCTTCCTGCTCCTTTAGCCTTCGCCGCAACCTCTATCCTGGCTTGCCTGGGCGCGCCTTCCTTTACCTCAAGGGGAATGTTCACACGGACACTATCAACCAGGCAGACCTTATCTTTTTCATCATTGCAGAAATAGATCACGGCATCGATCGTGGCTGTGCTCTCGCCTTTTATCGCTTCAATCGGTATTTCGAAGGGGAACTTGGGTTCGGTGAAATTCTGTGCCGTCTCCTTTGCCGTAATCTTGATCACTTTGTCATCGCTCGATCGGTAAGCGAGATAAAATGGCGCCCCCTGATTGTATTTATACCCGGCGGGCAGAGCGAATGAGAGTGAGATCGAGCCTGCGCCGGGAGCAACCGCCTGTTTCGTGACATCGAGTGTTCGGCCGCGGAACTTCCGCACTGTATGCCTGGTGAGCGTCTCCAACCCGTTCAATTCAATGGTCGAAACTTTCCCGCTCGCCAGATCGATCCGGCGAATCAGATGATTATTGGTATCGGCGACAAATAAGGCCGTCGATGTGGCAGTGATCCCTCCCGGCTCATTGAATTGCGCCTGTTTGCGCTCCCCATCACGAGTTCCCCGGTCACGCGAGCCGGCATAAGTTCGGCTTTCACGCTTGCTGATCTCGATCTCTTTAATCTTGTGATTATAGGTGTCGGACACATAAAGCTTGCCATTGAGATAAACGACACCGAGCGGGTGCTGCAGTCTGACCGAATCCCCCGTGCCGTCGATATCACCGAAATCGAAGAGCCCTTTCCCGACAATCGTGCTCACGGCGTTGCCGGGCGGCAGCGCGGCTATCCGGATCGAACTGACTTCGCTGTCGGCAAAATAAAGGTTTTTACCGTCGGTCGTTATTCCGCTCGGCTGGGCAAGTGCAGATTCGAGCAATGTGCCATTCGTGTGATTTTCGCGACCGCTGCCCGCATATACTTTTGCCGACCGCGTTTTCGGATCGACCACCCAGAGCTGGTGCGGGCCGGCCATCGCGACGTAAAGCAATCCATTATGCACGAGCGCGTCCCAGGGTGAATTGAGCGCGACGCTTTTTCCGACGCCCTCGACGTTGTGGCGGCGCGCCTGTTCACCGGTGCCGACCAGTGTTTCGACCGTCCGTGCCTTTAAATCGACCAGCCGAATCAAGTGATTTTCTGTGTCGCAGACATAGAGCGACTCGCCATCAAGCGCCATCCCTTGAGGGTGATTGAACTCCGCCTCGCTGAATGTGCCGTCGCGAGTGCCAACATCGCCGTCGCCAATGACTTCCATGACCTTGCCGCCGAGCGTTGTGATAAGGATGCGGTTGTGATTTGAATCGGAGATGAACAACCGGTTGTTCTTCTCATCAGCCAGGACTTTGCCCGGGAAGCTGAGGAGGCTCGGCGGAGCCGAAAATTTTTCCAGCTTGAAACTAACCGGCTTTTCGTTCAACACGCCCTGCGGGCGGAAATAGGCAACCATCTCACCAATCACCTTATCGAAGAGATCGTAGATGCCCTCACCGGAATGCGCGCCGACGACTTTCCCTTTGGGATTGATCAACACCAGAGTCGGCCAGGCGCTTGCGGAAAAACTTTTCCAGATGTCGAAATCATGGTCATTTACCACCGGATGTTCGATCTCATAGCGGAGGATCGCCTGCCTGATGTTATCAGTTCCTTTTTCGTTCGTGAACTTTGCCGAATGCACCCCGATGACCACCAGCTGACTGGCATATTTAGCCTCGAGCTTCTTCAGATCGGGAATGATATGCATGCAGTTGATGCAACAATAGGTCCAAAAATCGAGCAGGACAACTTTGCCGCGCAGCTCCCGCAGGCTCACCGGTTTTTCCGTGTTGAGCCATTCCAGGCCGGTGGTGAAATCCGGAGCGTTGACCTCTCCTTCAAAAAGCTTATTTTTCTCCTGTTGCATTTTCTTCTCTTCCTGCGGCGCGGATTTCTCTCCCTGAGCTAAACCTCCGGCCGCACCAGATATAATAAATAATGCAACAAGCGCGATTGCAACCTGAGATAGAGCTTTACGGGTATTTAAATGCATAGATCGTTTCCTCTCTGCTTATCTGCTTTTTTGGACTGGATTATCAGAATTATACAGAGAAAACACGAAACAAACGAGAAGAGAGAGTGGGAGAGTGGGAGAGTGGGAGAGTGGGAGAGTGGGAGAATG
>Ga0126377_10004338_pt1 | contig 10303 bp, 8 predicted proteins | sample PanSoiMetPlot_22_FD_92647 | JGI IMG/M metagenome (GOLD analysis project Ga0126377, IMG submission 92647) | Tropical forest soil microbial communities from Panama - MetaG Plot_22 | ecosystem: Environmental > Terrestrial > Soil > Tropical forest > Bulk soil | place: Panama | collected 2016-02-17 | reverse complement strand
GCAACGCGCCCATTGGCGGGCTGCGGGCGGAGCTGGTGCTGCCGGCCGTTTAGCGCACCTTCGCGCAAATCCGGAATTGTCGAGCGCGCCCGCATCCCATCTCCCCTGCAGGCAGGACGCCGCTTCCGGTGTGGTCAACAAAAGCCGGCAGTCGGGCGCCCAATTATGTCGCTTGGCCGACACTCGGCGAACCAGAATCGCAACGAGCCACGACATTCTGCTTGTTTGCTTAATTCAGACAGCATCGCTTTCTTCGGCGCGCGACCATAAACGTAGTGAGAGTCGCCTTTCTGATCAGCGCCATTCATCCTGCGTTCACGTTGGATCGGGCAGTTATTGAAACGGGTTGTCCTGGGGGAATTCTTCAAAATCGGTCCGGCCCTTTCCTTGACCCCGAAAGGGGGCGCGGGCGTGCATTCCATTGGATATCAGCCACGATGGTCGACCATGCGCATTCCTTTGATAGCCGCACCCTTGAGGTCCGCACATTTCGCTCGCATGCCTTCGACGCCCGCAACGCTGGCTCATTGAGGCCCGACAGATCGCTGCGCCGGCCGACCCCGGCACCAGCAGACGACGATGGCGCCAAATCGCAAATGATCTGTTTCTCCGGCCCGCAGGTTGGCGCGTTGTTCGCTCTGTTCGCCTGCATCGCGGCCATGCCGGTTCTGCTTCATCCGTTGCCGCCCATTTCGGATTACATCAATCATCTCTCGCGCATGCACGTGATCGCCGCGATCGGTCGCGATTCCGACCTTGCCCGTTTCTATCAGGTGCACTGGGAGGTCATTCCCAACCTGATGATGGATATGATCCTGCCCGTCCTGGTGCGGATCATGAATGTCTACGTGGCCGGACAGGCCTACATGATTGCGAGTTTCGTCCTGATCCTGTCGGGTACGTTCGCGCTCAATCGACAACTCCATGGCCGGTGGTCGGTATTTCCGCTGGCGGCGGCTCCGCTCCTCTACAATTACGTCTTTCTCGTTGGCACCATGAATTATGTCAGCGGCATTGGGCTGTCGCTGTGGGCGCTGGTGGCGTGGATCGCATTGCGCGAGCGCACTTTGGTGTTGCGATTGACGGTGTCGGCGCTGTTCGTTACCGCCTTGTTTTTCTGCCACTTGTATGCGCTCGGCACCTACGGGCTCGGCCTGCTGGCGTTCGAGCTGCATCATTTGCGGGTTTCTCCCTCCCTAGCCTCCGCCGCGTGGGGACGAGGGAGCGGAGCCGCCGCACGACACTCGACTGCTCGGGCGTTGCCGGCCCGGCTGTTCGATTTCGTCGCCACAGGCCTTCCGTTCCTGCCGGTGCTGCCGTTGCTGATGATGAGCCCGACCTGGGGCCTGCGCAGCGAGATCAGCTGGGAGTTCGCCGGTAAGATCGAAGCACTCTTCTACGTCATCAATGTCTACTCCGGCGCGGTGGCCTCACTCATTGCCATGGTCATGGCGCTCGTGGTCGGCTTTACGCTTTACCACCGCGCGCTGAGGTTCCACGCTTTCGGATTTGTGCTGGTTGCAGTCGGCACCGTCTTGTATGTGGCGCTGCCCCGCGTCGCGTTCGATACCTACATGGCGGATCAGCGGCTGCCGATCCCGCTCGCCTTCATGGTGATCGCATGCGCCCAAATCGATCTTGGCCGCCTGGGTCTGCGCCTTCCTTTCGTCCGGCAGGGCGCCGTCGCGGTTCTGCTTCTGCTTCTGGCCGTCCGCGTCCTGGAAGTTCAGACCGTGTGGACCGCGCTGTCGCGGGACACGGCCTCGTTTCGGCAATCAATCGAGCTGATTGACCGCGGCGCCAAAGTCATGGTTGCCTACGCCGATCCTGACGGTGGCGATAATGTCCTCAATCTCGGTCTCGTCCACGCCGCCTGTCTCGCCGTCATCGAGCGCTCCGCCCTCGTAACGACAGTGTTTACCGTCGTCGGCAAACAGGTTCTGCACGTGCGTAATGACTATCGGGACCGCGTCGACACCCAGGACGGCAGCCCGCCCACAATCGAGAACTTGCTGCGCGTAACCGATCAGGACGCGAACCGAGACGATTATTGGCGGCGCTGGACCACAGACTACGATTATCTCTACGTGCTCTTCACCGATGCCCGTTACGAAAATCCCGATCCGGCGCGCCTCACCCTCTTATTCGCCGGCGACAAGTTCATGCTTTATCGAATCGAGAACGCGCAGATCGCCGACGCCGGCAGATCGACGCGATGATCGCGGATCCGTAGGGTGGATTGAGCGCCAGCCGCTTGCTCAACCCATCCTACGACTGCCTAGCCAAGGTTTTGACGGCCCCGCCGACCGGATCACCCCTTCACGTCCAGCAATTCGACATCGAAGATCAACGTGGCGTTTGGAGGTATGACACCGCCTGCGCCGCGGGCCCCGTAACCGAGTTCAGGCGGAATAATGAGCGTGCGCTTGCCGCCCACTTTCATCGTAGCAACACCTTCATCCCAACCGGCGATGACCTGCTGCCGGCCAATGGGAAACTCGAACGGCTTGCCGCGATCGAGCGAGCTGTCGAACTTTTTGCCTTTGGCGCCGCCCTCGTATAGCCAACCGGTGTAGTGCATGACGCAGATTTGTCCGGGCTTCGGCGTGGCGCCGGTACCCACCTTGCTGTCCGTGATTTTCAGGCCCGACGGCGTGGTTATGGTGGCGCCGGCGGCCTGGGCGGTTGCGGCGGTGGGCTCAAGGGCCGTGAGCGCGCCGGCCAATGCGGTAACGAGGCCCAGTACTGCCACGGCACTTGCGGGCGGGAATATACGCATTCTTCTCCTCCTTTGGGTTGATCATGGGGCGGGGGTTTGCTGTGTCGATTTCGATCCGATCGGTCATGGCGCCCCGTCCTGCAATCAGCCGGCATCCGCGACGGCGCGGCGGGCCAGCACACCCACCAAGTGGGCGCGATATTCGGCGCTGCCATGGATGTCGCCGGCAAGGCCGTCGGCGGGGATCGTCAGCCCTTCGAGCGACTTCGGCGAAAACCGCTTCTTAAGGGCTGCCTCGAATTCCGGCACCCGGAACACACCGGACGCGCCGGCGCCAGTTACCGCAACCCGCACTTCGGAAGGGCGCTTGGCAACGAAGACGCCGACGAGCGCGAAGCGCGACGCCGGGTTACGGAACTTCTGATACGCCGCCTTTTTAGGGACCGGGAAACTTACCTTGGTGATGATCTCGTCGGCAGCGAGCGCGGTTTCGAACAGGCCTTTGAAGAATTCGTCGGCCGCGACCTTGCGCTTGGTAGTGACGATGGTGGCAGCGAGGCCGAGGCACGCCGCCGGATAGTCGGCATTCGGGTCGTTATTGGCGATCGAACCGCCGATCGTACCGCGGTGGCGCACCGCCGGATCGCCGATCATGTGGGCGAGCGCCGCCAGCGCCGGGATGGCCTGCTGCACCACTGGGGAGGCAGCCACGTCTGCGTGACGCGCCATGGCGCCGATCACGAGATTGCGGCCCTTGAGCTCTATTCCGGACATACCCTCGATCTGGTTGAGGTCGACGATGTCGGAGGGCGAGGCAAGGCGCTGCTTCATGGTGGGCAGCAGGGTCTGCCCGCCGGCCAAGAGCTTCGCGTCCTCGAATTTGCCGAGCAGGTTGGTAGCGTGTCGCAGCCCGGTGGCGCGGTGATAGGTGAAGTTGTACATCCGTGGCCTCCTGGTGCCTCCGACGGGTTCGAAAGGCGGGCAAATTCAGGTAGGGAGGCTGGGCAAAGGCATGCCCTTGCGCGCCGTGCCAACCTGAAAAAAAACTCAAGGCGGCGCACTTCGTTTCGCCCGCTCTGCCACGACGCCCCTATTCGGCTGCCTGGTGTGAAGGAGTGCCGCCTTTCATGGCTTTAGCCCCGGCCGCAATGGATTTGACAATATTGTGGTAGCCAGTGCACCGGCAAATATTGCCTTCCAGCTGTTCCCGGATGGTACGCTCGTCGAGTTCGTGGCCGAGGCGATACACCATGTCGACCGCCGTCATGATCATGCCTGGCGTGCAGAAGCCGCATTGCAAGCCGTGGTTTTCGCGGAACGCCTCCTGCATCGGATGCAGCTTGTCGGCGGAGGCAAGCCCCTCGATCGTGAGCACATCTGCGCCCTCCGCCTGCAGCGCCAGCATGGTGCACGACTTGATGGCTTTGCCGTCCACGTGGACGACGCAGCAGCCACATTGGGAGGTGTCGCAACCCACATGCGTTCCGGTGAGGCGCAATTGCTCGCGCAACAGCTGCACCAGCAGGGTGCGGGGCTCGACATTCTCCTTGTAGGCTTTGCCGTTCACGGTGAGCGAAACGGCTGGCATTGGCAACCTCCTCATGTACGGATCGAGGACTATCTGTCTTGCCGACACCAGGTGACGACAAGAAAAAGGCAATTAACCTAATTGACTAGCGGGATCAAGCGATTGCCCGTCGCCGCGACGGCCTCAAATGTACGTGCAGAATTTGCGTTGCCCTCCGCGCGGTTGCGGGATTGCACGTCTTGAGCATGTCCGCAGACCGCGGGTGGCCGCGAACCGGGCCTTACCGTTCGTGGCCAATGCCATTAAGCCGCCTTCCGTCGCGCATACCCATTTTTCTGTTCCCCAGCTGATCCGCTTGACGGCGACAAAAAGGACTGAGGCGACATGGCGACCTGGGGGAGGCATGGAACAATGGCTCAACAGCACATCCCGGTTTTGATTGTGGGCGCTGGCGGTGCCGGCCTTTCCCTCTCGCTCCTGCTCTGCCAGCAGGGGATTGCCTCAGCCCTGGTCGAGCGCCGCCCCGACGTGTCGTGGTATCCGCGCGCACGCAACCTCAATTTCCGCACTCTGGAAGTGTTCCGCGGGCTCGGACTAGAAGCACAGATCATTGCCGCCGGAGCCCATCTGTCGCGGACATTGCGCAAAGAGACGCTGGCCTCGCCCGCAGAAGGGGCGTTGCCGTCAATTGAACAGTTCCTGCACATCGCGGATCATCTCGAAGTCCTCACCCCAGAGCCGCCCTTCTGGTATTGTCCCCAAAGCCGCCTCGAACCGCTGCTGTTGGCAGAAGCGAAACGCCGTGGCTGTGACGTGCGCTACAACAACGACCTGATCTCCTTCGCCCAGGATTCGGAGGGAGTGAGCGCCACCATCAGGGATCGGGCGACTGAAGGTACATCCCTTATTCGAGCCGATTATCTCGTCGCCGCCGATGGCGCTCACAGTCACATTCGCAAAACGCTCGGTGTAAAAGGGGAAGGCTTGGGGGTACTCGATGAGCACTACATCTTCATCTACTTTCGAGCCCGATGGGGTGACCTGATCCGTGGCTATGAAAATGACGCGATCCTCATCGATCGGCCAGGTATCCGAGGCTTTTTCCTGATCACCGATGCCGATCGCGGCATGTTCCTGATCCAGCAAGAATCCGCGGAGGACTACAGTTTCGAGCGGTGCAAGGAACTTGTCGTCGACGGAATCGGTAAGCCGGATCTCCCCGTAGAGATCGTGGACATCGCACACTGGCAGCCGGGCCAGCTGGTGGCCGAGCAGTTCGGACAGGGCCGAGTCTTCCTGGTGGGTGACGCCGCTCATACCATGCCGCCTAAACTGGGACTGGGCGTCAACACGGCCATTCAGAGCGCGCAAAACCTGGCCTGGAAACTCGCTGCCGTGCTCAAAGGACAGGCTCCCCAAGATCTGCTGTCTACCTACCAGGCAGAGCGCCGCCCTGTCGGCAGGCTTGCCTCCGAACAGTCGCTGGTGGGACCCGCCGCTGCTTTGTTGACCAAGGGTAGGGATGACAAACTGCTCCCGGCGGAGAAAAGGGTGCCGGTCTTCTCTCTCATCGCTGGCTACCGTTATCGCTCTCGGGCCGTTCTCTCGCAGGATGTCCCCCCGGCCTACCCCGCCGCGCAGGCGGGGAAAGATGGGGTGGGCGCTGTGGAGATCGAACTCTTGGAGAAGCCAGAGGCACTCGCCGGACAGCCGGGGACGCGCGTTCCGCATTTGTGGCTTGAGCAGGGCGGGCGGCGTGTCTCGACGCTGGATCTGTTCGACGGTGGCTTCGTCCTCCTCGTCGGTCCTGCCGGCGTACCCTGGCAAAAAGCCGCATCTGGTGCTGCCGTCTCGCTTGGGATCACGCTTTCAGCCTATCGGGTCGGTGCCGACGGCGACGCTGTCGATCTTGAGGATGGCTGGCAGACAAAAATGGGTGTACCGGCTGAGGGAGCAATGCTTGTGCGGCCTGACGGCTTCGTCGCCTGGCGCACCAGCATACTGCCGACCGACCCTGAGCCACTGCTGGCGCAAGTGCTTGCCACCATCCTGTGCCGTCCGAATACGGCGCCTGATGTCGCTACCGGGTAAAGGGGCTCTGGCGCGATCGCCTTGCGTGGTCATTTCGCTGCCGGGCTGGCGGCCGAGGGACATCGAACATTGACCGGGAAGACGACCCTAAAACAGCTTATGCGCTCAGGCTTCGCCATATCGTGCGTCGGCCACGTTGCGGTTGTGACATTGGGTTTCATCTTCGCGGGTGCAAATCCGTTCGATTCGAAACCGGCGGACGCCATCATGGTCGATATCGTCTCGCCGGACGAGGTTGAGACCAACTCCAGTAAGCCGGTGGCCGCGCCTGCGGATGCCGCGGCAACCGCCCCTTCTTCCGAGCCTGTGACCGCGGCGCCACAGCCGCAGTCAACGCCCCCCACACCTCAAGCAACGCCGCCTCCTCCCGATCCGGCTGCCACGCGCCAGGCCTTGGCGCCGACGCAGGCAATACCGTCCGCCCCATCCTTCAATCCGTGGCCGCAGCCGCCCGCTGAGCAGCTCCCATCCCCGCAGCCGGACGAGTCCAATCTGGCAAACGTGTTCGGGATGCCGCTGACAATGCCCGGCGGCATGATCGGCGACGAGTACCACGGGCTAGCGAGCGAGAAGCCCGACATTCCTGACGACGCCATCGCGGCGTTCCGCAAACATTTGAAGGCCTGCTCGATGCTGCCGGCCGGGGTGACGGCCGAAGCCAAGCTCACATTGCGGATCCATCTGAACCCTGACGGTACCTTGACGAAAGGTCCCGATCAGAATCCCCATGCCGTCGGCACTGTCTATGGCGTGTCGGTGGGGGGAGGGGACCTCTATATGGCCGCCATGGCGGCGGTACGCAAATGCCAACCTTACAAGATGTTGCCGCCCGACCGGTATGACGAATGGAAGACGCTCGATCTCACGTTCACGCGGGAGAATTTCTAAAAAGCGGGACCGCGCGCGTCCTGCCCGTTCCTTTTGTCCGGCGCAACCAAGAGACGGGCGGGACCCGGGCGTGGCTGCTCAGCCGCCGCCCTGCTCGCGAAACGCTTGCGGGGTAATGCCGGTCTGCTTCCGGAAAAAGCGGGTGAAGTGCGAGGGGTCCGAGAAAGCGAGATCGTAGGCGATCTCGTGGATCGGCTGATTGGTGAAGACCAGCTGGCGTTTCGCCTCGGTCAGCACGCGCTGGCGGACGAGGTGGCCGGCGGTGACGCCGGCGGCACGCTTGACATGATCGTTCAGGCGATCCGGCGTCATGGCGAGCTTGCCGGCGTAGAAAGCAAGCTGGCGCTCGTGACGGAAGTGCTCCTCGACCAGGTAGCGCAACGCGTCGACCGTCGGGTCCGCCGGCATCAGCGTCGCCGCGCCGGTCCGGGCGCGGCTCGCTGCGAGCCGCGCCACCGCGATGGCGATGAGCGCGAGATAACCGCGCATGGCGAGGCGGTAGCCCGGACGGGCGAGGAAACGCTCTTCATGGAGATCAGCACACAGCCGGCCGATCCGATCCACCTCGTCCTCACCCGACAGGGGCACTACCGGATCGGCGGCAAGCGCGCGCAGGACCAAGATCGCCTCGCCTGAGCGCTCGCCCAGTCCGCGCGCGACATCCTCGGTGAAAGTCAGCACCCAGCCCTCGGTCGTCTCCGGGCGAAAACGGAAGCCATGAGCGACGGTGGCGGGCACGATGATGGCGGCCGGAGCCTCGAAAGGGATCACCCGGGTCTCGAACGTCATCTCGCCGCCGCCCCGAGCGATCAACAGGATCTGAAACAGGTTACGGTGGCGATGCGCCCGGATCGTCCAGTCATGGACCGAAGAGCGCGAAGAGATGGTTTCGATGTGAACGAAGTCGAACGCCTGATCGTCAGGCGGGTCGCCGTAGAGATGAAACAGGGGTAGGGCGGAACTTCGCGGCATAAAGTTCAATGTAGCGCATCTTGGCGCCCCGGTGCCAAGCGTATGTGGTCGCAGCAGAGATAACCCGTCGTCAGCCGCGCGGCAGTTGGCGGTGGCGCCGCCAGCTGATCGCATCTCCCAGCCGATCGTCGCCCCACAATAGTTCGCGAGCGCGCGATCGAGGCAGCCGATGGGTCAAGTGCCTGCTCTAACCCTCCCCCGCAAACTCTGCCTACACCCGCTTATAGGCGCGATTGTAGTAGACCAGCGCCGGACCTGCAGGGCCCACCCTGATCCCCACCACCGCGCCAAAGATGACGTTGTGACTCGCCACGGCCCTGATTTCGATCACGCGGCAATCGAACGCGACAACCGACTCCGCAAGCACCGGGGCGCCCGTCTTCAAGATGGACCACGATCCCGAAGCGAAGCGTTGGGCATTGAATGCGCCGGTGCGGCCAGCGAACACGTCGGCGAGGGCCTGGCCGTCAGCGCCCAGGGTGTTGACGCAGAAAACCTTGTTTTCGCGCAGAATCGGGCCGCCCTGGCTTCTGCGGTTGAGACACACGAGAAGGGTCGGCGGGGCATCCGACACCGAGCACACCGCTGTCGCCGTGAAACCGGCTTTGCCGCCCGGCCCGGCCGTCGTCACCACATGAACGGCGGCGCCGAGCCGGGACATGGCATCGCGAAACGCGGCTGCTCCGACGGTGACGACAGGCTCCGGCCCGATCGCCTCGAAGGCGCCTGCCATGGCGTCGTCCGGCCTCTGATCGTCAATCCAACTCATGGCGCAAAGATACCACGTGCCGCGGATTAGCGCAGCGTAATCCGCCAACATGGCGGTCACGCCGGCGCCTGCCATCGGGACGCTTCGGGCGGAACTCGCTGCTAACCAGCCCTACTCGGCCGCCCGCGCGGCGCGCGAGGCAAAGTTGGACACGTCGTCCGGGTTGATCCAGGCCGGGTCCCTCCACCCGTGCTCATCGTAATCCGACATGCAGTCTTCGGCGAGGGCGATCATCCGGTCGAGCGCGCCGGAACTGCGGGCGTTCCACATCGCCTGAATACGGATATCTTCGTGGTTGCCGGCGTAGTTCATCTCGTACAGTTCGTGGCGGCCGCCGAACTCGGTGCCGACCGCATCCCACAACAGCTTCATGACCTTGATGCGCTCGCGGTAGTCGATCCCGTGGGAGCCTCGCACATATCTGGCAAGATACTTATCGATGTCGGGGTTCTCGAAATCGCGCGCCGAGGACGGCAGATAGATCAACGCCGAGGCCACGATCTTGTGCACGATTTCCTTGACTCGGCCGTAGGCATCACCAGCGAATACGCGGTAGCTCGCACCCGATTGCGCATTGGGAAGCACGGTGTTGCCAACCCACGGCACCGGATTCATCGCCATGGCATCCGAGATCGCCCAGAAAAGGTTTCGCCAGGCAATGATCTCGCCGAGCATCGCTTGGTTGCCTCGGAATTCATCGGCGCCGGTCGCCCGCAGCGCCTTGGCGATGAGGCCGACCATGAAGTCGAGCTTGACGGCGAGCCTGGTGCAGCCCTGAAACTGATAGCCGTTGAGAAAGCCCGAGCGCGGATAGAAGATCTTGATCTTCTCGATGTCGCGATGGAGCAGCACGTCCTCCCACGGGATGAGCACGTTATCGAACACGAAGATAGCGTCGTTTTCGTCGAAGCGCGACGACAGCGGATAGTCGAACGGCGTTCCCATCACGCTCGCGATCATCTCGTAGGACGCGCGGCAGAACAGTTTCACACCCGGCACATTCATTGGCGCGATGAACATCACCGCAAGGTCAGAATCGTTGATCGGCATTGCAGCGTTCTGGCCAAGGAAGTTGTAATGGGTGAGTGCTGACGACGTTGCCACCACCTTGGCGCCCGAGACGTAGACGCCGGCGTCGGTCTCCTTCTGGATGGTAATGAACACGTCCTTGACCTGGTCGGCCGGCTTGGCGCGGTCGACCGGCGGATTGACGATGGCGTGATTCATGAACAGGACGTGGTTCTGGGCGCGCTGATACCAGTTCTGGGCGTTGGCGGCGAACTTGTCGTAGAAGGCGTAGTTCGCCCCGAGCGTATTCATCAGGGACGCCTTGTAG
>Ga0126377_10004337_pt1 | contig 10304 bp, 11 predicted proteins | sample PanSoiMetPlot_22_FD_92647 | JGI IMG/M metagenome (GOLD analysis project Ga0126377, IMG submission 92647) | Tropical forest soil microbial communities from Panama - MetaG Plot_22 | ecosystem: Environmental > Terrestrial > Soil > Tropical forest > Bulk soil | place: Panama | collected 2016-02-17 | reverse complement strand
CGCTGCCGCCCGGTCGTTCCCCCGATCCAGATCACTGTTTCGCACCGTTCCTCCCCGTCCACCTCACGCTCGTCCCCAAAGACGCTGACCCGAGCCAACATGTGACATCAAGGAAACGACGCCCCCGCCGGAGGCGGCCCGTGAGGCCTATGGGTCGGCGTTTCGCGACGGCGGCGGGCGGCCGTGCGGGTGCTCGCTCCGGAACCCGGGACCCCGGTACTGTCCACTGGTGGCAGATGCAGCGTCCCATGGTGGGGAACGGGTCCGTGCCGCCGAGGTGATTGCGGCGCTGTCGCTGGCGACGGACCTGGGGATCGGGGTGCCCCTCGAGCAGGGCCTGCGGAGCACGCTGTTGGCGATGCGGCTGGCGAGCTGTTGGGCGTCGACTCGGACACGGCGTCGCAGACCTACTACGCGTGCCTGTTGTTCTACGTCGGCTGCACCGCCGATGCGGAGGTCGCCGCCGAAACCTTCGGCGATGATGACGCCCTGACGACCTATGCCATGCCGGCCAGGTTCGGGTCGCGGCTCGAGATGACGGCCGGGATCATGCGGGCACTTGCCGACTCGGGCAGCCCGGCGCCCGTGCGGGCCGTGCAGATCGCCCGTGGCATGCCGAAGGCGGCCCGGGAGTTCAAGGGCCATGTCACCGCGTTCTGCGAGGTGGCCCAGATGCTGACCGGTCGGCTCGGCCTGCCCGCGACCATGCAGGGCCTGTTCGCGTATCTGGTCGAGCGCTGGGACGGCAGGGGCCTGCCCGGTCGCGCCGGGCACGAGGAGATCCCGCTGCCGGTGCGGATCGCCTCCGTGGCCCGCGACGCCGTGTTCCAGTGCATGCTCGGCGGCGCGGAGTCCGCTGCGCGCGTGGTCCGCGGGCGGGCGGGCGGCGCGTTCGACCCGGCCGTGGCGACCTCGTTCGCCGACGCGGCCGCGGAGCTCCTGGCGTTCGGCGCCGATGCGTCCGCCTGGGAGGAGACGCTCGCCTGCGAGCCTGGCCCACAGTTGACCCTGGAGGGCGAGGCGGTCGACCGTGCCCTCCGGGCGATCGGCGACTTCGCCGACCTGGCCTCGCCGTATCTGGTCGGCCACTCGGCCGGGGTTGCCGAGCTGGCGACGGCGGCGGCGCGGCAGTGCCGTCTCGAGGCCGCCGAAGTGGTCCGGGTGCGGCGTTGCGCGCTGGTGCACGATCTCGGGCGCGTGGCCGTCCCGGTCCGCATCTGGCAGAAGTCCGCGCCGCTCACAGCAGACGACTGGGAGCGGGTCAGGCTGCATGCCTACTACACCGAGCGCGTCCTCACCCGCTCCCCGTTCCTTGCCGCGCTGGCACCCGTCGCCAGCTTCCACCACGAGCGGATCGACGGCTCGGGCTATCACCGGGGAGCCGCCGCCGCGGAGCTCACCCCGCCCGTCCGCCTGCTGGCCGCGGCTGACGCCTACCACGCGATGACCGAGCCGCGGCCGCACCGGGGCTGCGCTCGCGCCCGAACAGGCTGCCGAGACCCTCGGCCGGGAGGCCGGTGCCGGACGGCTCGGCCCCGACGCCGTGGCTGCGGTGCTGGAGGTGGCTGGGCAGCCGGTTCCCCGGATCGAGCGGCCAGCGGGGTTGACCGAACGCGAGGCCGAGGTCGTCGGCCTGCTCGCGCGTGGCTTGCAGACCAAGCAGGTCGCGCGTCGGCTCGGGATCTCGGTCAAGACCGCCGACCACCACGTCCAGAACGCCTACGCCAAGATCGGCGTCTCCACCCGCGCGGCGGCCGCACTGTTCGCCATGCAGCACGGGCTCACGGCCTGGGGAGAAGTCCCCATCGGACGGACCCGCGACCGCTCGTAGGGTTGCTGGCGGCAAGCGAGCGTGATCAGCGGGAGGCGAGCATGACCGAGCATGCGCCAGAGCACATCGAGACCGTGATCGTCGGTGGTGGGCAGGCCGGCCTGTCGGTCGGCCACCATCTCGCCCGTCAGGGGCGGCCGTTCCTGATCCTGGACGCCGACCAGCGGGTCGGCGACGCCTGGCGCAAGCGCTGGGACTCGCTTCGGCTGTTCACCCCGGCCCGGTACGACGCACTGGCGGGGATGCCGTTCCCCGCTCCGGCCCACTCGTTCCCACCAAGGACCACGTGGCCGCTCGGCCGGCTACCGCAACCCTTCCCAGCTCCGGGAAGGCGGCGTCCTCGTGGTGGGAGGTGGCAACTCGGGAGCTGAGATCGCCCTCGAGGTCGCCAACCGGCACCCGACCTGGCTGGCGGGCAAGGAGTCAGGCCATGTCCCGTTCCGGATCGAGGGTGCGGCGGCGCGGTTCGTCTTCCAGCCGCTGTTGTTCCGGTTCGTCGGCCATCGCCTGCTGACTGTGGACACGCCGATCGGCCGCAAGCTGCGCCCGAGGCTCCTGTCCCGCGCCGCGCCGCTGATCCGGGTCAAGCCCAGGGATCTCGCCGCCGCGGGGGTCCAGCGCGTTCCCAGGGTCGTCGGGGACGTCCGTCCAGGCCCGACGGCCGACAACGGCGTCCCCGGGCGGTGCGCAGCGGGTTCTTGAGGCCTCGGCGGGCGAGCCGGACGTCCGACCTGGTCAGGCTCGGCGGTGATCATCCCCGGCAGGGAACCCGGGCGTGCACCAGACCCGCCCGTCGGCGTGGACGAGGAGCGCCTCGTACCCGTCCAGAGTGGCCAGCCACGGGATCGCGCGGCGTCCCATCGCGACCGCGGCCGTGGCGTAGCCGTCGGCCAGGGCGAGGCTGTCGCCGGTAATGGTGACGCTGGCCCACTCGTGGGCCGGGACGCGGCGCCAGGGGTCGAGCACGTGCGCGCCGCGCTCGGCCGTGCCCGAGGTCGCCACGGCGATGTCGCTGCCACAGACGGCGCTGATGAGCTGGCCGGGGCGGTGCGGGTCGGCGATCCCGATCCGCCACGGGCGCCCCGGTCGCGGCCGCCCGCGCAGCAGTACGTCCCCGCCCGCGTTGACGTAATGGGCCGCCACGCCGCCTTCGAGCAGGACGGCGGAGGCACGCTCGGTGGCCCAGCCCTTGACCACGCCGCACGGATCGAGTCGGCCGGGACCGGCCGCGTATGCGTCGAAGTACCCGCCGGTCGAGCGTCGCAGGTCGTCGCAGAACTCGAGGACCTCGAGCACGTCCGTGTGCAGGCGGCCCGGGGGCAGGCGCCCGTCGCGGAGCCGGCTGATCTGGCTGTCCGGCCGGAACGGCGAGAACAGCGCATCGGCGTGGCGGAGCACGGCGAACGCCTCCTCCACCGCCGCCTCGACCGAGGCGGGCGGCGCCGCGCTGTCGGCCCCGACGCGCACGGCGATGCTGACGGCGGTGCCCATGATGTGCTGGACTCTGGTCGAGACCCCGGTCGAGGCCGCGCTCGGCTGGCGGGTGTCGCCGCGCGGCGGCGAGGGAGGGGTCATCGGCGGCAGGAGGTCGCGGCGTGCGCGGCGTCCAGCGCCGCCTGGAGCGAGTGCAGGTAGGCGCTGCTGGTGTAGGTCGCACCGCTGACCACGTCGACGTCGGCGCACTGGCTGGACAGCACCTGGCCGCGCAGCACGGAGACGGCGGTGCGGCTGCGCCGCTGCGACACCGGGTTGGTTGTCGCCAGGTCGACCACCGTCACATCGGCGATGCGGCATTCGATCAGGGTGACACGGACCTGGAGATGCCCCAGACGCCATGCCACGGTCGGCCCGGTCACCGAGGTCCACGCCGTGGCGGCGGGGCAGCCGTGCCGCACCACGCCCCCTGCGGGCGGTGGGGCGGCCACGGCGCGATCCGCCAGCTGATCCTGCGCCAGGCGCGGCGTCCTGTACCAGAGGAGCAGGACGACGGCGCAGGCGGTGGCGACGAGGGCGACCACGAACCGGGGCGCGGTGCGGAACACGGCGGCCGTGCCTCAGAGGTCGAAACGTTCGGCGTGAATGCGGCGGCGTGGTACACCAGCCTGGCGGAGCGCTCGGCGGGCGGTCGCCATCATCCCGGGGGAGCCGCAGACGTACACGTCCCGGCGGGCCACGTCCGGAACGAGCTGGGAGAGCCGCCGGGCGGACAGCGGGTCGTGCCGGGGACAGCACTTGGCCCTCGGGCCGAGCACATAGTGGACGAGCACGCCGCGCCGGGTGGCCAGCGCCTCCAGTTCGCGCGCGAACACCCGCGCCCCGGCCGGGTTGCCGCGGAAGACCAGCGAGATGTCTCCCGGAGCGCCGGGCAGTCCCTCCAGCAGGGCCCGCATCGGCGTGATGCCGATGCCGCCGGCGATCAGGAGCACCCGGCGACGGGTCCGCTGAACGCCGGTGAGCGCGCCGTAGGGACCCTCGGCGATCACCCGTACCCCGGGCCGCAGGCGTTGCAGCGTGCGGGTGTGGTCGCCCACCGCCTTGATGGTCAACCGCAGCGTCCGCGACGTCGGCGCCGCCGACAGCGAGAACGGGTGCGCCTGCCACCAGGCGTCGGGGGTGAGGAAGCGCCAGCGGAAGAACTGCCCGGCCTGGGCGCGGAGGCGCTCGAGCTTCCGGCCGCTCACGTAGATCGACACCACGCCGTCGGCCTCCTGCACGATCTCCTGGACCCGCAGCCGGTGGCGCCGGGCCAGCAGCACCGGCCGGGCGACGCGGTAGTTGAGGACGCAGGCGAGGACCACGAGGTGTGCGGCCGTCCACCCTGTCCGCGCCGCCTGGAGCTGGAGGTCGGCGCCGACCGCGAGCTGGTGGGCGAACCCCAGCGCGACCGCGAGGTAGGCGTACATGTGCGTGAAGTGCCAGGTCTCGTAGCGGAGCCGTCGCCGCACCGCCCTGGCTGACAGGGCGCCGACGCCCGCGAGCAGGACCAGCGCCACGGTGGCCATGAGCACGCCGGGGTAGGACAGCACCACGGTGACGGCTTCGACGGGAACAGCGACGTGGTCCAGGAGCGCGAGACCGGCCACGAGCAGCAGGGCGTGCATGGCGAGCATGGTGATCAGATAGGTCCCGAGCCAGCGATGCGCCAGCGCGAGCCAGTCCGCGCCGATGCGCCGCTCGAGCCAGGGGATGCGCGCCATGAGCGCGACCTGGATCAGCAGCAGGTACGCGCCCAGCAGGCCGGTGACCCGGCCCGCGGCGATGAGGGCCTCGCTGATCGTGTGGATCCGGGTGGGTGACAGGTCGTGCCAGCACAGGGCGACCACGGCGGCGGCCCCGGCGGCCGCCGGCGCCGCGAGCAGTACGGCCAGGACGTGCCGGGGGAGCTGAAGCAGCGGCCGGCGCCACGGCGACCAGGCCTTCCTGCAGGGTTTGGGGTTCGTGCCGACCGTGATGACCGAGAACTCAGACATGGCCGATCCGCCTGGTCTTCTGTTCCCGGGGCGTCAGGCTGTGCTGCTCGCGGCGCCAGTTCGCCTCGGCGGCCGCCCCGTCCCGGGAGGAGGGACAGAAGTCGTGTGCTGCCGCCACCGCCAGGGGATCGGCTGGGGGACCGCCGGTGACGGGCGCGATGATATCGCGATGAGATGAGACCGCAGTAAGGCCACCGGGGCCGACCGGATGACGGCCCGGACAGGACGATGACCGCACCCGTGGCGGCCGCTGACACGGGTCTGCCGGCGGTGTGGTGCCACCAGCCGCGCCGGCGACAGGGGAAGGGTCCGCTTCGCCCGGGTCGGCGCTGCCCGTCGCCGGCCCGACCCGGCCTGGTCTCAGGTGCGGATCCGGGTGGACGGCCGACCGGTCGCCTTCCAGTGGCTTGCCCAGGGTCGCCACTGGGTCGCCCAGGCCGAGCTGGAGGACTACACGCTGACCCTGCAGGGCCGCGACCTGCCGGTGGAGTCGGTCGAGCTGGTCCGGGTCCGGGACCTGGCGCCCTACGTTGCCGGCACGCGCCGCCGGGAGCAGGCCTGCGCCCGTCACTACGACGAGGAGCCCTAGCTGGACGTGGCGCGCCGCACGCCTCCACCGGGCCGGCGCGGCTCACGTCCGCTTCGGTGCCGGCTCCTGCTGTTCCCGAAGGTGCTCGTGGACGAGCTGGACCGCGGTGGCGCCTTCGCCGACGGCCGAGGCGACGCGCTTGACCGAGCCGTGGCGGACGTCGCCGGTGGCGAACACGCCCGGCAGGCTGGTCTCCAGCAGCAGCGGTGGCCGGTCCAGCGGCCAGGCCCGGGACCGCCCGCCGTCGAGGAGGTCGCGGCCGGTCAGCAGGAACCCGCGCTCGTCCCGCTCGACGGCCCCCACCAGCCAGTCGGTGTGCGGCTCGGCGCCGATCAGGATGAACAGCGCCGCCGCCGGCAGCGTCTGCGTCCCGCCGGCGACCCGGTCGGTGACGGTGAGCGCCTCCAGCCGCCCGACGCCGTGGACGGCGGTCACCTCGGCGCTCGGGCGCACGACGACGTTGCCGGCCCGTTCCAGCTCCTGCACCAGGTAGGCCGACATGCGGGCGGCCAGGGACCGACCGCGGACCAGCAGGGTGACCTGTTCGGCGTACCGGGCCAGGTGGCAGGTCGGAGACGGCCGGGTACAGCTGCAGCTCGGCGGCTCCCAAGGGGGTGTTGAGCCAGTGGTCGAGCTGGCCCAGGGCCATCGCCTGCAGCCCGGCGGCGACGTCGCCGTAGGGGATCAGCAGCACGCGCCTGGCCGCGGGATGCCGCTCGTGCGCCCGGCCCAGGAACCGGATCCCGGTCGTGCCGGGCAGCTCCTGGCCGGCCAGCAGCAACGCGACCGGCGCGCCGCCGAGCCCGTCGATCGCGTCCACGCCCCCCTGCGCGGTGTCCGCGGCGAGGACCTGGTAGTCGGCGCCGAACCGTCGCCGCAGGGCTGCCTGCAACGACGCCAGCGTCTCCGGGTCGCCGTGCACGACCACCAGTGCCGGTCTGGCCATGGCGCACCTCCCTTGCGGACGGCGGTCGGTCGCGTGGTCCGGCACCCAGTTCAACGCGCCGGCCGGCGCCCGTCGAGGCCGGCGCGCCGGTGGGCGGTCGCGACCGCGCTCGGGACGCCGCCGTCAGGCGGAGGCGGTCGGGCTGCCGACCAGGTCCCCGTCCGCGGCGAACTCGGCGGCGAACGACGTGTCGCTGGTGAGGCGCAGGATCTTGAACTGGCCGTCGGCGCGCTGGCCGCTCTGGACCATGCGGCGACGGTAGCGGTCGTACTCGCCGGGGCGGACCGCCCGGATGACCGGGGCGCCGTAGCGCAGCGACCGCCGCTTGGTCCGGTACTCGTCGTTCTGGTCGCCCAGCGCCGCGTCGAGGCGGTCCACGAGCGCGGAGCCGTGCCGGCCGCCGACGGATCGTCGAACTCGACCAGGAAGACCAGCCGCGGGGTGCCGTCGACCAGCTCGGCGACGGCCGCGATGAAGTGGTAGCGGCCGCGCAGCGGGGTGAGGGCCTGGTCGACGGCGGTGAGGACCTGGACCTCGTAGAGCTTCTCGCCGGTGAAGGAGACGACGCCCTTGCCCTTCTGGACGAAGCGGATGAGCGGGGTCCGCCCGTGGTGGCCCGCGACCTCGACGATGTCGTTCATGTCGTAGCGGTACAGCCCGGAGGCGTTGGTGACGTGGACGAAGTACCGCCGGCCGACCTCCAGCCGGTCGACGGGCAGCAGGTCGCGGCCGTCGGGGTCGCGGCCGTCGTCGGCGGGGCGGAACTCGAGCACGTTGGTGGCGACCGCGACGACCCCGGCGTCGCCCTCGTCGCGCAGGGGGACCGATCCGCGCAGCTCGGTGGCGTAGTAGCCGAGGTCCCTGACGGGCGGATCGTGGGGGAAGTAGGTGGGGAACCTGGCGAGGTAGGCGCCGACCGTCCCGCCCTTCCAGCAGCCGACCGCGGCGAGCCTGGGCCAGGCCAGGCCGGGCCGCAGCACGCCGCCGCCGCTCGCGGCCGCCTGCTCCAGGCGCCGCGCCCGCTCGGGGTCGGGCCGCAGGTGCAGCGAGGACCGGAACGCCGCGGGGGCGGCGACGTCGGGGGACAGGGAGCCGTCGCGGACGTCGCGGATGATCGGCTCGGTGTGCTCGGCGAGCCGGTCGGCCAGCAGCACGATCGTGCTCGGGTTGACCGTGGCGATGAGGCTGATGTCCTGCCCGGCGGCCAGCCGCAGCAACGTGTAGTACCTGGCCTCGTAGTCCTCGATGGCGAACACGCCGTAGGGTGCGGTGTACATCGAGCGGACCGGGCCGGGCATGGTCCGGTAGGCGTGCCCGGACTCGGCGCCGCAGGGGACCCCGTTGGGGGCGTGGGACTCGACCTCGGGGCTGACGACGCTGAGGATCCTGCCGCCGACGATCCCGGGGTGGTCGCGGTACAGGCCGCACAGCCACAGCCAGGTCAGGTGGGACTTGGCGCGCTTGCCCTCCCGGGTCATGGGGATGTACTTGCGGGCGCCGGTGGTCCCGCTGGTGGTGGTGAACAGCACGGGCGGTTCCTCGGTGAGCTGGCCGGGCCGGCCGCGCATGGCCGCGTCGATGTAGGGCTCCAGGTCCTCGTAGCCGCAGACGGGCGCCTTCCGCTGGAACTCCTGGAGCGTGGTGATGCCGGCGAAGCCGTGGCGCCGGCCGAACTCGGTGCCGGCGTTGGCCCGCAGGATCCGCCGCAGCAGGCGGTCCTGTGCCCGGGCGGGGTCCTCGCAGATCCGGTTGAACCGCTTCACGGTCCGGGGTGCCTTGGTCCACAGCAGCAGCCGTCCGACACGCGACATCGGTCGCCCCCTTCCGTCCCCCCCTTCCGTCTCAGGTGACCAGGGCCCGGTCGACCGCCCAGCGCCGGACCGTGAGCGGGTCGACCCGGACGCCGAGCCCCGCTCCCGGGGGGCGCGGCGGCGGGCGGCCCGCGTAGCGGAACTGGACCAGCGGCGAGGCGGGGTCCTGGCGCAGCAGGTGCCGCCCGAAGCAGCCTTCGGCGTAGCGCACCCCCGGCGTCAGCGGCGCCAGCGCCGACAGCAGCGCCAGGTGCGCCGCGGACAGCAGCGACGACTCGCCGACCTGGCAGCCGACCTGGAGCATGAGGCCGGCGTCCAGGGCCTCACGGCAGCGGGCGTGGGCGGCGACCAGGCCCCCGCACTTGGAGATGCGCACGTTGGCCCCGGTGCAGGCCCGGCGGGCGACGAACCGCCGCAGCGAGTCCCGGTCGGTGAGGCCCTCGTCCACCACGATCCCGGCCGAGGACTCGGCGACCAGCCGGGCCAGGCCGGCGAGGTCGCCGGAGGCGACCGGCTGCTCGAATGAGCGGATCCCGACCCCGCGCAGCTCGCCGATGAGCGCCAGCGCCTGCTCGGCGTCCCAGGCCATGTTGGCGTCGACCCGCAGGTCGACCCGGCGGCCCAGGAGCCGCCGCGCCGTCCGTGCCGCCTGGACGGCGCCGTCGCGCTCGAGCTTGAGCTTGACGTGCGGGAAGCCGAAGGCGCGCATCTTGAGCAGCGACAGCGCGTACGGCCACCCGCGCCCGGCCGAGACCACCCCGCTGTAGCGGTTGCGGACCGCCGGCGCCCCGTCCGCCTTCGGCCCGGCGGCCGCGGCGCCCAGCCGGACCGGCTCGCCGGCCGCCCGGCCGAACGCGTCGAGGAGCGCCAGGTCGACGGTGCACCAGGCGGACGACTGGGGGACGTCGGGGTGGACCCACTCGGGGGGCGCCTTGCCGTCGCAGCCTTCGAGGAAGGCGGCGAGTTCGGCGGGCGAGGCGAACGTCCTGCCCGGGAGCGCGGGGAGGATCCGGTCGCGGAGCAGCTCGAACGCCTGCTCGCGCTGCTCGCCGGAGACGTAGGGGCGCGGGAGCGACTCGCCCCAGCCTTCGGCGCCGCCGTCCAGGCGCGCCCGCAGGAACAGGCTCCCGGAGGTGATCCGCACGGCGGCGGCGTGCCGGAAGGCGGCCTTGAAGGGCAGGTCGACCGCGAACAGCTCCAGCTCGGTGAGCGCCGGCATCAGGGCGTGCCGCCCGCCGGCCGCGGCGCTCCCGGCGCGGCCCGCGCCGACAGCCAGGTGAGCAGGTCGTCCAGGTAGGCGCCGCGGTCGGGCTCGAAGTCCAGCGTGTGGCCGACGCCCGGATACGCCCGGTAGGTCCGGTCCCGGACGCCGAGCTGCTCGAACCAGCGGCGCGTCGCGGACACGTCCATCATCCGGTCCTGCCCGCCCTGCAGGACCAGCAGCGGGAGGGTCAGGCGGGCGCTGGCGCGCCGGCGCAGGCGGTCCAACCGCGCGGTCTCCCAGAAGAACCGGGTCGTGGCGTGGAGGAGCCGCAGCGGGTCGGCTCGGCGGCGGCCAGCCGCACGGCCTGCCCGGCGTCGTCGAGCGCGCGCCGGTAGCGGTCCAGGTGCCCGCGCGGGCCGCCGCTGCGGCCGGACCCGCGGCGGTCGGGGGCGT
>Ga0126377_10004336_pt1 | contig 10305 bp, 11 predicted proteins | sample PanSoiMetPlot_22_FD_92647 | JGI IMG/M metagenome (GOLD analysis project Ga0126377, IMG submission 92647) | Tropical forest soil microbial communities from Panama - MetaG Plot_22 | ecosystem: Environmental > Terrestrial > Soil > Tropical forest > Bulk soil | place: Panama | collected 2016-02-17 | reverse complement strand
GGCGAATCTCAAGATCACGATTGATCGCGGCCCATGCGGAAAAGGGAACGGAGACTGAAAAATGCAAAACATCTTTCACACGCCTGATTATTCTCCGCAGAACCTTTCGGCTCTCATGCCCAAGTCGCAAAACGTTAAAGCGCCTAGAATCTGTTCTCTGCCTATGGCAGCGCCTTTAGGCGCAAAGCATTATACACCAAGCCGGACGGCCTGGTTTCAATTGAATCGCAAAACCCGGAGAGAGGATCGCGCTACGCTGCGGAATCTCGCGCATCGGTCAAAGAGTTGCACAGACTCAATCACTTGAATCAGAAGCTCGATTTCGTCCTCGCCAAAAAAGCCGAGTACGGCAAGCTAGACAAGGCCAAGATGGGAATCTGGGATACGACCTATACTCGAAATGCGACGTGGAGCCGAATCTGGCCGAGTTGAAGCCGTATTACGAAGACATGATCGCCGAATTCTTCCCGTCAAAGATCAGGTGGTAAGCTGATGTCTGGATACATTTTCGAAGGTCTCAGCTTTTCTGTGTAAATGGCCTGTTGATCTGGTGAAATCCTGGCTTGAAGCTCTCGGATGGCATTTTCGGTACCCACAGGCTGGACGATTCTGCTGGAGTACCCACTATATCGCCTTCGTCTGCAGATAGACCTCGTAATCCTAGCAGATCACCTCATTGATGCTGCAGTTTTTTGTGACCTCGCGAGTCGGCGGACTACATTATCGCTACCAGCGGCGAGCAGATTACAGCATTATTTGAGATATTTTTCGACAATGGCTTCTAAGTCTTCTTTTTCGCCTATGGCGTCGACGACACGTCCTTCTCTGTCGATTAAGATTTTCATCGGCGGCGCTTTTACGCCAAAAATTCTTCTTGCTATGAGAACGGCAGTTTCGCTCGTCGCCTGTGTCCACAAGACGCCTCATGTTGCAACAATCTGTTGTGCGAACTGCGTCTGGAACAGCCGGATCTCCACTTTCGGCTGGGCCGAGCGATGGGACGGATATTCTTCTTCTTGAATGCTATCGATGTTGCCGGGACTGAATCTAGTATGAGATTATCGCGCGCTCTGCGGTGATTCTCATTTGTCCAAATTTTTCGCGCTTTGCTTTAGATTGAGGGGCCGATCAGGTCGCCTCTTTGAGACAGGTAAGTGACCCTAACCAAACTATGACGATAAGTATCGATCCCGAAGTCCGCTACGATTGGAGACCCGCCGAGATCGAGGCCATCTACACACTGCCTTCGCCGCAGCTGCTTTTTCGCGCGCAAGCCGTACATCGCGCCTATCACCGCCCGGACGCGGCGCAAGGCTGCGCGCTACTGAGCGTCAAGACGGGCGGCTGCCCCGAAGACTGCGCCTATTGCCCGCAATCGGCGCTCTTCCGAACGGCAGTGGCTCGCGCGCCGTTGATGCGCGTGGAGCAAGCATCGGTTGAAGTCTTCGAGTTGGTCCGCATGATCGCTGTGGCGCGCATCCTGATGCCGGCCTCGATGGCCCGGTTGAGCGCGGGCCGGTTGTCGCTCTCGGACGAAGCGCAGGCGCTGTGTTTTGTGGCCGGGGCCAACTCGATCTTCATCGGAGAGAGATTGCTCACCACACCCAATCCGGAGACGGATCGCGACCGATCGTTACTTAACAAACTCGGCCTGCATCTGCTGTCGCCAATCGGGGGGAGCGACGTTGACCAACCATCGCCGGCGGCGGAGGCAGCAGATGCCGCGCGCTGATGCGATCGAGCGGCGCGTGCGCCAACGCTTGGCAGAGCTAGAGGCGGCAGGGCTGCGGAGGCGGCTGCGCCCGCCTGCGGGCATCGATCTTTCTTCCAACGACTATCTCTGTCTGGCCAATCATCCTTTGCTTAAAGCGCGAATGGCCGCGGCGGTCGAGCGCGAGGGTTGCGGCGCGACCGCTTCGCGCCTGCTGCGGGGCGAGCGCGAGGCCTTCGCGACGGTGGAACGCCGCTTTGCGACATTCAAGCGCACAGAATCGGCGCTCTTTTTCGGCAGCGGTTACGCGGCCAATATCGCGGCGCTCACCACGTTCCTGGAAGAAGGCGACGTTGTCTTCTCCGACGAACTCAACCACGCCAGCCTGATTGACGGACTACGATTGTCGCGAGCGCGGCGTGTCATTTTCCCGCACTGCGACATCCAGGCGCTCAGCCGATTGCTTGTCGCGGAGCGCGAGCCGGGGGAAAAATTTCTAGTCACCGAATCGCTCTTCAGCATGGATGGAGACGCCGCGCCACTCCGCGATTACGCCGCGCTCTGCCGGGAGACGCGCACGGCGCTCATCGTAGATGAGGCGCACGCCATCGGGATCTATGGCGAGCGCGGCAGCGGCCTGATCGAGGAGAGCGGCATTGACGAGGAGGTGTTTCTCTCAATCAACACGGCGGGCAAGGCGTTGGGAGTGGGCGGAGCGTTTGTGGCCGGGCCGGCCTGGGCGATTGATTATCTGGTGCAGCGCGCCCGGACCTTGATCTTCTCTACCGCGCCGCCGCCAGCGATGGCCGCCGCGCTTGACGCCTCCATGGAGGTGATGGTTAACGAACCCTGGCGGCGCGCGCAACTGCTGAAACGCGCCGGTTTGTTACGCGACCTGCTGACTGAAGGCGGCGCGCCGATGCTCTCCGGCGGCTCGCCGATCATCCCGGTGATGATTGGCGACAATCGTCGCGCCACGGCCGTCGCGGCGGCGCTGCAAGAAGCCGGTTTCGACGTGCGGGCCATCCGCCCGCCAACGGTGGCGCCGGGAACCGCCCGTCTGCGAATATCTGTCAACGTCAACCTTGACGAAGCGACGCTGCGCCGCTTTGCTGAGGCGCTGATCTCAACACTGGCTGAAATCAAAGCATGCTCCGCGGAATCTTCATAACCGGAACTGATACTGATGTCGGTAAGACGGTTGTCGCCGCCGCATGTTTGCACCGTTATCGGGGGCAAGCGAGATTGCGCTACTGGAAGCCGATTCAAACCGGCATCGAGCGCGACGACGACACGGCCACCGTGCGCCGCCTGGGAGAGTGCGAGGAGGTAGAAGTGTTTGATCAAGGTGTCCGGCTCCCGCGCCCGCTCTCGCCGCACCTGGCCGCGCGACTGGCCGGCGAGGAGATCGAGCTTGAGCCGATGGCGCGCCTCATCACCGCGCAGCGCGGTGACGCCGGCTGGGTCGTCGAAGGTGCGGGCGGCGCTCTGGTACCGATCAATGATAGGCAATTGATGATCGACCTCATCGCGAGCCTCGCGCTGCCGGCAGTGGTCGTGGCGCGGTCCGGTCTCGGCACCATCAATCACACGCTGCTAACGCTCGAAGCATTGCGCCGCCGTTCGCTACGCGTTGCCGGCGTAGTCATGGTGGGCGAGGTGAATAAAGAGAACCGCGCCGCTATCGAGCGATACGGCGCCGCGCCGGTCCTGGGCGAAATGCCGCGCTTTACCCATCTCACCGCTGAAAACCTCAAGCGTTGGGCTCGGCTCGAACTCGACCCTTCTGGGTTACTCGCGGAGGGTTTCAATGATTAATTCGGAAAGAAACCAAGAGCGTGGACCGTCACTCTCACCGCAATCTCAATCCGATCTGGTGGCGCGCGACGGCAAACATCTCTGGCACCCTTACACTCAGATGCGAACTGCGCCCGCGCCCCTGGCCATCGTGCGCGGTCAAGGCGTTTATCTCTATACTGAAGACGGACGGCGCATTCTCGACGGCATCTCCTCCTGGTGGGTCAATATCCACGGCCACAGCCATCCCAGACTCAACGAAGCGCTGGCGGCGCAGGCGCGCGAATTGGAGCACGTCCTGTTTGCGGGCTGCACGCATCGCCCGGCCGTCGAGCTGGCCGAACAGTTACTCTCCTGGCTTCCATCCGGCCTGACGCGCATCTTCTATTCCGACAACGGCTCGACGGCGGTCGAAGCGGCGTTGAAGATGGCCTATCAATATTGGTCGAACCGGGGTGAGGCGGGGCGGCGCACCTTTATCGCGCTCCACCATGCCTATCACGGCGACACGGTAGGAGCGATGTCGGCGAGCGAGGATTCCGTTTTCACGCGCCCCTTCACTCCGCTTCTCTTCCGCGTCGCGCGGGCGCAGGCGCCATATTGCTATCGCTGTCCGCTCGGCCTGGAGCGCTCCTCCTGCCGAGTCGACTGCCTAAACGAGTTGGAGCGCTTGCTGCGCGAAGAAGGCGAGGAGGTGGCGGGCGTGATTGTCGAGCCGATGCTGCAAGCGGCGGGCGGGATGATCGTCTGGCCGGCGGAATTCCTCGCGGGCGTGCGGCGACTCTGCGACCGCTACGGCACGCTGATGATCGCCGACGAGGTGCTGACCGGGTTCGGTCGCACGGGAAAGATGTTCGCTTGTGAGCACGCCGACGCGAGACCTGACATCATCTGCCTCTCGAAGGCGCTCACCGCCGGTTACCTGCCGCTCGGCGTGACGGCGACGACCGAGGCTGTCTACGAAGCGTTCTTGAGTGAGGACCGGGGCAAGACCTTCTTCCACGGCCACTCTTACACGGCCAATCCGCTCGGCTGCGCCGTGGCGCTGGCGAGCCTGGACCTATTTCGCAGCGAAGGGACGCTCGAACGGGTGCGCGAGCTGGAGCGGCAATTGGGCGCGCGGCTGGGGTCGCTGGCGGCCTACCCGCAGGTCGGCGAGGTACGTGTCATCGGTGGAGTCGGCGTCGTCGAGTTGGTCGCGGACAAGCAATCGCGCGCGGCGGGAGGGTATCTCGACCGCGTAGGCCCGCTGCTGACGGACGAGTTCTTACGCCGCGGCCTGCTGCTGCGGCCGCTAGGGAACGTGCTTTACTTCATGCCGCCCTACGTGATCAGTGAAGCGGAGGTGGAGTGGGCCTCGGAGCAAATCGCCGAGGTGTTGGAGACTTGGCGTTGGCCGACCGGATGAAGCGCCGATGACAGTCAGGTGTGCTGTCCTTCGCCAAAACCTCATCACGACGCCAAATGCCTCACATTGGTCTCATATAACTCCAGTTAACATGTTATATCTGGTTTTCCCAAGTTATTGACACTAAAGGCGGATGAGGTGTTGGCGAAGGACAGGCGATTGCGGAGCTGCGCCGCCGCTATGACTCACTAACGCCGCGCGAACGAGAGGTCATGAAACTGGTAGTCTCATGGCTGCTCAACAAACAGGTCGCCGCCGAGCTTGGCAATAAACGAGGGCACGGTCAAAGTCCATCGTGGTCAGGTGATACAAAAAATGCGGGCGGCTACTTTGGCGGATCTGGTCAGGATATCTGAGAAATTGGGATTACCTCGCGCAACAAAATCGAATGAGCGACAGCCGCGCTCAAGCCATTTTGGCGCCTATACCAAAGTGCAATAGATTTTCCACCTGAATCGCTAGTATTTAGATCCTCGGCATAAGAGTTGAGAGGTCAGGATGTCTAATCTCTCTCTTATTTCAGTTGTCGACGATGACGCTTCGGTCCGCGAATCCCTCCAATGTTTGACCAGGTCTTTCGGATTCGTGGTGGAAGCCTTCGCTTCGGCTGAAGAGTTTTTGAATTCATACAGTTTCCCCGATACGCGCTGCCTGATACTTGACGTGCGCATGCCGGGGATGAATGGGCTAGATCTTCAGCGCCGGTTGGCGGCCAGTCATCGCGAAATCCCGGTGATTTTCATCACTACGCACGGGGATGAGGCGGCGCGTTCGCAGTCTCTTAAAATCGGCGCGGTGGATTACTTGCTCAAGCCATTCCGGGAGGAAGCGTTGCTTCAGGCGATCCACGCGGCTCTGAACTTGAAAGAACTGAGGCGCCGGGCGCAAGGCGACACTCGTCGTCAATGCGCCGATCCGGGAGATAGTGGATGAATCTCGCTCTTTCCACGAAGAGCGTGCCGTTCTCACTGGTCGGCATGGCGGTGATGAGCGGCGTGGCGGTGGTCGCGGAGTTCAGTAGACAGCGCGAGGCCAATGGTAACGGGGTCAAGGAGGCGGTCATTCAAGGGTCGCTCAAGCAAATGCGGCCAGTATTTATGATGGTCATCCGCAGTACTTGCTCGGCTACTACTCGCCGGATGAGCGGGCGGACGGCGTCTTCCGGCGAATCACCGTGCGAGTTCTGATGCGGCCGGAACTGCGCGGTCCGCGCCCGCCAGGGGTACTATGCGCCCAAGGCTTAGCTAATCCCTCCCTGGTCTATTGATCAACATGGGAAAGGCACGGCGTTCGCAAAGCAAACGTGAAGAACACCTCAGATCACCCGAAATGAGAGAGCGATTGAATAATAGATTAGCGCCTTGATTGCACTGATGATTCCGGCCCTGCGGGTTCTCCCCTTTCCGTCAGAGCATTTTACAAACGGGCAAAATTTTTCGAGGAGGTATTATGAAAAGCAATCTGTTTGCTCGTTGCTTTGTCGCGATTCTATTAGTTGCGGGATTTGTCTGGGCGTTGAATTCGTCAAGCTACGCTCAATCCGGACGCAAGCCACAGCCGCCGTCGTCGCAAAACGAAAGGCAGTTCCCGAATGATGCCGAAAAGGAGAAGAGTTCCAACAAACCCTTGGCCGACAATACGCCGGTAACTGTTGAGGAAAACGGCACGATCAAGGTGGACACCGCGCTCGTCACCATTCCGGTCAGTGTCATGGACCGCGACGGCAAATACGTTCCGTCCCTCAAAAAACGCGATTTCCGGCTCTACGAAGACGGAGTGGAGCAGGATATTGAAAGCTACAATTCGGTCGAGACGCCGTTCCACGTCGTGCTCGTGCTCGACACGTCCAACAGCACGATGTTCAAATTCAATGACATCCAGGACGCTGCCTTCGCCTTTATCAAACAGTTGAGGCGCGACGACCAGGTGATGGTCGTCTCTTTCGACAGCAAGGTACGCTTCCATTGCGACTTCACGAGCGATTATGACGAACTGCGGCGGGCGATCGACGAGACCCGCATCGGGGGCAGCACGAAACTTTATGAAGCTGTAGACAAGGTGGTTGACCGCCTGGAACAGATCGAGGGTCGCAAAGCCATAGTGCTCTTCACCGACGGCGTCGACACCGCCAGCCGCCGCGCTAATTTCCAGAACACTATTGTAAAGGTTGAAGAATCGGGAGCCATCGTTTATCCGATCAAATACGACACAGAGGATGATCAGCAGAGAATCGGCGGTCACGGCCCAACTACCAATCCCTGGCCGTGGCCTAATCCTTCTCCCCTGCCGCCAGGCCGTCGTCGCTGGCCATTCAGACCGTTCGCGGGGCAGCTCTCCCCGGGGCGGCAATCTCCGCAAGGGCGCTACTCGCAATGGCCGGGCCGCGCGCCTTCATCCGGCGGAACGAGCGACGAATACCGCCGGGCGGCGCGTTACCTTAAGCAGTTGGCCGATCGCAGCGGCGGGCGTCTCTATGACGCCGATACGCTTTACAACATCTCGCAGGCATTTTCGAACATAGCCGAAGAACTGCGCCATCAGTACGCGCTCAGTTATTACCCTACCAACTCAAAGAAGGACGGGTCGTATCGGCGCGTGAAAGTTGGCGTTGAGCAGCCTGGAATGATCGTTCGCGCCCGCGAAGGTTATCGCGCGGCGGCGGACATGCAGGCGAAAGGCGACGATGGCGGAACCGATCGTCCTGAACTGAAACGGAAACAATGAGAAAGACATTGACCACCAATAAGACCAAGATTTGGTTGGGAGGTGAATTGTTATGTCGAACCGAACCGTTTTTCGAATTATTTCACTTGCGCTGATCCTCGCGCTGTTGAGTGTCCATGCGATCCACAACGCTGACGCGCAGGACCCGCCGCGACCTCCGGAGCCGAAACGGCCTCCACAGCAGCAAGACGCCGGGGAGCGGAAAGGCTCGCAGCGTCAAGGCTCGCAAGCCGATGATCTGGGAACGTCAGGCGAGGATCGGATCAAGATTGACACCGACCTGGTCAACCTCGATGTGACGGTGATTGATCAGAACAACAACCCGGTCGCCAATCTGAAGAAAGAGGATTTCAGCGTCTACGAGGACAAGGTCAAACAGACGATAGAAAGCATCAGCCGCGAAGAGGCGCCAGTCAGTTTCGGGATGGTGATTGACACCTCGGGTAGTATGCGGTCGAAGCTTCAGTCTGTGTCCGACGCCGCAGTCTTGCTGATTAAACAGATGCGGCGCGATGACGAGGCCTTTGTCGCTTCGTTCAAGGCCGAGGCTGAACTGGTGCAGGAATTCACCTCAGACAGGCGCGAACTCGAAGACGCCATTGGCGATCTCTACACGAGCGGCGGAACGGCGCTGCTCGACGCGATTATCTCCACCGCCGATTACGCGCAGGAGAGTGGCAAGCGCCGCCGCAAAGCTCTGGTCGTCATTACCGACGGCTTGGAGAAGAACAGCTCATCCAAAGAGAAGGAAGTGATGGAGGCAATCAAGGAGGACGAGGTCCAGGTCTACTTGGTCGGGTTTGTTGATGAGGAGGAAGAAAAGAGTTTCTTCGGAAAATCGCCCGCGAAGAAAGCCAAGGACTTGCTCTCACGACTCGCCGACGATTCAGGCGGGCACGCCTTTTTCCCGAAGGACATCGGCGAAATTCCGGCCATCGCCGCCCAAATCTCCAAAGACCTGCGCACGCAATACGTCATCAGCTACTACCCGTCCAACGACGAACGTGACGGCACGTTCCGCACAATCCAGGTAGGGGTCAATAATTTTGGTGGTCGCAAATTGATTGCGCGAGCACGGCGCGGTTATTATGCGCGAAACGCGCAGGGGCAGTTGCCTGCCGCGTCGCAAAAGAAATCTCGCGGCTATTAACCAGGCGATGAGCGTTACATGGAAATTGGCCTCGCGCCAGCGGCGGCGTATTTTATTCGCGCCGCGCAAGCCTAAACATCCGAAGCGATTATGAATGAAGTGGAAAAACTGACCGAGGGGCTGCTCTATGTGAGCGAGACGGACGCGCCTCTCTAGTACTTCGATCTTGATGAAGACGCTGCGCGCCAATGGTCACGCACAACAGCGAAGCAGTTTCTGGAATTGATAGGAGAAGATCCAGAAACTCCTGTGCAGGAAATCCCACATGAAAAGTTCTTCAAGGCGTTGTCGGAAGGGAACGAGGAAAACGAAGGACAAGTGAAAAATTTGCGGATGGCTGTCATGACAAAACTGGAGAACGTTAGATGCTACCGGATCGGCGAGTTCGAGGTTGAGATTTACTTGCTCGGAAAGGGCGGTCCGGGGAAGGTGTGCGGTCTGCATACATTAAGCGTCTAGACTTGATGAGGACACTTGGTATGATGAAATCGACTGTGGAGCAAATCCGTGAGCGATTCGATCACGACGTCGAGCGCTTCTCGAACCTGGAGACGGGGCAATCTGCGACAATCGACGCGCCACTCAGCTTGGAGCTTATCGCGAGCGTGGCCGCGGCGATCACCCCGTCCGCGACTCATTTACTCGACATCGGATGCGGCGCCGGCAATTACACGCTGAAGATTTTGCAACATCTGCCGAATCTCAACGTCACGCTCGTCGACCTGAGCAAGCCGATGCTCGACCGCGCCGTACAACGGGTGCGCCCATCGACGAAGGGCGAGATCAAGGCGGCGCAGGCCGACATACGTGATCTCGATCTCGGAGACTCGCAGTTCGACATCATCGTCGCGGCGGCCGTGTTCCACCACTTGCGAGAGGACAGCGAGTGGTCGAGCGTCTTTCGAAAATGTCATCGCGCGCTCAGGCCGGGAGGGGCGATATGGATCTCCGATCTCGTGGAAGATCAGAGCCGCGAAGTGCAGGGAGTGATGTGGGCGAGATACGGGGCGTATCTCGAGCAGTTGCGCGGGCCGGAGTATCGAGAGCGGGTGTTCGCCTATATTGAGCAGGAGGACACGCCGAGATCGGTGCTATATCAAGTCGACTTGCTGCGCGATGTCGGCTTCCGGGAGGTGGAAATCCTGCACAAGAACGGTTGCTTTGCCGCCTTCGGCGCTGTCAAAGGAGAGCGTACGGTGCGGAATGATTCTACCCCCGAATGATTACTCAACAACTTCCACAGAAACCGAGTCCAACCATGCCCTTCCGTCTCCAACCAGATAAAGCCCATAAGAGATCGAGTCGACGTCCCTGGGCACATCCGCTGTTATCTAAATCCGCCAAAGAATACTCCATCCATAGCCGCAGGCTTGGATGGAGATGAATGCGCGCATCGTGGGCGCTTCGCCCACGATTATTAGTGGTTACTACGTCCATCAATTGGATGTAAAATATTCCGGTGATAGTCCAAAAGGCTTTCAAGTACCGATTCTTCCCCACTGATGATCAGGCCCT
>Ga0126377_10004335_pt1 | contig 10305 bp, 8 predicted proteins | sample PanSoiMetPlot_22_FD_92647 | JGI IMG/M metagenome (GOLD analysis project Ga0126377, IMG submission 92647) | Tropical forest soil microbial communities from Panama - MetaG Plot_22 | ecosystem: Environmental > Terrestrial > Soil > Tropical forest > Bulk soil | place: Panama | collected 2016-02-17 | reverse complement strand
TCACGAAAAACGGAATTTCGGTCATGCGCGTAACGATCTTCGGCACCGGCTACGTCGGCCTCGTGACCGGAACCTGCCTCGCCGAGGTCGGCAACGACGTCGTCTGCGTCGACGTCGACGCCGACAAGATCGCGCGCCTCGAGCGCGGCGAGATCCCGATCTACGAGCCCGGCCTCGAGCCGCTCGTCAAGGCGAACCGCAAGAGCGGGCGCCTCAAGTTCACCACCGACGCCGGCGCCGCGATGGCGCACGCGCAGATCGTCTTCATCGCAGTCGGCACGCCGCCCGACGAGGACGGCAGCGCGGACCTGACCCACGTGCTCGAAGTCGCGCGCACGATCGGCCGCGCATTGACGCGGCCCGTCATCGTCGTCAACAAGTCGACCGTGCCGGTCGGCACCGCCGATTCGGTGCGCGCCGCGATCGCCGCCCAGCTGTCCGCGCGCGCCGCCGACATCGCGTTCGACGTCGTCTCGAACCCCGAATTCCTCAAGGAGGGCGACGCCGTGCAGGACTGCATGCGTCCCGACCGCATCATCGTCGGCGCCGACTCGACGCGCGCCGTCGAGGCACTGAAGACGCTCTACGCGCCGTTCAACCGCAATCACGAGCGCATCGTGCAGATGGACGTGCGCTCGGCCGAGCTCACGAAGTACGCCGCGAACGCGATGCTGGCTACGAAGATCTCCTTCATGAACGAAATCGCCAACATCGCCGAGCAGGTCGGCGCCGACGTCGAGCAGGTGCGCCGCGGCATCGGCTCGGATCCGCGCATCGGCTACCACTTCATCTATCCGGGCGCGGGCTACGGCGGCTCGTGCTTTCCGAAGGACGTGAAGGCGCTCGCGTACACCGCGAAGGCGCACGGCCACGAGCCGCGCCTCCTCAACGCCGTCGAGGCGGTCAACGCCGCGCAGAAGAAGAAGCTCTTCGCGCTGATGCAGCTTCATTTCGACGGCAGCCTGAAGGGCCGCACGATCGCGCTCTGGGGCCTCGCGTTCAAGCCGAACACCGACGACATGCGCGAAGCGCCGAGCCGCACGCTGCTCGATCAGCTCTGGGCCGCCGGTGTGCGCGTGCGCGCGTACGATCCCGAAGCGAACGAGGAAGCGCGCCGCATCTACGGCGAGCGCGCGGACCTCGTGCTCTGCGACGAGCCCTACATCGCGCTCGAAGGCGCCGACGCGCTCGTCGTCGTCACCGAGTGGAAGGCGTTCCGCAGTCCCGACCTCGATCGCGTGCGCGCGACGCTGCACGAGCCCGTCGTCTTCGACGGCCGCAACATCTTCGAGCCGAAGGCGATCGAGGCGGCCGGCATCGCGTATTACGGCATCGGCCGCGGTCGCAGCATCGTCGGCCCGTAGCACCGCGCGTCCTCATGCAATAGTCCGGCCGTCGCCCAAGCAGCGGCCTGCGTCACATTTTGTCGCGATGCGCGCGCTACGCTACCGCTCGGCGGAGTGAGTGTCGGGGACAACATGAGCGCGGAAACTCTGAGCGGGCTCGGCGCCGCGCGCCGGGCCGTCCTCGCGGGCGCGATCAGTGCCACGCAACCTTCCGGAACCGGGACGGGAAGCCTTTCGACGAGCGCGGTGACGCCGTCTTTCGGGGCCTATGTGCTGAGCCGACTCGGCTTCGGACCGAAGTGGGGCTCGCCGAACTACAGCGTCCAGTACTTCTACACGCTCGGCGCTGACGACGATGCGCGCCTGACCGCGTTCGTCGACGAGCAGCTCAATCCGACGCTCGACGCGAACGGCGACGTCATCGATCCCGACGTCGACGCACGCCTGGCGATCCCGCAGTACCAGACGCTCAACAAGAACTTCGATCAGCTCTGGAACGACTACGAGGTCAACGGCGCGCTGTCGGGGCAGCCGTACATCCGCGACTATCCGATCCGCGAAGGCGAGCGCGCCGTGTTCGTGCGCGCGATCTACGGGCGCTGGCAGCTCGTCGAGCAGCTCGCCGACTTCTGGCACAACCACTTCAACGTCTACGGCTACGACCGCTACGCCGCGCCGACCTGGACCGCGTGGGACCGCGAGGTGATCCGCCGCAACATGCTCGGCAACTTCCGCACGATGCTGCAGAAGACGTTCGAGTCGCCGGCGATGCTGTACTTCCTCGACAACTACATCAACCGCGCGCCGAGCTTCAACGAGAACTACGCGCGCGAGATCTGCGAGCTGCACACGCTCGGCGCGATCAACTATCTCGGCCCCGAGCTGCAGCAGAACGAAGTCCCGCTGATTCCGGCCGGCGAGGACGGCGCCGGCTGGCCGGTCGGCTACGTCGACGCCGACGTCTACGAGATGGCGCGCGCGCTGACCGGCTGGACGTTCGGCAACGGTCAGAACGGCACGGCCTACGACGGGCACCTGACCTTCATCACGGGCTGGCACGACATCGGCCAGAAGACCGTGCTCGGCGCGTTCGTGCCGGCGAACACGCCGCCGGCGACCGAGATCGCGACGTTCCTCGATCGCATCGCCAAGCACCCGGGCACCGGACGTCACATCGCGCTCAAGCTCGCGCAGCGCTTCATCGGCGAGGATCCGCCGCAGGCGCTCGTCGACTACGCGGCGCACGTCTTCTTCCAGAACGTAGACGCGCCGGACCAGCTGAAGCAGACGCTGCGCGCGCTGCTGCTCTGGAACGACGGGCCAGGCTCGTTCCGCGACATCGCGAGCTTCGGCAACAAGATCAAGCGCCCGTTCGAGGTCGTCGTCTCCGCGCTGCGCGCGGTCGGCCTCAACTACACGTTCCGCCGCAACATCGACGACGAATCGCCGTCGAGCGACCGCTTCATGGACCGCTACCGCCGCACCGGCGAGCGCCCGTTCGACTGGCGCGCGCCGAACGGATTCTCCGACGAGTCCGGCGACTGGATGGGCAGCACCGCGTTCGTGCACGCGTGGCGCACGATCGACTGGACGCTCGACGAAGGGACTGGCACCGGCCAGACGCCGCTCGCGCCCGTGCTCGCCACCACGATGCAGTGGTCGTCCGATCCGCACATGCACACGCCGAACGGGCTCGCGAATTTCTGGCTGGTGTACATCACCGGCTGGGCGCCGGCGGCAAATCCGACGTACTGGATCGGCACCGACCTTCACGCCAAGGTGCGCGACTTCATGTGCCGCAACACCGACACGCTCAACATGTGGCCGGCCGACGTCGGCATCGGTACGGGAGAGTCAGGCAACACGCAGGGCATCGAGACGAACTCGAGCCCGAACTACTGGTACAACCGGCTGCGCGGCATGGTCAATGTGATCTTGTTCAGCCCGCAATTCATGGTGCGCTGAGGAGACTCGACATGGGCAACATCACCCGGCGCGCATTCCTCAAGGGCTCGACGATCTGCCTGTCGGCGCTCGGCGGGCTTCGTCTCGGCCTCAACGTCGACACCGCGCGCGCGAGCTGGTACGGCCAGCACTTCATCGTGTATCTCTTCCTGCGCGGCGGCATGGACGGCCTCAATTTCGTCGCGCCGATCAGCGGCCCCGATCGCGATCCGTACGTGCAGAAGCGGCCGACGATCTACCTGCGCACGACGGGCGACACCGCGGCGCTGCCGCTGTCCGGCAACTTCGGCCTGCACTTCGCAGCGACCGGCCTGCACGAGCTCTACCAGGCCGGCAAGCTCGCGATCGTGCACGGCATCGGCTTTCCGCTCGATCTCATCTCGCGCAGCCATTTCGACGCGCAGGACTATTGCGATCTCGGCACGCCCGGCAGCACGCGCACCGGCAGCGGCTGGCTCGCGCGGCATCTCGAAGCGTCGGGGCAGGTGCCCGACAGCGCGCAGATCCCCGCGCTCGCCTCGGGCGCGACGCCGCCTGACAGCCTGCTCGGGCGCCGCGACACGATGACGCTCGACGATCCTTCGAGCTTCCATCCGAACGCGAACAGCGGCACTTCGGTCGACGGCCAGCCGCTGTACAAGCGCTCGACGATGATCACGCTGAACCAGCTCTACCAGGGCACCGGCGCGGTCGAGCTCGCCGGCACCGGCGCGTGCGAGACGGTCGATCTCGTCGACTCGCTCGATCTCGCCAACTACACGCCGTCGCCGGGCGCGAACTATCCGACCAGCGGCGTCGGCGCGACGCTCGCGAACCAGGCCAAGCTCATCGCCAACATCGCCAAGCGCGAGGTCGGCCTCCAGGTCGCGACGCTCGACTACGGCGGCTGGGACACGCACGAGAACCAGGGCGCGGGCGACCAGGGCACCAACAACAACCAGTACGCGGCGCGCGTCGACGGGCTCTCGCAGGTGCTGACCGCGCTCTACAACGACCTCGCCGGCAGCGGCATCGCCGAGCGCATGGTCGTGTGCGTGCAGAGCGAGTTCGGCCGCCGCGTTCGCGAGAACGACAACCACGGCACCGACCACGGCAGCGGCAACCCGATGTTCGTGCTCGGCGGCAGCGTCGTCGGCGGCAACCTCTATGGCACGTTCGGCGGGCTGCAGGACGGTGAGCTGTTCCAGAACGAGGACGTCGCGACGACGACCGACACGCGGCGCGTCCTGTCCGAGGTCGTCACCAAGCACCTCGGCAACGGCGATCTCGCGGCCGTGTTCCCGGACTACGCCTACCCGGGCCCGCTCGGCGTGCTGCCGGGCGGCGATTCGATCTTCGGGAACGGCTTCGACTGACGGGCCGTCTTCGGGCCCGGCGCCGCGAAACAGGGAGCCCGGGCCCGGTTTACGCTACCATCGCATCCCTTTGCGAACCGGCTTTTGCCGTACGGGATCGATGGAACACAAACGCGCACTCATCACGGGCATCACCGGCCAGGACGGCGCCTATCTCGCCGAGCTCCTGCTCGCCAAGGGCTACGAGGTGCACGGCGTCAAGCGCCGCGCGTCCTCGTTCAACACCGAGCGCATCGATCACCTCTACCACGAGCTCGACGACACCAAGCCCGGAATCCGCCTGCACTACGGCGACCTCACCGATTCGCTGAGCCTCCTGCGCATCATCCAGCAGGTGAAGCCGGACGAGATCTACAACCTCGCCGCGCAGAGCCACGTCGCGGTGTCGTTCGAGGAACCCGAGTACACCGCGAACGCGGACGGCATCGGCACGCTGCGCATCCTCGAGGCGATGCGCACGCTCGGCCTCGGCGACCGCTGCCGCTTCTACCAGGCGTCGACGTCCGAGCTCTACGGCCTCGTGCGAGAGACGCCGCAGCGCGAGACGACGCCGTTCCACCCGCGCTCGCCGTACGGCGTCGCCAAGCTCTACGCCTACTGGATCACCGTCAATTACCGCGAGGCCTACGGCATCTACGGCTGCAACGGGATCCTGTTCAACCACGAGTCGCCGATCCGCGGCGAGACGTTCGTCACGCGCAAGATCACGCGGGCGCTCGCGCGCGTGATCCACGGCCTGCAGCATTGCCTCTATCTCGGCAATCTCGACGCGCGGCGCGACTGGGGCCATGCGCGCGACTTCGTCGAGGCGCAGTGGCTGATCCTGCAGCAGGACGAGGCGCGCGATTACGTCATCGCGACCGGCATCCAGCACTCGGTGCGCGAATTCGTCACGCTCGCCGCGCGCGAGATGGGCGTCGAGCTCGAGTTCCGCGGGCAGGGCGCTAGCGAGCACGCGATCGTCAAGAGCTCGACCAAGCCCGGTGCGAAGATCGGCGCCGGCGACACGATCGTGCGCATCCATCCGCAGTATTACCGGCCGGCCGAGGTCGACACGCTGCTCGGCGACGCCTCGTTTGCGAAGAAGCAGCTCGGCTGGACGCCGCAGACGAGCTTCGAGGCGCTCGTGCAGGAGATGGCTGCGGCCGATTTCGCGCTTGCCGCGCGCGAGGCGCAGGGCCTCACCGGCGCGCGCCACGGCCGGCACATCATCGAGCGGCTTCCCGGATAGAACGGCGATGTCGCAGGCGCTCGAAGATCGGCTGACCGAGCTCGAAGTCAAGCTCGCATTCGTCGACGACACGATGGCGACGTTGAACGCGACCGTGTCGGCCCACGATCGCGCGCTCGCCGACATGCGCGTCGCGCTCGAGCGGCTGCGCACCGAGCTCGGCGGCGTGCGCACCGCGCTCGCGTCCGACGCGCGCGACGAGCCGCCGCCGCCGCATTACTGATTCCAGCCGCCGCGCAACACGAGTCGAAGTGCCATGTCCGAATCGCTCCGCGACCAGCTGCTGAAGAGCGGTCTCGCCCGGAAGCTCAAATCCGAGGCGCAAGCGAAGCCGAAGAAGCCCGAGCGTCCGCCGCCGCACAAGCGCGAGCGTTCGGAGATCGATCTCGCCAAGGCGTACGCGCTGCGCGACCACACCGAGCGCGCGGAGCGCGATCTCGCGCAGCGCGAAGCCGAGCAGCGCGCGCGCGAAAAGCGCGAGCGCAAGCAGCGCCTCGCCACGCTCCTCAACGGCAAGGCGCAGAACGCGAAGGACGCCGACATCCCGCGCCATTTTCCGCACGCGAACAAGATCCGCCGCATCTACGTGACCGCCGGGCAGCTGCCGCGGCTCAACGGCGGCGAGCTCGGCGTCGTGCAGCTCGCGGGACGTTATCTCCTCGTCGACGTCGACGTCGCGAAGGCCGCGCGCGAGATCGATCCCGATGCGCTCGTGCTGCTGTGCGATCCCGCCGAGGCCACCGGCGAGGATGACGTGCCGAGCGATCTCGTCTGGTAAATCGACGCGCCGATGTGCCAATTTGCGTGATTGGTGTCGCATTAATCGCGCAAAACGGTCACACGGATCGCGCTAATCTCGATGCCTGCGCAATTGGGTGGGCAATATCGTGCGATATATTAAAACTCTGTTGATTTTATCGGCATTTTCCGTAAATGCCTTCGCGCTGCCGCTGCCGAAGTTTCCGCCGGGCGCGGTGTGGAATCAGGACGTCAGCGCACCGAACCTGAAGCATCCGCAATCGGATCAGCTGATCGGCTGGCTGCAGGACCACGGCGGCTGGGGCACCGGCAGCAGCGCATTCCAGATCGATTTCTCGATGTCGGTGCTGCACGCCGACGGGTCGACGCCGACCGTCGACAATATCGGTTTCCCTTACGACGATTATTATTCGCCCGATTGCGACGATCCCGGCACGGTGCCGTTTCCGATTCCGCCCGGCGGATCGATCGAGGGCTCGGACGATTATTCGTGCCCGAACGATTCCGAGGACTGCCACCTGCTCGTCGTGGTCGGCAATCAGCTCTACGAGTCGTATCACAGCAACGTGACGTCCGACGGTCTCGAGTCACAGTGCGCCGTGCGCTGGGACCTGACGCGCGTGTATCCGCCGGAAGGCCGCGGCGAACAGTGCACGAGCGTCGATGCGGCGGGCTTCCCGGTGTCTTCGCTGCTCTTCAACGCCGACGAGATCTACGCCGGCATCCAGTCGCAGGGCGACATCGGCCACGCCATCCGCTTCATCCTGCCGAACGACGAAATGAAGGCCGGCGAATACGTGCGGCCCGCATCGCACGCCGGCGGTCCCGAGAACACCGACACCTACGCGATGCCGTACGGATCGCGCCTGCGCCTCAAGTCGAGCTTCGACATCAATGCGTTCACCGACAATCAGGGCGTGCGCGTGATCCTGCGCACGCTGAAGAAATACGGGATGGTGCTTGCCGACGGCGGCAACGTGCCGCTGACGGCGGAAGTCGACACCTACACGACGCACAAGTGGGACGATTCCGACATCTCGATGGACTCGCACTCGCTGTTCGGCATCGAGGCGAACGACTTCGAAGTCGTCGCGACCAGTGCGCCGATCGATCTCACCTACGACTGCGTGCGCGCGCCGGATGGCCCGCCGCCCGACGAGATCTTCGTCAACGGCTTCGAATCGCAATAGCTGTCGGCGACATATATCGATGTGCGACGGCGACTTCGGTCGCCGTCGCTTTTCGTGCAGTGTCGTAAACGCTCCTTACACTTCATCCAACGGTCACATTGCCGCCTTAGCGTTCGCGGCGGGGATTGATGCTGGGGTTCGTCGTGCGCCGGTCGAATTTCGTACCAGCGCCAGAGGACAACCATGCGCAAGCCCATCGTTGCATCGATTGCAATCGCGTTGACCATTGCCGGCGGCATCGCCACCGCCGCGCCGCCCGACACGTCGCACACGCCGCCCACCGCGACGCCGATCAAGCACCTGGTCGTCATCTTCCAGGAAAACGTTTCGTTCGATCATTACTTCGGCACGTATCCCGTCGCCGTGAACACCCACGGTGAGCCGCCGTTCCGCGCGAAGGCCGGCACGCCGACCGTCAACGGCCTCAGCGCCGCGCTGCTCTCGGCGAACCCGACCGCGACGAACCCGCAGAACGCCGACGGCGCGACGAATCCGTTCCGCCTGAGCCGTGCCGAAGCCTCGACGGCCGACCAGGATCACGACTACACGCCCGAGCAGCAGGCGATGCACCTAGGCCTCATGGATCTCTTCCCGTTCTACACGGGCGCAGGCGGCACCGGCAGCGGCGCGCCGCCGCCGCCGGGATCGCCGGGCATCTTCTCGACGACCGGCCTCGTCATGGGCTACTACGACGGCAACACGGTCACGGCGCTGTGGAACTACGCGCAGCACTACGCGATGAGCGACAACTCGTACAACACGACGTTCGGCCCGTCGACGCCGGGCGCGCTGAACCTCGTCTCGGGCCAGACCAACGGCGTCGTGGCGACCTTGAACGGCACCGGCGACGAGACCGACGGCGGCAACGGCTCGCTGACGATGATCAGCGACGCCGACCCGATCGGCGACGTCTGCTCGCCGTCGACCGGCGCGCAGGGCACGATGGGCGGCCAGAACGTCGGCGATCTCCTCACCGCCGCGAACGTCACCTGGGGCTTCTTCTCGGGCGGCTTCGATCTCACGATCACCAACAGCGACGGCTCGACCGGCTGCAGCCGCACGACGACGTCGGCGGTGACGGGCGTCACCAAGAAGGACTACATCCCGCACCACCAGCCGTTCCAGTACTACGCCTCGACGGCCAACCCGACGCACGCGCGTCCGAGCCGCGTCGAGGCGATCGGCACGAACGGCGACGGCGCGAACCACCAGTACGACATCCACGACTTCTTCGACGCGCTGCGCAACTACAACCTCCCGGCCGTGAGCTACCTCAAGGCGCCGGGCTACCAGGACGGTCACGCCGGCTACTCCGATCCGCTCGACGAGCAGACGTTCGTCGTGCACGTCCTCAACACGCTGATGGCGAGCCCGTACTGGAACTCGACCGCGGTCGTCATCGCCTATGACGATTCGGACGGCTGGTACGACCACCAGATGCCGCCGATCGTCAACCAGTCGTCGAGCCCCGACGACGGGCTCACCGGCGAAGCCGCCTGCGGCGACGGCACGACGACATCGCTGCCCGGCATCGATGCCGCGAATGCGCACGCGCAAGGCCGTTGCGGCTACGGTCCGCGCCTGCCGCTGCTCCTCGTCTCGGCGTGGGCGAAGCAGAACTACGTCGATCACACGCTGACCGACCAGAGCTCGATCCTGCGCTTCGTCGAGGACAACTGGCTCGACGGCGCACGCCTCGGCGGCGGCTCGTTCGACGCGATCACGGGCACGATCGAAGGCATGTTCGACTTCAACGGCGGCCCGAGCGCCGGCAAGCTCCGGCTCGACGAGAACACCGGCGAGCCGTCGAACGGACATGGGTGACTGATCGCAGCGGCGCGCGCAGCCTTGAGCGGGTGCGCGCGCCCACTGCGTGCTGATTTCCGATGTCGTTTTCGCGCCGGCGTTTCCTCCGCCAGAGTGCCCTCGCGGCCGCATCGCTGATGCTGCCCATGGCCGGTCGCGCGCGCATGCGGAGCGCGCCGCCGGTCGCGAGCGTGCTCGATCCGAACACGCTGAAGCCGTTCGTCGACGCGTTGCCCGTGCCGGAGATCGCGAAGGCAGCGGGCAAGCGTGCGCTCGGCGCGGGTTCGGCCGAGCTTGCGTACTACCGCATCGAGATGAGGCGCTGCGAAGCGCGCGTGCACCGCGATCTCGGCCCGACCGAATGCTGGGGCTACGGCGGCACGTTCCCGGGGCCGACGCTCGAAGCGAAAAGCGGCGAGGGCATGCTCGTCGACTGGATCAATGCGCTGCCGAGCACGCATCTACTGCCGCTCGACCGCACGCTGCACGGCGCCGAAAGCGAATTCCCCGAAGTGCGCGCCGTCGTGCATGCGCACGGCGCGAAGGCGCCGCCGGAAAGCGACGGTTACCCGGAAGCGTGGACGCTGCCGGGCGCGTCGGCGCTCTATCACTATCCGAACGAGCAGGACGCCGCCACGCTCTGGTATCACGAT
>Ga0126377_10004334_pt1 | contig 10307 bp, 11 predicted proteins | sample PanSoiMetPlot_22_FD_92647 | JGI IMG/M metagenome (GOLD analysis project Ga0126377, IMG submission 92647) | Tropical forest soil microbial communities from Panama - MetaG Plot_22 | ecosystem: Environmental > Terrestrial > Soil > Tropical forest > Bulk soil | place: Panama | collected 2016-02-17 | reverse complement strand
GTCAGCGTCACCGAAGCGGGGCAGCGGTTTCTGGCCGGTGCCAAGCGGGTGCTCGCCGATCTCGACGAGATCGAGCGCGCCGCGGCGGGCGAGGGGACGGCGCCACGCGGCGAGTTGCGCATTACGGCGCCGATCCTGTTCGGGCGGCTGCACGTGTTGCCGATCGTGACCGAGTTCCTGGGACGGTTTCCCGATGTCTCGGTGGCGCTGACGCTGCTCGACCGACCCATCGACCTGGTGGAGGATGGGCTCGACGTGGCGGTCCGTATCGGCGCGCTGACCGAAAGCTCGGCGATTGCAAGCCGCGTCGGCAGCGTGCACCGCATTGTGGTCGCTTCGCCGGACTATCTGGCGCAACACGGGACGCCGCGGACGCCGGCGGATCTCGGCGCCCATGCTGTCATCGGGTTCGCCGGCATGTTCGGCGCCGGGCGCTGGACGTTCCGAGAGAACGCCGACGAAGTCAGCATCGCGATCGAGCCCAGGCTCGTCGTCACCACGGCCGAGGCGGCGGTCGATGCGGCGAGGGCCGGCTTCGGCCTGACCCGCGTCCTGAGCTACCAGGCTGCCGACGATATCGGCCGCGGCTCACTGCGTCGCGTGCTGGCGGCGTATGAGGGCGACGAATGGCCGATACACCTGCTGTACCCGGGCGGACGCCACCCGCCGCCGAAACTGCGCGCGTTCCTCGATTTCGCGGTGCCGCGCCTGCGTCGCCGCAGCGAAGCGATCGGGCGCGTCGTCAACGCCGAAGCTTAGGGATCACCGATCCTCCCACTTGGCGGGACGCTTCTCGACGAAAGCGGAGATCCCCTCTTTGGCGTCGCGCGCCATCATGTTCTCGACCATGACCTCCGCGGTGTAGCGGTAGGCATCATCGAGGCTCATTTCGAGCTGTCGGTAGAACGCCTCCTTGCCGATCTTCACGACGTGCGACGACTTGCCGGCAATCTTGCGCGCGAGCGTCAGCGCCGCATCGACCTCGCCCCTGGCCGGGACGACACGATTGACCAGACCGATGCGGAATGCCTCTTGCGCCGAGATCAGGTCGCCTGTGAGCAGCATTTCCATCGCGTGCTTGCGCGCGACGTTGCGCGAGAGCGGCGCCATCGGCGTCGAGCAGAACAGCCCGGCATTGATGCCCGACACCCCGAACTTCGCCTCGGCCGATGCGACCGCGAGGTCGCAGCTGGCGACCAGTTGGCAGCCGGCCGCGGTTGCCGTGCCCTGCACGGCGGCGATCACCGGCTGGGGCAGCCGGACGATCTGCTGCATCATGGCGCTGCAGGTCAGCATGATGTGTCGGAAGTAGGCGCGTCCGCCGTCGGGGTCGGAGCGGCGCGCGGTCAGCTCCTTGAGATCGTGGCCGCCCGAAAACGCCGGTCCCCTTGCCGTCAGGATGACCACGCGCACCGAGCGCGCCTTGGCGATCGCGGTGAGCTCTTCGACGAGCGCGGCCAGCACCGCCTCCGTGAGCGTGTTGCGGGTCTTCGGCCGGTTGAGCGTGAGGACGGCGATGCTCCCGACATCGTCCCGCAGGAGCGGCGGCTCGGTCTCGCCTGCGCGGGCGGCAGGGGCGGAGGATTGGGCTTTCATTGCGCGGTTCCCGGTACGCTCTCTAATTAACGCGGCGCGCGGGCGAAGCAAGTCGCCGCCGGCAGGAACAGGACGTTGGACGGCACGTTATGGTTCATAGGCGCGCGGAGGGTCGCTCTGGCGTGGTGATCGGGCATGGTTATCTCATGGCAAGAAAAGCAACCGCATCGAAACGACGAAAGACCCGCAGTCGCAAGTCGAGCAACCGGAGTCGGGCCAGAAGATCGCCCAAGCGGCCGGCGACGAGCCGGCGCGGCGGACGGCGTTGGTCGCGCCAGGTGACCGAGCACAGCGATGCGCTGACGCTCGACAAGGGCGTCTTCACCCTGCGCGATCCCAAGCGCATTGCCGCGTCGCTCAAGCGGTCGGCCGAACGAAGCCGGCGGCGCAAGGCCGATCCGTACCGCTCCGCGCTTTCCATGCTCACCTTCTATATCAATCGTGCCGGCAAGAATTTGCCCGCCACCCGCAAGAAGACGCTGATGCGAGCCAAGGACGAATTGCGCTCGCAGTTCGGGAAGGAATAGCATCCGCGCCTCACGCCTACCTTTTGCATTCGCGTGCGATCGTCTAAGCCTGTCATGGCAGGGGGAGGGCGCGCATGGCGGTGGTGATGACGGTCGAGGAGCTTGAGCGCTTTCTCGCCGCCGAGTTTCCGCAGGTCTTCCGTCCCGAAAACGGGCTGTCGATTGAATCGCTCTGGGATGGCGGCTGCCGGGTCCGGCAAGCCTTCCGCAACGACTCCGTTCGGCCGGGTGGCACGATTTCCGGCCCCACCATGATGGCGCTTGCGGACTTCGCCATGTACGTTGCGGTGTTGGCGGCGATCGGTCCGGTGCCGCTCGCCGTGACCATCAATCTCAACATCAATTTTCTGCGCAAGCCGGGGCCGCGCGATCTCACCGCCGAGGCGCGGCTGCTCAAGCTCGGCCAGCGGCTGGCGACCGGCGAGGTTACGATCCGCTCGGACGGCGAGGAGGACCCGGTTGCGCATGTGACGTCGACCTATTCAATTCCGCCGCGTGATCGCTAGTTAGATAAAGGTAGTATAACACCAATATTTTAAATAATTGATTTTGCTGATATATTATATTAGGGAGGGCGTTGACCGTGGCCGTGGTGCTGGTGTAAGAGCCCACTCACTCAACACCTCTCATCCGTCACGGAAAATCGTGTCATGAAAACCTTTTCGGCCAAGCCCGCCGACATCAAGAAGCAGTGGGTCATGATCGATGCCACCGGGCTCGTCGTCGGCCGGCTCGCGAGCATTGTCGCGATGCGGCTGCGCGGCAAGCACAAGCCGACCTACACGCCCCATGTCGATGACGGTGACAATGTCATCGTCGTCAATGCGGAAAAGATCGTGCTCACCGGCAGGAAGCGCGAGAAGAAGATCTACCGCCATCACACCGGCTATATCGGCGGCATCAAGGAGCGCACCGCGCGCTCGATCCTCGAGGGCAAGTTCCCGGAACGGGTGGTCGAGAAGGCGGTCGAACGCATGCTGCCGCGTGGACCACTCGCCAGGGTGCAGCTCGGCAATCTGCGGGTCTATACCGGGCCCGATCATCCGCACGCCGCGCAGACGCCCGAAAAGCTCGACATCGCGGCCATGAACCGCAAGAACACGAGGAGCGCGTGACCATGGCCGAAACTATGCAATCGCTCGATCAACTCTCTGCCCTCAAGCCGGCGGCGGCGCCCGAGACGCCGAAATACGTGCAGCGGCTCGACAAGCAAGGTCGTGCCTATGCCACCGGCAAGCACAAGGACGCGGTGGCGCGGGTTTGGGTCAAGCCGGGCGCCGGCAAGATCGTCATCAACACGCGCGAGTTCGAAGTGTACTTCGCCCGGCCGGTGCTGCGCATGCTGATCCAGCAGCCGTTGGTGGCGACCAACCGCAACGGGCAGTTCGACGTCGTCTGCACGGTGTCGGGCGGCGGGCTTTCCGGCCAAGCCGGCGCGGTGCGGCACGGCCTGTCCAAGGCGCTGATGAACTACGAGCCCGACCTGCGCGGCGCGCTCAAGAAGGGCGGCTTCCTCACCCGCGACTCCCGCGTGGTCGAGCGCAAGAAGTACGGCCGGGCCAAGGCGCGGCGCAGCTTCCAATTCTCCAAACGTTAAGGCGCACGCCGGCAGGGCGCGGGCTCACCTCGGGGGCCGCGATGGCGAGACGGATTGTCCGTTTCACCGTCGCGGCCTTCGCCGTTCTGGTGTGCGCGCCGTTGCCAGGCGCCGCGCAATCGGCCGAGGAGTTCTACAAGGGCCGCACCGTCACGCTCGTCATCAGCTTCGGTCCGGGCGGCCTCAACGATATCGCGGGCCGCCTGGTGGCCCAGCATCTTCCTCGCTTCATCCCGGGACATCCGCGCGTGGTCGCGCAGAACATGCCGGGTGCCGGCGGGCTCGTCGCCGCCAATCATCTCTTCAACGTCGCGCCGCAGGACGGCTCCGTCATTGCCCAGCTTGACCGCAGCGTGGCGCAGACCGGCATTCGCGGCGCCGGCAACGTCAAGTTCGATCCGCTGAAATTCACTTGGCTGGGCAGCCTCTCCAATTACGGCAACGAGGCCTATCTGCTCTGGGTCAACGCTTCGCATCCCGCCAAGAGCGTCGCGGACATCAACGGGCTGCCGGCGCCGACCCGGCTCGGCGCGGTCAGTGGCGGCACCAACATGATGGTGTCGCTCGTCGCCAAGGAAATGCTCGCCTTGAACGTCAAAGTCGTCAGGGGCTACGTGAGCGGCCCCGCGGTCTGGCTCGCCATGGATCGCGGCGAGGTGGACGGGCAGACCATCGGGCTCACATCGGTCATGGCGGAGCATCCCGAGAAATGGGAGCGACGCGACATCCGGCCCTTGCTGCAGTTCGGTCGTGCCGACCGGCTGCCGGTCTTTGCCGATCTGCCGACCGCGCGCGAGCTGGCGCCGACGGCAGAGGCGCGCGCGGTGATCGAATTCGCGGAGTTGCCGTTCCTGACCTCGTTGCCCTATCTCGCGCCGCCGAACGTGCCGGCCGATCGTGGGCGCGCCCTGCAGGCGGCCTTTGCCGCCATGAGCCGCGACGCGGCCTTCATTGCGGAAGCGGGCAAACGCCGCGTGGAGCTGAGCCCCATCGACGGCGACGCGATCATGGCCGTGCTTCGCCGCTCGGCGACGACGCCGAAGAGCGTGATCGACCGGTTCAACGTCATCCTGGAAACGCAGAACTAATGCCGTGTCCCGCCTCCGCTTGACCTTCGCCTGCTGCCGCTACGACCGGATGGAAGCCATCCGAGAGGGCGCCGTTGCGATCGAAGGCATCGACCTCAACTGCATTACCCTCAAGTCGGGCCGCGAGGTCTTCGACCGTATGGTGGGCGGGCAGGAATTCGACGTCGCCGAGCTTTCCGCCTCCGAATTCATCAGCCTGACGGGTCGCGGCGACTGCCCGTTCGTCGCGTTGCCGGTGTTTCCCTCGCGCGTGTTCCGTCACGGCTACATCTTCATCAACGCGCGCTGCGGCATCCGCGCGCCCAAGGATCTGGAAGGCAAACGCATCGGCTTGCCGCTCTATACCCAGACCGCGGCGATCTGGGCCCGCGGTCACCTTGCGCATCAGTTCGGCGTCGATCTCGAGACGATCCGGTGGGTCGAGGGTGCGGTGGAGAAAACCGGTGCTCACGGCAGGCCGCACGCGCCGCCGCTGCTGCGCCCCGCCCAGATCGAGCGGAACGCCGGCGGCGACCCGCTCGGGACGCTGCTCGCCCGCGGCGAGATCGATGCGCTGATCGGCTCGCGCAAGCCTGCCGAGCTCGGGCGCCATCCCGACGTCGCCCGCCTGTTTCCCAATTATCGTGCGCTGGAGCGGCAGCTCTACCGCGAGACCAGGATCTTCCCGATCATGCACCTGGTCGCCATCCGTCGCGAGCTCTACGAGCGGCAGCGCTGGATCGCGACGAGCCTCTACCAGGCATTCGTCGAGTCCAAGCGTCGTGCGCGCGAGCGCATGCGCTATGCCGGCTCCCTGAGCGCCATGCTGCCGTGGCTGATCGACGACGTGGAGGAGATCGACGAGATATTCGGCGGGGATGCTTTCCCCTACGGCGTCGAGCCCAATCGGCCGACTTTGCAGGCGCTGGTGACGTACATGGTCGAGCAGCACTTCATCGCGCGGGAAATCCCGATCGAGGAATTGTTCGTGCCGCTCGCAGGCATGAATGGCGAGTAACTGCGATCGGTCGAATTGTACGGATTCTGTTTACGCGCCGGCAAGCGTAGTCGCCGTGTGCTATTTTTGGTGACTGCCGCCGCGCGCGTACTGCGCTAGGTTGCCCGCCGAATCGGGGCAGCGGCTCATCATGTATCTCGACGTCGGGACCCTTTCGGTCGTCACCGTCTTTGTCACTGCATTGCTCGGTGCGCTGCTGGTCTTCGCGGGGCTGCAGAACAGCAACATCCGCGCGCCGACATGGTGGGGCGCGGCGCAGATCATCGGCGCGGTCGGCCTGGGTCTGATGACCTCGCGCGGCATCGTTCCTGATGTCATGTCGATCGATATCGCCAATGCCCTGATGCTGCTCGCCTACGGGTTGACCTGGGCGGGGGCGCGTATCTTCGACGGCCGCAAGGTGCTGCCGCTGGTGGTCGTATTCGCGCCAGTGCTGTGGTTGTTTGCCTGCCATATTCCGGTCTTCCAGACCGACATCAACCTGCGCGTCGTCATCGTGTCCGCAATGATGGCGATGCTGGTGGCGGCGATCGCCGAGGAGTTCTGGCGCGGCCTCGACGAGCCGCTGATGTCGCGCTGGCCGACGGTGATCGTGCTGCTGGCCTATGCGGCGGTGCTGCTGGCGCGCATTCCGGCCACCTATTTCTCGCCTCACCTCGATGACAGCTCCTTGTTGGGCGGCACATCGTTCGCACTGATCGCCTTCGGAACGCTGCTGTTCAGCGTGGTGGTGTCGTTCCTGCTGCTCAACATGACCAAGGAGCGCACCGAGCTGCAGCACAAGATCAATGCCATGGTCGACCCGCTGAGCGGGATCGCCAATCGCCGGGCCTTCCTCGATGGCGCAACCCGGCTGTGCGCACAGCAGGCCGTGCATCACGAGCCGATGGCCATGCTGCTGTTCGACCTCGACCGCTTCAAGGACATCAACGACCGGCTGGGCCATGCCGTGGGCGACCGCGTGCTGCAGGCCTTTGCCCGCACCACGACCGCGACGCTGGGAGTCGAGGTTCTGTTCGGCCGGATCGGCGGCGAGGAGTTTGCCGCGCTGCTGCCGGTGGGCGATCTCGGCGAGGCTTACGCCATCGCCGATCGCGTGCGGCGGAATTTTGCGGGGATCGCGGTGCGGTTCACCAACGGCGGCCTCGTTCCGACCGTGAGCGTGGGCGTTGCACTGTGCGTGAATGCCAAGTCCGACGTGGAGACGCTGCTCGAGGTCGCCGACCGCGCGCTCTATCGGGCCAAGGCGAACGGCCGGGATCGGGTCGAGGCGACGACGCCGCGCGACGAGATCGAGTCGCCGCCTGCCCATTCGCCGTCGATCGTGCCGTTGATGGGCGCCGAGCGCATCGCACGCGCCCGCCGGCGCGTAGCCTCCTGAGCGCGCATCCGGTCGGCGACCGTTCCAATTTTCTGCATTTTCGCGCTAAAGCATCACAAATCCTGCAGATTGTTTTCGCCGTTTTTCGCGCTAAAGCATCACAAATAACGCAACTGTCCGCTTAGGTTGGGAACAGAGTCCCAACGCAAGGCCGCCCGGAAGTGGTATGGAGGTGGTCCCATAACAAGGAATGTTAGAGGGACCCGTCATGCTGGCACCCACCGCGAATGCGCTGACGTCGCTGGACATCACGACTCTCGTCATCATCGCGACCTGCATTACCGCGCTGCTCGGCCTGCTGTTGTTGTCGGCCTGGGCGCAGGAACGCATTCGGGCGCTGGCCTGGTGGGGGACGGCATATCTGATCGGCGGCTTTTCGGTCGCGATCTGGAGCGTCGAAAGCGTGATCTCGCCGCCGCTGCCGGTCGGGGCCTCGAGCGCGCTGCTGTTCGTTGCTTGCGGCATGATCTGGAGCGCGGCGCGCATTTTCCACGGCCGCCCGGTGTTGTGGGGCGCGATGTGCGCCGGCGCGATCATCTGGCTGGGCGCGTATCTGGTGCCGGAATTCGCGCAACGGCCCGCGGTGCGGATGATGCTGAGCTCGCTCATCGTCGCCACCTACATTTTCTTGACCGCGGCCGAGCTCTGGCGGGAACGGCGCAAGACCTCGCTGCGGCGATGGCCGGCAATCGTCGTGCCGATTATGCACGGCGCGGTCTTCCTCGCCCCGATTCCGCTGGCGAACCTGCGCCTGAGCGAGTCCGGCCTGGTGAGTGTCGCAAGCGGCTGGATGGCGGTATTCGCACTCGAAACCATGCTCTACGTCGTCGGCACCGCCTTCATCGTGCTGGTGCTGGCCAAGGAGCGCACCCTTCGCCTGCAACGGGATGCCGCTTCGACCGACGAGCTGACCGGCATCCTCAACCGGCGCGGCTTTTTCGCCGGCGCCCAGCAGCTGCTGGCGCGTCAGGCTAAGACCCATGAGCCGGTGAGCGTGCTGATGTTCGATCTCGATCACTTCAAGTCGGTCAACGATCGCTTCGGTCATGCGGTCGGCGACGAGACGCTGAGCCTGTTTGCCGCGACGGCAGCGCGCAGCCTACGCGCATCCGACGTGGTCGCGCGCTTCGGCGGCGAAGAGTTCGTGGCCATCTTGCCGGGCGCGCTCGCCGAGGCGAGGACAGTGGCCGAGCGCGTTCGCGCGGCCTTCGAGGCAACCGCCGGCAGCATTGCCGGCTGCCCGGTCGCCGCCACGGTCAGCGTCGGTGCGGCGAGCGCCGGGGCCGGCGCCGATGTCGCTACGCTGTTGACCGCGGCAGACCGGGCGCTGTACGAGGCCAAGGCCAATGGCCGCAATCGTGTCGTAACCTTCGAGCAGGAATTGCCGACGCTCATCAACAGCGGCAGGCCGATGCCCCTCCCCGCCGCTGGCGTGGTGCCGGCAGCAGTGTCCTGACCAGCGGCAGGTTTCCGCGGCGTCGCAGCAATTGGCGGCAAAGCAACGCCGCGTTTACCCTGGCGGCCTAGCATCGCCGCATGTGGGAATCGCTGACCCTGCTACGCACCCGCAGCGCGGCGCCGACGCTCGAGAGCACGGCCGCGAGTGCGGGCTGCGCCATGGCCTGCCCGTTCTCCTCCTCCGACGAGTTCGAGGCGGCGATCATCAGATCCAGGCTCGACGCCGGCGTCTATGGGCCGAAGCGCCGCCAGCGCCACATTCTTCTGGCCGGCGCCGCGAGCAGCCTGCTCGTGGTCCTTCTCTGGATGATCTGATCCCGGCGGTGGCTCGCCGGAATTGGATTCGTCCGCTTGAACGGAAAGAGAAGAAGAAAAAGGGCGACAACTTTGGGCGCCCTTTCTTGAGTTTCATCGCAACTGCGATGTCGGGAGGACACGCACTACGCTGAATAGTACATCTCGAACTCGACGGGATGCGGGGTGTGCTCGAAGCGGATCACCTCGGTCATCTTCAGGTCGATGTAGGCGTCGATGAAGTCGTCATCGAACACGCCGCCGGCCTTGAGGAAGTCGCGGTCCTTGCTGAGCTCCTCGAGCGCCTGGCGCAACGACCCGCACACGGTCGGGATCTGCTTGAGCTCCTGCGGCGGCAGATCGTAGAGGTCCTTGTCCATCGCCGCGCCGGGATCGAGCTTGTTCTTGACCCCGTCGAGACCAGCCATCGTCATCGCGGCGAAGCCGAGATACGGATTGCAGAGCGGATCGGGGAAACGCACCTCGACGCGCTTGGCCTTCGGATTGGTCGTCCACGGAATACGGCAGGAGGCCGAGCGGTTGCGCGCCGAATAGGCCAGCAGCACCGGCGCCTCGAAGCCCGGCACCAGCCGCTTGTAGGAGTTGGTGGTCGGGTTGGTGAAGGCGTTGATGGCCTTGGCGTGCTTGATGATGCCGGCGATGTAGGAGAGGCAGGTCTCCGACAGGTCGGAGTACTTGTTGCCGGCGAACACCGGCTTGCCGTCCTTCCAGATCGACTGGTGGCAGTGCATGCCGGAGCCGTTGTCGCCATAAACCGGCTTGGGCATGAAGGTCGCGGTCTTGCCGTAGATCTGCGCGACCTGCTGGATGCAGTACTTGTAGATCTGCATGCGGTCGGCCATCACCACCAGCGGCGAGAACTTCAGCCCGAGCTCGTGCTGCGCGGACGCCACCTCGTGGTGGTGCTTCTCGACCTGACAGCCCATGCGCGCCATGGCGCCGAGCATTTCCGAGCGCATGTCCTGCACGGTGTCCTGCGGCGGCACCGGGAAATAGCCCTTCTTGAAGCCGATGTGGTGGCCGAGATTGCCGCCTTCGTAGTCGGTGTCGGAGTTGGTCGGGAACTCGACGGAGTCGAGCTTGAAGCCGGTGTTGTAGGGCGTCGCCGCGTATTTCACATCGTCGAAGATGAAGAATTCGGCTTCCGGCCCGAAGAAAATGGTGTCGCCGACCCCCGAGGACTTGACCATGCCTTCGGCCTTCTTGGCGATGCCGCGCGGATCGCGGTTGTAGGGCTCGCCGGTGGTCGGCTCGAGCACGTCGCAGACCAGCGACAGCGTTGTCTCGGCGAAGAAAGGATCGATGGTGGCGGAGCCCGGATCGGGCATCAGGCACATGTCGGATTCAT
>Ga0126377_10004333_pt1 | contig 10309 bp, 9 predicted proteins | sample PanSoiMetPlot_22_FD_92647 | JGI IMG/M metagenome (GOLD analysis project Ga0126377, IMG submission 92647) | Tropical forest soil microbial communities from Panama - MetaG Plot_22 | ecosystem: Environmental > Terrestrial > Soil > Tropical forest > Bulk soil | place: Panama | collected 2016-02-17 | reverse complement strand
GACGGCCGTAGGCTTGGGCGCAGCCGCGCTTTGCGTCGTGGCAGGCTTGGGCTTCGCGGTCGCCGATGTGGCGACGGGAGCGGCGGCTGCACCAGGTTCGGCGCCGCCAAGGCCAAACCACTTACCAATCGTTCGCAGGGTTGACGGTGATTCGTTCGATTGCACACTGTGGGCCGATCCCGACGTAGCGACCACCGGAGTGATTTCCGGCTTGATTTCCGGCTCGACCGTGCGCGGTGGATTGACGTTTGCCGGCAAGGGGCCCGGCGGCGCTTTCACGTCCCTGTTTCCGGTTTGGAAATCGGTGATCGGCTTTGACTGGAACTTGGCCAGGAAAACCGGATGCATGCCGCCGTCCGCGCCGGTTTTGACCGCGACCGTAGTAACCCCGCTTTTGACGTATTCCGCGAGAGCGTGCTCCTCGCTCGCTTGCTTCGCCTTCACCGCCGTCGCGACTTCTTGAGGAATTTCGTAGACTGGACATTTCTCGCGCGGGTGGAAGGCGGGTGGCGTCGTGGCATTGCCGGGCGCACGGGCGTCGAAGACATAGCGTTTCTCGCAGACATCGACGCGCGGCTCGGCTTTAGTCACCTCGAAATGGTCGTTGCCTTCCTTGATCATCCGCCAGAATGCCATGTTCGGATTGTTGCGGTGCCTCGCCATGTTGAGCGGCGTCATGTGGAACGGATAGGCCTGCACCTGGAAGGACTTCTGTCCACCCAGAAAGGAGTCGCGCCCGAGCGCATAGATCTCCTGAATCTGGTCGTCCGTCATGGCGTAGCAGCCGGCCGAGGAACAGTCGCCGTGCACCATCAGAAACGCGCCAGTCCGATCGTTCGCCTTATCATAGGCGTTAGGAAACCCGAGATTGAAGGCCAGGTAATAGTTGGAATTGGGATTCATCTGACCCGGGGTAATCGTATAGAACCCCTCGGGGGCCTGGCGATCACCTTCTTTGACCTTGGGACCGAGTTCGCCGGACCACCGGCAGATCGGATAGGTCTTGAGCAGCGCAAACTTCCCCTCGGTGTCCTGCTTCCAGACCTCCAGTTCGGATTCTTCCTTGAAAATGCGAACCAGGATCGGGGACTCTCGAGGCATGTTTCGTTTGTCGATTTCGGCCGCCAGCGCGGCGGGCAACGGCTTAAGGGCGCGCGCCCCGATTGCCGCATCGTCGGTCTCGCAGCCGCCAAGTGCCGCTGCTAGCGCCAGCGCAATCGCGGCTGCCGATAGCCGGGCGAGTCGATGGAAATGTTGCAACGCGCCAGTCCCCTACTTGCCGGAGTTTTTGCCGGTTAAAGGCAAGTTCCGAAGCCGTTATTTCCCCACCCGCGATACAGCAACGTACCCGCAACATGTGGTCTAAGCAAGGCCGCCACCGCTGCCGGACAGCCCAACAGAATATGCTTAACAAACTGCAAATCCACAGGATCAGTACGCCTGCGACGCAGCCGATTGTGGAACCGGGGAAAAGCAATCGATTCGTGCGGACCAGCGTAGAACGGGCCCGCTAAGCGCGGCCCGATGACGGGCTCGCCTCCCTGGGCTTATACCGCCGCACCCCCGATCGCCAGGAACTTGTCCTGACGGTGGGCTCGAACGGCGTCCCGATCCATGTTGAGCAGTGATTGGAGGGCTACGGCTACGGCCTCACCGACTGCCCTGATGGCCGCTTTGGGATTGCGGTGGGCGCCGCCCTTGGGCTCGCGGACGATTTCGTCGATCACGGCGAATCGCATGAGATCGTCGGCTGTGATCTTCATACTGGTGGCGGCTTCCTGGGCCTTCGCGGTGTCGCGCCACAGAATCGACGCAGCCCCTTCCGGCGAGATCACGCTATAGACCGCATGTTCCAGCATCAGGACCCGATTTGCGGCGGCAATGGCAATGGCGCCGCCTGAGCCGCCCTCGCCGAGAATCACCGCCACATTGGGCACGCCGAGTGCAAGGCAGGTCTCCGTCGAGCGCGCGATCGCCTCCGCCTGGCCGCGCTCCTCGGCCTCGATGCCCGGATAGGCGCCGGCGGTGTCGACCAACGCCAACACCGGCACATCGAAACGGTCGGCCATCTCCATGAGCCGCACCGCCTTCCGGTAGCCTTCCGGCCTCGCCATGCCAAAATTGTACTTGATTCGGTCTTCGGTGGTGGAGCCCTTTTCGTGGCCGATTACGCAAATGCTTTCGCCGTTGAAACGCCCGAAGCCGCCCACAATCGCACTATCTTCGCCGAACTTGCGGTCCCCGCCCAGGGGCGCGAAATCTGTAATCAACTCGCCCACGTAATCCAGGCAGTGGGGCCGCTGAGGATGACGCGCAACCTGCGTCTTCTGCCACGGTGTCAATCCTGCATAGAGTTCCTCAAGCGCGGCGGTTGCCTTGGCTTCGAGCCGGATGATCTCCTCGCCGATGGCGAGCGCGTTGCCGGTCTCCTGCAGCGCCCGCAACTCCTCGACCTTGGCCTCCAGTTCGGCGACCGGTTTTTCAAAGTCGAGATAACTGCGAATCATTGTTCACCAAGGGGGTGTAAGTCGCGGACCAGGCTCTTGAGCCGTGCGTCCAGCACATGCGCATAAATCTGGGTGGTCGAGATGTCGGCATGGCCGAGCAAAGTCTGTACCACGCGCAGATCGGCGCCGTTGTGCAGCAAATGGCTGGCAAATGCGTGGCGCAGGACGTGGGGACTCACCTGCTCCGGGAACAGGCCCGCGGCGACTGCAAGTTCCTTCAACTCACGGGCCGCGTGCTGCCTGGTCAAGTGCCCCCCCTCGGACGATGCAAACAACCATTTCGACTGGGATGCGGGGTCGCGGTCGTGGTTCCAGCGAGCGAGCGCAGCCCTGTACTCTCGCATCGCAGACTTCGCGGCGTCATTGAGCGGGACCAGTCGTTCCTTACCGCCTTTGCCGCGCACAATCAGCATATCATCGTCGCGCCGCGCCGCCGATGCCGGCAACGTAATCAGCTCGGAAACGCGCAAGCCTGTACCATAAAGAAGTTCCAGAAGACACATCAGCCTAAGCGCCCGCAATCGCGCGAGCCCTGTCGCCTTCTGCGCATCGACGGCCTGCCGTGCCGCCGCAATCAGGCGGTCGACCTCCGCGACCGAGAGCACTTTCGGCAGCGGTCGACCGCGCTTGGGTCCTTCGATAATCGCTGCCGGATCATCGTTGCGGTGTCCCTCTGCGAAGAGGAAGCGGTATAGTTGCCTGATCGCCGAAAGCCGTCGCGCCATCGAGGCTGCGGCGAAACCGCGGTCGGCCAACGCCACCAGATAGCCCCTGAGATCCGCAGTGGTGGCCGACAAAATCGTGCGATTGCGGGTCGCCAGATGGCCGGCCAGGTCGTCGAGATCGCGAGAATAGGCTTCGAGCGTATTCGCAGCGCCACCCCGCTCAGCCGCCACCATATCGAGAAACAGCGCGGCCAATTGCCGCTCAGAGGCTGCGACGGGTTCCATCTGGGTCAGTGCTGCTGCTTGACGAAACGATCCGGCGGTACCGTGACCACTATTTCACGCGGCCTAGGATCGACCAAGGTCGCGAGCGCAAACATCGCCGCGTATCCGATCCCGGCTATGACGGCAACGACCGCCAGCAATTTAATCAACGTGGGCATGGCTGCATATCCATGCGGTCCGCCTCGGCACCCATCTTAGCGAAATATATTCTTAGCTGTTGTCGATCATTCCTAGCAAGGACTCAATAATTAGTTGAATTATCCGCAAAGCCAGGTCGCGACGTCGCCCGTGAGGCAAGCAACCGCTAATGCGCTTGTCGGCATCTCCCGTGCCCAACCGATCGATGGCAATATTATGCCGTCTGCGTCATGCGGGTTCCCCTCAACTCGCTGTTAACCACGATCTGCGACGGCATCGGTAACTCTACGACGATGCAGCTCTGCGCGTCGGGGCGCGGGGTCACTTTCGCGTCGCCGCCATGCAGCCGGGCAATCTGACGCACCAATGCAAGGCCGAGGCCGGCGCCTTTGCGGTCGCCGCGGAGCCGGTGGAACGGCAGGAAAACGTGCTCCCGCTCCGACGGCGGAATCCCGTCGCCAGCGTCAATGACCGACAACGACGCACACGGACCCTTGCGCCGCAGTTCGACCCGACTCGGAGGCCTGCCATGGCGCAGCGCATTGTCGAGAAGGTTACGTACCAGGCGGCGCAATAGCCGCGCATCTCCTTGGAGCACAACGCGTTCGCCATCAAGGGTGGCGCCGTCATAATGGGCGCATTCCTCCGCCACCAGGGCCAGCAGGTCGACATTCTCCGCGACTGGTGGCACAGCGGCGACGTCGAGTCGGCTGGCGAGCAGGATTTCCCCGATCAGTTCGTCGAGTTCCGCGATGTCGCGGGCGAGGTCGGCTTTGATCTTGGGGTCGGGCTTTGTCTCGAACAGCTCGATGCCGAGCCTGATGCGCGATAGCGGCGTGCGCAATTCGTGCGATGCGTTGGCGAGGAGCAGACGGTGCGCGCCGACCAGTTCCTCGATCCGGGATGCGGCGCGATTGAAGCTTGCGGCGAGTTGAGCGACCTCATCGCGTCCTTCGACCGCGACGCGAGTTGCAAGGTTCCCGGCGCCTAGCGTTTCGACGCCGGCCTGTAGGCGCTCGATGCGTCTGGTCAGCCCGCGAACCACCGGGTAGGCGAATATCGCGATGGCGATCGCCATGGCGGTCAGGAAGAATACCAGGCCGAGAAGAGGGCCCGCCCGCCCCAATGGCGTGCGGGCGACGAGCCAGCGCCCATCCGGCAATCGAAAGCTCCACGCTGGTCCGCCGGGACCGCGCAACCAGCCCCCGCTCTCTCCGATCGAGGTCGGTTCCGGCAGTGGTCGGCCGACCCTGACGACAAGGGCTCGATTCTTATCGAACAATGCGACATCGAGGTGCGCCCGTCTGCCCAGCCGTTCGAGCGCGCGCTGCAGCGCCTCGGGCGGCGCATCCGACGGCAGCGCTGCACCGGCGAGTTCGCCGGCGAGTTCGAGTGCCTCGCTGTGGACGGAGTTTGCCTGGCCAATGCGCCAGGCCAACCCAATGATCACGACCACGGCGATGAGGCTCGCCAGGAACACAAGATAGATCTTTTGATAGAGGCGCCGCATCGTTTATTCTTGCGCCTTGGCGAAGACATAGCCGGCACCCCGCACCGTTATGACGCGGTGCGGTCTTTTTGGATCGTCCTCGATGGCGGCGCGGATGCGCGAGACGTGCACGTCGATCGACCGATCGAAGGCTTCAAGCCGCTCGTTCCTAAGAAGCTCCATCAGGGCCTCGCGCGACATCACCCGACCGGCGTGTTGTGCCAACGCCAAGAGAAGGGCGAACTGGTGGCTCGTCAAGCCGCGCAGCTCGCCGTCGAGTCGCACCTGCCTGCTGGCGGCATCGATCTCCAGCCGGCCGAACCGCAGCACGTCCCATGTCTGCTCGCTTTTCGCGCGCCGCAGAATGGAGCGCAAGCGCGCCAGCAGCTCGCGCGGCTCGAATGGCTTGGCCAGATAGTCGTCGGCCCCGATCTCGAGGCCAATGACGCGGTCCATGGCGTCGCCGCGCGCCGTCAGCATGAGTATTCGCGCGCTCGCGTCGGCGCGGATCTGGCGGCAGACCTCTAGGCCGTCCATGTCCGGCAACATCAGGTCGAGGATCAGAGCATCGAAACTCTCCCGGCGATAGAGCGAGATGCCGGCAGCCCCGGTGTGAACGGCGGTCACGGAAAATCCGAACTCGCCGAGATAGTTCTTCACCATCTCGGCGAGACGCTTGTCGTCTTCAATAAGCAGGACGCGATCGGTCACGGCTGCATTCTAGCGTTGTGATCCGGACGTTTCATTCCCATTGCGCTGTCATGGCCCGGGAATTTGGATGCTTCCCGATTTCGGTGCGCCTAGCCCTGCGATGCGACATTGCGGCAGGGCGCGTTGCCCATGCTACGCGCCGTGGTGAGCCCAACACCACGGCATGCATGATGCGCCCTGGCAACAACGTGAGCGCGCCGGCGATTACCAGTGCGCCGATGAAGAGGGTCACCATGACGTTGCGGTGTTTGCGAACCGCGTGACTGTGTGCATACCAAACCGCGATCCGGCAGCACAGTCAGGGTGAAGATTGCGAGTAGATGGATCGGGCTCCATTGCCCCCACAGTCTCATCCCGTGGATGAAGCAGGCGCTCACGCTCATCACGCCCATGAGCACGACCCAAATCCAGCCGATCGTCCGGTGCGGTAGGGGTCCCTTGAAGGCGGTGAGTTGCACCAATCCCAAACCGGACGCCGCCACGACAGCGAAGGCGCGAAACTGGATGGCCGGGGAGGCGGAAAGTAGCGGCGCGAGGCCACGACTTTCTCCGTGCGTTGCCGGCGACGAACTCAGTTGCGCCAAATGAGGACGCGGCCTGCACCGCGGCCCCAAAGACCTCCGCCCCAGAAGCCGCGGCGCCCCGACGCCATCTCGCTGATCTTGCGGCGCTGCTCCGGCGTGAGCACCTCTGCGGCGTCGGCCACTGCCTGAATGAGCCGCTTGCTCGCCGCGTCGTGGGTCGCGATCTGGTCAGCGCGGAACTTTTCGATGGCTGCGCGGTCGATCGTCTGCTGAGTCAGGAGTTCCCGAGCGGTGGCGCGCGCCGCCAGGACTTTTTCGCGCAATGGTAGCAAATCCTTTACGGCGTCACGAACGATCGCCCGGAGCTTTTCCTGCTGCTCGGCGGTGGCGTCGATCTCGACCGACAAATGACGGATCATGCGGTCTGCATGGGCTTCAATCAGCGGCCCGATTGCGCTGTCAAAGAGGCCGCCATGCCAACCGACCGCCAAACCTGGACCGGATTCACCATCGAGCGAGGCACCGGCAACCGCCAGGCCGGGTAGTTGCGCCAGCACGCGATGCCCCAATCCGTGGCCAAGAGATGAACTGGCAAAAGCAGCAATGAGAGCCACACCCGCAACGGTCGCCGCGATATAGGCTCGTCGCTGTCGCCCGCCGGGTTGAGGAGCGGATGCTGGCATCTCACTTTTCGGATCATGGTCGCTCATTTTGACATTCCCTCGCGGTCTGTCGCCCCCGAGCGAAAGGTGGAGGAACCGAATTTCCGTGGTTTGTCCGCAATGTAAAGTTTTGTAAAGACGTGTCGGAACTCCCAGTTGGGGAGCCGCATTTTGGAGCCGACCGCGTCGTGACTGGTCGACGGCGTCGTCTTGATGTGCATTGCCCCGCACCATCGATTATGGAAGGTTGTGCGCGATTCCGAGGAGGTTAGATGAACGACGCTGGCCTGCCCAATCGTTTGAGTGTCGCGCCGCACGATGCGCCGCTCGCGGCGGCGCTTGGGCGGCGCTCCATCGTGCTGATTGGTATGATGGGCGCCGGCAAATCCTCGATCGGTCGCCGGCTCGCCGCACGGCTCGGCATCCCGTTTGCCGATGCCGATGCCGAGATCGAGGAGGCTGCAGGCATGTCTATTGCGGACATCTTCGAAGCCCATGGCGAACCTTCATTCCGCTCCGGCGAAGCGCGCGTGATTGCACGGCTGCTCGAGCACGGCCCCCAGGTACTGGCGACAGGGGGAGGTGCCTTCATAAACCCTCTGACGCGCGCCAAGATTCACGAGAAAGGCATTTCCGTATGGTTGAAGGCCGACGTTGACGTGCTGTCGCGGCGGCTGCGGCGGCGCAGCGACCGCCCCTTGCTTCGGACCGCCGATCCGACCGCAACGCTGACAAACCTTCTCGCTGCGCGCAATCCGATCTATGGCGAGGCGAATCTCACGGTGATATCGCGGGACGTTCCCCACGAGGTCATCGTTGAGGAAATTGTGACGGCGTTGCGCAGCAAGTTCGGCGTTGCCGACACTGGATGTCGAAAGGACCAACCATGACGGCCCCGCTGCGACCTGGCGATCCCACGATCGTGAATGTTGCGCTAGGCGAGCGCAGCTATGATATCGTGATAGGGCGCAACCAGATCGCAACCCTGGGGGTGCGTGCGGCAGCGCTCAGGCCGGGCGCCAAAGCTGCGATCGTGACCGACCATACCGTTGCCGATCTCCACCTCGCAGCTGTCGAAGCCGCGTTCGCTGCGGGCGAGGTCTTGACGAACCGTATCATCGTCGACGCCGGCGAGGCGACGAAGAGTTTTGCGGGCTTCGAACGTGTGTGCGAGGCCCTGATCGACGTGAAGGCCGAGCGGGGCGATGTCGTGGTGGCACTGGGCGGCGGTGTGGTCGGGGACCTGGCGGGCTTCGCCGCCGCAACGGTGCGGCGCGGGCTCGACTATATCCAGGTGCCGACCACATTGCTCGCGCAGGTGGACTCTTCGGTCGGCGGCAAGACCGCGATCAATTCGCGCCATGGCAAGAATCTCATCGGTGCGTTCTACCAGCCCATTCTGGTGGCGGCCGACACCTCGGTGCTCGACACTCTGCCGCCCCGCCAGTTTCGCGCCGGCTACGCCGAAATCGTCAAATACGCGTTGCTGGGCGATGCCGGTTTCTTCGCGTGGCTCGAGGCCAATGTGAAGGAGGTGTTCGCCGGTGGTGCGGCGCGCGAACATGCGATCGCCACAAGCTGCCGGATGAAGGCCTCAATCGTCGCCCGTGACGAGCGCGAGAGCGGCGACCGTGCGCTCCTTAATCTCGGCCATACCTTCGCCCACGCGTTAGAGGCGGCGGCGGGATTCTCCGATCGGCTTCTCCATGGCGAGGCCGTCGCCCTCGGCATGGCGCTTGCGGCCGAGTTTTCCGTTCGCATCGGTGCGCTCGCGCGCGAGCACGCCGCACGCGCAACCCGCCATCTCGCGGGCGCGGGCTTGCCGGTCAGGCTTGGTGATGTGACGGGCGGCGTGCCCGACGCCGACCGGCTGATGGAACTGATGTCGCAGGACAAGAAAGTGAGGCGTGGAAAGCTCACGCTCGTCCTTCTGCGGGATATCGGGGCTGCCTATATTTCGCGCGATGTCGATCCGGCGCCGCTGCGCGCCTTCCTTGTCGAGAAGCTTGACGAACAATGATGCTCTCGGATTGGCTGATCATTCTCGCGGTCCTCTTGTTCCTGTTCCTGTCGTTCTTCTTCTCCGGAAGCGAAACCGCAATGACGGCGTCGTCGCGCGGCACGATGCTGCGGCTTGCCAAGGATGGCAATCCCGACGCCACGATCGTCACGCGGCTTCTGGACGACCGGCAGCGGCTGCTCGGTGCGCTGCTAATCGGCAACAACGTGGCGACCATCGTATCGTCCGCGCTCGCGACTGCCCTGCTGCAACAGTGGTTCGGCGACATCGGCGTGCTCTACGCGAGCATCGCCATGACGGTGCTGGTGATCCTGTTCTGCGAAATGCTGCCCAAGACGGCCGCCATCAACACGCCCGACCGCTACGCCATATCGATCGCGCGTCCGCTGGACCGCGTGATCCGCATTCTCGGACCAGTGCTCGACGCGGCGGACTGGCTCGTGCGCCGGATGCTCGCGATTGCCGGCATCGCGCCCGGCGCTGGCGAACCGCTGCTGCCCGGCCATGAGCGCTTGCGCGGCGCTGTCGATCTTCTGCACCGGGAGGGTAGCTTCGAGAAGCAAGACCGCGACATGCTGGGCGGACTTCTGAACCTCCGCGACTTGACGGTGGCGGACGTCATGATCCACCGCACCGAGGTAATCACCGCAGACGTGGGTGAGCCACCCGAGAAGGTCGTGGAGACGGTTCTTAAGGAGCCGGTGACGCGCGTTCCGTTGTGGCGGGGCACGCCGGAAAACATCGTCGGCATCCTCCATGTGAAAGACCTCCTACGCGGTATCGAGGAGGCGGGCGGCGATCAACAGAAGATCGATGTCATGGCGCTCGCCCGCCCGCCCTGGTTCGTGCCAGAGACCCGGCCGCTCAGCGAGCAACTCAAGGCGTTCCGGCGGCGGCGTACCCCGCTCGCCGTCGTGGTCGACGAGTACGGGGAGTTCATGGGGATCGTCACGCTGGAGGACATTCTCGAAGAGATCGTGGGCGACATCAGCGACGAGTACGATGTCGAGGTTCCGGGCGTACGGCTGCTGCCGGACGGAGCGGTCAATGTCGACGGCGCGGTCCCGATCCGCGACCTCAACCGCGCCATGGACTGGAGCCTGCCTGATACGGAGGCGACCACCATTGCGGGCCTCGTCATCCATGAGGCGCGCTCGATCCCGGAGCCGGGCCAGAGCTTCACCTTCCACGGTTTCCGGTTCGAGGTCCTGCGCCGCAACCGCAATCGGCTGGAGGCGCTGCGGATTACGCCGGTGTCGCAGAAGGCGACGGCGAGGGTGTTATAACGAAGTCACTCAACGACGATCT
>Ga0126377_10004332_pt1 | contig 10309 bp, 4 predicted proteins | sample PanSoiMetPlot_22_FD_92647 | JGI IMG/M metagenome (GOLD analysis project Ga0126377, IMG submission 92647) | Tropical forest soil microbial communities from Panama - MetaG Plot_22 | ecosystem: Environmental > Terrestrial > Soil > Tropical forest > Bulk soil | place: Panama | collected 2016-02-17 | reverse complement strand
GCCCGCCGCCTCAACGATCAATTGCCGGCGACCGAAAGAGCCAGGGGCATCAGCGTCGTTCCACTGAGTCTTTACGTGGTTGGACCGCAATCGCGATTGGCATTGTGGGTGCTCGGCGCCGCGGTGTTTTTGGTGTTCCTCATCGCCGCTGCCAACGTCACGAGCCTGTCGCTCGCGCGCAGCACCGCGCGCGCGCGCGAGATGGCCGTTCGCGCTGCGCTTGGGGCGAACGCCGGACGGATCGTGCGCCAGCTGCTCACAGAAAACGCGCTGCTTGCCGCCGTCGCTGGATCGATCGGCACGCTACTCGCCTTTGGAGGCCTTCGATTGATCCGTACCTTTGGCCCTGCCAACTTGCCGCGGCTGAACGAGGTGACCATCGACGGCCGCGCCCTCGGCTGGGCACTCGCTATTTCTCTCCTGGCGGGAATCCTGGTGGGGCTGGCGCCGGCGCTGACGACGTTGCGGCGAGACCTCCGTCCGTCTGGCGAGGAGAGTGGCAGGAGCGTGTCGGGCGGAACAGCCAGCCGTCGAATCCGCCGTGCGCTCGTGGTGGCGGAGTTCGCCCTTGCGATCGTTCTGCTCGTCGGCGCCGGTCTGCTCGTCCGCAGCTGGTTGTACGTGAACAACGTCGATCCGGGATTCAAGCCTGAACACGTGCTTGTGATGCAGGTGTCTGCCCCGCCGGCGTTCAGCGGCCCCGCGCAACGGGCCGACTTGTATCAACGGGTCCTCGAAGAGGTGCAGACGGTCACGCGCGTGGAGAGCGCCGGCATCATCGACGATCTGTTCAGCGACAATCCCCGGGAACAGGTCCTCACGGTCGAGCGCGATAACGGAACGGTTTCAGAGCGCCTGCGGTTGACGCGCGACGAGGTCAGCGCGGACTTCTTCAGAACCCTCGGAACGCCGTTGCTTCGCGGTCGTTTCTTTTCGATCGGCGATCAGCCAGACGCTCAGCGCGTGGCGATCATCAATGATGCGATGGCTCGCCATTCGTGGCCGGGGCAGGATCCGGTGGGCCGACGGTTGACGCTGGGCCCGCGGGATTCCGGCAGCGCATCGTACACCGTCGTGGGTGTGGTCGCCGACATGCGGCGGCAGGGGCTGGAGCGCGAAGCACTTCCACAGATCTTCGTGTCGCTCGCGCAGAATCCTCCTTCCCGGAACGTCGATCTTTTCATCCGAACGTCATCGGACGACCCGCTGGCGATGGCCGGGGCAGTTCGCGCGGCCATCGGCCGCGTGGAAAAGAATGCGCCGATCTATGGGGTGGCGCCTCTGGAGCAGCAACTCGGAACCTACCTGATGCAGCGTCGATTCCAGACGTCGCTCCTGACCGGCTTCTCCGTTGTCGCGCTCCTGATGGCGGCTGTCGGCATCTACGGGCTCATCCAGTACTCCATCGCGACACGTACGCAGGAAATCGGCTTGCGCGTGGCGATCGGCGCACAGCCTGGCGACATCTTCCGGATGATTGTCGGCGAGGGGCTAAGGCTAAGCCTGATCGGTGTGGCCATCGGGCTGGTGGGTGCGTTGTGGCTCGGGAGCGTCGGCTCGAGCCTGCTGTTTGGCGTGACCGCCAGCGATCCGTTGACGTTCGCGGCGGTCTCGCTCCTGTTGACGGCCGTTGCCGTTGCGGCCTGCTATTTCCCGGCGCGGCGCGCAATGAGAGTGGATCCAATACGAGCATTGCGCGTGACGTGATCGAGTCGCAAGCCAACGACTCGCCACCCGATCACGCGGCCAGTGGGTTCTCCCACTTGAGCCCGGGGAATCTGGCGAAGTCGCCGTCGGTCGAGTAGAGGGTCAGGCCGTGCTCGATTGCCAGCGCTGCGAGATGCGCGTCGGGGACGAGCCGACTCGTCATCCAGGCCGCCTCGAGGAGTCGGCCGACGATGCCGCGATGGGTGTCGCCGGGCAGGGGCGTCCACGCCGATTCGCACGCCAGCCACTCATCGACTTGTCGCCAGGCGTCTGCGGTCGAGACGGGACGTCTCAGAATTGCCGGATTGCTGGCGAGACGCACGAACGCCAGGAGCGATGGCCACGGCAATCCGACGGGAACGGTGCCGTTGAGCCGCTCGTCAAGCCAGGCTCGGGCCTGTCCGTGCTCAGGCGCCCCCCGGTTCGCCGCGTAAAGCAGCAGATTGGCATCCACCAGAATCACCGGTGTTCCTCGCCTTCGACGCGGGACAGAACTTCCTCGACATTGTCGAGACTCCCGATGAGGCTCGGGCCGAGGTCGAAGCCCGATGTGCGATATCGCTTGCGCACCGGGGCACGTTTCTCGAGTGCGGAAAGACCGGCGCGCAGGACTTCGTTCACGACCACCTTGAATGGTCGGTGCTTTGCTGCCGCTTTCAGCTTCACCGCCACATCATCATCCAGGGTCACCGTCGTCCGCATGACTTGATGCTATCAGTTTGATGCTTTGATGTCAATCATAAGAAGTTCAGTCATCGTCGTGCATCAGACGATGGTCAGCCCGGCCTGACGCCATTCATAACCTGTGCGAGATTGGGACGAAGCCGTCCCAATCCCGGGCGTGCTGGGCTCGTCCCGCACCTTGACACCATTGCGTCTCAATGGGTTACGGCCGTCCGGCAGAGGGCACGATTGCTGCCTTCCGCGGGGCCCGAGGACGCCTCCAATGCTCAACGAGATCCGCCTCGCATTCCGGAACCTGACCCGCGTGCCGGGGTTTGCCATCGCGTTCGTGCTGACGCTCGGCCTCGGTATCGGCGCGAACACCGCCATTTTCAGCGTCATCAACGGCGTGCTCCTGCGCCCCCTCCCGTATCCCGAGGCGGACCGCATCATGTACTTGCGGCAGCCGCAGGTCGCCGCCGGGATCGAGGATTCGTCGTTCTCGTTTCCCGAAATAGCGGCGTATCGCGAACGGTCGAAATCGATCGACCAGTTCGTCGAATTCGGCGACTTTACATTCAGTGTGCTCGGGCGTGGCGAGCCGCACCGCGCGATCGGCGGACTTGTGACGGCGAATTTCTTTCCGATGCTCGGGGCACAGCCGCTGATTGGACGCATGCTCACGCCTGCAGACGAAGGCAAATCTGCGCCGCCTGTCGCGGTGCTCACCTACGGGTACTGGCAGCGCGTGTTCGGATCGGATCCGTCCGTCGTTGGTCAGACGCTGGATCTCACCGCCAAGAAGGCCGAGATCGTCGGGGTGCTGAAACCCGGATCGCACTACGCGACGCAGCGTAAACAGGACTTCTACGTCAACTACGCCGCCCACGATCACTACGTGAGCTCGTCGATGCGGAACGAGTGGCCGCATCGGATGACGACCGTGTACGCGCGACTCGCACCGGGTGCAACCACCGCGAGCGCGCAGGCGGAGCTGCGCACCATCGCTGCGTCGCTCCACGAGGCGCATCCGGAGGCCTACCAACAATCTCGCGGCTTCGACATCGTCGTCACGCCGTGGAAGGACGAGCTCACGACGAAGGCGAAGCCGACGCTGATGATTCTGCTCGTCACGACCGTGTTCGTCCTGATCATCGCGTGCGCCAACGTCGCGAACCTCACGCTCACGCGGCTCGTGCAGCGCGAGCGCGAGATGGGCATCCGCGCCGCGCTCGGCGCTCCGGCGTCGATGCTGAGGCGCCAGCTGCTCGCCGAAAACCTCGTGCTGTCGTTTTTGGGCGGCCTGCTCGGGCTCGCGGTCGCCGTTTCCGGCCTCAATCTCTTGATCGCGTACACAGCCCGGTTCACGAGCCGCGTTGGTGAAATTGCGCTCGACGGCCGCGTCCTCGCCTTCACGCTCGTGATCGCGACGATGATGGCGCTGCTTTTCGCGTGGGCACCACGGCTGACGTTCCTGGACGATCCGGTGGGCGCGATGTCGGCGGGCGGCGGCCGATCGACCGGCGGCCGAAAGCGGCGGCGCGCGCAGCGGCTGCTGGTCATCAGCCAACTGGCGGCCTCATTCATGTTGCTCATCGGAGCCGGGCTGCTGACCCGCAGCCTGATGCGCTTGTATGCCGTCGATCCGGGATTTGATCTCGAGCATGTGCTCAGCCTGGAGGCGCCGAACTTCGTTCAGCAGACACCGCAAAATGCCGAGCAACTGAGGCAGTTCGGCCGCGCGGTGATTGAACGCGTCACTGCCGAGTCGGCGGTGAAGAACGCCGCCATGGCATCGGCCGCGCCGCTGGCCGGGTCGTTCCCGCAGCAGCGCGAATTCCGCATCGACGGCGCCGACGCCGACGCGGTCAGCTCGGGACCCCGAACCGTCACACGCGTCGTCAGCAGTTCGTACTTCGAGACCATCGGCACACCGCTGGTTGCGGGCCGTTCCTTCCAGGTGACCGATACGCGCACGTCAGCGCCAGTCGTGGTTCTCAGTCAGTCAATGGCGAAGTACTATTTCAAGACCGATACCGCGATCGGCCGGCGCATCAGCTGGAAGCTGACGAACGGCATTACCGGCGCTGTGTCATGGACGCCGCCGGCGGAGATCGTGGGGATCGTGGCCGACTCCCGAGCCGACGGGATCGAGCAGGCGCCGATGCACACGCTGTTTCTGCCCGACACGCAATCGTTCACGCCGTCGACGGTGCTCGTGCGAACTGCCGGCATGCCCGACAGTCTCACGCCGCGCGTCATCGAGACCATTCGACAGCTCGATCCGAATCGGCCGATCGACCACGTGCAGACGCTCGAGGAAATCCGAGACGAGACGATCGCACCGCAGCGGCTCAACGCGACGCTCATCGGCCTGTTCGCCGGGCTGGCGCTCGCGATTGCCACCGTCGGCGTCGCCGGCGTGCTCGCATTCTCGGTCAGCCAGCGGAGGCACGAGCTCGGCGTTCGCGTGGCGCTCGGTGCCGAGCGCGGCACGATCCTGCGAATGATCCTCGGCGAAGGCGCCGCGATGGCCCTGATCGGTCTCGTTGTCGGCGGCGCAGCGGCGGTGCCGCTCTCGAATCTCGTGAACGGGCTGCTGTTCGGCATCGAGCCGGCAGACCCGCCAACGATCGCGATGGCGGCGATCCTGCTGCTTGTCGTTGCGGTTGCCGCCGCGTGGGTACCCGCGCGGCGCGCGACCGCCGTCGATCCGATGACCGCGCTTCGCGGCGAATAACGTACGGGCGCACGGATTATCTTTCCGACGCGACGCGCTCCATCCGCGCTTCGGCTTCCAGGTTCGCCAGATCGCGGCCGATGGTCGCGAACGCCAGCGTCTTTCCGCGGCGCCGGTACTCGACCGTGCAGTCGAGTGCTTCGAGCGACCCGTCGATCGACACTTCGTCCCAGCCTTCCGCGTGGCCGACGTAGTTGAGTGTGGCGTCGTAGTGCCGGCTCCAGAAGAATGGCACCGCGTCGAAACGCTCGCGCGCGCCGAGCATGTTGCGCGCAGCGGTTTGCCCCTGGCGCTCGGCGACGACCCAGTGTTCGACCCGAATGCGTTCGCCTGTGTGAGGGTCGGGCCAGCGGGCAACGTCGCCGGCGGCGAATACGTCCACCGCGCTCGTCTCCAGGTATTCGTTGACCAGAATGCCGCGGTCCATCGCGAGTCCGGCGTCTTCCGCGAGGGCCACTGCCGGCTTGACACCGACACCCAGGACGATGAAGTCGCTGTCGATGGTGGCGCCGCCGCTGAGGGTCACTGTGCGCTCATCCATCCGTGCCACTGTCTGACCCAGGTGGAACGTGACGCCCTGCGCCTCGTGCAGCGATCGGACGAGCCGGCCGACTTCGACGCCCATGACCCGTTCGAGCGGCGTACTCTCCGGTGCGACGACATCGACGGCGATACCGCGTGCCCGCAGCGACGCCGCGACTTCCAGCCCGATGAAGCTGGCACCGGCGACGACCACGTGCTTGGCGGTCGAGGCTCGTTCGACGATCGCGCGGCTGTCCGCGAACGACCGCAGATACCGGACTCGATCGTCCTGTGCACCAGGAATTGGCAGTCGCACGGGCTCGGCGCCTGTCGCGAGGAGCAACGCTCCGTACCGCCGATCCGATCCATCGTCGAGCCGCACGGTGTGTTTGGCCGGATCGATCGACGACACACGTCGACCGAGGAGCAGCTCGATGCGCTGCTCCACGTAGAAGTCATTCGGCCAGAGCGGAATCCAGTCGTCCTGCGCTTCACCCGCGAGGAAGTCCTTCGAGAGGTTCGGTCGATCGACGGGTAGATCGGCGTCGGCACTGATCATCGTGAGCGGACCATCGTAGCCGTGCCGCCTCGCCATCTCGGCCGCCGCGACGCCTGCGGCTCCTCCGCCGACGATCACGATCGATGACGGTGCCTGCCCCGCGCGAGCCAACGGTGGCGCGGGTGGCGCCGTCGGCAGCTTCTCACGAACAAAGATCCGGTCGCCCTCGCGGTCGACGCGCCAGCAGGGAATCGGATCGAGCGCTGGCGCGCGCAGCGCCTCTCCGGTGCGAAGGCTGAAACAGGCGTGATGCCACGGACAGCGGACCGTGTCGCCGACGATGAGCCCGTCGACGAGCGGGCCGCGGTAGTGCGAACACTGTGCGCGAACGGCGAACAGCTCATTGCCCGACCGCGCCAGCACCACGTCATCGTCGCCGACGCGTCCGAGGATCATGCCCCCGTCAGTCAATGTCGAGGCGGCGACACCCTTGGACAGGTCGATGTTTGGTCGTTGCTTCGTTTCACTCATGGCTCTTGAACCAATCGTCGCACGGTTCGACACGTAATTGGTCCCACATTTCGTCCCACTTGGCCTATACTCCCACGCCATTCGGTCACTGCTACTGGAGGAGGTGGGACGTGCGCCGACTTCGATCAGTACCCCTGGTTGTCCTGTTCGCTCTCCTTTCCATTCCTCGCATCGCGCTCGCCCAGGCCGGAACGGCCTCGGTGCTCGGCGACGTGAAAGATCAGCAAGGCGCAACCTTGCCCGGCGCGACCGTTACGCTCACGAGCCATGATACGGGCGCGGTGCGTACGGCGGTCACGAGCGACTCCGGTGCGTACCGGTTCGTTGCCATCCCGCCGGGACTGTATTCCGTGAAAGTCGAGCTGACCGGCTTCCGCACGGCCGTGCACGAGAAGCTGCAGGTCGCCGTCGACACGCAGACGAGTCTCGAGATGAAAATGGAAATCGGATCGTTATCGGAGACCGTGGAGGTCACCGGCCGGTCGCCCATCATCAACACGACCGACGCCAGCCTCGGCAACGTCATCTCCGGTCAGCAGATCCAGATGCTGCCGCTCGAGGCGCGCAATCCCGTCGGTCTGCTCAGCCTTCAGGCCGGCGCCGTGTATCTGCCGAGCAACGATCAGCGCAGCGGGTCAGTCAGCGGTGCGCGCAGCGACCAGTCCAACGTGACCCTGGACGGCGTCGACGTCAACGATCCGCAGTTTGGCTACGCCTATAACTCGGTGCTGCGCGTCACGCTCGAATCGCTGCAGGAGTTCCGCGTCAGCACGAGCAACTACAGCGCCGATATGGGGCGCTCGAGCGCTGCCCAGGTGTCGCTCGTGACCAAGAGCGGCACCAACCGATACGCCGGCTCCGGTTATTGGTCGCAGCGAGACACGTCATGGTCAAGCAACGAGTATTTCCTGAAGCTGACGCAACTCCAGTCTGGTCTGCCGAGCAAAGCGCCCAAACTCGATAAACGCAACTTCGGCGGGGCGCTCGGCGGCCCGATCCGGCACGACCGGCTCTTCTTCTTCGGCAACTACGAACGCCTGCGCGAGTCGAGTGAGGACCCCGTGCTGCGGAACGTACCGTCGGACACGCTGCGCGACGGAGTGCTCGTCTACGTCTGCGCAGTTCCATCCGCCTGTCCGGGCGGCACCGTTCAGGGCTTTTCGCAGGCGCACTCGATTCCCGCCGGCCGCTACGGCCTGGTGCCGTCGGAAATCGCGGGGCTCGATCCGCTCGGAATCGGCCCCAGCCGCGCCGTGTCCGATCACTTCAAGAAGTACCCGATGCCGAACGATCCCGGCCGCGATGGCATCAACTACGTGGGCTACCGTTTCTCGGCGCCAATCGAGAACGAGTTCAACACCTTGATCACGCGCGTCGACTACCTGCTGGACAGCAACGGGAAGCACAAGCTGTTCTTCCGCGGCGGAAAACAGGACGACACCATCAACGCGGTGCCGCAATTCGAAGGACAGGCGCCGACCACGCAGCGCCTGGGGAAGAACTATGGCTACGCGATCGGCTACGACAGCGTCCTGTCGCCGACGATCGTCAACACGTTCAGGTACGGCCTGTCGAAGATCGATGACGCGACGGTGGGCCTTCGGACCGCCGACGCCGTAACGTTCCGGTTCATCACCGACTTCGATGCGTTGACGTCCACGAGCGGACGCGAAGTGCCGACGCGCAACTTCGTCGATGACATCTCGTGGCTGAAGGGCAACCACACCCTCAAGGGAGGCACGAACATCAGGTTCACCCGCTCGCCGAAGTACTCGAACGCGAACTCGTACCACACGGGGAACCTGAATCCGTCGTGGGTCGCCGGCACGGGCAGGAACTACATGCCGGGCAGCACCGGATGCGCCAACCCGCTTTGCTCGCAGCTCCCCGCCGTGGCCTCGAGTTTCCAGTCAGGGTACGGCGATCCGTGGCTGACCATCCTCGGTGTCATCTCGCAGCCGACAGCGAACTACAACTACGACAAGACCGGTACCGCGCTGCCCAACGGCGACCCCGTTCGCCGGACGTACGCGACCGATGAATACGAGTTCTACGTGCAGGACAGTTGGAGACTCAAGTCGAACCTGACGGTTACCGCAGGCGTGCGCTACAACCTGTACTCGCCGCCGTGGGAGGTCGACGGACTCCAGCTTGCCCCGTCGGTCCCGCTTGGCCAATGGTTCGAGCAGCGGCGCTCGGCCATGCTCCGTGGCATCGGGGACAACTCCTTGCCGCCGCTGACGCTTGACCTGGCAGGCCCCGCCAACGGGAAGAAAGGTTTCTACGACTGGGATCTCAACAACTTCGGTCCGCGCCTGTCAGCAGCCTGGACGCCGCACGCCAAGGGCGGGTTTTTCGGCTGGTTGACCGGCGGGGATCGGATGGTCCTCCGCGGCGGATACTCGCTGCTCTACGACCGTGTCGGTTTCGCACTCGCGAACATCTTCGACGAAGGCGGATCGTTCGGCATGTCCACCAGCATCTCATCGACGTTTGGAACCTCGGACGAGACCGTGCCCTCCGCGCGATTCAAGGATCTGAAAACGCTGCCACCGACGCTTCCGGCCGCGCCACCGGGAGGATTTCCGGCAACGCCGCCGCTCGGCAACGTCGCCATCTACCAGAGTATTGACGATGGGATCACGACGCCGTCGACACACGTGTTCAACGCGGTCATCGGCCGCGAGCTGTCCCACGGCTTCGCGATCGAAGGCGCGTACGTCGGCCGCCGCGGCCGCAACCTCCTGATCCGCCGCGATCTGGCGATGCCCATGGACATCGTCGATCCGAAATCCGGGGTGAACTACTTCACCGCGGCGCAGCAGCTGATCACGGCGTACCGGCAAGCGGGCATCACCAATGCGACGCCGGGCAACTTCACCGGCATTGGCCCGATTGCGTACTGGGAGAACCTGTTTCCCGGCGCGGCGGGGGCCGTGTCAGGCGTGCAGATGACGGCCACGCAGCGCATGGCGCGCGCGTTCTTCCAGAACGATCTCGACTGGACGACGGCGCTCTTCAACGCCGACACCGCGTGCAACCCCGCTTGCAGCGTGTTGGGAAAGTACGCGTACTGGAACAGCCAGTTCTCGCAGCTGCGCGCGCAAAGCTCGATGGCCAACGCTGACTACAACTCAATGCAGCTCACGCTGCGGAAGCGGTTCAGTGAGGGATACCAGTTCGACTTCAATTACACCCTGGGCAAGTCCACCGATCTTGGATCCGCCGTCGAGCGCGATTTCCAGGGGTACGGCGGCTACTCAGGATTCCTGCTCAACTCGTGGCAGCCGGAGCTCCAGTACTCGTACTCCGACTTCGACGTCCGCCACCAGATGAACCTGAATTGGATCACGGATCTGCCGTTCGGTCACGGCCGCGCGCTGGGCAACGGCGCGCCGGGATGGCTGAACCAGGTCATCGGCAACTGGCAGTTCTCCGGGTTGTTCCGGTGGACGAGCGGTCTGCCATTCAACATCATCAACTCGCGCTGCTGCTGGCCGACGAACTGGAATTATCAGGGCAACGCCGAACTCGCGAGCCCTGACCAATACCCCACGACCGTCAGCCCGGCCGCGCGCAACATCGTTGGCAAGGACGCCGACGGCAACTTCGGCCGGCCGAGCCCGTTCGCGGACCCGTCGGCGGTG
>Ga0126377_10004331_pt1 | contig 10310 bp, 17 predicted proteins | sample PanSoiMetPlot_22_FD_92647 | JGI IMG/M metagenome (GOLD analysis project Ga0126377, IMG submission 92647) | Tropical forest soil microbial communities from Panama - MetaG Plot_22 | ecosystem: Environmental > Terrestrial > Soil > Tropical forest > Bulk soil | place: Panama | collected 2016-02-17 | reverse complement strand
CCTTGCGCCCCTTGAGTTCTGCCATATCGCCGGTCATCGGCTCACGGCTCACGATGTCGTCGGACCAGAATTTCTTACCGGCGGCCTCTAGTTCGCCCTTGGCGCACATGTCGGTGAAATCTTTTGCCAGTTCTTGCGTATTCATGACGTAAAATCCTTTTCTGCGCCCCGCCTCCGGAATTATACCGATCCCATTGCGAGGTTCCCAAGGCGACGGCCGACAGTCTCCGACGCGGCCGACGCATTGGCGAAGACGTATGCCCGGAATAAGAAATTGCTTTCGCTTCGTTCATCACAAATAGTTTACAGCAGACCGGATTACTGGAGGCCTGCATATACCCGCTGCCTTAGATCCCGCCGCGACCACGCCAATGCCATTTTGCCGCACGGTGGCAGCGCCATCTTTGCCTATATGCTGGGTATGGGATCGACCCAGAAATGGCCTCGAAACAGAAAGAGCGAGACTGGACAGAAAGTTCAGCTCTACAGCTCGGCTTATAAATTAGCCTGGGAGCAAATTTCCTCTGCAGAGAGGCGTGAGCAGCCAGACATACCTTTGCGCATCCACGCATCTATCCGGCGCCAACTTAAGGCGGGAGAGACAGACCCTCGTGTTATTGCTTTCGACGCGCTCAAAGAGGTCCTTGTCCCCGAGACGCATTAGAAAGAAGCCTGTTTATGAGAAATTTGCTTGTAAGCTTGCAGCACAAAACCGGTAATGCGAGAGCGACTGACCGTCGCGCTGACGGTCATTCCTCCACACCTTCTCCTTGAACCGCGCCCTAACCCGGCGCGGTTTTTTTGCTGAGAACGCGCGCGTTAGCCAAGGTCCGCGAGTTTCACTTGGCCGGCCTTGTTGATAACGGCCGCAGGGACGAGCCATTCGCGGTAGGGCTTGCCTTCGTCCACCATTCGTAGAGTGCCAGGTTTCCTCCGCGACGTCTATCTGCAGGAGAGTGTCACCGCTCGCGCCCTCGTTGTTGTCGAGTGGCCGATCCGACACCCAAACGCCGGTCCATACTCGGTCTGTCAAATAACGGGCTGTGTTGTCACGAAAACCATCAGCGAGGATATGCTGCGCGGCTATTTCAGTAGTGCAATGGTAGACGATCAGCATTTTATCCCGACAAGACTTTGCAATAGCTCCTCCAGCGCCTTCTTTCCGGCAGTCCTGGCATCTTGCGCCGTGGTGTAGTCGCGACCGGTATATTTGAGGCCGAGTGGCGTTGACCTACGCCGGATTTCCCACGTCCAACGGATCGGACGAGTACGAGGCCCAACTAATTTTACGATGACAAAATAATCCTTAGCGAGTTCCACCCGTTTCGCTGCCCGGTGCATGTGCGCTCCCCGGTTGGCACAATGCGAATTCCCCGAACGTATTCAAACAGTACTCAGGCATTGCGTCACGACAACAAACGCGCTGCCGCTGATGTCCCATACATGATGTTTTAAACTTGACTGTCGGCATTCAAGTTTTCGGCAAACTCATGGGCGAAAGCTGCGGCTGAGTTCTCGTCAGTGATCTGCTACCTATGAAAAAAAGCGAGCCGGGAGTAGTACCCTCGGACGGGGGTGCGGCTAATCCGCATCCCTGGTCCTCACCTTCTCGCGCCTGTCGCTTTTCCGGCGTCTTTCGCCGCGTGCGATGCCCTCCAGGATCATCCAGCCATTCCATACCGAGGCGATGAGTAAACTCGCGTAGGAGAGTGTCACAGCATACATTCCCCATTCTGCGCCGGCAGCAACCGCGCCCGCACCGACAATGCCAATGAGATAGCTGGCGATAAAAAACTGCGCCCGACGAACTGAAAAGCCGCCGCGACCGCGAGCGCCGGGAATTTTGACCGCTCTCGAAAGTAGTGTGAGGGGAAACGAAAAGCCCCAAAGACTAATTACAAGAAGTTCGGCACCAAGAACACGCAGCGGCTGGGGAAGCAAGACTGCTGTAGCCAGCAGCAAGGTGCTGAAAAGGATCAGCGTCGTATATTGCGCGCGTAGTCGATAAATTTCCTCGTTCGCGATTTCGGCAAGATGCAACGAGGTTGCTACAAACAGCAGGCCGATGAGCGCCGCCGACGATGTGCCGAGCATTAAATACAACTCATTCCAAGTGGCAGGCAGAGGCGGGCCAGAAATAAAAGCGACCAACACAGTGTCCTCCTTGTGCTTGTTTGCCTGTGTAGCGGCTCGAAATGTCACCTTACTCGCTTATACGACCGGCGCGAGACAGCTAAAGTCGCCCGAGTTTCCTTCGGGCGATGCATGTCAGATGACTCCATGTCTGGCCTTCCCCTTTGAAAGGGCCATCGCTCCTTCGCGCGTTTGCAACGATTACCGAACTGACCAAATAAGTGGCCGCGCCCCATTGCTGAAGCGCGGCCCGCACCGCGGTGGGCCAGTTGCCGTTGAAGCCAACAAACCCAAGGCGGCCGTAGGACAAGCTGCCGGTCTGACTGTTGTTCCGCGACGAAGTGGCGCGCGACGTTAAGCGGTCACGACAAGCCGAGGTTTGCTGGATTACATTAATGGAAACCGACGTCGCTCCAACCGACCCCGAAGCGACCGGTTCACTGAAAACACACTTAGGGCTGCCGCCGAGCCCGGAGGCAGCCCGTTTTCGCCGATGACGCTAGATGTGCGTCGCCTCCGCCGTGTCTTTTAGGGCCCCAAGCATCGTTCCACTTCGGAGAATTGGCAAATGGACATGCTCTCAATCGTATTCGTGCTCACGGTCATCGCCGTGGTGGTCGCTGGCTACTTCGTGATGAGGCCAGAGAAAAAACAATAACCGTGCGCGCCTCAACGCTGACGTTTAGATCACTTCAAGCACGTCCAACACACGTGATCCAACCACGGCTATAAAAATGGCGGCGAGAACGAGCAGCAGCGTGATCATTGTTAGGTCGGAAATCTTCACGGCTGGACTTTCAAATAAATAAGCCGCGCCCCTGTCACCGAAGCGCGGCTAGCCGTGCTGAAGGATCGTTGTGTGGCAACGGCTTGCGAAAGTTAAAACAACTTTTCCGAAACGGGCTGCAATATCGTACTCCCGACAATTTTTTTAGCGCTAGTAGCGAATGAAAATGGCCCGCAACGCTGAGGGGCAGTACGGGCCAAGGTAAGGAAGTTATTCGTGGCACGGTTATTCTAATTCAGCCGATAGGCTTAACTATTCCACAAAACGCCGCAGGAAGCTAAAGCCGCCAGCAGTTTCCCGCGGGCGTCATGGACAAATCCACGACGCCAGGCGCGAGAAAAAAAAGAGTGTCAGGCGGCCCTTCGAGGCGATCGGTCGCGCTTCGTCAAACGCGGCTGGATTTTTGCAAACGCCACGTCATCTTGTGTTAACACAAGCTTCACTCCCAACACGGCGAGCAATGTATCGAAACTCATCCTGCCCATGCCTCTCATCGGATTTGGCGCGAGCAATTTTGCTGCGTAATTGGAGGTAAAACCTGCCAGATCGTCGATAGCCGAACGGCTGATGTCTAATTCGTCGGCGCGACCTCAGAGCGGCACAAAGTTCGCGATAGGAGCGGATTTCGATTGTTTGGGACATGGTTAGATCGGCTCTCCCGTTTTAAAGCTGCGTGCCGCTCGCTCAGCGAGCCACGGATCAAGTCATCACGCGAAGCCAACAGACGAACGATCGATCGCAAGCCGCACAAGATCGCTCGCGCTCACACCCGTCTCAGCGGCCAGCGCATCAAGTTCACGCCGCCGCTCCATCGGAAGTGAAATCTCGAATCGCCGTTGTCCGTCCATGCGGCGAACAGACGGGTGTCAACCGGGACTCCAACGCACTCAGCTTTCCGGCCAGGCAAGCATCGGAAAATCGGAGCGACCCACTCGTGCCAATGTGAAATAGCTCACACAGCGGCGAACATTCTTCGGCAAAATAGGACAGCCAAGGGGGCGACTATGGAAAGCAACGGTGCAATCGACCAGAGCGAAATTAATTATCTCTTTTACGAATTTTCGGACGAGGCGCTAGAAATTGCGATGTAATCACGCTTAATTTCTGCACGGCATTTTATTTTTGTCCCGGCCCTTAACCTAAGACAGTCCACTACGCACATGGCCGCTGATCTTAAAAACCCACAGTACTGGCGGGTTCGGGCAGAAGAAGTAATGAGCGTCGCTGAAAACCTTGTTGAGGACAGGGAAATCAGAGAAATCATGCACCGGATCGCAGACGATTACGCGCGCATAGCGAAAATTGTCGAGAAAAAGCGCGACCGCGAGCAAAAATATCTGCCCTGAGCGCCTCGCGAACTATCCTGTTGGACCTTGGTCCAATATCGAAACCGCAATTCTTGTGACTTGCGGCACAGCTTCCAGGTGCTGGGCTTTATCGAAAAATATTTGAATTCTTGGCCCGATCACGGCGACGGGTCATTTGAAATTTTCCTGGTGGTACTAGTGGTTTCATTAATTGCAGTTTTGGGGTTGGGCTTCTTCCGCAAACTGCGCGACTAATGTTCGGCTGAAATTAATCATGGCGCGGCTATAATGCGGACATGGCCGGCCCCGAGACACGCCGTGAGATTGCGAAGCACCATGTCGTGGAGGCTCGCAGGATCATTGATCGACAGAAGCGTTTAATAGAACGGCGGAAGCAGTCTGGCTTGGACACCTCCGATGCGGAGGCACTGCTTCGGAGTTTCGAGCGCTCGTTAGCCACTTTCGAGGATGAACTCGCCGTCGAAATGAAGCGCGCGCTCGACTAAAAAAAGCCCGCCGATGTCGGAGGGGCGGGCGAGGGAATCAACCGAAGGTCCCATTATCGCGCGCCGCGAGCGGTCTGCCAAATCGAGTTAAAACGGGGGACCGGCTCAAATCGTAACGGCCGGCGGCTCAGAAACCTGCGGGGACCATCACTTTTCTCTCGCCGCAAATCCCGGCGTATGTGCAAGAAACCGAAGATGCCTACGACGACGATCAGGAGCGGCACTCCGACGGCCAGCAGCGGCTCCGGCAAGGTGCCAATACCTTATGATGAGTTTTTCAAGAGCACCTACCATCGTCCTCTCCCCTTAACAGCCCGCCGCACAAACTAGCCGGTCACGCGCGGGACGACTAGCCGGGCGCTATGTCTTACGAACTGAGCGGCTAATCTCGGTCATCCCAAGGGTGATGGCAAACAGGATCGCATATAAACCCCGGTCGATAACCGCACCCGTTGTTGATTTGCCAAAATAGCGCGCCAGTACGGCTTGTTCGGGGCCCAACACTCCGGCCGCAATCATCAATCCACCTGCGACGTGCAAAATTCCGCTTAGCAGCGCGAGAAAAGCGACGATACGCCCAAGGTTTGTGAATAACATTATTCGGCCCCCCTTACCCGTTTCGGCAACACTTTTAGCGGCGTGTCCGCTAAGTGCCAGAACGTCGGTGAAAACGACTGAGCCAAAGAAACCGCCTCAATTGGCGGATAGCGGCACGGGCCCATCGTATGGGCTAGCAAAACTCACCGGGAAAAACAAAATGGTTGCCGATTAGACCGTCAGGTAAGGTCGTCATAGGATTTCCTTCGCGCCTGCAAATCGACCCCGTGCTCCTTCGTTCGAGGCGATACGTCGGTCCTGGCAGCATCGCGTCCAAGCGTTGCTTTACGTGGTCGAAGGTTCAGAACGCAGACGTAACCCACCGCAAGAGCGATAATCGCAACGACCACCCAAAATAGAATTTCCATTGTACCCTCCATTGTCGAGGGTTTTCGTTCGCACGGGCGATTTGTGGTGCGGCTCCAATCGTCCAAATAAGATGGGCCGCTACACCCCCCAAAGCCAAGCATACCAGAAAACGCATCAGCGACCACGCGCGCGGGAATCTTGGGCATGTAAACGGCAAGTCGAGGGTCGGAAAAGACGACGCTCGCTATTAAGGTAAAAGTTGGCCCGCGATGGTGACTTGGCCATCAAGGGTGCGGGTGTTGCTACTCCGCCTCGGCCACGCGGTTCCAGCCCTGTGAAATGGGAGCATTTAACCGGGTTTTCGGCTCACGTTGCCGGAGTCGTTGAGAATCGCTGCCGGGACCAGCCATTCGCTATTTCAGCATTCATTAACGGATTGGGTCGCACGCTCCCTCGTCGGGTCCACAGCACCCCGGACGCCCACGGCGACCACGGCTGAACCTTCAACAAGGGACAGAGGTTTCAAGTTCGTGGTCGCCGACCACCGCGCTTTGAAATCCACCACGCAGATTTATGCGGCTCGGTTCCTGCCGAGCAATCGGGGCTGAGGCCAGTTGGAGGGCTGATCGATGGCATCAGCTACAGCGCCCCAGATTTTATGGCCTTCAAGATCGCCCTCATCCTGGAGCGCCTGAGCTTTTTTTCGAGCCAATTTGCTCGCGGCGGCTTTGTGACGCGCTCTTAAGAACTGCGCGTACATCAAAACCGCTTCGTCTTGGGTTGGAAGCCAGATCGCCTCGTCCTGCGATGGAATCCGCATCAGACCGCTCCCTATACGAATTGCGACTATTGGAAAGCCGGTGCGAACCTGCGACTGACAGGGATATGAAAGCGAATGCGAATATGACAATCGTACTTTGGGCCAAAGGCAATCAAATAAAAATGACCGTCCACTGTCATATGTTTGATGACAAAGGCGTTACGCGATGATCTCGAAGAAAAGCCCCGGCACGAAAGTGTCGTAGCCTTGTGACAAGCTCCTTAAATAAAGGGGAGGCGCAATGGTCAATCGGCTAAGGGAAACACTGTCGGGGCGTGGTTTGTTGCTCTCGGGACTGGTGCGCGTCAGCGGCGGCAAATATGAAATCATTTCTTACGACGATGATGATGTGACGCGAGCCTGTGGCTGGTTCGAAGTTGACCAAGAGGAACGGTTGCGCTGGCTCGATATACGGAAAGCCGAGTTACAGCTTGCAAGGAACGGTAAGCGTCTGAAGCTCGTAATTGCGAACCTGCCTAAGGGCCGCCGTATCCCGTTCGCGTTACACGAAATGTCTATTCCAGACTTGCTCTCAAAGTAAAAAGCCCCGGCGCAATGGCCGGGGCAAGGTCAGGGCCGCACGACTGGGGTTACTGCTCGTCGGGCAAACAAAGGCCAAAGGGGGCTATTCAGACGACTGACCGTGGCGAACCATGCAGTCCCGATAGACGGTCAAATTGGTGGTTTGAAAATCTCGGTAACTCCACTTCGCTGCTTCGGCGTTACATTTTTGAATTGCTTCATCTCTCGACATCGGCGCAGACGCGTTCGCTTTCAAACCCGCGTTCGATTTTACAGTCTGAGCTTGTTGCGCAAGGGCTGGCGCTCCGGGGGTGACGACAATCGCGGCCGCGATCAAAAATGCGAAGGGCTTCATGGGGAACTCCATATATCTTCATGGTTTTGGCGCCCCACACCTAATTTAATTATGTGATGAACTGGCGAAGCCGCCGTGACATGACATGCGTCTTGGGAATGACCGACCTGCAACGCCCGCGTAATGTGACAGAGGAACATTGCGGAGACGCGCCGCAGTTTCTCACCGGGCGGCGGCTTGTGTCGTGCGATGAAAGACTATCATTGAGCGGTAACGCTCTCGGTTGAAATCTCAGTCGATGTCCGCTTTACCCCCAAAAGCGGACAATAAAGGGTGTACGCTAAGAAACGCTTATTTGTCGGCTGAATTTCGGAGAACAAAATTTTGCAGCGCAGGTTCGTGGAAGGCCAAAGTGTTAATGCCCAAGGTTTCCGCAAAAAGCTGCGAGCTTTTGAATTTCAATTGCCGCTACTTTCCACCTCTTTGGCTCGTCCGATATACAAATCAGCTTTGGTTGCTCCGGCACGTCCAGATCCCATTTCCAATCTTTGGCGTGAATTATTTTGTTCGTGACGTCGCGCAGGTACAAAGGCTCTTCTGCGCCGGCGGATTTAAAAACTTTGCCAAAAGACCCGCGATTGGGTTTTGGATTTTGTTTCAAGTAGTCGGAAATTTTTTCTGCATCGTCCAGCAGTCGCATCAACGTAGCAAGTTCAATGCATGCCAGGATCGCTCTTTCTGCCCCAACTCCGTAAATCGTTTTGCGTAAAAATTTCCATTCACCTTTGAACTTTGTATCCAACATCTTTTCAAGGGGAGCATGCGAATAAGCGAACGTAAGTATCGTGGACAGTTTTTCGTGGATTAGTTTTGCATAGGGAAAGGGTAGCATCAGCGTGCGCCGCCGCACGCCATAGCGACAATCGAAGGGCCGATAATCCGTCGCATGAAAAAGCCCCCGCGCCATAATAACGGCTTGTGGACATCTCACAACCATCGCTTGCGTGTGACACTTTGGTCACACTGCCAGAGTTTTTGTTTTGTCCGATTGACGCGGTAGCGGCTCTTTGCATCCTAAATGCGCGATGGGCCCTCTAGTCACCTCTGGCTCACCATCGCCCATTGCGAAGCCTGCGACGGGGCAGGCACTGTTGCTCCTTCAGTCAAGTCCAGCTTGCTCCGTCGCACCCGGCCACAGTGCCGGGTTTTTGTTTGGCGAGCTGAAGCGATCGCACCTATCGCGATCATGTCCGCTTTACCCCCGAAAGCGGACATTGGCCGAAGGTCGTTGTCAGCCCTTTCGCGTCGAAACGACAAAGACGATGGCAAGCCAGAACTGGTTCATGCGACCCATCCTGTCACCTGTGACATGACGAGCGTCGCGGGGGAGCGTTGCCGCGCGCCGCCAGAACGCGACTAGCATTCTCGAAATACGCGCGACGGCTGGTAAGTTGTTCGCAATCGCACTGTCACGCACTGTCGTAAAGTGGTTGACATGCGCGGCGTTGGCTTGCGCCTGGGTCGGCGTGCCCGCGAGAGCATTTTGCAAAACGAGTTCAGCGGCGAGGACCGCGCCTTGCTTCCGGTCTTGCTGATTCCGCCCATATGTCGTTTCCCCTTATGCCGCTCGCTCGACGCCAGGCTTTGTCAGCAATGCGTCGCGGTTGTTCAACAGCCGGACGATCGCCAGCCGGGCCAGGTCCGCCACGTTTGTACCGATCTCATCGGCCAATGAATCCAGTTCCGCGCGACGGTCCGGCGGCAGTTGAATTTCAAATCGTCGAGATTTGCGCATAGGCCCATGAATCCGGGGCCGCTACGGATTAGCAACGCACTCTGCTTCGCCTACCGAAAAATCTGAGGGCATGCGCGGAAACCGGCGCCGCCTCGGTCTTTTCCGGGCCAGCATCGCGCGTGACTCTCCGTTCGCGTTTCAAAAAAATGCCCGCCAGGCTGTCCAGGCGAGGCGGGCAAGAGACGAAATCAGCCACCCGCGGGGTATATCCGATTCCCCGGCAAGCCAAAAGCAAAGACCCTGAGGCTGACGCCTTTGAGATCCGTGTGCGCGCTGAGACTCGCGTTGGCGAAATGATGGAGCAACCGCCCAAAGCGACAGGCGGTGACGCACGGCGCGTTGCTCGGGGTAAACAAAACCCCGAGCAAAAGATCACTCTCGATAAGGCCGGGATCGACAAGAACCTCGCTAAGCGGGCGCGCAAGATGGCGGCAATGCACTCGACCGTGTTAGCCTCCGCCGATCAAGGGCGGGCTGATGCCGTTCGCGGAGACTACGAAGATCACCTTGGAGGCGACGCAAGCCGTCGAACTCTATAAAGGCGTCATTCTGCCGCCCGGTACTTATCCAGGGATCAAAGCACAGGCGCGCGAGGACGCACTGGACAGCGGTGTAACCTGGTCGCCTATCAGATACAGAATCAAATTCACGGCGGAACAGCTTGCCAGCATGGGTGCAGCCGTCCAGCCCAATCAGAGTTCAGAAGAAATCGATGTAACGGAATTTGTACGTTCGGGGCTGTTGAAGCCGATCTAAGTCTAGCCTTGCACGATTGTTTTTGATTCCTTGCCGCATTCGTCGCACTTGAAGGTGAGCATTTCGCCCACGCCAGCGGGCGGCGGCTCGCGCCGGATTAGACGCGCTGTACTCATGCAACGCCGGCAAGCAATCGACTCGATGTCGGTTGAGATAAACATTTTCTTATGCGTGTTGTCGCCCATAACGCATTAACGGCGGGCGACTCGGAAACCTGCGGAGGGAAATAAACCCCATTCGCATATGCGAAGTGGCGCCAAGGAAAATTGACCATACGCTGACGGGCGGGCGTTTTTTTGCATTGCTGGCAAACGAGCGTTGCGATTTCTGGGAGTGGTCCCGCGCGAGCACAGGGCGCAACTTACCCAAGGCCCTATCGCGTATTTGAGTTGGGCCATGCTGCCGATGACCTACTCACCAATTACACTGTCGGTGCATAAAAGCTTGGCCGCCGCTAATAAATCCCAACGGCGGCCGCCTTCT
>Ga0126377_10004330_pt1 | contig 10311 bp, 3 predicted proteins | sample PanSoiMetPlot_22_FD_92647 | JGI IMG/M metagenome (GOLD analysis project Ga0126377, IMG submission 92647) | Tropical forest soil microbial communities from Panama - MetaG Plot_22 | ecosystem: Environmental > Terrestrial > Soil > Tropical forest > Bulk soil | place: Panama | collected 2016-02-17 | reverse complement strand
GCAATCGACACCAACTGATCAGGCTCGGCGAACGGCAACGGCCGCAGCAAGGCGGCGTTGACGACGCTGAAGATCGCCGTGTTAGCGCCGATCCCGAGCGAAAGCGTCAACACGGCGACAGCCGTGAAGCCAGGATGTTTGAGCAACATCCGAACGCCAAAACGCAAGTCTTGAATCATCTCGTCCTCCAATCTTTGTGGTTGTAACACCAGCGCGTCCCAGAAGGCGCTCGCGCTTCGCCGCAGCAGTTCGAGTTTGTTACGCCAATCGAGCCGGTCCCATTCGGCCAGCAGCCTTTCGCGATAATGCAGCTCCGCTTCCCACTCTTGCCGCCAATCTGCGCGCAGGCGGCGCGGGACAATCACGCCGATGACGCGGATCAGCCAGAGCCAGAAACGAAAAGTTCGTAGTCCCGCCTTTAGGCGGAAGCCTGCCGAGCCGAAACGATCTTTTTTCACGGCCCCCCTCGCCCCTTTGAAGCAGCAGAATCACGAGATCCAATGAAGTATGGTCTTGAGTTAATTCGTAACATACCTCCTCAATACGCAGCCGCCTAAAGGCGGGACTACGAACTTCACTCGCCGCGGAGCGCGATCAGCGGATCGACCTTCGCCGCTCTCCGCGCCGGGATGTAGCTCGCAATGAAAGCAACGCCGATCAACAGCAGCGCAATCAGCGCGAAGGTCGCCGGGTCGGTCGCGCTCACGTTGAAGAGCAGATTCCTCATGACACGCGTCAGGGCGATGGCCGCCGCCACTCCCAGCGCCACGCCGATCAGGGCAAATCTCATTCCCTGACCGACCACCATCCGCAGCACATCGCTCGTTTGCGCGCCCAGGGCCATCCGAATGCCGATCTCTTGCGCGCGTTGACTGACGGCGTAGGAAATGACGCCGTAAATTCCGACCGCTGCGATGACGAGCGCGATGCCTGCGAAGACGCCGAGCAAGAGCATCTGGAAGCGCCGTTGCGCGACCGAATTCGACAGGCGCTCATCCATTGTGACGACCTGATTGACTGGCTCATTCGGCGATATTGCCCGCACTTGATCGCGTATGGCGTTGGACAAGCTGGATAGACCGGTCGGATTGTTTTGCCCGGGGGCGACTCGCGCCACCAATTTCGTAATATCGAAGTTCGGATTTTGCACATAAGGAAAATAAACCTCTGGATGAACCTCCTGGTCCAACCCGAGATGGCGCGTGTCGCTAGCTACCCCCACGATGGTTTTTGGGGTTTGCCCCAGCCCCGTCAACAACCGGCCCCCAATCGGGTCCTCGTCGGGGAAGAAGCGCCGGGCGAGCGTTTCGTTGATGATGGCTACCAGCGGCGCATTGGCGCCATCCTGCGCGCCGAACGGTCGTCCGGCGCGCAATTGCATGCCCATTGTCTGAAAATAGTCGGGGCCGATGTAATTTGCTTCAACAACCGGCTCTTTTCCTCGCTCATACGGCGGACGCCCTTCGATCTGAAAAAACACGCGGATGTGCGGGCCGCCGAGGGGAAGGAAACTGGTCAGGCTGGCGGACTGGATGCCCGGCAAAGCCTGGACGCGCGCGAGCGCTTCCTGGAAATAAGCGTAGCGTTGTGGCGCATCCAGCGGATATTTGGCGCGGCCGGGTTCGAGCGCAAGCGTTAATACGCCGTCGGTATTGAAGCCCTTGGGGACGGCTAGCAGTCGGAGGAAGCTCTTGATCATCAGCCCTGAGCCGACGAGCAAGACCAGAGCGAGCGCAAGTTCGGCGACCATCAAGGCGGATAGCGTCCGGCGCCCCCCGCGCCCCGTCTGCCCGCGCCCCGTCGCGGACTGCGCCTTGAGTGTTTCATTGACATCGGTCTTTGATGCTTGCAGCGCGGGAAAGACGCCGGCGATCAGGCCCACGAGCGCCACAACCGCGCAGGTGAATCCGAACACTCGGCCATCCACGCCACTCTCCTCGATGCGCGCGATCCCGCCGGGACTCATCGCCACGAGCAGCTTGACGCCCCACTTCGCCGCGAGCAGCCCTGCAACGCCGCCCAGGAGCGAGAGCAACAAACTCTCGGTCAGTAATTGTCGAGCGAGCCGCAAGGCGTGAGCGCCGACCGCGGCGCGGATCGCCATCTCCTTTTGTCTGGCCGCCGACCGCGCCAGCAGCAGGTTCGCCACGTTGGCGCAAGCGATGAGCAGGACAAAGGCGACCGCTCCGAACATCACCAGCAATGCCAGTCTCACATCGCCGACCAGACTCTCGCCCAATCCGATCACGCTGTTGACCTGCAAGTCCGAATACGCGGCGGGAAAGGCCTGCCGCTGCCGATCGAGGATGACGGATAAATCCGACCTGGCGGCTTCTGGCGTCACGCCCGGCTTGAGACGCGCGATCACGCTCATTCTGAATGTTCTTCCCTGACGGCTCAGAACCTGAGTTGCGTTGATGGCGAGCGGCAGCCACAGTTGAGTCTCTCCGTGGAACCGGAATTCGGGCGGCATAATCCCGACTACCGTTCGGCTTTGGCCCCCCAGTGTGATTGACCTGCCAATCACCTGAGGATCGCCGCCGAAACGGCGCCGCCACAACGCGTCGCTCAGGATCACGGCCAACGGGCCGCCATCAGTGTCTTCCTCGGGCGTAAAGGCGCGACCGAGCGCAGGCGCGACGCCGAGCGTCACAAACAAATCGGCGGAAACGCGCGCGGCGTCCAGCCTCTCCGGCTCGCCGCTTCCTGTGAGGTCGGCGGTATCGAATCGGTAGGCGCCGATCTGTTCGAACACTTTCGACTGATCACGCCAATCCAGAAAGTCCGCGGGTCTGGCAAAGCTGGCCCCTTCACGCGCCCGGATATAGCTGACCATCACGAGTCGTTCAGGATCCCGGTAAGGGAGCGACCGCAGCAACACCGCGTTCACCACGCTGAAGATCGCGCTGTTGGCGCCGATCCCCAACGCCAAAGTGATCACGGCCACAAAGGTGAAGCCGGGACTCTTCCTTAGCATACGCATGCCGTAACGCAAGTCCTGAAACATCTCTTCCTCCCATCTTTCGGGCTGCAACCACAGCGCGTCCCAAAACGCGGCCAGGCTGCGCCGCAACAGTTCAAGTTTGTTTCGCCAATCGAGACGGTCCCATTCGTCCAGCAGCCGTTCGCGGTAAAGCAACTCCGCTTAGCACTCCTGCCGCCAGTCGGCGCGCAAGCGGCGTGGCGCCGATCACGCCGATCAGCCAAAGCCAGAAACGAAAAGTTCGTAGTCCCGCCTTTAGGCGGAAGCCTGCCGAGCCGAAACGATCTTTTTTCACGGCCCCCCTCGTCCCTTTGAAGCAGCAGAATCACGAGATCCAATGAAGTAAGGTCTCCAGTGAATCCGCAACACATCTCCTCAATACGCAGCCGCCTAAAGGCGGGACTACGAACTTCACTCGCTACGCAACGCGACCAGCGGATCGACCTTCGTCGCTCTTCGCGCCGGGACGTAGCTCGCAATGAAAGCGACGCCGACCAATAGCAATGCGATCAGCGCGAAGGTCGCCGGATCGGTCGCGCTCACGTTGAAAAGCAGATTCCTCATGACTCGCGTCAGGGCGATGGCCGCCGCCACTCCCAGCGCCACGCCGATCAGCGTCAAGCTCATTCCTCTCCAGATCACTATCCGCAGCACATCGCTCGCCTGCGCGCCCAGGGCCATTCGTATGCCGATCTCTTGTGTGCGTTGACTGACGGCGTAGGAGATGACGCCGTAAATTCCGACCGCCGCGATGACGAGCGCAAGTCCCGCGAAGACGCCGAACAGGAGCATTTGGAAGCGCCGCCCCGCAACCGCGCGCGAATTCGATAAGCGTTCCTCCAACGGGTCGACCCGATTGACCGGCTCATTAGGTTCGATCGCCCGCATCTGATTGCGTATAGCGTTGGCCAAACTTGCTCGACTGGCCGGATTGTTTTGACCGGGGGCGACTCGCGCGGCCAGGACCAGGCTCCGGTCCCATTCCGGGTCTTGCGTGTAAGGCAGGTAAACTTCTAAACGAACCTCCTGGTCTAAACTCAAATGACGCGTGTCGGGCGCCACTCCCACGATGGTCACGGGAGCCGACCACAACAACCGATGGCCGATCGGGTTTTCATTGGGGAAAAAGCGCCGCGCAATGGTTTCGTTGACGATCGCGACCTTCGGCGCACCGGCGCCGTCTTGAGCGGCGAACGGTCGTCCGGCGCGCATCTCGATGCCCATCGTCTGAAAGTATTCAGGGCTGATGAGATTGATATCAACCACCGGCTCCTGTCCCTGCTCAAACGGCGGACGCCCTTCGATGTGAAGCGTGGCGCGGGAGTATCCTCCTTCCAGCGGAGTTAAACTCGCCAGGCCCGCGGACTGGACGCCGGGCAGAGCCTGAACGCGCGTAAGCGCTTCCTGGTAATAAGCGAAACGCTGCGGCGATCGCGGCGGATATTTGGCGGAGTTCGGGCTGAGTACGAGCGTCAATGCGCCATCGGGATTGAAGCCCTTGGGAACGGCGAGCAGCCGCAGGAAGCTCTTGATCATCAACCCCGCGCCGACCAGTAATACCAGCGAGAGCGCAAGCTCGGTGATCATCAAGGCGGGCATCGTTCGACGCCCGCCGCGCGGCGATCTGGATGACTGCGCTTTGAGCGTTTCATTGACATCTGCCTTCGACGATTGCAACGCGGGAAGGAGGCCGGCGAGCAAACTCGTCAACAGCGTAACCGCGCAGGTGAAGCCGAATACGCGGCCATCCACGCGGCTCTCTTCGATGCGCGAGATCCAGTCTGGGCTGAACGCCACGATTATCTTGACGCCCCACTTGGCCAAAAGCAGGCCGGCAAGCCCGCTAGTCAACGAGAGCAGCAAACTTTCGGTCAGCGACTGTCGCACGAGCCTCCATCGCCCAGCTCCAACCGCCGCGCGGATAGCGATCTCTTTTTGCCGGGCCGCCGACCGCGCCAGCAGCAGGTTGGCCACATTGGCGCACGCGATAAGAAGGACGAACAGAACCGCGCCGAACAGCGCTACCAGGGCCAGCCGCACATTACCTACCAGACTTTCGCTCAGCCCGATTACCCTGACCTGGACATCTCCAAAGATGCGATAGGACTGAGGAAAGGCTTGTCGCTGCCGGTCAAGGATAACAGACAAATCTGCCCTTGCGGCGTCCGGCGTCGCTCCCGGCTTGAGGCGCGCAATGACTTTCACTCTGACCGATTGCTTACGGCTCAAATTCTCTGTCACATTGAGAGCGAGCGGCAGCCACACATCGGCTTCCCCAGCGAACCGGAATCCGGGCGGCATAATTCCAATGACCGTCCGGCTTTGGCCTCCCAGCGTAAGCGTTCGGCCCATCACTTGCGGGTCTCCGCCGAAACGACGCCGCCACAGCCCGTCGCCCAGGATTACGGCCTGAGCGACGCCCGCCGTATCTTCCGCTGGCGCGAAGGCGCGACCGAGCGCGGGCGCGACGCCCAGCGTCGCAAACAGATCGGCGGAGACAAAGCAGGCATCCAGACGCTCCGGCTCGCCGGCGCCTATCAGGTCGGCGGTGTCAAAGCGGTATGCGGCTATCTGCTCGAACGATTTCGCCTGATCTCGCCACTCCAAAAACTCCGCGCCGTTGGCATAGTCGTTTAGCGCGCGCGCCCGGTAATAGCTGAGCAACACAAGCCGGTCAGGGTCCCGGTAAGGCAGCGAACGCAGCAACACAGCATTCACGACGCTGAAGATTGCGCTGTTTGCGCCGATGCCCAAGCTGAGAGTCAGCGCGGCCACGAAAGTGAAGCCGGGATTCTTCCTCAGCATTCGTATGCCATATCGCAGGTCTTGAAACATCTCGTCCTCCCATCTCTCGGGCTGCAACCAGAGCGCGTCCCAAAACGCGGCCAGGCTGCGCCGCAACAGTTCAAGTTTGTTTCGCCAATCGAGACGGTCCCATTCGGCCAGCAGCCGTTCGCGATAGCGTAACTCCGCCTCCCATTCCTGCCGCCAATCGACGCGCAATCGGCGCGGGACAATCACGCCGATGGCGCGGATAAGCCACAGCCAGAAACGAAATCGCGTTTTTTGTGTCGCATCAGCCATCAATCTTACTTACTGTTTTTCGCGGCTACGCCGTGAAGAAGCGGCCTTGAAAAAAGAGTCGCAGTCACTCGTGTCTTAGAGCCACCAACGGATCAACTTTTGTGGCGCGGCGCGCGGGCAGGTAACAAGCGAGGGAAGCGACGCCGGCCAGCAGCAATGCTATTCCCACGAAAATCGCCGGATCGGTGGCGCTCACGCCGAAAAGCAGATTCTTCAGCACACGCGTCAAAGCCCAGGCCGCCGCCACTCCCGCCGCCACTCCCGCAAGAGTCAAAACCATTCCCTGATTGACAATCAGCCACAGCGCGTCACGCGGACTGGCGCCGAGCGCCATCCGGATGCCGATTTCATGAGTGCGCTGGTTGACCGCGTAAGACATCACGCCGTAGAGACCCACCGTCGCCAGCAGCAAGGCCACGACGGCGAAGGCTGCCAGGAGCATCGCGTAAAAACGCGGCTGCGCGACCGAGGCTGAGAGCAATTCATCCATCGTCTTTACGTCAGAGACCGGCAGCGTTTTGTCAATCGCCCAGATTTCGCTCCGCACAGCGCCGGCCAGGCTGAGCGGATAGGCGGTTGCGCGGATGAGCAGGTTGATGGACCGGTCGGGAGTTTGCGTATAAGGCCAGTAAACCTCCGGCTGAGGCTCGGCGTCCAGCGCGGCATGTCGCACGTCGCTGACCACGCCGACAATTGTGAGCCACGTCCCCGGCGGAAAACCGTCCGGCGTGATGCGCTTGCCCAGCGGGTCTTCGTTAGGCCAAAAGACGCGCGCGGCGGTTTGATTGATGATCGCCACCGCAAGCGTTCCGGCCACATCGCCAGCCGTGAAGTAGCGGCCTTGCTGCAGCGTGACACCCATCAAGCCGAAGTAGTCTGGACTGACCACGCGGTGCGCGGCATGAGAGCGTTCATTGAGATTCACGCGCGGGCGTCCTTCGATATTCAATCCGCCGTTGCTGCGATCGCCGATCATCGGGAGGCTGTTGATGGCGCCGGCTGCTTCGACTCCGGGCAGCCGCTCGACGCGTTGCATGAGTTGTTGGTAAAAGGCCGCCTGTTGTAGCTGATCGCCGTAATTGGCGCTCGGCAAATTGAGCCTCAGCGTCAACAGCCGTTCAGGTTTGAATCCCGGATCGACCGCGAGCAAACGCGCAAAGCTCCTGATCATCAGTCCCGCGCCGATCAGCAACACCATCGACAATGCGACTTCAGTCACAACCAGTAGTTGGCGCGACCTGCCGCCGGCGGCGCCGCTGAAGGCCACGCGTCCGCCTTCTTTCAAAGATTCGTTCAGATCGAGTTTTGAGGCGCTCAAAGCAGGAGCCAATCCGAAGATGATCCCGGTCAGCAACGTAACCGCCGCGGTAAAGCCGAGCGCATACAAGTTGATCCGGATTTCCGCCGCGCGCGGAATCCTGTCAGGATTGATGGCGATCAGCAACTTGCTTCCCCAGTTGGCCAGCAGCAGCCCCAGCGCGCCGCCCAACGAGGCCAACATCAAGCTTTCAGTCAGTAATTGCCGGATCAGGCGCAGTCGTGAAGCGCCGACCGCCAAACGCACGGCCATTTCTTTGCGTCTGCCGGAGGCCCTCGCCAGGAGCACGTTGGCGACGTTGGCGCAAGCGATCAGCAGAATGAATCCGACCACTCCGAACAAAACCCACAATGCCCGCCGGACGCTGCCGGTGATCAGTTCATGCAGAGTTGTCAGGCTGAGTTCCATGCCGGTGTTGGGCCCCGGATACTGCCTCTCGAGCCGCCCGGCGATGGCGTTCATTTCCGCCTGGGCCTGCGCCGGCGAAACACCCGGTTTGAGCCGTCCGATCATCTGATATGCTCGGGTTCCGACGCCAGCCTGGCTGACGGCCACGGCCAACGGAACCCACAGATCGGCCTTCGGTATAGCAATCGCCGAAGCGGCAATCGTGATGGTGAAGGGAGGGGGGTATTGAAAGTCAGGCGGCATAACGCCGACAACCGTGTAGGCTTCGCCATTGAGCGTCAGTGGTTTTCCAACGATTCCCGCGTCCGATCCGAAACGCCGCTGCCAGAGGCCGTGACTTAATATCGCTACTCGCTGCGCGCCCGGTTTGTCTTCTTCAGGCAGAATCGCTCGGCCCATAGCGGGCGAGACACCAAGCACGGAAAAGAAATCGGCGGAAACGCGCAATCCCATCAACCGCTCAGGGCCCCCGTCAGCCGTTAAATTGAACTCGCCAAACGAGGCGGCGCTGGCGTTTTCGAAGACCTGCGATTGCTCGCGGATGGCTGCGAAGTTGGGATATGACACCGGCACTATCCCCCATCCACGTTTTGTGTACTTTTGCCAGACCACCGCCAGCCGTTCGGAGTCCGGGTAAGACAATGGGCGCAACAGCACCGAATGGACCACACTGAATATCGCCGTGTTCGCGCCGATGCCCAACGCCAGCGTGAAGACGGCAATCGCCGTGACGCCGGGATTTTTCAGAAACGTTCGTACGCCATAACGCAAGTCCTGAATCATTTCGTCCTCCCATCGTTGCGGCTGCAACCACAGCGCGTCCCAAAACGCGGCCAGGCTGCGCCGAAGCAGTTCGAGTTTGTTCCGCCAATCGAGCCGGTCCCACTGGGACAGCATCCGCTCGCGGTAGCGCAATTCCGCTTCCCACTCCTGTCGCCAGTCGGCTCGCAAACGGCGCGGCACGATCAAACCAATGAAGGCGATCAGCCAGAGATGCGGTCTCATCCATTGTCTCTTCGTCAGGTTAAACACAATGCCTTTCAAATAAGAGCGGTTCAGGCATAACAAGCTGCATGGTTAAGGTAGCGCAAAGCGGTCGAGCTAAAGTTTCTACACATGTCTTTTGCGCCGGAGGCGCAGCGGAAATTAGCCGGTGGTGGAGCGGAGCGTAACCACCGGAAGCGAGTAGAGATATATTCGGGAGCCCCGGAGGGGCGACAGACCAGCTTCGGTCCGCCGCCCCTCCGGGGCTCACGGGTTATGGGATCACGGTCCCGGCGGTTCCACCGCCGGCTAATCTCCGGCGTCCCTCCGGGACGAAAAGCAATCCCGGACTTGTGTAGAAACTCTAGCCGTCCAGTTTGCGCCGCCCCCGTAATTAGCTCGTCCGGGAAGCGGCGCAAACTGGACAGTTTGCGCTACTCTTGCCGAGTCGCTCGTTACTTCCGAAACAACTCCTGTAGTAGACTCTCCTGTCTTTCGCTTGAGCAATGGCGCGCTGTCCGCCATCATTCGTATCGCAGAGCCACCATCGGATCTATGCGCGACGCTCGGCGCGCGGGCAGGTAACCGGCCAGCGCCGCCACTACAATCATCAGCAGCGTGGCCAGCGCAATGGTCAGCGGATCAGTCGGCGTCAATCCGAACAGCAAGGCGCCAACCAACCGCGTTGTGGCCACCGCCGCCGCGAGTCCGGCGCCCATGCCCACCGCGACCAGCAAGATCACCTCCCACATCACCATCCGGACGACGTTCGCTGGGAGCGCGCCGAGCGCAATCCGAATGCCGATCTCATTCGTCCGCCGCGCCACCGCGTAAGACATCACGCCATATAGTCCGACGCAGGCCAGCAGCAGCGCGAAAAGGCTGAAAGCGCTGGCGGTTTGTGCGATGAAACGCTCATTCATGAGCGATTCGTTGACCACGTCAGTCATCGTCCGAAACCCGACAACCTGCAACTGCGGATCGATCTCCCGAACAAGACGTTGAATCGTCGCCGCATAATCAATCGGGTCGCCGCCCGTACGGAGCTGAAGCGTTATGTTGCTTGGGGTGGGTTGCTCGAAGTAGTAGCGGTAATAGGTGTGCGGCGCCGGTTCGCGCAAGGTTGTGTATTTGGCGCCCTTCGCGACTCCAATGATTTCGAGCTCCTGCCCCTCGTCATTGAGTCGTTTGCCTACCGGGTTTTCATCGCCGAAGAAATATCGCGCCATCGTCTGATTGATGACCGCATGGAGCGGCGCGTTCGCGGCGGATTGATTGCCCGGCGGCGCGGGCCGCTCGTCCTGTGGCCCGAATTCGCGCCCGGCCAGAATGGGCATCTTCATCGTCTCGAAAAACCGCGGCCCTACCTTAATAACCCAACAGCGTGGATATTCTTCGGCCCTCCGCGCATCGCCGGGGATTGTTACGGCGGTGATTGTCCCGTAGGGACTCAGCAGGCCGGTGTTCGATAGAGTTGCCGAGCGCGCTCCCGGCAACGCCTCCAGGCGCGAGAGCATTTGCTTGTGCAGGTTCG
>Ga0126377_10004329_pt1 | contig 10311 bp, 6 predicted proteins | sample PanSoiMetPlot_22_FD_92647 | JGI IMG/M metagenome (GOLD analysis project Ga0126377, IMG submission 92647) | Tropical forest soil microbial communities from Panama - MetaG Plot_22 | ecosystem: Environmental > Terrestrial > Soil > Tropical forest > Bulk soil | place: Panama | collected 2016-02-17 | reverse complement strand
GTGCTCGATGACCTTCTGGGTATTTCCCAGCCGCACCTCGAGCATGCCGGCGCGCCAGCGCGCCAGCGACTGGGCCAGCGGTTGCCCGAGAGCTTCTGCAATGGCGATGGCCTGAGCTGATTGCGCGCGCGCCTGATCGAACAGGCCGCGTTCGTAGAGCGTGCGCACACAGTTGGAACGGATGCCGGCCTCCGGGTCGACGACGAAGGCCTGAAAGCCGCTGCGGTCGGTCACCGCCTCACAATGTGCGATGGCCTTCATCCACCAGTCGGTGGCCACGCGGCACTGGCCGCGCGCCGCCAGCGCACCGGCGCGGAAGAATGCCGTCATGACCGACAGCGCCGCCTTGTCAGGCCCCTCGAGCTGGTCGAGCTCCTCGGCGAGCTCGATGAGCCTTGCGAATTCGCCGCGCGAGAACAGCGATGCGCCATAGCCGTTGAGCATCAACGCCCGCTGCGGATGCTGCGGCAGCAGCCGGCACAGCTCGCGTACGCGTTCGAAAATCGCGCGGGGTTCCGGCCTGCCCACGCCCTGCAGCTGTGCCACGGCAATGCCGCGCGCGCTTTCGATGCCGAGCTCCAGCACCAGCCGATCCTGTCCCGTGGGAACCTGCGGCAACAGGGTGAGTGCGTGCTCGCACAGCTCCAGTGCCTGGCCGGGTGCAAAGGTGCGCAGCGCCGCGTGCGCTGCCTGCGCGTAGGCGCGCAACGCCGCCGCGGGCTCGCGGCCCAGCTCGTGATGAAGGGCGAGCTCGCCCGGCGCCACCGGCACGCCGCGGGCTGCGCCCGCTGCCAGCGCCTGCGCCACGCGCCGGTGCAGGTTCACGCGCGCCGCCACGCCGATGCGCTGGTAGACCACGTGGCGATAGATGGCGTGCCGGTAGGCATAGCGCGCATCGAGCGAGCCGTCGGCGAGATCGATGGTGGCGACGTGGCGCAGCCAGAAATGCTTCTGCGCCAGCCGGTCGCATTGCTGGATCACCTCGCTCAAGGGCTGGCCGAGGATGTCCGCCACCGCGCCGGCACGGAATTCCACGCCGCACACCGCGGCGGCCTCCAGCAGCACCACCAGCTCCTGCGGTAGTTTGACGATGCGCGTTTCCACCGCGCCGGTCAGGTCTTCGGGCACCGGCAGCGGGGAATTCGCGGCGACCGAGGCGGCGTCGTGGCCGATGAGTGCATCGACGACGTTGACGACGAACAGCGGCAAGCCATCGGTGTGTGCGTGCACGCGGCGCACCAGGCTTTCGTGGTCGCCTTCGAGCGGCAGCCGGCCGCGCAGGTATTCCTGGACCTCGGTCTCCGAGAACGGATCCAGCACCACCTCTTCGCACAGGCGGTGCAGCTTGAGTTCCTGGCGCAGCGCCTGCAGCGGATGACCCTCTGCGATGACCTGCGTCAGTCGGAAGCTGGCCAGGCACATGACGCGCGCCGGACCGCGCTGCCGCGCGAAATGGTTGATGAGTCGCAGCGTCGACTCGTCGCACCAGTGCAGGTCCTCGATGACCAGCAGCAGCGGGTGCTTCTCCGTGAAGCGCGCCACCAGTTCCTGGAACTCGCGCACCATGCGCTCCTGGCTGACCCCGACCAGCTCGCGCGCCAGCAGCGCGCGCTCCTGCTCGCCCACCAGCCAGGGCAGCTGCAGCAGCCAGGTGGGCGCCACGGTGCGCATGACGAAGCCCAGCTCCGGGTAGGCGCGTGCCAGATCGCCGAGTGCCTGCAGCACGGGTAGATAGGGCTCGCCGCTGCCGTATTGCTCGACGCACTGTCCCTGCGCGATGGCGGCGGCGCCGCTGACGCCGATGAACGCCTCGAGCAGCGTGCTCTTGCCCACGCCGGCATCGCCCGCGATCCAGCAGAGCTGCCGCTGGCCGCCGACGGCCCGCCGCCAGGACTCCTGCAGCTTCACGACCGCAGCGCGCCGGCCGATGAAGCTTTCCGGGATTGCGGCGCCGTTCGCAGCGCCAATCGCAGGGCGGGCCGGCGCGGCAACCGGTTGCGCCGCGTTGCCGATGAACCGGTAACCGAGGCGCGAGGCGGTCTCGATGTAGCGCGGGTTGCCCGCGTCGTCGCTGAGCGCCGCGCGCACCTGGCTGATGGTGGTCTTCAGCACCGACTCGCTGACGTGCTGGTGGCCCCACACCGCATCGAGCAGCGCATTCTTGGTCACCAGCACGCCGGGCTGGCGGGCCAGCGCGCACAACACTCCGAAGGCCTTGGGCGCCAGCGCCACGGGCTTGCCGTCACGGCGCAGGCGCGCGTCTGCCTCGTCGAGCTCGAACGCGTCGAAATGCAACCGCAGTGATGTCGCCTGCCCCATGGGATCCCCGGTCGAATCTAGCAGTTTCCGGGAGTGTTTCGGATGAATATGGGCGCCGGCAGCGACGCCCGGACCGGCACGAGTTCCGGCGCCGGCAGCCACGCCCGCGCGCGCGCGCGGCGTGCCGTCGCGTCGCGCGGCACGGCATGCGGGCGCGCCTATCTACTCACGCGACGTGCCGCATCACGTCGCACGCGCCGCGGGTTCCCGGCCGCACTCGCTGCACGATTTTCCGCTGACCCCGGAACTGCCATTTGTGCCGGAAATACCGGCCATTCGCATTGCGAAAAGCCGGATTCCTGTTCGGGCCATTGTGGTTTCGCTCACGGGCGAGACGCCGCGGGCCGGCTACCGGAACATTCCGGAAACGCTAAGGCAGGAGACGGTTTTTCATGGCCCAGCAGAATCTCGAAGGCGTGCTCAAGGCCGCCGGCAACACGGTCAAGATGCTGCGCAACTCGCAGATCGGCGCCTACGTGTACCCGGTGGTGCCGAGTGAATTCACCAACTGGCGCGACGAGCAGCGCGCCTGGCGCGACAGCGCGGTGCTGTTCGACCAGTCGCACCACATGGCCGAACTCACCATCAAGGGCCCCGATGCGCTGAAGCTGTGCACGCACACCACCATCAACAGCTTCGCGAATTTTCCGGTCAACCGCGCCAAGCAGATGGTGCCGACCAGCTACGACGGCTACGTGATCGGCGACGGCATCCTGTTCCACCTCGACCGGGACGAGCTGCTGTTCGTCGGCCGCGCGCCCACCGTGAACTGGCTGCAGTTCCATTGCGAGACCGGCGGCTACAAGGTCGACTTCATCCGCGACGACCGCTCGCCCTCGCATCCGCGCGGCAAGGCCGTGACGCGCCGGCACTACCGCTACCAGATCCAGGGGCCGAACGCGAAGCAGATCCTCGACAAGATCAACGGCGGGCCGATACCCGACGTGAAGTTCTTCACCATGGACGTGATCACCATCAAGGGACGCAAGGTGCGCTGCCTGCGGCACGGCATGGCCGGCGCGCCCGGACTGGAGATCTGGGGTCCCTACGGCGAGGCCGACGAGATCCGTGACTACATTCTCGAGGCCGGCCGCGAGTTCGGCATCGTGCCCGTGGGCTCGCGCGCCTATGCGAGCAATACGCTGGAATCCGGCTGGATCCCCTCCCCCTTGCCGGGCGTATACACCGGTGAGTCCATGAAGAAGTATCGCGAATGGCTCCCGGCCAATGGCTACGAGGCCACGGGCTCGATCGCCGGCAGTTTCGTCAGTGACGACATCGAGGACTACTACGTCAATCCGTACGAGCTGGGTTACGGCCCGTTCGTGAAATTCGACCACGACTTCATCGGCGCCGACGCGCTGAAGAAGATGGCCGACAAGCCGCATCGCAAGAAGGTGACCTTTGCCTGGCATCCGGACGACATGGCGAAGATCTACGCCTCGCTGTTCCACCCGGGCGAGGAGCACTACAAGTTCTTCGACCTGCCGAACGCCAACTACGCCTCGTCCTCGTTCGACAAGATCGTCAAGAACGGCAAGACCGTGGGCTTCTCGATGTTCGGCGGCTACAGCTACAACGAGCGCACCGCGCTGTCGCTGGGCATCGTCGACCCGAACATCGAGGTCGGCGAGCAGCTGACGCTGGTCTGGGGCGAGGAAAACGGCGGCACCAAGAAGACCACCGTCGAGCGGCACGAGCAGCTCGAGGTGCGCGTGACGATTTCGCCGGTGCCCTACTCGCGCGTTGCGCGCGATACCTACGCGGAAGGCTGGCGCACCGCAAAGAGCGCCTGAAAAACGCGGAGCGCGAACTAACTACCCGGCATCCCCCGCCGGGTAGTTAGTTTTTTTTGCCGGGAGGGGGTTGACCCCCTTCCCATCTGCCGTGCACTGAGTATATGCTGTGTATACACAGTATGTACAGCGGCATCAACATCTCCCAGACCGACGCCCGCCCGATGTATCTCCAGATCATGGAGCAGATCCGGGCGCGGGTTGCCGCGGGTGACTGGGCCCCGGGCAAAGAACTCCCGTCAATTCGGGCACTTGCAGCCGCCCTCAGCGTCAGCGTCATCACCGTCAAGCGGGCCTACCTGGACCTCGAAACCGAGGGCGTCATCGTGACGCGCCACGGCAAGGGATCGTTCGTGGCCGAGGTGAACGGCTTGGCCGGGGAGCTCAAGGAAGAACAGCTCGGCGAACACCTGGCGGCGGCCGCCGAGATCGGCCAGCTGCTCGGCCTCACCGCAGACGACCTCGCGGCGCGACTGCGCCGCGCCCTCAAGGACCTGGAAAAGAAATGAACGACAAGCACATCGAAATGCGCGGCGTACGCAAGGTGTACCGCTTCTTCTCGCTCGATGACGTGTCGCTGGAGCTCGAGCCCGGCCAGATCATGGGCTTCGTCGGTCCCAACGGCGCCGGCAAGAGCACCACGCTGCGCCTGGCCATGGGCATGATCGCGCCGGACGCCGGCGAGATCCGCGTGCTGGGCCACGAGATCCCTCGGCAACAGGCCGTCGCCAAGCGCGACATCGGCTTCGTGTCCGCGGAGATGCGCCTGCTGCCGCATGCCACGCTGGGCTGGCACATGGACTTCATGAGGTCCATCTACCCGGAATGGGACGGGAGCTACGCGGCCACGCTGGTCAAGCGCTTCAACCTGCGCACCGAGCAGAACGCGCGTTCGCTGTCGCTGGGTGAGCACGTCAAGGCCACGCTGCTGCTGGCACTGGCGCGCCGGCCCAGGCTGCTGATCCTCGATGAGCCGACCACCGGCCTCGACCCGGTCGCCCGCCACGAGGTCATCTCCGAGTTCATGGACGTGCTGCGCGACGACAGCCGGTCGATCCTCTTCTCCTCGCACAACACCGTCGACGTGGAGCGCATCTCCGACACGCTCACGTTCATCGACCGCGGCCGCATCGTCGACTGCGCCAACAAGGAGGATTTCCTCGAACGCTGGCGCCGCATCCAGGTGCAGTTGCCGCCGGGCGCCGTGCTGCCGGACGTGCCGAACATCGTGAAACGCGAGACCGACGGACACTTCGTGACGCTGACCACCAACCAGTTCTCGGAGGGCCTGCTCAAGCTCATCGGCCCGCACGTGACCCACGTGCAGCGCATGAACCTCGAGGAGATCTTCGTCACGAATGTCATGTACCACCGGGAGGCGCGCGGCCAATGAACGTCGTCACCCGCAAGCTCATCGCCAAGGAGCTGTACATCAACCGCTGGTTCATCGCGGGCGGCGCGCTCTCGGGCGTCGCCTCGATACTGATCGCCGCCACCGGCAAGATGGGATTCAACATCGGCGCGTTGACCTGGCTCACCACCATTATCGCGACGGGCGTGATGCTCGGGCTGTACGGCGTCATGAACGAGCGCAAGGAACACGCGCTGCAGTTCGTGCTCAGCCTGCCGCTGTCCATCGCCGAGTACGTGCAGGCGAAGATGCTGGGCCTGATCGCGTGCTTTCTCGTCATGTGGCTGGTCTCCAGCGCCGCCGCGCTGGTGCTGGTGTTCGCGAAGGACAGCATCCCGGATGGCATAGCCCCCTACACGGTCCTGCTGTGTGTCTTCATGCTCGCGAACTTCGTCGCGGTGCTGTGCGGCGCGCTGCACGCGCGGTCCGAGGCCATAACCTCGGCCGTGATCGTCATCACCAACATGGGCGTCAGCATCTTCATGTTCACCGTGGGTCCCCTGCCCGGGATCCAGGAGCACATGTGGGCCGCCGCGCCGGTATGGAGCTCCACTTTCTGGATCGTGCTCGGCTGCGAACTGGCCGCGCTCGTCATCTTCTTCACCCTGCCCTTCCTTCTGGCCGCGCGACGCCGCGACTTTCTCTAGAGGAGAACCACCATGAACCCGAATGAAAACCGCCTGCACGCGCTGGACGCGGTGCGTGGCTTCGCGCTCCTGCTGGGCGTGGCGTTCCATGCCGCGCTCTCGTTCATGCCCGGATGGCCGCCCGGCATCTGGGCCATGGTCGACAACTCGCCCAGCCAGTTCCTGAGCGACGCGGGGTTCGTGACCCACATCTTCCGCATGTCGTTGTTCTTCTTCATCGCGGGATTCTTCGGCCGCCTGCTGTTCCACAAGCTGGGTGCCGCGGGCTTCTGGGCGAATCGCGCCAAGCGCATCGCCGTGCCTCTCGTGATCGGCTGGGTGGTGTTGTTCCCGCTGATCATGTGGGTGTGGTCTCTGGGCCTGGCCAAGATCTTCAACGGTCACGTGCCGCCGATGCCGGAGTTCCCGAAGACCGCGGGCGCTTTCCCGCTGACGCATCTCTGGTTCCTGTACGAGCTGCTGATCCTGTACGTCGGTGTGCTGGCGCTGCGAGCGCTGGTGGTGCGGGTCGACAGGGCGCGCAAGCTGAGCTGCCTGGTCGACGTGCTGGTCGAGGAGTCGATCCGCCGGCGCATCGCCGTGTTCACGCTCGCTATCCCGCTGGCCGGCGCGCTGCTGACGCTGCCGATGTGGTTCTACTGGCAGGGAATCCCGACGCCCGACATGTCGCTGATCCCGGCGCTGCCGTCGACCACGGGTTTCGCCACCGCTTTCATCTTCGGCTGGCTGGTGAACCGCTCGGCGGGCGCGCTGTCCGCCATCTCGCGTGGCTGGTTCGCACACCTGGTGCTCGGCATCCTCGCCACCGGCTGGCTGCTGCACACGCTGCACGCCTCGCCCATGGCGCAGCCAGGCCTGACGAAGACGCTGTTCGCGCTGCTGTTCGGCGTCGCGGTGTGGGGCTGGGTGCTGGGCCTGACGGGCGCGGCGCTGCGCTTCCTGTCTAACTACAGCGCCGCGCGCCGCTACGTCGCGGATGCCTCGTACTGGATCTACCTGGCGCACCTGCCGGTGGTGGCGGCCTTCCAGGTGTGGGTGGGACACTGGCCGCTGCACTGGAGCCTGAAGTATCCGCTCATCCTTGTGGCCAGCTTCGCCGTGCTGTTCCTGAGCTATCACCTGCTGGTGCGCCCGACCTTCATCGCCCAGCTGCTGAACGGCCGCAGGTATCCGCTGCGCAAGCCGAAACAGGCACCCGCCGTCGCGGCGGATTCCGCGGCCATCGCCCCCGTCGCCCGCGACGCGCGCGCGCCCGTGGCCGAACTGCGCTCCATCACCAAGAAGTTCGGCACCACCGTCGCACTGGCCGGCGTCGACATCGACCTCAAGCCCGGCGAGCTGCTGGCGCTGCTGGGCCCGAATGGCGCCGGCAAGACCACGGCCATCTCGTTGTGGTTAGGCCTCACCGAGCCGGATTCCGGCGAGGTGACGTTGCTGGGCGGTTCACCGCTCGAGGTGCAGCGCCGCCGCGGACTGGGCGTGATGATGCAGGAAGTGGAGCTGTACAAGGAGCTCAAGGTGCGCGAGCTGGTCGCGCTGGCGTCCAGCTACTACCGAGATCCGATGCCGCTCGAGGAAACCCTGCGGCGCGCCGGCATCACGGCGCTGGCCGACAAACCTTACGGCAAGCTGTCCGGCGGCCAGAAGCGCCAGGCGCAGTTCGCCGTGGCCATCTGCGGCCGGCCGCGCGTGCTGTTCCTCGACGAGCCGTCCGTGGGCCTCGACGTGCAGGCGCGCGAAGTGCTGTGGCTCAACGTGCGCATCCTGCTCGCCGAGGGTTGCTCCATCGTGCTGACCACGCACTATCTCGAGGAAGCCGAGGCGCTGGCTTCACGCGTCGCGGTGCTCGCCAGGGGCCGCGTGATCGCCCAGGGAAGCGTCGATGAAATGCGCGCGCTGGTGGCGCGCCGGCACATCAGTTGCGAGACCGCACTCGATGCGGATCTCGTGAAGCAATGGCCGGGCGTGCTCGAAGCGCATCGCAGGGGCCCGCGCCTGAACCTGGTCGCCACGGACGCGGAAGCCGTGGTGCGCCGCCTGTTGACCGAAGACCCCGGACTGCGCCGGCTCGAAGTACGCGAAGCCGGACTCAACGAAGCATTCAACGAACTCACGCGGGAGGCCGCATGAACGCCCTGGCCCTGAAGAACCTCGAAACCGACGACCTGCTGCCGCCGCGGCGCGCAGCCAACGCCTATCTCACCGAGATCCGCTACGAGCTCACGCGCACCCTGCGCAACCCGGCGCTGGCGATCCCGATGATGGTGTTGCCGGTGGGCTTGTACCTGCTGTTCGCCGTGCTGCTGTTCGGCGATGCCATCGCCAAGGATCCCGCCGTGGGAATCTTCTTCTTCGCGGGGTTCGCCGTGCTGGGGGTCACGATGCCGGCACTGTTCACCATCAGCTCGTCGCTGGCCGTGGAACGCGAAATGGGCCTGATGAAGCTCAAGCGCGCGCAACCGGCGCCGGCCGGCGGCTGGCTGGTGGCCAAGCTCACCGCCGGCGTACTCTTCAGCGCGCTGGCGTACCTTCCCATGGCGGTGGCGGCGGTGGTCACCGGCAAATTGCCGCTGTCCGGCATGCAGGTCGCGGCGATGAGCGCGGCACTGATCGCGGGCACTATTCCGTTCTGTGCGCTCGGGCTGATGGTCGGCGCGCTGGTCAAGGGCTCGGCAGCGCCCGGTTACGCCAACCTGATCTATCTACCCGGCTGCTATCTCTCCGGACTGTTCTTTCCGCTGCCGCAGTCCATGCACTGGCAGACCGCGCTCTGGCCGCAGTTCCACGTCAGCCAGCTCGCCATGCATGCCGCGGGCCTGCAGAAGTTCCAGTTCATCCCGGTGACCATGGCCGTGGCCACGTTGATCGGCTTCACCGCGCTGTTCAGCGCGGTAGCGCTCTGGCGCCTCGCCCGCAAGGGCTGAATCGGAAATGGGGACAGTCCCCGATTGCTAGCAATTGGGGACTGTCCCCATTAAGGTGCTCCCTCCAATGACGGGGGTAACCAATGAGCGGACCGAATCGGCGCGATTTCCTGCAGGCCGCGGGAATCGCGGGAATGTTTGCGGGGGCTTCTGAAGTGGCGCTGGCGCAGGGAGCCCCGCAAGGCGGTGTGTCCGGCGCCGGCACCGTCGATGCAGCCAATACCTCGACGCCAGAAATCACTCCGACGCACCACATCAAGTTTTCCGCTATCGGTCTCGACCACGCGCACATCTATGGCATGACGCGCGCCATCCAGCGCGGCGGCGGCGAACTCGTCTCGTTCTATTCGAAGGACCCGGGCCAGGTCGCCGCCTACAAGAAAGAGTTCGGCGACGTGAAGCTGGCCTCGGGCGAGGACGAGATCCTCAACGACAAGTCCGTGCAGCTGGTGCTCGGCGCGCCCATCCCCGACCTGCGCGCGCCGCTCGGCATCCGCGTCATGAAGGCAGGCAAGGACTATCTCGGCGACAAACCCGCCATCACGTCGCTCGAACAGCTCGCCGACGTGCGCAAGGCCATCAAGGAAACCCGGCGCAAGTTCGCCATCATGTATTCCGAGCGGCTGGAAGTGCGCTCCGCCGTGCATGCCGGCGATCTCATCCAGCAGGGCGCCATCGGCAAGGTCATCCAGACCGTGAACCTCGCGCCGCATCGCGTGAATGCACCCAGCCGGCCCGACTGGTTCTGGGACAAGGCACGCTACGGCGGCATCCTCACGGACATCGGCTCGCACCAGGCGGACCAGTTCCTCTTTTATACCGGCAGCACGCAGGCGCACGTGGTGGCCGCCCAGACCGGCAATGTCGGCTATCCGCAGTATCCGAAGTTCGAGGACTTCGGGGACATGATCCTCACCGGCAACGGCGGCACGGGCTACGTGCGCGTCGACTGGTTCACTCCCGACGGCCTCGACACCTGGGGCGATGGCCGGCTGTTCATCGTGGGCACCGAGGGCTACATCGAGCTGCGCAAGTACACCAACGTGGCGGTGGCCAAGGGCGGCAATCACCTCTTCATCGTCGACAAGAAATCGGCGCGTTACATCAATTGCGACAAGGTGCCACTGCCGTTCGGACCGCAGTTCGTACGCGACGTCGTCGAGCGGACCGACATCGCGCAGAACCCGGAGCAATGCCTGCTCGCCACGGAGCTG
>Ga0126377_10004328_pt1 | contig 10312 bp, 3 predicted proteins | sample PanSoiMetPlot_22_FD_92647 | JGI IMG/M metagenome (GOLD analysis project Ga0126377, IMG submission 92647) | Tropical forest soil microbial communities from Panama - MetaG Plot_22 | ecosystem: Environmental > Terrestrial > Soil > Tropical forest > Bulk soil | place: Panama | collected 2016-02-17 | reverse complement strand
TGGAGCGACGGCCGTGCGACGCTGATCTGGGTGCCGTGACGGTCGGCCCGTCAGGCAGCCAGGAGCGTGGTGGGATCGGAGACCACGCGGTCCATGGCGTGGATGGCCCCGCCGAGAGCGGCTGCGGCGAAGCCCAGTGTGGAGGTGGTCAGGCGCACGCTGTCGCTCTGGCGGGCGAGGGTGCCGGCCTGAAGCGCGCGTCGTGCCCTGGGGAGGATCCACTCGCCCAGCTCGACGAAGTAGCCGCCCAGGATGATGACCTGGGGGTCGAACAGGTTGGCCAGGTTCGCCGCCCCGACGCCGATCCGGTCACCGAGCGTGTCGAGGGCCGCCAGCGTTGATGCGTCGCCGGCGCGCGCCCGGCTGATCACCGGTTCGAGCTTGGCCTCGGGCGGGCCGTCGCCGCGTGGCCGGCGCCTGACGCTCTGCAGCAACGCGTTGAGCCCGATGCATGCCTCCCAGCAACCGTGGCGTCCGCAGCCACAGAGCGGTCCGTCCGGCTCGACGTTCATGTGCCCGACCTCGCCCGCGTATCCGCGCGTGCCGAGCAGCGGCTGGCCGCCGACGATGATGCCCCCGCCGATTCCCACCTCGCCGGTGATGTAGACGAGGTTCGGCGTCCCGGCCCATTCGCCCATCCGGTACTCGCCGATGGCGGCCAGGTTCGCGTCGTTGCCGACGGCCAGCGGCGCGCGATCCAGGCGGAGGCTGCGACGCAGCGGCTCGGCCACCGGCACCTCGCGCCAGCGCAGGTTGGGCGCCTCGGCGACCACGCCGGTGACGACGTCGACGAGGCCGGGCACGGCGACCGTCACTCCGGCCACGATCGCGGGCCGCTCGCGTCGGCGGCGGGAGAGGCGGCGCAGCATCGCGCGACACAGGTCGGCAAGGGCGACGATGCTCGCGTCGGCGCCCACGCGTGTGGCGTCGAACGCGCGTCGTTCGCGTCCGACCTCGCGCCCCGCGAGGTCGACAGCGACCACCGACAGATAGTCGACGTTGACCTCGGCACCGATCGCAAGCACGTGGTGGCCGTCGAGCTCGAGGCGCGTGCCGGGCCGCCCGGCGCGTCCGCCCGGGTCGCGGCTGCCCTCGCGCACCAGGCCCAGCTCGATCAGCTCGGCGACCAGGCGCGAGACGGTCGCCCGGGTGAGGCCGGCCCTTGCCGCAATGCCCGCGCGCGTATCGGGGCCGAACGCGGCCAGGTGGCGCAGCACCACCTCGAGGTTGTTGCGCCGGACGTCGTTGTGATGTGCCCTGGGCGGGATCGCCAGGGCGCGCGCATCGTGCAACTCGCTCTCCCTGTGCGCGCCACGACGCAGGCTCTTGACAGCGCCGAGCCGCGCACTATGTTTTGCATCGCTGCAAAACATATCCGCTCCACCGGCGAGACCGAGCAGGGAGGGTCCGCCGGCGTTGGGTCGCCGCGCCGGGCAGGCGGCGCCCGTCTTGCAGGGGTCCAAAGCTCACGCCTGTCGGGAGGCAAGTTCAGTGAGGAGAGCACGACGCCGACGCGTTGCGGTCGTCGCCGGTCTTGCGAGCGCGCTCGCGCTCGCGACGCTTACGGGGAACGCCGCGGCCGTCGACCTTTCGCTGCCGTCGCTCTGGCAGGCGTACCAGGGCGACTTCACCATCGGCACGTTCGGAAACTGGAACAGCCCGCAGGCGCTGTACCACTACCGCTCGAACAGCCTGCCCAACCAGCTCAAGCTCGATAGCCAGGTCGGCACGAGCAGCACCAACAGCCTGTCGCGCCAGGCGTACGTGGCCGCGGTCGCGCAGATCAACGCCGACCCGACGCTCTCCGACGAGGAGAAGGCAGCCGCCATCGAGCAGGCCAACGAGCAGATCGTCCTCCAGCCGACGACGGGCGCCAATCAGGCCGAAGGCATCCTCCAGGCGATCGAGGCCTACAACGCGGCCAACAACCTGCCGGAGGACCAGAAGAAGGTCGTGCGCGGGCATGTGTTCGCGTGGCACGGCGGCCAGCAGCCCAACTGGTTCTTCTGCGACGGCTTCGTCTTCGACCCGGCCAACCCGGACTGGGCCAGTCCCCAGACGATGCTCAAGCGCCTGGACAACTACATCCACCTGATGGTGGACAAGTACGCCAAGTACGCGGACATCATCGTCTCGTGGGACGTCGTCAACGAGGCGGTCGACGACTACACGGGCCAGATCCGCAACGCCGACGATCCCCAGGTCAGCCAGTGGGGGCGCATCTTCCGCCGCCCCGACCTCGACGGTGACCCCGATGCCCGGTTGTTCGCCGAGTCGGCGTGGGTGCGGCAGGCGTTCGCGTCGGCGCGCAAGTGGTCGGACGAGGCCGGCGTGCACTGGAAGCTCTACTACAACGACTTCCAGGACTCGGACAAGCTCTACGAGCCGAAGATGAGCCAGACCATCAAGATGCTCAGGCCCATCCACGACGCCGGGAACATCGACGGCTACGGCATGCAGGGGCGTCTCGCGTGGGCCTTCCCGTCGATCGCTCAGCTCAGGGCGCAGATCGACGCGGGCCTCACTGTGGCCGACGAGATCTCGATCAGCGAGTCGGATATCCGCAGCGACTTCGAGCCCAACCCGGACTACGACCCGACACAGCCCACGCGCCGCGTGACCGAGGCCGACGCGGCCGACCCGGCGCACCAATGGCCGACCTTCGGCTCGTGCTCGTGGACCCTGCGCGCGCAGGCCAACGGCAACACGTTCGACGTGTGCAACTCGCCGGTTCGCCGCATCCCGGCCTGGGGCACGGGCGCGAACAACGACCTGGCCAACAGCCCCGAGATCATGCGCAAGCAGGCGGACTTCGCCGCCGACTGGATGGACCTGCTGCTGTCGTACAAGGGCAAGGTCGCCTTCTACGACTGGGACGGCACCTCGGACTCGAACACGTTCAACCGCACCACGGGCGGTCACCTGTGGTCGGGCCTCGCGGGCAATCCCGAGAAGTACTCGTTCTTCGCGGTGCTCGGCGCCCCGGCGCGGGAGCAGCTGCGCGACGCGATCGCGCGGGCCGACGCGATCGACCCGCACCCGTTCACCGCGGAGAGCTGGCAGCGCGTGGCCGACGCGCGCGCGGCCGCGGCGGCCCTGGTCGACGTGCGGATCTACACGATCGCGGGCGTGAACGCGGTGAAGGAGGCCACCGGCGTCCTGACCGAGGCGATCGACCACCTCGAGCGGTTCTTCACCCACACCGGCCCCAACCCGGCCATCTCGGGCCCGGCCAAGGTCGGCGCCACCCTGACCGTGCATCCCGGGAACTGGCAGCCGGAGCCGCTGACGCTGTCGTACCAGTGGTTGAGGTCCGGCGACGCGATCGAGGGCGCGACCGGCTCGACGTACACGCTGGTGGACGCGGACCAAGGCCACCGGATCTCCGTCGCGGTCACCGGGTCGAAGCCCGGATATGCGTCGGCAACTGAGACGTCCAAGGAGACCAACGCCGTGAAGTAGGGCGGCACTTGGGGGGGCTGCAGTCGAGAGGAGCGCACCATGGGAGACGACGGGCAGCGGAGGCGCAGGATGAGGGCGATCGGGCCGGCGATGAGAATCGCACCGCTTGCGGCCTGCATCGTGATCGCGCTGCTCTTCGCGTTTCCGGCTGGAGCGCAGAGGTCCAGCGACGGTGCGCGTGATCCGATCTACCTGGACACGCACTACACCTTCGCCGAACGCGCCGCGGACCTCGTCGCGCGGCTGACGCCGACGCAGCGTGCGTCGCAGCTGGTGTCAAGCCAGGCACCGGCGATCACGACGGCGGCCAATCCGCTGCTCACCGACACGTTCGGCGGGCAGACGTCACTCGCGGCGCCGGCGAACGCGGGTGACACGAACGTCAAAGTCGAAAGCACGGGCGGCATCTCGGTCGGAACGAAGCTGACCATCGACCCGGACGGCGCTCCGCAGACGGTGACGGTCACGGCGGTTGGCTCTGGTCCGTCCACCTTCTTCACGCCGTCGCTCGCCGCCGCGGCGAGCCCGGGGGACACGAACGTCAAGGTCAGCTCCACCTTCGGCATCACCGCCGGTCACCTGATGCGCGTCGACACCGGCGCCAATGTCGAGTTCGCGACGATCCAGTCGGTCGGCACCGCGGGCGCGGCCGGCACCGGGGTGACGTTCACCGCGCCACTCGCTCGCGCGCACGCCATCGGCGCTCCGGCGCTCGACCTCGGCACGGGGATCACGTTCACCCCGGCGCTGGACGGAGCGCACGCGTTCAGCGCGCCGGTGAACATGATCGTGGGCATTCCCGCCTACGGCTGGTGGAACGAGGCGTTGCACGGGATCAACGCTGAGTCGCTGAACCCATCGGGGAATGCGGTCACGCTGACGAACACCACCTCGTATCCCATCGACCTCTCCAGGGCCGCGAGCTGGGACCCCGCGCTGACCTACGACGTGGCCAAGGCGGAGTCCGACGAGGCGCGCGAGGTCGTCCGCAGCAACAAGTTCGACCTCGACTTCTACTCGCCGACGATCAATCTGGGCCGTGACCCGCGGTGGGGTCGCAACGACGAGTCCTACGGCGAGGACCCGCTGCTCGAGGCAAAGGTCGCAGGCCAGTTCGTCAACGGCATGGAGGGCAAGGACCAGAACGGCCGGCTCCTGCCGGCGGGCGACGGGTTCTACAAGGCGACGACGACGCTGAAGCACTACGCGCTGAACAACACGGAGGGCACGTCGAACGCCGATCCCAACGGGCGCCTGAACGGCTCCTCGGACACGGACGAGCGGTCGATCCGCGAGTACTACACGATGCCGTTCCGGAAGATCGTGCAGTCGTCGCAGAACGGCGCGATCATGAGCTCCTACAACGAGATCAACGGCGTGCCGTCGGCGGCGAACGCGTATCTGAACGACACGCTGATGCGCGAGACGTTCGGGCTCCAGGGCTACTTCACCGGCGACTGCGACGCGGTCAACCAGGTCAACACCCGGCATCACTGGCAGCCCGCCGGGTTCCCGCACATCGCGACCGTCGTCGAGCAGTTCGCGTTCACGCTGGGCTCCGGTGAGGACGCCGAGTGCAATGCCGGCTACAACGGCAGCGGCAGCTACCGCGGGCCGACCGCGCCGAGCACGTCCCAGGGTGGCTTGATGAACGCGATCGGGATGCACATCCCGACGCCCACGGGCCAGACCAACGTCAACGACCTCGACGTGTCGGCGACCAGGTTGTTCACGAACCGGATGAAGCTGGGCGAGTTCAACCCGGACTCCGCGGTGCCGTGGCTGGCGCAGGCGCGCGACCGCGTCAAGGGCTACGGCGTCTACCCGTGGGTCAGCTCGAACGCGAACAACGCGGAGACGGAGACGCCCGACCGGCTGGCGCTGGCGCGCAAGTCGGGCGACGCGTCGTTCGTCCTGCTGAAGAACGCGACGATCACCGGCAAGGACGGCAGCGCGGGCAAGGTGCTGCCTATCAAGGTGCCGCCCACCGGGGCGTTCAAGGTGCTCGTGCTCGGCTCGTACGCGAACAACACGGGCTTCTACCTGGGCGGCTACTCGTCGATCCAGGGCGCGGCCGGACAGGCGAACGAGGTGACGCCCTTCGCAGGGATCAAGGCCGCGATAGCGGCGATCAACCCGGCCGCCCAGGTCGACTACATGAAGGGCTTCACGGATACCGGCACGAATGCGGGCAACTGCTGCACGGCGATCGATCCGGCGGCCGTGAGCGCCGCAGCGGACTACGACTACGTCGTCGTCTACGCGGGCATGGACTCGACCGCGTCGGCGGGGACGACGGGCACCGAGGACCGCGACCGCACGTCGCTGGCGCTGCCGGGCCAGCAGGGTCAGCTGATCAGCCAGGTGTCCGCGGCGAACCCGAACACGGTCGCCGTGATGGAGACGATCGGCCCGCAGGACGTCGCGTCCTTCGAGTCGACGACCCCGGCGATCCTGTGGAGCTCGTACAACGGCATGCGCAAGGGCGAGTCGCTGGCCGACGTGCTGCTCGGCACCTACAACCCGAGCGGGCGCACGCCGGAGACCTGGTACCAGACGGTCGACCAGATCCCGAGCATCTACAGCTACGCGCTGCGCCCGGTCGGCCCGAACGGCCGCACGTACATGTACTACAACGGCCCCGTCTCCTACCCGTTCGGATACGGGCTGAGCTACACGACGTTCGGCTTCTCGAACCTGCGGATCTCGAAGCACAGGCCGACCGCGGACGACACCATCCAGGCGAGTGTCGACGTGACGAACAGCGGGTTGCGCGACGGCAATGAGATCGTGCAGATGTACGTCAACACGCCGGACGCCGATCCGTCGCTCGAGCGCCCGATCAAGCGGCTGGAGGGCTTTCAGAAGGTGTTCCTCGCCGCCGGCCAGACGAAGACGGTCACGCTCCCGCTCAAGATCGCCGACCTCGCCTTCTATAGCGAGGCCCACAAGCGCTTCGAGGTCGACCGGGGCGCTTATGGGATCCAGATCTCGACGTCCAGCGCCGACGGCGACATCCAGGCGCAGGACAGGATCAACGTGAGCGGGACGCTGAAAGCGAAGCCGAGCGTCCTCACCGCGCGGCCGCGAATCGCCGACGGCGACACGACGCGCGGCATCTCGCAACGAGTCATGTTCCCCGAGGACGCCGAGATCGACCCGGGCCTCACCATGGCCATGAACGACGACACGCTGTACGGGTGGATCGCCCCGCACCAGAGCAAGCCGCTGCCGCCCGGGACCAAGCTGCGCTTCAGCAGCGACCGCCCGAGCGTGGTCGCGGTCGACCACAGCGGCGTCATCCGCACCGTCGCGAACGGCGCCGCAACGATCACCGCAACCGCCACGTATCACGGCGCGAGCGCATCGACGTCATTCGTCGTGCGCGTTCTCTCCGACCTCAGCGGCCTGAAGGCCGGCGGCGCGACGGTCCCGGGGTTCCGCCCCGACGTCTTCAACTACGACGTCATCGTCCCGTCCCACGTCACGGGCGCGCCGCGCGTGACCGCCACCGCGCACACCGGCGAGGTGCACGTGACCCAGGCCACCGGCGTCCCGGGCATGGCGAAGGTCACCTCGACCGGGCCGGACGGCATCGTCGCGACCTACACGGTGAACTTCGCCCGTGCCGCGTCCAGCGACGAGTTCGACGGGTCCTCGCTGGACCCGAAGTGGACGGTCGTCCGTCCCGACGCGGCGAACCTCACGGTGGGCGGCGGGTCGCTGACCATCACGCCGCAGACCGGCGATCTGGTCACCACGACGAACACCGCCAAGAACATCGTCCTGCAACCGGCGCTCAAGGACTGGACGATGACCTCGAAGCTCACGTTCAGCGCCCTGCCGAACGCCGCGACGCAGCAGGGCGGGATCATCGCCTACCAGGACGACGACAACTACCTGAAGTTCGACCTCGAGGCGACGTCGCCGACCAACATCCAGCTCAAGACGTCGCTGGAGGACGATCGCCAGAGCAACCCCGCGGTGGGCACGAGTCCGATCCAGGTCAACCAGACGCTCGCCACGACCCCGATGAACGGCGTCCTATCGGGCGACAACGCGATCTGGCTGCGGATGACGAAGGAGGGTCACACCTACACGACGTCCTACTCGCTCGACGGGAGCACGTGGGTTCCCGCATGGTCCACCGGGGCGACGCTGAGCAACCTCGAGGTCGGGCCGTTCGCCTTCAACGGCGCGGCGACGACGACGAGCCTCCAGGTCGCCTTCGACTTCTTCCACCTCTCGGATCGCGGCTGAGCGGGTTGCCTTCGGTGCCCACCGCGGACGGTGGGCACCGAACGCGTGTGTCAGTCAGCCCTGCGCTGCCGGCGCCCAGGGCGTGGCCACGAGCCAGCTCGTGTCATCCGCCCACGAGGTGGTCGTGTCCCAGGGATTGGTGCCTCCGTTACTGGCGAGGTAGACGGTGTTCTCGAAGGTACGGATGTACCTGGTTGGGAAGTTCACCGACTGGAACGACACGCCGGTGCCGCTGTTACCGGCCACCTGGCAAAAGGTCGCGTCCTGGGAGAACAGTGAACTGCCGTCGTTGGGTTGCAGGTGCAGCACGAAGTTCTGGTGCCGCAAGTAGCTGTCGGGCTTGTTGACCGACTGGAACGAGATGCAACTCGGGTTGGCCAGGCCGGCCGTTTGCACAAATGTCGCGTCCTGTTTGTCGGTGTCCGAGCTGCCGGCCGTGACCGGCGCGGTGACCACGCCGTCGTCAAGGTCGTTGTGCTTGATGTAGTTCGACGTGCTGCCGGGTGCCGTGGCCTGCAACGAGACCCGCGGACCCGGGTCAAGTGCGAAGTTCTGGTTGACGTCGCCCGGCGTGGGATGGTTGGTCGTCACGAAATCGGTGCAGTTGCTGTCGGTGTCGTGTCCGTCGGGGAAGCGGATGGCGCTTCTCCCGGGCGAAGCGAGCGAGCCGGGCGGATTCACTCGGCAGCCGCTCTGCCCTGACCCGGACGCGCCTTGGTAACCCTCGGCGGTCCATGGGTCGACGAGCGTTCCGTAGTTGAGGCTGTCAGCGACGCGGCCCGAGGCATCGCGCAGCACGATGTTGCCGGCGCTGCCGGAGGGGGCGGGGCCCCCGAACCACTGGTCAGGAGCCGGGTCCCCTTGGTAGCCCGCGTTCGTGACGTCCGCGTCCCGCACGGGCGTGTTGATCCCGTGGCCATGGTCGAGCGGGCTGTCGAGCGTGATGCCGCTGCCCAGCGCCTGCACCGGCTGGTTGCTCGAGTGGGCCGAGGTCGTCGCCGGCGTGAAGGTGATGCCGGTCCCGCGAACGCTGTACGGGAGGTTGGACGCGTGGTCGAACCGCAGCGGGTCGGCGATGGTCACGCCGGTGCCGTTCGCGCCGGAGGTTCCGACCGCGGTGACCGTGACGTGCTCGATCCCGTGACCGGGGCTGTCGATGTCCAGCCTGATCACGTCACCGACCGAGATGTTGGCCGTGGACGACATCTTGATGTTGGTGGCGCCCGCGTTTGCCGGTGCCGACAGGCGCCCTTGCGTGCCCTGCCTGCCGACCGCGGTGACCGTGGCCACGTCGTAGTCGTCGCCGAAGCCGAGGCCGATCTTCTGGCCGACGGTGAAGCCCGACGTGCTGGTGACGGGCACGTTGGTCGAACCGGTCGGGATCGTGATGACCGGACCGTCGGGGAGGGGCTGCCACAGCGTGGTGTTGCCCGTGGCCGCTGACCCAAGGCTCGCGATCGTCCGGGTTTCCTCGCTGGAACCGGTGTCGATGCGAACGGTCTGGCCGGCCGCCATGCCGGTCGTGCTCCGGACGTTGACCGTGGTGTCGCCCGCGCGGGCGGGCGCGGCGAGCCCCGAGTTCGAGAGGCCGAGCACGTAGAAGCCGCCGGCCGCCAGCGTGGTCCCGGCGGCGACGGGCACCGTCGAGAAGATGGCCTGCTGGGTCGGGTGCTCGGTCACGGTCCAGTTGGAGATGTCGACGTCACTGGTGCCGGCGTTGTAGAGCTCGATGAACGCGTTGCTCGCGTTGCCGGTGACGCCCGTGCGGAACTCGTTGATCTTGATCGGGCTCACATTCCGGACCTTCTCGGTCGTGGTCTCGGACCGTCTCCCGCCTTGCGTCGGGTTCGTCCATTGGGCGTTGCCGATCAGGTCGCCGTTGAAGGGCGCGGGTCCCGAGGTGACCGTGAACGTCGCGCTCACGCTTGCGCCGGGGTCGACCGAGTCGAACGTCATCGACGTGTCGGTGCTGCCCTTGACGAAGGAGGTCCAGCGCTTGTCGGGCACCGAAATGCTCAACTTCACGCCCACCGCCCTCGAGCCCGTCGTGTTGGTGAACGTCACGGTGCTGTCCTGCGAGGACCCCGGGGCGAACGTCTGAAGTCCTGGCGGAGTGCTGGTCGCCGAGGCCGGCGCCAGGCTCAGCCGCTGCACGTCGTACTTCGCGGCCACGACGTTGTCCTGGATCAACTGGTCGACGTCGTCCGGGGGGTATCCGGTCGTCATCGCGCCTTCATAGAAGGTGCCCTGCGAGCCGTTGCTGTTGTCGCCGCCGTTGCCGAGGAGGATGGCCCCCTGCTTGCGCATCGGGTCATAGGTGGAGTCGACGCGCGGCCCGTCGAACATGGTCGACAGGTCGCCCGTCTGCGAGTCGCCGCCCAGCGAGGCCCAGTGGTGCGGCTCGCCCTTGGCCATGGCGGTCACGAACCGCGACGTGATGTTCGGGAGGTTGGGGCAGAGCTTGGACGTGCTGCCCGGGTTGACGCAACCCACCAGGTTGTTCTCCTGGTCGGTCATGACCCATGGGCCAGGTGGGTTTCCGTGGTACCAGGAGGTTGCGTTACCGAAGTAGCTGGTTTCCATGGTGCCG
>Ga0126377_10004327_pt1 | contig 10315 bp, 9 predicted proteins | sample PanSoiMetPlot_22_FD_92647 | JGI IMG/M metagenome (GOLD analysis project Ga0126377, IMG submission 92647) | Tropical forest soil microbial communities from Panama - MetaG Plot_22 | ecosystem: Environmental > Terrestrial > Soil > Tropical forest > Bulk soil | place: Panama | collected 2016-02-17 | reverse complement strand
GAGGGCTCGCCATGAGCGAGCCTGGCGGCTCGCCGAAGGCGAGCTGCGAGGCGAGTCGAATGGTGCGGAAGAAAGGACTCGAACCTTCATGGGCTTGCGCCCACTAGCTCCTGAGGCTAGCGCGTCTGCCAATTCCGCCACTTCCGCATATGGCTGATTTCGCGGGACACGCGAAATCGTCTCGCCGTCACCCGCGTGGCTTCTGTAGGCGACGGCAATTTCGCAGTATAACATGCGCACTCGATGCTCCTGCGATGGCTCGCCATCGCGGCGTTCGCCGTCTGGGCGGCGCGCCGCAAGTCACTCACGATCTGGATTCTCGTCGCGATGGTCATCGGCGCGGAAGTGGGGCACGACTTCCCCGACGCTGCCGTGTCGCTGCGCGTGCTGAGCCAGATCTTCCTGCGTCTGATCCGAACGATCGTTGCTCCGCTCATCTTCGCGACGCTCGTCGTCGGCATTGCCGGCCACTCGAACCTGCGACAGGTCGGGCGCATGGGCGTCAAGGCGCTGATTTACTTCGAGGTCGTGACGACGCTCGCCCTCCTCATCGGGTGGGGCGCGATCACGATCAGCCGCGCCGGCGTCGGCGTCGCACTGGGTCCGCCTCCCGAGGCCACGCAGATTCCGCAGGCGGTCGCGCGGACGTGGCAGGACATCGTGCTCGAGATCTTCCCGGAGAACTTCGCGAAGGCAGTGGTCGACGCACAGATGCTCCAGATCGTCGTCTTCAGCGTCATCTTCGGAATTGCGCTCGCATTGCTGCCAGAGGACAAGAAACGCCCGATGCTGTCCTTCGCCGACAGCCTCGCGGAGACGATGTTCCGGTTCACGAAGATCGTGATGCTGATGGCGCCGCTTGGTGTCGGTGCGGCGATTGCCTACACCGTCGGCCGCCTCGGCATCGGGGTGCTCGGGAACCTGTTGATGCTGCTCCTCACGTTTTACGCAGCGGTGGCCGTCTTCGTCGTCGCGGTGCTGCTGCCGGTGGCGCTGATCGCGAAAGTGCCGCTTCGTCGGTTTGCGGAAGCGGTTGCCGAGCCGGTGTCGATCGCGTTCGCGACGACGAGCTCCGAGGCTGCGCTGCCGCGCGCGATGCAGGCGATGGAACGTATCGGCGTGCCGAGACAGATCGCTGCCTTCGTCATTCCGACCGGCTACAGCTTCAACCTCGATGGCAGCACGCTGTATCTCTCGCTCGCGGCGATCTTCGTGGCGCAGGCCGCTGGCATCGCGATGCCGATCGGTCAGCAGCTGGTACTGCTGCTCACGCTGATGCTCTCGAGCAAGGGGGTCGCCGGCGTGCCGCGTGGCGCCCTCGTCATTCTCCTCGGGACGGTGTCGTCGTTTGGATTGCCGGTCGAACCCGTGCTGGTCATCCTCGGCATCGATGCGGTGCTCGACATGCTGCGCACGTCACTCAACGTACTCGGCAACTGTCTCGCGACGGTTGTGATTGCGCGTTGGGAAGGTGAGTTTCCCGCCCAGGAACCTGTGACAATCGAGTCGTGACTGGCCGGCGAGCCGATCGCCGCGCGGAAGAGCGTGTCAGTCGGACCGCCGCGCCTCTGGCCAGAGCGCGAGTGAAGCAGGTAGAACCCGCCGCGTCGTTCGCATCATGGGGACGATGGCATCGAACGCGCGTTGACTTCGTTGAGTCCAGCGCAGACCGTACTGCTCACGAAGATCCGCAGGCAGCAACCCGGCAGTCACGATGCGGTTGATCGATGCCGCCGGACCAAAGAGCCACCCCGCCGGCGGATAGAGCACGCTGTGTGCGAGCGTGTGCGCCTGACTGCTGACTGCGATCACGCCTGACGCGCGCATGCGATCCATGTACCGACGTGTCGCCTCCCACGTGCGCGGCACATCGCCATCACGCGCACACAGCGCAATCGCGACAGTCGCCGCTTCCTCGCAATACGCGTCTCGCTCCTGATCCGTCAGCGGTCCCACCAGCAGCTCGTAGGTCAGCGGCAGCGACTCCAGCAGCGTGGCGTGCACCCACAGCACGAGGTCGGGGTCTTCTGCTGAATAGCGCGTGCCTGCGTCGAAGGGCCCGGCCTGTTCAGGAAGAACCCCGTTCACGCGCCGATGAATCGCACGGATGCCTTCGAGCGCCTGCTCGTAGGCCGGCGGTGCCCCGAAGGTCAGCGCGAGCATCGCGTGGACGGTGTGATACAGCCGCGTCACCGCGGCCCACGGCGTCGCTCTGAATCCGCTGTGATCGTGGACGCCGGCGGCAATCAGAGGGTGCGCCAGCTGCAGGAGAATGGCGCGGCCCCAACCGAACAGCACGATGCGTTCGGCGTTGATGCGACGGGCGGGGGAGGGACTCTTCACAAGCGGAAGAAGTGGAACAAGTGTTCAACGTTTTCCACTTCCACTTTCCGGCTCCGTCCGCAGCGTGGCGCTGCGCCGCAGCCACCATCCCGCCACGCCAAACAACGCCAGCCCGACAGCGCCGCGGCGGACAGCACGCCAGGGGCTGGGCGGCGTGGGATGGAGCATTTCACGATACGCCGTCGCCGCTTCCGACGGAGCCGACTCCGGCTGCCGCGGCCGCGAGGAACGCTCCGGCGTCGGCACCCATCGAGTCAGAAAGATATACGTCTCGGACGCGCAGAGGGGACACTGTTGCGCGTCGTGCACTTCCTCACAGTCTAGACAGAGGCGCGCTAGCCGAAGCTGCATGGGATCAGTGTACTCAGCCGGGTGACGTGAGCAAAAGAGGGGAGGACAGGCAGGGCGATCGACGCGTGTAAAGGCGGGTAACGCAGGTAGGATGTATGCGCTTCTGATGTGTCAGGGCGGTGGAGCGATCGACCAGGATGGCCGACGATCGTGGCGACGGGATACGGACCGAAGACCTCATCACGCTGAACCGCTCGACGACAGTCGTGCGACTGTTCGCCGGCGCAGTTCATGAAGTGAACAACGCGCTGCAGGTGATCGGAGGCACGACCGAGATCCTGCGGCTGTCACCCGATCTCGAGGCGCCTGTCGTCGATGGCCTGAAACGCATCCACGCGCGCTCACCGGCCGATCCGGTGGCGTCATTGCCATCGACATCGAGCGCCAGGGCGCGTGGCTGGGTGTGACGGTGTCAGATGATGGACCAGGCGTCGACCCGGAGCGTGTCATCACGATGTTCGAGCCGTTCGTGACGACACGGCCACGCGACGAGGCAGCCGGACTGGGGCTGACCGTCGCCCGAGCGATTGCCGAGTCGCACGGCGGCACGCTGACGCACGAAGCGCGCTCACCGGGCGCCGCGTTCATCTTGCGGCTGCCTTCTGCTCATTGACGCATTCGCCGACGACGAACCAGGGAGTGTGAGAGTAGACAACGGGGCAGACGGGGGGAACGGGATGGTCACACGGGGATAACGGTGGAAACGGAGGCAACGGGAATTTTCGGCCCGAAGTCCTCGCCCAGCGTCTGGCGATTGGGCGGGAAAAGGAACGGAGGAGACGGAGGAACGGATCAACAGGAGAAACGGAGGAACGGAGCTCAGTTTCTGCGGACGGCTGACCACGATCCTCCGTTGCTCCGTTTCTCCTGTTAATCCGTTTCCTTCGTCCCCTCCGTTACTTGGGAGCATGTTGTGAGTTCGAAGTTGCAGAAAATCATTATCCCTGTGTCCTCCGTTCCCTCCGTGTTGATGCTTGTCTCCGTTTCCTCCCAGTCTCCGTACTAGGCGGCGCCCCTCACGAGGTTCAGCCGATGCAGCTTGTCGATGAACGTCGTACGACTGAGGTTCAGCAGCCGAGCGGCCTGACGCTTGTTGCCGCCGGTCTTCTCGAGACAGCGCATGATCAGCTCGCGCTCGAGCTGCGAGACGAGCGAGGTGAAGTTGAGCCCCTCGTCCGGGATGGCCACGGTCGGCACCAGCATCGATTTGACACGCTCGCGGACATCGTCAGGCAGCGCCTCGGGACCGATCTCGGATTTCGCCGCGGCCATGGCGACCGCGTGCTCGATCGCATTCTCGAACTGTCGGACGTTGCCCGGCCAGTCGTACGCCATCAGCGTACGGATCGCTACGTCGCTCAGCGTCTTCAACGCCACACCGTTCTGCGTGCACGACCGCCGCACGAAGTGCTGTGCCAGCAGCGCGATGTCTTCGCGCCGGTGGCGCAGCGCGGGCAACGTCAGCGGGATGACGTTCAAGCGATAGTAGAGATCCTCGCGGAACGTTCCATCCTTCACTCTGTTCCGCAGGTCCACGCTGGTGGACGCGATCACGCGGATGTCGAGACGTATCCGGCGCGATTCGCCCAGACGTTCGAACTCGCGTTCCTGCAGCGCGCGCAGGAGCTTGGTCTGCAGCGGGAGCGGCATGGCATCGACATCGTCGATGAACAGCGTCCCGCGGTGCGCCTGCTCGAACCGTCCCACGGAGACGCCCTTGAACGCACCCATCACGTGCCCGAAGAGCGTGGCTTCGGCGAGTGTTTCGTCAAGCGCTCCCGCGTTGAACGCCACGAAGCGTGCGGCCGCGCGCGGGCTGTTGTGATGAATGGTCCGCGCGACGAGCTCCTTGCCCGTGCCGGTCTCACCGTGGATGAGGACCGTGCTGTTCATCGGCGCCACGAGCTCGAGCGTCGTGGAGAGCGTCTGCATCGTGCTGTGACGACCGACGATGTCCTCGAAGCGGAACTTGCCCTTGAGCTGCGCTTTGAGCTCGGCGTTCTCTTCGCGAAGCCGTTGTTGCTCGAGGCCGGCCTGCAGGACGCGCGCGAGTTGCGACAACTGGAAGGGCTTGATCAAGAAGTCGACCGCGCCCCGTTTCACCGCGGCTGTCGCCTCGGCGATCCCGCCGAAACCGGTCATCACCACGGCACGGATGTGGGGATGACGATCGAGCGCCTCGTCCAGGACAGTCATGCCGTCCGCATCCGGCAGGCGCAGATCGACGACGAGCCCATCAAAGGCCGCCGATCGCAATCGATCGATCGCATCGGCCGCGTCGCTCGCCTGCGAGGCGGCGAATCCGTTCGCTTCCAGGCTTGCCACGATGGTTTGTCGGAGGTCGAGATCGTCCTCGACGACGAGGATGGACGGCAGGGCGCTCAGGCTCATAGGTCCTTGACGGCAAGTCGTCGCTGATGCCGGCACGCCGACATCGTCGACGAGCGCTCAGGTGGGAATCCCGAGCGCCGGTTACCCAGAGGAAGGCCACATTGTAGATGACGACGGCGTGGCGAAGCTATCATGATCGAGGATTGCATCGAGGAGCGTGTTTTGCGGAACCGTCAGGCCATGCATTCGGCGGCGCCTTCGCCGCCCTCGTGGCTTAGAGACGGAACAGCGACAACCATCCATGAACATACGGGACTGGCGTGATGCCGATCCGGCAGACACGCAGTGGCTTTACGCACGCGAACAGGACTATTGGGTTCGCGAGCTCGCCTGGGACGCGTCGACGGCGTGGCGCGAGATCGAGCAGGCGCGTGTCACGTGGGGTCTGCCCGGCCGCATCGTCATCGACGAGCACAAGACGATTCGCGGCTGGTGCTACTGCATGCCCGACGGTGAGACCTTTCATCTCGGCGGCATCGTGGCTGATGACCCGCGCGTCACCGCGGCGCTCGTCGACGCGAGCCTGAACATTGCTACCACCGGGGCACGTCCCGCACGTGTCTCGTCGTTTGTTCCGACGCGGGCCGACGGGCTCGAGCCCGCACTCGTCCAACGCGGCTTCAGCTGCGAGCGCTATCACTATCTCGCACGTCCGGTGACGCCACCGGTGAACAGTGGGTCGTCCGACGCCATCGGGTGGCAGGAGGATCTGCTGGCGCCGTCGGCGATCCTCCTCCAGGCCGCCTACGGGCAGGGCGGACGCCATTTTGCTCCGCGCGGACTGCAGGTGGAATGGGAGCACTACGTGCGAGGACTTGTCGAACGACCCGGGTGTGGTGTGCTCGAACCGGCGATCACCCGCGTCGTCCGCACATCGGAAGGGATGCAGGCGCTCGTCCTGGCGACGCGGATTGCGCCCGGCACGGTTCATCTGGCACAAGTGGCGGTCCATCCTTCTCGTCGGCGCGAAGGACTCGGCCGCCGCCTCGTGGAGGAGGCGTGTCGATTGGCGGCGAGCCGGGGCGCGCGTCTGGTGACGCTGCTGGTCGGCGATCGCAACGACGCTGCGCGCGCACTCTACGAACACATGGGGTTTACGGCTCGGGCCGCGTTCGTGGCGGGCACGTTATCGTACCGAGCCACATAGCCCGGTTTTTCCCTTCGAGCGGCCGGCAGCCGATCGAGGGCGCAGTATCGCCAGCTCGATGGGGCCCTACGCATTCAGTGAGGCGTTCGTCTCGGGGTTCTTCGCCTTCGCCGCAGTTTCGTCGTTCGTGCTCTGGCTGCGCACCCGCCACGATTGGACGGTGCTGCTGCTGACTGCGGTGTGCGCGATCGGCTCGGTGCAGTCGGTCGCAATCCTGATCATCGCGACCACCGAGAGTGTGGACCAGGCGCAGCGTGCGCAGGAAGTGCGTGTGGTGTGCGGGCTCATGAGCTTCGCGTCGCTCGCCTGGTTGTACGCAGCGATGGCTCACGTGCGGGCGCGATGGTATCTGTGGTTCGTGACCGCTACAGCAGTGGTCGTGGCCTCGTTCATCGTGCTCGATCTCGATGCGCGCCTGCTTGGCGAACAGGTCCTCGCGGTGAAACGCATCACGCTGCCGTGGGGCGAGCCGTATTCGCTTCTCGAGCACACACCTGGCCGCCCGCTGGTCTCGCTGGTCTACGCGGTCATGGCCTCCACGCTCGCCTTCAATATCGGCTGCGCGATCCGTCTGATGGGTCGCGATCGCCTCAGCGGTGCGCTGTTGATTCTCGCGGCGCTCGGGTCGATGGTCGCGCTGATCTCAGGTGCCCTTGTTGACATCAGCGAGGCCCCGATTCCGTATATCGGGACCTTCGGCATCGCGGCGTTCATCCTCGTGATCGCCTTGCAGCTTGCCGTCAGCCGGCGCCACGACGAGGAATTGCTCGTCGCCGAGCGCACGAAGCGTGCGCTCGAGCACCGGCTGGCGCAGGCGCAGAAGATGGAAGCGCTCGGCCAGCTTGCCAGCGGCGTTGCGCACGACTTCAACAACATCCTGACGGTGATTGGTGGTCATGCGGACATGCTGCTGCCCGGGGCCAGCGACGAAACGCGGAGCGACATCGAACAGATTCGGCAGGCGGCGACGAGTGCCGCATCGATGACCGGCCAGCTGCTGGCGTTCAGCCGTCAATCCGTTCTCGAGCCGAAGGACGTCGACATCAACTCGGTTGTCGAGAGCACCAAGACGATGCTGCGGCGGACGATTGGCGAGCACATCGAGCTCGTCGTCCGTCTCGATCCGAAGCTGTGGCACGTGCGCGCCGACGCGAATCAGCTCGGGCGCGTACTCCTCAACGTCGCAATCAACGCGAGAGACGCGATGCCTCACGGCGGTCGACTGACCATCGAAACCTCGAATGTCGACGACGGGTCGCGCCCGCCGGTCGCCGAGTCCGAGTCGGGCCGCTACGTCGTAATGAGCGTCGCCGACAACGGAATGGGCATGAGCTCTGCGACGAAGGCACACCTCTTCGAGCCCTTCTTCACGACCAAGGATCTCGGAAGAGGCACGGGTCTCGGACTCGCGGTCGTCGACGGCATCGTCACGCAGACTGGCGGCTACATCGACGTCGACAGCCACATCGGACACGGCACGACCTTCAAGATCTTTCTGCCCGCCACCGATCGTGCCGCGTCCGATGATGCCGGCCGATCGGACACCGAACCAGCCGCGTCCGGCTCAGAAACGATCCTGCTCCTCGAAGACGATCCGGGCGTCCTGGGCATGACGCGAGCGGCGCTCGAGCGATACGGCTATACGGTCCTCGTTGCGGGAAACGGCGACGAGGCGGTTCGGGTCGCGCAGGAGCATACGGGCCACATCCATCTGGTGGTCGCCGATGTCCTGACCCCCGGCTTGACGGGCCCGCAGACCGTCGATCGCCTTCGCGCTGGCAACCCGTCGCTGCCGGTCCTCTTCATCAGCGGGTACGCCACGTCGGATGCCATTCATCGAGAGGTCGTGGCGGGGCAATCGACTCTTCTTCAGAAGCCGTTCACATCGGCGGAGCTCGCCGCCAAGGTGAGGTCGATGTTGGACACGTAAAGCACGGGTAAGATTTGGTCATGTCCCAGGAACGTGGCGGAGGGCTCGGATCGATCGTGCTCTTCGCGCTGATCGCGGCGTTGATGGCCATCGATGTCACGATCGAGTTTCGCAGCGGCGTGGCCGTGGCGCTGCAGACCTTCGAGATCGTCATTTTCTCGCTCGCGCTTGCTGGCATCGGGTTTCACTGGTGGCAGATGGCGGCGGCCAGGCGGCGCTCGCGACAGCTCGACGAAGAACTGGCGATGGCTCGTGCCGAGGCGCACCAGTGGAGCGAGGACGCGCGCCGCTGGAACCGCGAGGCCCAGCAGGTGCTGCAGGGGCTTGGCGAAGCGATCGACCGCCAGTTCGATCGCTGGGGGCTGACGCCGGCCGAGCGCGAGGTGGCGCTGTTGCAGCTCAAGGGCCTGCGCCACAAGGCGATAGCCGACCTTCGCCATACGAGCGAGCGCACGGTTCGCCAGCAGGCGCTCTCCGTGTACCGTAAGTCGGGCCTCAATGGGCGAAGCGATCTCGCCGCGTTCTTCCTCGAAGATCTGCTGCTTCCCGTCGGAACCACCCCGGATACGTCGTCTGCCGGATAGCTATCCAGCGTCTGTTGGATTGACCAGGTGTGGTCGTCAGCACTACCGTTCATCCCATCGATGACGCGCGTCGCACGCTTGGTGTGGTGGCTGGCTCTGCCCTTCGTGGTGCCGATCACGCTCGACGGACAAGTTCCCCTGACGTACGAAGCCGCGCTGGACATGGCGACCAGCCGCAATCTCCGGGTCGAAGCCGCACGGCGGCAACGGGCGGTCCGTGAATCCGCTGTCCGCACGGCGGGGCTGTTGCCCAACCCTGACCTCGTCGCCGAGACCTCGCGCGATATCCCGCATCAGGCGCTGAGCCTCGACTTCCCGATCGAGATCGGCGGCCAGCGTTCCCGCCGTCTCGACCTTGCGCGCGAAGAGCTCTCGCTGGCCGAGAGCGATGTGCAGGTCGAACTTCGATCGTTGCGTCGTGAGGTCCGTGAGGCGTTCTACTCGCTCATCGCGGCCAACGAGCGGGTCAGACTTGCCGAAAGCGCGGTCGCGATCGCGCAGCGTGTTCGCGACATCGCGCAGGCACGGTTCGACGCCGGGGCCGTGCCGCGGCTCGAGCTCATGGCAGCCGATCTTGGGGTTGCACGCGCGTCAACCGATCTCGATCTGGTCCGGAGTCTCCAGACCGGTTTCCGCGCGACGCTGAATGGCGTCATCAACCTCGCGCCGGATCAGCCGACCGATGTGGCCGGCAGCCTCTCGGATCACACCGCCGCGGCTCCGACGTACGAAGAGGCTCGCCGTATCGCGCGGGCATCGAATGTCGATCTCGTCGCGCTGGATCGGCAGGCCGCTGTCGAGCGGCGACGTGTGGATCTGCTGCGCGCGGAGCGGGTGCCGACGCCGGTGCTTTCGTTCGGCGCGCTGTGGAATGCGCCGGGAGAATTCACCGTCGGTCCGCGCTTCGGTGTGACGATGGGGGTACCGCTGTTCAGTCGCAACCAGGGTGAGATCGCCGGATCCCTCGCGGCCACCTCGCAGCTGCGCGCGCAGCGCGATGCGACCGAGCGGACGATCGACAACGCGCTCTTCGGAACCGTCGCAAAGATCCAGGCGCAGCGACAGCGTGCGACCGCATACACACAGCGTCTGGTACCGACCGCCGTCGACCTCGAATCGCTGGCCGAAGAGAGTTACAAAGCCGGACGCACGCCGGTGCTCACCGTCATCGAGGCGCAACGTGCCGTGCGGGATGTACGGGACGAGGCGGTGCAGGCGGCGCTCGACGTGCAGATCAGCATCGCCGAACTGGAGGAACTGCTTGGGACCACGGTCCAGTAGATCTCTTGGTCTGGCGGTCGTCGCGACGATGCTGCTGATGTGCGTCGCATGCGGGCGCAAGACCGACGACGAGGAGACCGGTGCGACCGCCGTTCCGACCATCTCCGCCGAGACGACGCAGGTCACGAGGCGCACGCTCCTCGAGGAGATCACCGTCCGCGGCGCGGTGACCGCGCTGCCGAACGAAGACGTCAAAGTCAGCTCGCTGGTCGCGGGACGTGTGACGTCGGTGACCGTCGCCGAAGGCGACTCGGTTCGTCGAGGCCAGGTCGTGGCATCAATCGACCG
>Ga0126377_10004326_pt1 | contig 10315 bp, 5 predicted proteins | sample PanSoiMetPlot_22_FD_92647 | JGI IMG/M metagenome (GOLD analysis project Ga0126377, IMG submission 92647) | Tropical forest soil microbial communities from Panama - MetaG Plot_22 | ecosystem: Environmental > Terrestrial > Soil > Tropical forest > Bulk soil | place: Panama | collected 2016-02-17 | reverse complement strand
GCAGAACTCCCATAAACGATCAGGCTGCGGGAAGTCAGGCGCGCCGTCGTAAATAACAATAGTCGCTCCTAAAATTAACGCGCCGTAAATCAGCCAAGGTCCCATCATCCAGCCGACATCTGTTATCCATGAAATTCGCGTGCCCTGACCGACATCCGTTCCGAAACACATGTCCTGAGCCGACTTCACTGGGAAACCACAGTGAGTGTGCAGGATGCCTTTGGGCCGGCCCGTCGTTCCCGATGTGTAAATCGCAATCAATGGGTCTTCGGCGCCGGTGCGCTCGATCCGCCGCGCCGCGCCGCCGGCCATATCGCCCGTGGCTAGTAATTGATCCCAGGTCAGATCGCGTCCTGGTTTCATCGGCGCGGTCACGCGCATCCGGCGCACGACGATCACGCGCGTGATTTCGGGGCAATCGGCGACGGCGTCGTCCGCGACCTGCTTCGCGCCCGCCGGCTTGCCTCGGCGCGGGAACGCGTCGCAAGTGATCAGAGCTTTCGCGTTAACATCGCGCAGCCGCGACGAGATGGCCGATGATCCGTAGCCGGAAAATAACGGCACGGCTACTGCGCCGATGCGGTTGATCGCCAGCAGAGAGATGACCGTTTCGGGAATCATCGGCAGATGAACGCCGATCGCGTCGCCACGTCCGTAGCCGCAGGCGCGCAGCCCGGCGGCGCAGCGTTCGACTTCGATCAGCAGATCGGCGTAATCCAACTCGCGCGTCACGCCTTCTTCGCCTTCCCAGATGACGGCCAGTTTGCGCGCGGCGCCCATGTCTTCCCAGCGGTCCAGGCAACTTCTGACGATGTTGAGTCGCGCGCCGACACACCAGCGCGGCCATTCGACGCCGCGCGAGAGATCGACGATCCGGTCATAAGGTTTGTCGAATTGAATGTCGAGGAAGCGAAGAAGCTGTTCGGTAAACCACTCGATGTCCGCGATCGAACGGCAATAGAGCTCATCGAAGCTCGTTAGGCCGCAGAAGGAGATGAAGCGCGTCAGTTGCGCGCGCGCAACCTCGTCATCAGTCGGTTGCCAGGCTATGACGTTGTCATCATGTAACCGCTCCATCATTTTTCAGATTCCATGCTAACTCTTTAAGCCGCTCTTCGAACACCGGCCTCCTTCCGAACAGGGTGCAGCCAGTGGCGGTATTCCGGTCTTCGCCCGGCGACGATTTCGAAGAAGGTTTTCTGGATCGCTTCCGTGACCGGTCCCCGCGCGCCGTCGCCGATCGCGCGCCCGTCGACTTCGCGGATCGGCGTGACCTCTATCGCCGTGCCCGTCAGGAAGGCTTCGTCCGCGTCAAGCAACTCGTCGAGCTTTAGCGCGCGGACTTCGACTTCATAACCCAGGTCGCGCGCGATCCGAATCGCCGAATCGCGCGTGATGCCGAGCAGAATCGAAGACTTCTGATCATTGGTCAGCAAGCGCCCGCCTTTGACGAGGAAAATGTTTTCGACCGCGCCCTCGGCCAGATTGCCATGCATGTCGAGCATGATCGCTTCGTCGTAACCGCGGGACGCGGCTTCGCGCACGGCCAGAATCGAATTCAGATAATTTCCTGTGGCCTTCGCCGTGGTCGGGATCATGCTCGAATGGAATTTTTTGTAAGGCGAGACCGTAACGCGCATCCCTTTGGCAAGCTTCTCTGAGCCGAAATCGTTGGGCCATTCCCAGGTCAGGATGTTTACGCCGGCCGGACATACGGCGCGAATGCCGAGACTGCCGCTGTCGAAATAGACGGTCGGGCGAATGTAGCAGCTGTCGAACTCGTTCCGGCGGATCGTTTCGCGGATAGCTTCGTTCAACTCTTCCTGCGTGTAAGGAATGTCGAGCTGATAAACCAGGGCCGAGGCGTAGAGCCGATCCATGTGCTCTTTCAATTTGAAGATCGCCGGTCCCTCAGCCGTTTCATAACAGCGAATCCCTTCAAAGACGCCCGCGCCGTAATGAAGCCCGAAGGCCGATGAATGAATCTTCGCTTCGTCCCATCGTAAAAACTCCCCGTTCTGCCAAACCCATTTTGTTTTTTCGAACGACATCTATTGCAACCTCTCAAACTTGTGTTAATCAAATACCTGATTCGCCTGGAGGTTGATGATAGAACCTGAACAGAGCGCGATGAAGACGAGGTTTTAGATATTCAATCGCGCCGGGTTAAGCAAATAAGTTTTATGGGACGATAATCCTAAAGATATTTCCCTCTCGCATTACTCGCCCGCATTACTCGCCCGCATTACTCATTGGTAATGGTCACGCTGTTCATGACGTCGCCCATGCGAATTTGCCTCACGACATCCATACCTTCGGTCACGCGGCCAAAGACCGCGTAATTCCCGTCGAGGGATGGAGTAGGCGAGAGCGTGATGTAAAACTGGCAGCTTGCGCTGTTCGGATCGGAAGATCGCGCCATCGCCACGGCGCCCGCTTCGCCATGTTTCAAATTCGGGGTGACTTCTAGCGGTATGCGCTTGCCCGAGTCACCCGTCCCTGTGCCATGAGGACATCCGCCCTGAATGACGAAGTTCGGTTCGACGCGATGGAATTTCAGCCCGTCGTAAAAATTGCGCTCAGCGAGTTCGATGAAGTTCGAGGTTGTGATCGGCGCGAGGTCTTCGTGAAGGGTGAATTTGATCGTGCCTTTGCCGGTTTCAATTACTGCCGTGCGATTCTTGTTTTGTGACATTCTTCCCCTTTGAGATTAAACATTACTGGAGAGACAACATTGCTAGGAGCTCGAAGAATTATGACGACGCGCAACCAATTTGCAAACTGCCCTATCCTGATATTTTCATCTTTCGGATAAAAAATAGCGGACAAAAATAATGTTGAGATCAGACCGAGTGTTGCGCATAATCCGTCCAGCAAAATCCATTCAGCTTTGTCCTGAAATGTCTTGAGATCTTTTTTCGTCCGATACCGCGCGGGCAGGTCGCCCAGAGCCTGCTAAAGGCGCAGCTTTCACACGGTTATTGAGGAGGCTCTGATGCGAACTTCTAACCTGCAGTTTCGCCCGCCGTCTTTGTTAATTCGACTAGGCGTCGCTTGCGGCCTGATTGGGTTATTGGCGTTGTCGCTGTCAAGCGGCGACGATCTCTCCACCGCTCCTAATCATCCGGCGGATCTGGCGTTGAAGATGGCCGTTGGATTATCTGGCGCCAGCGATCAGGATCTGCGCTCGTCCGCCGGTAATGTGTTGATGAACTCTCCGCTCAGCTTCGAAGCCAATCGCGGTCAGTTCGATTCGTCCATTACTTTCGGCGCTCGCTTGCCGGGCGCTGTTATCTATTTCGGGGCGGACCAGGCGTTGATCGTTCAGCGAAGCGCCAGGCTGAGCGATCAGCGGGCGATTCCAATGCGTATGAGGCCGATCGGAGCGCGCGCGGAGGCGAGAGTCGAGGGTGTTGAACCCTTGCGCGGGCGCGTCAATTATCTGATCGGAAACGATCCGCGCCGATGGGTGACAGAGTCGCCCACCTATGCGCGAGTTCGTTACCGCGAGATTTATAACGGAATTGATCTCGTGTACTACGGCGCCGGGCGACAGCTCGAATACGACTGGATTGTCGCTCCCGGCGCGAGCGTGACGCAAATCAAGACCCTCTTCGACGGAGCGAAGGACCTGCGCGTTGATGAATCCGGCGATCTGATAATGCGAACAGCGGATACAGAAATTCGACAGCGTCGGCCTGTCGCTTACCAAGAGGAGTCGGGCCGGCGTCGGTCTGTGGCCTGTCGCTACACGATTGAGGAAATCAATCAGGTCGGATTGCAGGTTGGAGATTACGACAGGACGCGCCCACTGATCATTGATCCGACGTTGGTCTTCGCCACGTTCTTCGGGGGCATCGCCGACAGCGGCAATCCCGCCTACAACACCGGTTGGGAAGATTCCTACACCATCGCCGTGGACAACGCGGGAGACATTTACATAGCCGGATCAACACTCTCTCGTAATCTACCCACACTCAATGCGCTGCAACCGGAACCTAGTGGGAAGGGCGATTGCGTCATCGGCGAACAGTGCATGGATGCCTTTGTCGCCAAGCTCAACCAAAACGGACTCATCTATTCAACCTACATAGGCGGTTCAAGCGACGAGGAGGTCTATGACATAGCAGTGGACGCTGCGGGCGCCGCCTACATCACCGGCTACACCAATTCGGCCCGGTTCCCGGTGTCGGACGGCGCGGCGCAAACATTCAACCGCGGCTTCGCCGACGCCTTCGTGTTGAAACTCACTCCATCGGGATCGGCGCTGGAATACGGGACTTATCTCGGCGGCGCCGAGAATGACTACGGCTTCAGCCTGGCGGTGGACAAGCGTGGACACGCATACGTCACGGGCGTGACACGCTCGCCCGACTTTCCGGTGAACAATGCGTTTCAATACAGGCTCGGTGGGGATGGTTTCTCCTCCGACGCATTCGTCGTCAAGCTTGATCCATCGGGCACGGGGTTGGTCTACTCGACTTACTTCGGCGGCGCCGGATCGGATGGCGGCAATGGGATTGCTGTGGACGATGCGGGTAATGTTTATCTCACCGGAGCGACCGCTTCTCCCGATTTTCCCGTTCAAAGCGCGCTTCAACGTTATTACGTACCGGGATATGATTCCGACCGCGGCGGCCCGCTTCCAGACATATTCATCACCAAATTCGATCCGAATGGACGCGATCTGATCTTCTCAACTTATCTCGGATCGTGGGGACCGGACGTAGGGAATGCGATCGCTGTGGACGGGACAGGAAATGTATATGTCGCAGGGTTCACTGGTCCCCTCTCTCTTGATAACGACTTCCCACTCGTCAACCCTCTGCCGCTCGCTCACCGATATTTTCCTAACCCCTTCGCCGCCACCGGCCTGGTGCTGAAGCTCAGCGCGGACGGCGGGAAATTGTTTTATTCGACCTTCCTCGGAGGCGTGAGATACGCTGACTCAATTTCCGACATTGCGGTGGACGCGGCGGGCAGAATATATGTAATCGGCGGGGCGACCACGGAGAGCGGCTTTCCGCTCACCTCTGACACTTTCGACCCTAAACCCAGTCTATTTACGGGCGACGCTTTCCTAACCGTGCTTGATCCAGCCAAACCGGGAATGGCGGCGCTACTCTATTCCACGGTCTACGGCGGCTCTGGCCAGGAAACGGGCAATGCGTTGGCGCTGGACCCCGCTGGAAATATCTACTTCACAGGCCAGACTACAATCTATGGAAATCCGGGCCCAAACAACCTCCCGACGATCAAGTCGCTGCAGAGCTATGGACCAATCGCTGACGCGTAGGTCGCCAAGATCGCGCCGACCTTCGACAATTCGGCCGATCCGATTCCGCCAACCATAACGATCAGCAGCCCGGCGGCGAATACGTTCGCTACTACCGAAGGAACCATCGACCTGACGGGCATGGCCTCGGACAATAAAGGCGTCGCTTTTGTGATGTGGAATAGCGACCGGGCTGGCGTAGGGCTGGCTCAAGGCGCTGACTCCTGGAACATCAAACAATTGCCTCTGCTGCAGGGACTCAACCGCATCACGGTCACGGCGCGCGACGCCGCAGGCAACACGGCAAACGCAACGCTCGAAGTGGACTTTCAACCGCCCTACCTGATATCGATCGCCGTGGGCGCCATCGAATTCGGCCTTGAAGACATTGGTGACGGCGGGCTGGCGGTGGGCGCGATGTTGAGCAGTCCGAGTAACGTCCTTGCAGACGCCGCGGGCAATCTTTACATCGCCGACAACGACCACTCGCGCATCCGTAAAGTGACGCCCGATGGCTTCATCTCGACTTTTGTTGGCAGCGGCGTGGCAGGCTTCGCAGGCGATAGCGGCCCGGCCACCGCCGCGCGGGTCAGTGGACTAAAGGGGATGGCGATGGACGCGCAAGGCAATTTCTACTTCACCGACTACTGGAATTACCGCGTCCGCAAGGTGACGCCAGCAGGGATAATCACAACCGTGGCAGGATCAGGCGACCCATGGCCGGCTGAACCGCAATCGAGCGGCGACGGCGGGCCGGCCACGCAAGCGCGGCTCAACCACCCAAGCGACGTGGCCGTGGACGCCGCTGGCAATCTATATATCAACGACTCTGACGGCTTCCGCATCCGCAAGGTAGATAGGAACGGGATCATCACAACTATCGCCGGCACGGGCATCGAAGGCGACACAGGAGATGGAGGCCCCGCGACCGAGGCGCGCATCAGCGGCGCGGGGAGTTTGAAATTCGACGGCGCCGGTAATCTCTACTTCATCGTGTCCTATGGCATCCGTCGCATCTCGCCCGACGGGCGGATCAGCACGCTGCAAGACTCCAACCTCCAACCGCCGTTCGCCCCTCGCGCGCTCGATATAGACGGCGCGGGCAATTTCTACTACAACGAAACCAACCGTGTCCGCATGCGCGACACAGCGGGGAATTTCAAAACGATTGCGGGACGCGGCGGCGAAGGCGCGCTTGGCGACGACCCCGCGGCGCTGGCGGCGCGTTTCCTCGGACTGCAGGGAATAACTCTGGATGGCAAAGGCAATATCTATGTCGTGGACAGACACCGCGTGCTCAAACTCTCGCCCGCGATGACCGGCGATCGTCTGGCCCCGACGGTCTCGATTACCGCGCCGACCACAGGCCCCAGTTTCAACTCCGACCTGCCTTTCATCTCGCTCGGCGGCGTGGCGGCTGATGACCGCGGCGTCTTTCAAGTCACCTGGCGCAACAATCGCGGCGGAGTCGGCTCGGCGCTCGGTACGAACTCCTGGCAGGCTTTCAGCCTGCCGTTGCAACCCGGCGCCAACGAAATCACCGTCACCGCGCGCGACGCCGAAGGAAACACCGGCTCCGATACAATCACGATAAACTACCGGTTGGATACAATCCCGCCAAGGCTGACCATCACCAGCCCGACTGACAAGAACCTGTTTGAAACCACAAACAGCCGACTATCTGTCAACGGTGAAGTCTCGGACGATGTAGGCGTTGCCGAAGTACGTTGGCAAATCGACCGCGGCCGGGGCGGCTTTGCCGAGATCACGGGACGCACATGGCGCATTCCGGTGGTCTTATTGCAACCCGGCGCCAACACGCTTACGGTCACAGCCGTTGATTTCGCAGGCAATGCGGCGCAGGCTCGACTTGAAATCGTATTCCGGCCCGAATACCTGATCGAGACCTATGCAGGGCGCGCGATTCTGCGTGACCTTGATCCGTCGCCGGGGGACCTTGCTACTCGGAATCAACTCAGATTCCCGCGCGGTGTGGCCCCAGACGCGGCCGGTAATCTCTTCATTGCCGAGAATCAGCCGGGACTGGTTCACAAGATCAATGCATCAGGCGTGATCAGTCTCGTGGCCGGCGGCGGAGGATATGGCGATGGTGGTGACGGCGGCCCCGCTGTTGACGCGCAGTTGCGCACGCCCAGTGGTGTTGCGGTAGACGCGGCTGGCGCCCTCTTCATTGCGGATTATTCGTCCTTCAAAATCCGCAAGGTGACCCCGGATGGCAAGATCACAAGCTACGCCGGCACAGGCGAATATGGCTACGATGGCGACGGCGGCCCGGCGACACAGGCCAAACTGCGTAATGTGCGCGGGATAGTGACGGACAGCGCGGGCAATCTCTACTTCGCCGACCAGACCAGTCATTGCGTGCGCAAGATTTCTCCCAATGGTGTCATCATCACTATCGCGGGCAGTGGCGTGCCCGGCTTCAGCGGTGACGGCGGCCCCGCCGCGAGCGCACATTTGAACAACCCGACCGACGTCGTGTTAGACGCGGCTGGTAACCTTTACATCACCGACTCGATGAACGGACGACTGCGTAAGGTGTCGCCCGCCGGAGTTATCACGACCATCGCTGGCAACGGGACATATGGTTTGGGCGGCGATGGCGGGCCGGCCACGAGCGCGCAGTTGGGCGCGATCTCCGGTGTCGCTCTGGATGCGGCTGGAAACATCTTTCTTGCTGATTCAGGCCAAAACAGAATTCGCAGAATCAATCCGGCGGGCATCATTACTACCATCGCCGGCTATGACGAGCAGGGATTAGGCATCGGAGGTTTTGGTGGCGATGGAGGACCGGCAACTCTGGCCAAATTCCAGCAACCAGCCGACCTGGCGATTGACGACTTCGGCAATATCTTTGTAGCGGACGAATTCAACCACCGCATCCGCAAGCTCACGCCATACTCTACCAACTCCTTTCCCGTCACCAGCGCTTCCGCCGCCAGTTTCGCCAGTAATGAGCTAGCGGTCGAAGCCATCACCGCTGCTTTCGGCCTGAGCCTGGCCACAAGGACAGAGCCCGCCGTATCAGTTCCATTACCAACCACATTGGGCGGAACGACAGTTAAAGTCCGTGACAGTCAAGGCTCCGAGCGTCCCGCGCTGCTCTTTTTCGTCTCGCCAAATCAGGTCAATTATCAAATTCCTAAGGGAACAGCGCCCGGCCCCGCGACCGTCAAGGTCTCTTCCGGAAGCGGGATGATTTCGACCGGAGCCATGACGATCACTACAGTCGCCCCAAGCATTTTCACCGCCAACTCCACTGGTCAGGGAGTCCCGTCCGCGTATGTCTTGAGAATCAGAGCTGATGGATCGGAGAGTTATGAACAGGTCGCGGAATTCGACGCCTCACAAAAACGTTTCATCCCGCGCCCGATAGATCCAGGTCCTCCGACGGATCAGGTTTTTCTGGTTGTATTCGGCACAGGGATACGCAATCGCAGTTCGCTTGCAAACGCCACTGCGCAAATCGGCGGCGTGAGCGCCGAAGTACTGTTCGCGGGGGCGCAGGGCGGGTACGTGGGTTTGGATCAGGTGAATCTGCGATTGCCGCGATCTCTGGCCGGTCGAGGCGAGGTCGAGTTGATGATCACAGTCGACGGCAAGATCGCGAACGCCGTCAGGGTCAATGTTAAATAATGATGCCAGGCGATCAATTTTCAAAACGTCCATGGCAGAACAGCTCAATTCCCGCCTCCCGATTTCCTGCCTTTTATCGGGCGGAAAACGGGAGACGGGAAAATGGACGTAGTCGGCTATTTGATTTTGTAGCCTCCTTCGGGAAGCCTTTCGCGGTGAGCGCCGTGGCAGGCGGAGCAGGAGCCCATCAGGCTTCTCATACTGGTCGAGGCTTTCTCCATATCACCGCCCTTGGCCGCATCGGCGATCTCTTTCGCCGATGCTTGCGCTTGCTGCGACCACTTAATGGCGTCTTCGGTCTTGCGCTTGGCCCAGAATTCCTCGCACTTCTTGAAGACTTCCTCTATCTTCGCCGCGTCTTTCGTTATGTTGTCGGAAACTTTTCCTTCGATGTTTTTCCGCAGACTGCCCGTCGTAGCCTGAATTGTCTTCATCCAGACCGCATGTTCTTCATCCTCCTGCGCCTGTGGCGCGCCGAAGACTGTAAAGACAGCTAAGAGTGGAACTAACAGCAGATTCATCAATTTCATTTTTCCTCCAGGGTTAGGCGTGATTGTGTCTCAATTGAGAATCGGTTATTCGAATAAGCGTCGCGAGCAGGGTCTTTTCAACCAAAGCATGACGAAGCCTGGCTCGCTATCGCTCGGGGTGGTTAATCGAAAGTTTGTAATCTGTGACGCGTTGACAATTCTGCAATTCGAGGACGTTGCCCGCAGCTTCGGCGGCTCTGCGCAGAGCCGCGCGTTCGGTAATGTCCCAGGCCTGAAAACGCGCGGATACATCGGCGCCTTCCTTGATTTGTTTTGCCAGCGCGTAATAACGGCCCGGCGCAAGACTTTTGAAATTAAAACCGCCGTCGGCGCCCACATTCGCCTGCGCGTAACGCAGCGGATCGTCAGCCGCTTCTTTCTCGGCTGGGATCAAATACGCGCGGATTTTGCCTGCCGGTTTGCCGTCTTGACCGGCCATCAAGCGGCCTTTCACTCCCGCCGCGCCTTCGGCGATGGTCACCGTTATACCCGTCAACTTTTCACCCTGCTTGAGCGTGACGCCGTTGCGCGCGATGTTGACAGGCGCCGGCGCCGCAGTCCTGCGGCCGCTCGGCGCGGATGGCTTGTTTCCCATACTGATTGCGCGGACATACCAGTTTTCATCGGGCAATTGCGCGATCACGCGATGGCGCCCCGCCTCCAGGTTGCGCAAGGTGAATTCGCCTAATGGCGTCGGAGCCGCTGGCCGGGTTGGCGCCAGGCGGCTTGTCAGCGTCGCCGCGCGGGACTGGGCTTCATCGCGCTCGGCGGTGAGCATGACCTCCTCGACCGATGACGCGCGCGGCTTCTGGCATACGGCGGCTTTTTTCTCGACGACGACGCGCCCACTGAG
>Ga0126377_10004325_pt1 | contig 10315 bp, 6 predicted proteins | sample PanSoiMetPlot_22_FD_92647 | JGI IMG/M metagenome (GOLD analysis project Ga0126377, IMG submission 92647) | Tropical forest soil microbial communities from Panama - MetaG Plot_22 | ecosystem: Environmental > Terrestrial > Soil > Tropical forest > Bulk soil | place: Panama | collected 2016-02-17 | reverse complement strand
TGGAAGCGGTTGATCGAGCGCGGCACGACCTGGTTCTTGATCGAGGCGACCGTCGATGCCGGAATCACCGAGCCGTCCGGCGCGCGGACGTAGTAATCGAGCACCTGATCGGGATTGAGGCGATCGGCCTGCAGCACCTGCGGGATGACCTTGTACGAGCGGCCGGCGATCGAGAAGTAATTGACGTAGCCGCCGCCGAGCGCCGCGCCGAGCGCGCCGCCGACGTCCTGCTGCGTGAGGCCGAGCGTCGAGATCATGTCGCGGTCGACCTGCACGGTCGATTGCGGCTTGTCGAGCTTGAGGTCGGTGTCGACGAACCAGAACTTGCCGCTGTCCTTGGCCTTCTGCAGTACGGCCTGCGCCACCGAGTTGAGCGCCTCGGGCGGCTCGGTCGTGTTGATGACGACCTGGATCGGCGCACCCTGCGCGCCCGGCAGCGGCGGCAGCTGGAACGCGAACACCTGGCCGCCCGCGATCGCGCCCCACTTGCCCTGCAATTCCTGCTGCAGCGCGTGCGCGTTCTTGGTGCGGTCTTCCCACGGCGTGAACAGCATGCCGCCGAAGCCGGTGCCCGGCGAGATGATCTGGAACATCATCTCGTACTCGGGCAGCGCCTTGCCGATCGCGAACATCTGCTGCGAGTAGCCGAGCATCTGCTGCGCGGTCGCGTTGGGCGCGCCCTTGATCTGGTAGAAGATGAAGCCCTGGTCTTCCTCGGGCGCAAGCTCCTTCTTCGAGGTCATTCCGGCGAGCAGCGTCGCGCCGAAGATCAGGAAGCCCATCACGACGATCACGCTGTACGTTGCGAGCGTGCCGTGCAGCAGCTTCTGGTAAGCATGCCGGACGCGCTCGAACTGGCGGTCGATGTACTGGACGAACTTGCCGCTCTCCTGCTCGCTCGAAAAGAACCGCGAGCACATCATCGGCGACAGCGTCAGCGCGATGACCGCCGACACGGTGACCGCGCCGGCGAGCGTAAACGCGAACTCGGTGAAGAGCGCGCCGGTGAGGCCTTTCTGGAAACCGATCGGTGCGTACACGGCGATCAGCACGACGGTCATCGCGATGATCGGGCCGCCTAGCTCGCGCGCGGCGAGCAGTGCGGCCTGGAACGGAGGTCGGCCCTCCTCCTTCATGTGCCGGTCGACGTTCTCGACGACGATGATCGCGTCGTCGACGACGAGGCCGATCGCGAGCACGAGCGCGAGCAGCGTCAGGAGGTTCATCGAGTAGCCGAGCGCGAGCATCACGAAGAACGTGCCGATCAGCGACAGCGGCATCGCGACCAGCGGGATGATTACGGCGCGGAAGCTGCCGAGGAAAAGGAAGATCACCGCGGTCACGATCAGGAGCGCCTCGATCAGCGTCTTGACGACTTCGCGGATCGACGCCGTGATGAACTTGGTGCCGTCGTAGACGATCTCGCCGGTAAGGCCGCTCGGGAGCTGCGCCTGGATCTCCGGCATCGCGTTGCGCACGCGCTGCGCCACGTCGAGGATGTTCGCGTCGGGCGCGACCTTGATGCCGATGAACACGGCGAGCTTGCCCGAGAACGAGACGTTGGCGTCGTAGTCCTCGGCGCCGAGCACGACGTTGGCGACGTCCTCGAGGCGCACGATCGCGCCGTCCTTCTGCTTGACCGCGAGCTGCTTGAACTCGTCGACGGAGTGGAGGTCGGTCGCCGCGGTGAGGTCGACGCTGACCATCTGGCCCTTGGTCGTGCCGACCGCGGCGAGATAGTTGTTCGCGGCGAGCGCCTGGTAGACGTCGGCCGCCGTCACGCCGTGCGCGGCGAGGCGCGCCGGATCGAGCCACGCGCGCAGCGCGAACTGGCGGCCGCCGAGGATCTCGGCGGTCTGCACGCCCTGCAGCGAATCAAGCTTGGGCTTGACGACGCGCGCGAGATAGTCGGTGATGCTGTTGGCCGGCAGCACGTCGCTGCGATAGCCCATGTACATCGCGTCGATCGTCTCGCCGACCTGCACGTTCAGCACCGGCTGCTGCGCCTGCGGCGGCAGCTGGTTGCGCACCGAGCTCACCTGGGTCTGGATCTGCGTCAGCGCGCGGTTGGCATCGTAGTTGAGGCGCAGCGTCGCGGTGATCGTCGAGATGCCGGTGGAGCTCGTCGACGACAGGTAGTCGATGCCCTGCGCCTGCGCGATCGCCTGTTCCAGCGGCTGCGTGATGAAGCCCGCGATGGTGTCGGCGTCGGCGCCGTAGTACGCGGTCGTGACCGTCACCACCGCATTCTCGGTCTTCGGATACTGGCGCACCGTCAGGTCCGACAGCGCACGCAGGCCGAGCACGAGAATCAGCAGGTTGACGACGATCGCGAGGACCGGCTTGCGGATGAAGATGTCGGTGAAGTTCATGGGCTACCTCGAGGACCTGCCCTCAGTGCTCTTGCGGCGTCGGATTCGGGCTGTCCGCCGGTTGCACGCTGTTGTCGATCTTGATCGGCGAACCGCTCTTGAGCTTCACCTGTCCGCTCGTCACGACCTCGACGCCTTCGTCGAGACCCTTGACGATGGCGACCTGATCGCCGCGCGTCGGGCCCGTCGTGACGAACGCCTGCTGCGCGACGAGATCGTTCGGTGCCGGCCCGCCCTTGGCGTCCTTGTCCTTCGGCGCATCCTTCGCCGCGGCCTTGCCGTCGGACGTCGGCTTGTGATCGGCGTTCGCCGCCGCCGCGTTTTGCGCCTGCGCCTTGTCGAACTCGCTCTTGGTCTTGACGAGATAGATCGTCTCGCCGTACGGGTTGTAGACGATCGCCGTCTGCGGCAGCGTCAGGTGCTTTTCCCGCTCGCCGACGTCGACGTTGACGTCGGCGAACATGCCCGGCGTCAGCACGCGGTCGTGGTTGGGGATGCTCGCCTCGACCTGGACGTTGCGCGTGTCGCCGTCGACCTTCGGGCTCACCGCGGTCAGCGTGCCTTCGAAGGTCTTGCCCTTGAACGCATCGAGCTTCAGCGTGACCTTCTGGCCGACCTTGAGGTCGGCGAGGTTGCGCTGCGGCAGGTGGAAGTCGACGAAGATCGGATCGAGCTGCTGCAGCGTCACGATCGTCGTGCCCGAGTTGAGGTACGTGCCCGGGTTGACCGTGATGATGCCGGCGCGGCCAGCGAACGGCGCGCGCAGCTGCTTCTTCGCGACGTTGACCTGCTGCTGCTGCACGGCGGCCTGCTTCGCCTTGAGATCGGCGGCGGCAGTGTCGTAGTCGGCCTTGCTGATCGCCTGCACGGCGAGCTGCTGCTTGGCGCGCTCGAACGTGACCTGCGCGAGCGCAGCTGCGGCTTCGAGCTGATGCAGCTGCGCGACGTCCTCGGAGTCGCGGAGCTGCAGCAGCGTTTCGCCTTCCTTGACCTCGTCGCCGGACTTGAGGTTGACCTTCGTGACGAGGCCCGCGATGTCGAGCGCGAGATCGGCGCCGCGCACGGCGCGCAGCGATCCCACGGCGCTCAGCGACGGCTGCCATTCCTGATACGACGCCTTCGCCGTGCTGACCACCGACGGCGGCGGCGCCTTCATGCCGGCCATCATGGCGCGCACCTGCATGACCTTGAGGCCGACGAGGCCCCCGATCAGCACGAGCACCAGGACGATCATCCAGATCATGCGCTTGGTCGTGCTGGGTTTTCTCTCTGCGCGCGTCTGCATGCGCGGCTCCTCCGTTTGAATGCGCGATTTCTAAAAGTCAGGTCAGTGCGCTTCGCGGGCCGCTCTCGCATCGGCCAGCGCGCGCGGATCGTTTTCCTTCCAGCCGCCGCCGAGCGCCGCGTACAGCGCCGCCGTGTCGGACAGACGCGCCGCACGCGCCTGGATCAGGCCGATGCGCGCCGTCTGGTACTGGCGCGTCGCATCGAGCACCTGGAGATAGCTCGCCGCGCCGTCCTTGTACTGGAGGCGCACGAGGTCGAGGCTCTTCTGCGCGGACTGCTCCGCGTCGGCCTGCGCGCGGAGGTTCTCCGCGTCGAGCTCGAGCGCGTGCAGGCTGTCGGCGACGTTCTGGAACGCGCCGAGCACGGTCGTCTGGTAGTCCGCGGCGGCCTTCTCGAGACCGGCCTCGGACGCACGCTTCTGCGCGCGCAGCGTGCCGCCGTGGAACAGCGGCTGCAGCAGGTTCGCGCCGAGGCTCCAGAGCTTGGTGCCGCCGGAGAAGAGATCGCCCGTGTGCAGCGCTTCCGAGCCGTACGTGCCGGAGAGCGTGATCTGCGGATAGAGATTCGCGGTCGCGATGCCGACTTCCGCGGTCGCCTGATGGAGCTGCGCCTCCGCGGCGCGGATGTCCGGTCGTTGGCGCACGAGCTCGGACGGCACCGTCACCGGCACTTCGTGCGGCAGCGTCAGCGCGTCGAGATCGACCGCCGTCAGCTGGCTCTCGGCCGGGAACTGGCCGAGATACACGGCGAGCTGCGTCTGCGTCGCCGCGAGCTGCTGGCGCAGGGCCGGCAGCTGCGCGCGCGTCGTCGCGACCTGCGTGCGGATCACCAGCACGTCGGCAAGCGACTTCGCGCCGATCTCGTGCTGGCGCTCGACGAGGTCGAGCTGCTGCTGGTAGACGTCGATGATCTCTTCGTTGGCCTGGATCTGGCCGCGCAGCGACGCTTCGCGAAAGCTCGTCGTGACGACGTTCGCGGCGAGCGTCAGGTACGTGCCTTCGAGCTGGAACTGCTGGAAGTTCGAGATCGCCGACTGTGCCTCGATGCCGCGGCGCACGCCGCCGAAGAGATCGAGCGTGTAGTTGACGTTGACGCCGGCGTTGTAGACGTTGAACACCGACTGGCCCGGCGCGAGCTCGCCGAACGCATTCGCGTTGCCGCGCTGAGCGCCGGCGCTCGCGTCGACGCTCGGGAACAGCGAGCCGCGCGCGGCGACGACGTTCTCCTCGGCCTGGCGCAGCGACGCCTGGGCCGACGCGATCGTCGGGCTGTGCACGAGCGCCTCGTCGACGCGACGATTGATCTCGTCGTTGACGAACGTCGTCCACCAGCGCTCGGGCACCTCGGTGTTTTCGAGGAAGCGCTGCGCGTCGCCGGTCGGCGCGTCGGTCGCCATCGTCGCCTCGGGCACCTTCTCGGCCGTGTAGGCCTCGACCTTCGGCGCGTCGGGCGAGCGGAAATTCGGCCCGACCGCGCAGCCGGTCACCGCGAAGGCGACCGCGACGGCGAGCATGAGTTGTGCAGGCAGACGCGAAGTCAGCCGGGCAGTGGCACTTGCGGCGTGCGAGCGCCGAAGGCCTCGAGTCCTGTTCATGAAGCCCTTCCTAAAACTGAACTTGTCAGTACAATAATAGACGGGCGGGGCAGCCGGTTCAAGGGCGCCGAGTTCGGCCTGGCCGGCAGGGCGCACACCTTATCGTCGGTCCAGAGGGCGGACAATGGACAAATGTCATGTCCGAACCTAGGACCGAGGCCCGATCAGCGCCCGGTGAGCGCCATCATGGCCGCGGGATAGCGCGAGCCCTGCACCGCAGCTCGCGGAAACGCCGCGTCGATCGCGGCGAGATCGCCGGCCGATAATTGTAAACCCACCGCCTCGATGTTTTCGTTCAGGTATTTGCGCCGCTTCGTGCCCGGGATCGGCACGATGTCCTCGCCCTGCGCCAGCACCCACGCCAAGGCGAGCTGAGCGGGCGTCGAGCCCTTCTCGCGCGCGATACGCGTGACGGTGTCGACGAGCGCGAGATTCTTCGCGAAGTTCTCGCCCTGGAAGCGCGGATTGCCGCGGCGATAGTCGCTCGCGTCGAAATCGTCGGGCGTGCGGATCGCTCCGGTCAGGAAGCCGCGGCCGAGCGGGCTGTAGGCGATGAAGCCGACGCCGAGGCGGCGGCATGCGTCGAGGATCCCGTCCTCGGGATCGCGCGTCCACAGCGAATATTCGCTCTGCAGCGCCGCGACCGGATGCACGCGCGTCGCGCGTTCGAGCGTTTCGGTGCTGACCTCGGACAGGCCGATCCAGCGCACCTTGCCGGCGCCGACGAGCTCGGCCATCGCGCCGACCGTGTCCTCGATCGGCACGCGCGCGTCGGCGCGATGCAGGTAATAGAGATCGATCGTTTCGACGCCGAGACGGCGCAGGCTCGCCTCGCACGCCTCGCGCACGCGTGCAGGACGGCCGTCGATCTCGCGCTTGTTCGGGTCGGCGGGATCGCGCACGAAACCGAACTTCGTCGCGAGCACGGCCTCGTCGCGCCGATCCCCGATCGCGCGGCCGACCAGCTCTTCGTTGGTGTACGGCCCGTACATGTCGGCCGTGTCGAGCAGAGTGACGCCGCGATCGAGCGCGTGATGGATCGTCGCGATCGATTCCGCGTCGTCGCGCGGGCCGTAGAACTCGCTCATGCCCATGCAGCCGAGGCCGATGGCCGACACGACGGGGCCGTTCCGGCCGAGACGGCGTTGCTGCAAGGGAGCCTCCGCGAACGTCATGACCCTATTGAGCTGGGCACGCTCCCGGCTTTCACAAGGGGCCGTCGCGATCAGAGCGCGGCGTAGGCGTTGCAGTCGGACGTGCGCTGCGCGAAGGCCGCGTAGCCGCGCACGTCGCCGACGCGCTTGTGCGGGATGCCGGTGCGCGTCAGGTACTCCTCGAGCCGCTGCGCGTTCCAGCCCGCCGCGAGCAGCACGCGACAGCCTTCGTGCTCGGTCATCTCGCTCTGGATGTCCTGCGTCTGCGGCCGCGGCGTCTCGCCGGGGAGCTCGAGGCGCTCGATCTCGCTGTCGAGATAGAAGCGCAGGCCGTAGCGCGGATCGGTGTCGACGAACGCGACCTCGTTCGGCGGCGCGGGGAGCTCGGTGACGAGCGCGGTCGCGAGCGCGCGGTCGTCGAGCTCGACGTCCATCCACGTCGGCAGCGCGCGCGCGACGACGAGCCAGGCGCACCACGCGACGAGGAGCGCCTGCGTGGCGCGCTTGCGCATGTCGAGCGGCGCGAGCGCCCGCGCTGCCATCAGCGCGAGCGGCACGAACAGCGGCAGGAGATACAGCGGCAGGCGCGAGCGCGCGAGCATGAACACCGCGAGCGGCAGCAGCAGCCAGCACGCGAGGAGGCGCGCCTCGTCGTTCGCGCGCACGCGCGCGACGAAGCCCGCGCGCTGCCGCCACCAGTTGCGCAGCAGCAGCGGCAGCCACGGCAGCATGCCGAGCACGACGGTCGGGAGATAGATCTTGAGCGCGCCGTACCATTCCGCGTTGCGGTGCATCTTGTCGCTGGCGACGCGGTTGACGACTTCCTCGACGAGGAAGTAGCGCAGCACGCCGGGCTCGCGGACCGCGACGATCGCGTACCACGTGCCGCCGACGACGAGGAACACCAGCAGCGCATCCCAGCCGATGAGCTTGCGCAGGCCCGGCCACTTCGCGCTCAGGAACGCGAACAGCGCGCACGCCGCGAGGATCAGCAGGCCCGGCGGCCCCTTCGTCATGAACGCGAGCCCGGCCGCGAGTCCGAGCAACAGCCGCGCGCGCCGCGCCGCCTGCGGATCGGCACCCCACCAGAGCTCGACGAACGCAACCGCCTGAAGGGTTTCCCACAGCGTCAGGATCGTGTCGGTCGTGACGAGATTCGCCGCGAGCGGCGGAAACGCGAAGCTCGCGTACGTCAGCGCCGGCAGCCACGGCTGCGCCGGCACGAAGCGCCGGCCGAGCCGCATCATCAGCAGCACGGTGCCGGCGAACGCGAGCGCGCCGGGCAGGCGCGCGGCGAATTCGCTATGACCCAGCACCGCGATGCTGGTCGCGACGCTCCAGTACGTCAGCGGCGGCTTCGACCAGTGCTCGACTTCGGGATGCAGCATCGGCCGGAGCCAGTTGCCGCTTTCGAGCATGTTGAGCGCGACGTTGGTGTAGCGGCCTTCGTCCGGCGAATAGAGCGGGCGCACGCCCTGCAGCGCGACGGCATAGAGCACGACGAGCGCGACGAAGAGCCAGCGGCGGGCGTTCGCGGAGAGCGCGCTCATGGCCGGTGCTCGCGGGCGAGATAGTCTTCGCTCTGCATCTCGATCAGGCGCGATTCGGTGCGCGCGAACTGCGCGCGCAGACGCTCGCCATCATACAGATCGACGGCCGGCGCCGCCGCCGAGACGACGAGGTTGACGCCGCGGTCGTAGAGCTCGTCGACGAGCTCGACGAAGCGGCGTGCGGCGTCCTCGGTCAGCGGCGTGAACTCGGGAATGTTCGAGACGAGGATCGAGTGGTAGGCACGGGCGAGCTCGATGTAGTCGGCGACGCCGCGCGGCCCCTCGCAGAGCGCGGCGAAGTCGAACCACGCCGCGCCGTCGGCCTCGAGCCGGGCGCGGATCGGGCGGTCGTTGACGACGAGATCGACGTCCGCGCGCGGCGCGCCGTGGGCGACGCGGTTGAAGATCGCGCGCATCGCCCGCTCGGCCTCGGCACCCGGCGGCGTGTAGTAGACCGGCGCCTGCTTCAGCGCGCGCAGGCGCCAGTCGTGCGGCGAATCGAGCGTCACGATCTGGCAGTGCTCTGCGATCAGCGCGATCGCCGGCAGGAAGCGCTCGCGCTGCAGGCCGTCCTTGTAGAGATCGGCCGGCGGCGTGTTCGACGTCGTCACCAGCACCACGCCGCGGGCGAACAGCGCGCGCAGGAGATTGCCGAGGATCATCGCATCGCCGATGTCGCCGACGAAGAACTCGTCGAGCACGAGCACGCGCGTCCGGTCGGCGATGCGCGCGGCGACTTCGTCGAGCGGATCGGCACGGCCGCCGAGCGTCTTCAGTTCGGCGTGCACGTCCTGCATGAAGCGGTGGAAATGCACGCGGCGCTTCGCCGCGTCCGGCAGCGCGTCGTGGAAGAGGTCGCAGAGGAACGTCTTGCCGCGCCCGACCGGCCCCCAGAGATAGATGCCGCGCGGCGCCTCGATGCGTCCGCGCAGCCGCTGCCAGAACGACGGCTTCGGGCGTGCGACGAGCTCGCGGTACAGCCGATCGAGCGATGCGAGCGCGGCGCGCTGCGCCGCGTCGTCCTGCCATTCGCCGGCTGCGACGCCGGCGCGGTAGCGCTCGCCCGGCGAGCCTCGGCTTTCGCTCACGGCGCGAGGAACGGCGGCAGGTTGTCGCGCACGGCGTTGCGCACGGCGCCGCGCAGATCGATCAGGCGCCGGTGGAAGAAGTGGCCCGTTTCCGCCATGCGCACGAGCGTCGGCGGCGGTGTCTGCTGCTCGGCCCAGGCGTACACCGCGGACGCGTCGACGACGTCGTCGTCATCGCCCTGCACGATCAGCGTCGGGCACGACGGCCAGGTGACGGCGTCGAAATTCCAGCGGCCGACCGGCGGCGCGACCAGGATCACCTGCGCGGGAGAAAGGCGCGACACCGCGCGCAGCGTGACGTAGCTGCCGAACGAGAATCCCGCGAGCCACAGCACGGCGTCGGGCTTCTCGCGGCGCACCCATTCGGCGATCGCGACGAGATCGTCCGATTCGCCGCCGCCTTCGTCGTGCGTGCCTTCGCTCTGCCCGACGCCGCGGAAGTTGAAGCGCAGGGTCCAAAGGCCGAGCTCCACGAGGCCCTTGTCGAGCGTCGTCACGACCTTGTTGAACATCGTGCCGCCCTGCAGCGGATTCGGATGGCAGATGATCGCGACGCCGTTGCGCGCGTCGCTCCCGGGCACGCCGCAGGCGACTTCGATCGCGCCGGCCGGGCCCGGCAGCAGGAAGCTTGCGGCCGCCGCCGGGAACGGCGGAGCCGAAACCGGTCCGCGTGATGTCATGCGGACAATGATAGCGTTTCCTCCGGACCTGCCATGGCACCGGAACCGTGAACCTGCTCGCGCACGCACTGCTCGCCGGACCCGACGCCGACCTCCTGCTCGGCAGCCTCATCGGCGATTTCGTGCGCGGACGCATCGATCCCGCGCTGCCGCCCGGCGTGCGCGCCGGCGTCGCGCTGCATCGCGCGATCGATGCATACACCGACGCACACCCGGAGATCACCGCGGCGCGCACGCTGTTCGCGCCGCCGTTTCGCCGCTACGCCGGCATCCTGCTCGACATGTGGTTCGATCACCTGCTCGCGCGGCAGTGGTCGCGCTACGGGGAAGGCGATCTCGACGAATTTTCGGACAACGTCCGCGCGCTGCTCGCGGCGAGCGCGCCGCGGGTGCCCGAGCGCATGCGCGGGTTCGTCGCGTATCTCGAAGCGCATGGTCTTCCGGCCGCGTACCGTCACACGACCGTCATCGGCGATGCGTTGCGGGGCATGTCGCACCGCCTGTCGCGCCCGAATCCGCTCGCCGAAGCGCTGCCCGTGCTGGTCGCGCTGCACGCGCCGCTGCAGGAACGGTTCGATGCGTTCTTCCCT
>Ga0126377_10004324_pt1 | contig 10317 bp, 3 predicted proteins | sample PanSoiMetPlot_22_FD_92647 | JGI IMG/M metagenome (GOLD analysis project Ga0126377, IMG submission 92647) | Tropical forest soil microbial communities from Panama - MetaG Plot_22 | ecosystem: Environmental > Terrestrial > Soil > Tropical forest > Bulk soil | place: Panama | collected 2016-02-17 | reverse complement strand
GTGACGCCCTCGGCACGCTGCTCGGCGAACGTTGCCCCGAGCGGCAACGTTCCAAATCGATAGCCCGACAGGCCGTCGGGCGTACCGCTCGTCAAGGTGAGCGAATGCACGTCGACGCCGAAGCGTGCCGTGTTTCCGATCGTCACCGACCCGCCTGGTGCAACGTCACGAACGATCAGACGGCTCAGTCCTGGATCGCCGGCACGGCCGCCAAACGCGGCGCCCATCGAGGCAAACGGGGTGTTGCGGTTCTTCACGGCATCGATGTCATCTGCGATCGCTTCGCTCTGCACTTCCTGTGCTGGAGCGGCAACAGGAGGCGCACCGCTCTGCGGGTTCGCTGGCGGACTTTGCTGATCGACCGGCGGCGCCGGCGGCGGCGTCTGCTGAGGATTGGGGGGCGTCGTCTGCGGCGCTGCCACTGGCGAATCGACCGCACGCTGGAGGCTCGCAAAGATGACGCGCGGGCCGAGGTTGACTCGCGAACTGGCTGAAGGCGTCGTGCGAGGCGCCTCCTGCGTGCAGGCGCGTTCGGATGATTCGGACCGCGGCGCGGCACCGCGTGGCGCCACCGCTGCAACGGCGCTCGGCGGAGTGGGCTTTGCGGCGAGGGCGGCCTTCAAGAGCTTCTCAGCCTCGCGATAGTCGCCGTGAGATACCGCCTGTCTGCCGGTCATGCGCAGGAGGTCGCGATCGGCCGGCCATTTCTGCAAGCCCTCGCGCAGCAGCCGATCGGCAGTAATCGAGTCATGCGCGGCGAGCGCCGCGCCGGCGGCGGCGCGGTAGTCGCCGGCCTCAGCACCTTGCAGTCCCCACGTCTGATAGACCTCCATCGCCCGCCCGCGATCACCTCGCTTCAAATAGAGGGCGGCCAGCGCCGACGGAATCTTCGGATTCTTGGGCGCCTCGCGCCACGCTTCGGTGAGGATCATGGCAGCATTCGACGCATCGCCCCGATTCATGGCGGCATCGACGCGTGAGAAGAGCGACGAGAGCCACAGATCATCGACCGCGGCTCGCTGCTCGGCTGTGAGGTCCGTGCGCGCGCGCGTCCGTGCGATCAAGTCGCCCAGCGCAGACGACTGCGACGACTTGAGCATCGCCCAGCCGAGCTGCAGGTCGACGTCGGCCGGCGGGGTGCGCCCGTTGGTCCGATAGACTGCGCGCGCATTTTCGAGGAGCGCAACGGCATTGTCGTACTGACCCGCCTGCGACTCTGCGCCCGCCAGCAGCGACAGCACGCCAGGGTCCTTCGCGAGCGCGTCGCGCGTCGCCTTCGGGAGACGACGTGACTCCGTGAGCATCGTGCGGTCGTCGCCGCGGTTGTGGAGCGCCACGATGTACCCTCGCCACGCTTCGACCGAACGATCGTTGGCCGCAATCACCGTACGATACGCCTCGGCCGCCTTGTCGTACTGGGCCTGCCGCATCCAGATGTCCGCGAGCTGCAGCTGGGTCTCGGCCGACTGCGTGCGCCCCGCGGTCCGATCGAGATTCAGCGATCGCGTCAGCAGCTGCTCTGCCTCACTGCATCGTCCGCCGGCGGCATAGCTTGCCGCCACGGCATTGAGGAAGCCCGTGTTCTGCGACGCCGCGTCCAACGTCGCGCGCGGCATCGTGCGCACGACCGACGATGCACGGTCGAAGTCGCGTTTCGCGGCATAGGCACCGACCAGGCCCTGCCACGCGATCACGTTGGTGGGGTGCAGCTCGGTCGCGTTCGAGTAGATCGCGATCGCGCGATCGATCTGACCCTGCTCGACCAGGATGTTCGCAATCTGCAGACGAATGCCGAGCGATTCGTCGGAGTCTCCCTTGGCGGCGGCCTCCAGTGCCTGCCCCAACACCTTATCGCCTTCGGTCTCACGATGCGTGGCGAACAACACCATCGACAACTGCGCCAGGTAGTCAGGCCGCTGTTCAAGCTTTCGCCGCAGCGGATCCGGGATCGCGCGGAACGTGCGTGCTGCAGCATCGACTTGATCCGATGCGATCTGTACGCGCAGCAACCCGAGCCACACACGTGAATCGTTGGGGGCTGCGGTGGTCAGCCGCTCGTACGACCTCAGCGCGACGTCGAGCTTCCGAAGACGCTCGGCCGCACCGGCCAGACCGAGCAGCGCATCCCCGGACGCCGGATCGATCGCGAGCGCCTGCTCGTACCCCTTCATCGCCGCATCGGCGTTGCCCTTGTCGAACGCCGCTGACGCGTCGGTCATGACACCCCAGAACCGGGCAGTGGTGTAGCCTTCCTCGACGCCGGTCCGATTGGGAGCGATCGATCGCGCTTTCCCCAACAGCGTGACCGCTGCGGCAAAGTTCTTCTCCTTGAGGCGCACGAAGCCGAGCCCGATCATGGCGTCGACATTCGATGGCGAACGCTTCAACACCTGATCGAACCGCGCTGCCGCTTCGGGCAGACGCTCCCGGCGCAGCATGATCTGCCCGATCGCAAGGACCGGCTGCTCCTCCTGCGGGCGACGCCCGAGCGCCTCTTCATACGCGGCGATCGCGCGGTCGGGATCGCGCTGCTCCAGCGCCTGACCCCGCTCGATTGCCGACCAGTACTGCGCGTTCTCGTAGCCCTCGCGAATGTCGGCTCGCGACGGTGCGAGCGCACGCGCCTTGTCGAACAGCACGAGCGCTTCGGCGAACTCCTTTCGATCGAGACGGACGAAGCCGAGGCCGACCAGCGCATTCACGTCCTTCGGCGATCGCCGCAGGACGTCTTCGAACTCGCGCGCCGCGGTCGACATGTCCTTCCGCTGCAGGGCGCGGAAGCCCCGCTGCTTGTCCGCTTCCTGGTCGGCCTTCTCGCGGTTGTCTCGAACACGGGTCGCAACCTGCGAGAGCTCGGCGTCGGGATACCGTTTGAGGTAGGCCTCGAGCGACGGCTGCACCGCGGGATTGTCTTTCTCCCACACGATCGCCTGGCGCCACACCGGGCGCGCCTGTTCCGCGGTACCGGAGTCACGGATCGACTCGAGCAGCCGCATCGCCTCGAGGCGCGCGTCCTGGTCGTAGCTCAAGATCCGCGCGAGCCACAGCCGGTACACTTCATTGCCGGGATCGCTTTTCGACAGCGCGCGAAGTCTGTTGATCGCCTCGGTGCGTCCGCCAGTGGAAACCGCCAGCGTCTGGTAGTACGTCTCCGCCCACTTGCCCCACGGCGCCTCGGTGCCGAAGACCTCACGGTAGATCTTCATCGCGTCGTCGGGACGCTTGTCGGTGGCCAGGCGAACGGCCTGATCGAGACGCGCGCGTTCCGGCTGTGTGAGCACACGCATCCGCTCGATCGCCGTGATCGCCGGATCACGCGGGTTCACCTTCCGCAGTCGTTCCAGGTAGAGGCGTACGCCTTCGGCATTGCCGCTCTGTTTCGCCTCGCGCGCCAGGCCGGCGAGCGCCTCACGTTGATTCGGATCCACGAGCAGGACTTGATTCCAGTTTTGCGCCGCGAGATCCATCCGGCCGCGCGCTTCGAGCGAGCGCGCCTTGCCGAGCAGAATGTCCACACCCTCACTACCCTGGCCGGCAACGAACGTCGTGGCGACGAGCGCCAGTACGAGTGACACACCAAGGCGTTTCAGTGACGACATGCCTTTCACCCCCCGAGAGAAAGGTTTACGCTCTGCGTGCGAGGAGCCGTCGTGCGGCAATGCGATCGGTGCCGACCCGCATGCTGCCGCCTATGACCAGCGCGGCCATCAGCACGACCGGCGGGATGAGCCAGTAGTGTTCGAGCAGCACCACGAGCGCGCGCTGGTAGTCGGTGACCGGACCCGAGTGATAGGCCGAGATGCCGAGGAGAAACGATTCGAACCGTCCGTTGCGCGCCACCGCGATGCCGCCGTAGATCGGGCCGGTGCGTCCGGTCGTGAACGCAGCGGCCGCGGCCTCACCACCGTCGTCGCCCGGCACGATGGCAACGACGGATCGGTCCGCACGGTACGGTGAGACGAATTGCTCGAGCACAGCGTCGAAGGTGTATCCGGCGCCGACCAGCCTCGCGAGGCGCGGACGATCTTCGAGCCGGAACGGCCACTGCGGGTGCAGCCAGAGCGTCGACTCGGTCGCGCTGTTGATCACCGATCCGTCTCTCAGCAGACCGAGCGGCATGGCCCCTCCCCAATCGGTCAGCAGCGGCTGCGTCATCGGTGTGCCGAGCACCACCAGGTCTTTGTCTCGAACCGCATCCACGTGGGCCGCGTCGACAATCGTCACGCCGGTGACCGCCGCCCCGGTCTGCGCGCCGAAGAACCCGAGCATGTTCAGCACCGACTCGTATTCACGCGGCGACGGTCGATTCGACAGCACGACCGCGGTCCGCGAGAGATCGGGCCATGCGGTAAACGGGTAGCCCGCATCGACCACGAGCTCGAGCCTGGGCAGCACCACCGAGTGCGGCAGGCCTCGCAGATCGATTGTCGACAGGCGATCGATCGCGGCGTACTGCGACGCGCCAGGCGTGGCGCCGGTACGGCCGAAATCGACGTCGATCGTCAGGGTGTTCGTGTACGGGCGAAGGCGGCCGGTTGGCAGTCGGACGATCTCCTCGCGCTTGGTCAGTTTCAACGACGGCTCGAGGCGAATGCTGTCGACGTCCTGGGCGTTGAGCCGCAGGTGCACTGCGGCCTTCGCGTCCTCACCGACACCCAAGTAACTGAACTTCAGCAGCAGCGGCACCGACTGCCGTGCGGAGAGAAACAGATCGGGCGGCAACCGGAAGTACACGTTGATCGATCCGGAGCCGGCGAGCTTCAGGCGATCGGCGCTCGTGTAGAGGCCGATCGGCGCCGGTTTGTTGCTCGCGAGCCATCGTGGCGCCTCGTACTGCGCGCGCGGTCGCTCCGGGGCGCTCACGACCGGAAAGACGTCGGCATGGACTCGCGTCAAGTTCTCGTTGCTGACGAGCGCACGCGCCGCCGCGAGGAGATCGTCCGGCCCATCACCCACGATGACGAGCAGCTTGCCGTAGACATCGCTCGGGTTGTCGCGCATCGCGATCAGCGTGCGTGGTGTCGCCGGCAGCGACAACATCCCTTCGAGCGGTGACCCGCGGCGCACGAGCACGACCGCATGCCCCTGCGGCAGTTCGCCGATCGAGACCGGAAACCGCACGCTCCGGACGTCGGAACCCACACCGAACCACGACGACACGATCGCCGCCGTTTTCACTTCATCGACATCAGGCGCGCTCGAGAACACGATCGGCAGCTGCCACGCGCGCCTCGACCCGGCGTCGAAGAACGGCAGCGGCAGCAGCGCCAGATCATTGGCCAGCGGCAACCTCGTACCGGCGATTCCGAGCCGGCTGCGGCCATCGATGACGAGCCATGGCACGCCCGCACGGACGCACGCGGCACATCGGCCAATGAGCCGGATCGTGAGCGTGTTGTCCGTGGTCAGCAAATCGGCCGGCAGTGGAACCTCGGCTTGCTCGTCTCTACCCGGATCCACCGCAATCGTTCCGATGCGCGAGCCGTTCAGCAGCAGCTCCAGCCGCACCTCGTCGGGCTCTGCGAGGCGCGCCGCATACCGCAGAGTCAACGTCGCCTCGCTGATGATCTTCGTGACCGGCACGCCGAAGAAGAAGTTGAGCAATGCGCCGTCGCGCTGCAGCACGCTCGTCGATCCCTGTCCGGAGATCTCACGGAGCTCGTACCCGTCGTGAAACATCACCGGTGCGACTTGCGCATCCACGCCGCTCGTCGGCAGCAGGACCATGAGGGCCAGCATCGATGCCGTCGCGGTCTGCGCCCGCTTGCGCCGGCGGGCCCGCCCATCGGTATGTCCGTGGCGCGGCGGCGTGAACATGCCGATCACGACCACGACCAGTCCGCGAAGCGACAGCCACACGACCCGCCAGAGACTTCCAAGTGGCGAATCATCGCGGCGGCCGGTGTCCCACCGGAGCCACGCTTCGGGCCTCGAGTAGATGGCGTCGACGAGGAATCGTTCCTGCGCCGTCGTCAATCGCGGGAACATCAGATGGAGCAGGCGTCGGCCCTTGACCGCAACCACGCGCGCGTCGATCTCGCATCGCGTCCCTCGTCCGCCCAACGCGATCGTGACGAGCTCATGGCGCTGCGGTTTCACCGGCGTGTCGAACCATGCCGTGGTTCCGTGTCGCGACAACTGAGACGACACACCGGCCACGCGTCGTCCGTCGGACATCACGAGCGTCAGCGGCACGCGCACATCGACGCGCACGTCGCCGCGCCGTTGCCGCCGCTCGCGAGCCACGGACGCAGCCACGGACAGGATCACGATGTTGTAGACCGTCCAGATGGCGTTCATGATCAGCGTGTCGTGGTGCGCGGGATCACTCACGAACCGCTGATGCGCGACCACGAGCCCGGCGACGTTCAACCCCAGGAGCAGCACGAATGGGAATGCCACACGGTGATCGAAGTACGAGCGCTCGACGATGCCCCCTTTGGCGGTGACGTTGAACTTGCCAAGCCTCGGGCTGATGAGCGCGAGCAGCGTCGGGAACAGGATGTAGGGGGCGAGAACGGCTTCATAGATCTCGTTCCAGAAGGCGGATCGGAATCCGCGCTGGACGCGGGCGTTGGTCAGGTGCGCGAGCACGAGGTGCGGCAGCGCATACGCAAACACGGCGAGCGAGTACCCATAGATATTCACCATTCCCAGCAGCAGATAGGTCAGTGGAACGGTGAGGAAGATGAGACGTGGCACCGCGAACAGAAAGTGCGTGGTCGCGTTGAAGTAGCACAGCCGCTGTGACAGCGAGAGGCCCCTGCAGAAGAGCGGATTCTCGAGGCGGAGGATCTGCACCATGCCGCGCGCCCATCTGATCCGCTGGCCGATATGCGCCGACAGGCTTTCGGTGGCCAGCCCCGCGGCCTGCGGCACGTTGATGTAGGCGGTGTTCCAGCCGCGACACTGCATGCGGAGCGCGGTATGTGCGTCTTCAGTCACGGTCTCGACGGCGATCCCGCCGATCTGATCGAGCGCTTCACGTCGCAGCACGGCGCACGAGCCGCAGAAGAAGGCCGCGTTCCACAAGTCGTTGCCGTCCTGCACGAGACGATGAAAGAGCGCCCCTTCATTGGGCACCTTGCGGAACTGTCCGAGATTGCGCTCGAACGGATCGGGCGAGTAGAAGTGATGCGGTGTCTGCACCAGGCCCAGTCGCCGATCGCGCGCAAACCAGCCGATCGTCATCTGCAGGAACGATCGCGTCGGCACGTGGTCGGAGTCGAAGATCGCGACCAGCTCCCCGTTCGTCTTCTTGAGCGCCTCGTTGATGTTGCCGGCCTTCGCGTGCGCATTGTTGGTGCGCGTCATGTACCCGGCACCGACGCGGGCGGACCATTCGCGGAATTCATCACGACGGCCGTCGTCGAGGACGAAGACCTTGATCTTGTCTGCGGGGTAGTCGAGCGCGAGCGCGCCCAACACCGTGGCCCGCACGACGTCGAGCGGTTCGTTGTAGGTCGGAATCAGAACGTCGACCGTCGGCCACCGCGAGAGCGGATCGGTCAGCGGCAGGACCGGCCGACGAAGTGGGCGCAGCGTCTGGAAGTATCCGAGCGCGAGCGTCGCGAAGGCGTAGAACTCGGCGCCGAGCAGCAGCAACACGAACACGGTGTCCCACTGATTGAGGTGCCCCGCGCTCGTCACACCCTCATAGGTCTGAACGGCGCGCCAATAGCCGTACCGAAGCGTCGCGAACAGCGAGACCGCCATCAGCGCCAGCGTCACCGTTGGCGATCGCGAGAGCTTCGCGAAGACGATCGCGCCTGCGATCAGCATCGAGCCGGCGATCGCCTGCTCGCGCCATCCAAGCGGAACGACGATCAGAACGGCGAGCCCGCTCGCCAGCACGACTGCGAATAATGCGAGCGCGATGGCCACCAGCCTCCCGCGGCGCCGGCGCAACCGTGGACGCGCGTGTCGAAGCTCATCGTCCAGCGCACCACGGCCGCTGGTCGGGCGTCCGCGATCCAGGATGAGCTCGCCCACATCTACACGATCCTGAGCAGGCGACGGCGGGATGAAGTCGTTGCTGGCGTGCATCGCGCTCACAGATCCCACTCAAGCAATATCGATGCTCGCCTGGCCGTCCAGGTTGGTTCAGGGTGTGCAGAAGACTTGCATCAGGGCTTCTCTCGACGAGACGCGCGCGCAAGGAGTACACCGCCGTGTGGAAACTGAACATCGTCATGTCTCTTCTCCTTTTAAGCTCGATGGCGATGAGCTGCACATCCCGTGAGTGGCCACGTCTATGGACGGCGTACACGATGTCCTTCATGGACGGACAGATTCGGGTGATCGATCGGGACTCTGGTGATCGCACGACCTCTGAAGGACAGGCCTACGCGATGTTCTTCTCGCTCGTGGCCAACGACCGCGAACGCTTCGACAAGCTCCTCAGATGGACGGAGCTGAACCTGACCTCTGGCTCCCTCTCCTCCCAACTGCCGGCGTGGTTGTGGGGGCGCGGCGCCGACAATCGATGGGCGATTCTGGACGACAACTCCGCGTCGGATGCCGACGTCTGGATGGCGTATACGCTGTTCGAAGCGGGAACCGCCTGGAGCGTACCGCGCTACACACAGATCGCCGAGTCGCTCGCGACACGCATCGCCAATGAAGAGACCGCGCAGCTTCCGAACGTCGGGACCGTGCTTCTTCCAGGCGCGCGCGGATTTCGCACTGAGGAATCGGTTCGACTGAACGCGAGCTATCTGCCCCTGCAATTGTTCGTCGGACTGAGCACGCTGCATCACAGCGGCCCGTGGGATCAGATCTCGAAACAGATCCCCGCGCTCGTGCGCGCATCCTCGCCGCGTGGCTTCGCCACCGACTGGATCGAGATTACCGACGAAGGCCGATTCACTCCCTCGTCACAGGGCAGTTACGATGCGATCCGCACCTATCTGTGGGCCGGCATGCTCGATCCGGCGACGCCGGGGCGCGACGAGACGTTGAACGCGCTCGCGGGGATGGCGCGTCTCGTGCGCGACACGCGCATCCCTCCAGCGACGATCACTGCAGACGGCGTGACGCGCGATCCAAAAGGTCCGATCGGATTCTCCGCGGCATTGCTGCCGTATCTCGATCAGCTCGGCGAGACGCGACTCGCCCGCGAACAGTTCGCGCGCGTGCAGTCGTCGCGCGATACGAGCACGGGACTGCTCGGACGTCCGGCGAAGTACTACGACCAGAACCTCGCGCTGTTTGCGCTCGGCGCGCGCGAAGGCGTTTTCTGGTTCGACGCTCGAGGTCGATTGAAGACCAAATGGATGTTGCGATGATTGGACCGCTATGCGGCCCGGAACGCGAATGTCGTACTCGTCGCCTCCGACCGCATAGCGGTCCTAGCCGCGCGGAGCGCGGCCAGAGATACTGGCAACCAGCCAAGGGGCGAAGGGGATATCAGGAGCGCAGCCCTTGGCTGGTTTCAATACGCCTAAGGTTGTGTTCGACGACCATACGCCACCCCTCCCGTTTCTACCCAGACCATGAAGCCCGACCGGAGGGTCGGTCGTGACGCCGCTCTGTTTCCAGTCGTCACTTTCAGTCAGAGATCGTGTCGCCGACAGACGAGCGCCTGTTGGTACGTTGGTTGCCACGTCCCATACAGGAGGCAACCATGCAACGTACCCAGGGTGTATTTCTCGGACTCGCTTCTCTGGCGCTCGTCTTCGCGGTGAGCGCACAGCCGCTGCACGCGCAGCAGGATGGCCCCGCGGCACAGAGCCCCGCGGGTCAGAGGCCGCCATCTCCCGGCGCGCCCTCTGCTCCATCTCCGTCATCGGGGGCACTCGGCCAGGCGCAGGCGTCGACCACCGCCACGGGCGAACTCACTGATGTGGACACCAAGACCAAGACGGTCACGGTGAAGATGCTCACCGGCCCGGACATGAAGTTCAAGTACGACGACTCGACCAAGATCGGCGGCGCGGACAAGAGCGCTGCAGGCCTGGCGACGATGACCGGTAAGCAGGTCACCATTCAGTACAAGAAGGATGGACAGACGAACATCGCGAGCAACATCGAGGTTCGCTCAGAGACGTCGCCAACTTCACCGGCGCCGACTTCACCTCGCACGCCAGGATCACCTGACCCGACTTCGCCGCGCAGCCCCGGATCGCCGGATCCGACCTCGCCGCGTTCACCCGGCCAGCCTGACGCGCCACGTCCTTGACGATCAGACAACGCGCTGAGCGGGATCTCACCAGGGTCACAGACTCTCGTGGGATCTCGCCAGCGACTCGCTCGTTGCCAGGACTCGCACTCGTTCGGACCACGATCGCGGCGCTTGCGGTCGCGATCGTGAGCACG
>Ga0126377_10004323_pt1 | contig 10318 bp, 8 predicted proteins | sample PanSoiMetPlot_22_FD_92647 | JGI IMG/M metagenome (GOLD analysis project Ga0126377, IMG submission 92647) | Tropical forest soil microbial communities from Panama - MetaG Plot_22 | ecosystem: Environmental > Terrestrial > Soil > Tropical forest > Bulk soil | place: Panama | collected 2016-02-17 | reverse complement strand
GCGATCCAGCGAGACGGCGATCACGGCCACGGTCAGCATCACGATCGAGAGGACGACCGCGAACGGCCAGATCGAGCGGCGTCTCGCCTGCTTGAGTGTTCCGACCCCTGTGCTCATCTCCCACCTCCCGCTCGGGATTCCCGAACCCGACGCTAGGGCTCGCGCGCCGCAGGTTCGGTGACCGGGGGCACCGGGGGGGCGTGACCTGCCGCACGGGCTAGGCTGCGCGGGGGGAACCGGTGGCCGACGGACGACGCGAGGACGAGATGCGCCCCATCACGGCCCTGTTCGCCGACATCGTCGGCTCGACGGGGCTGGGGGAGCGGCTGGGCCCCGACGAGGTCAAGGCCCTCGTCGGCGAGTGCGTCACGCGGATGAGCAGGGCCGTGGAGGAGTTCGGCGGGGTGATCCAGGCGTTCATGGGCGACGGGATCTGCGCGTACTTCGGCGTCCCGGCCGCGCACGAGGACGATCCCGAACGCGCCGCCAGGGCGGCGCTGCGCATCATCGCCGTCGCCGACGGCTATGCGGACGAGGTCGAGCAGGCGTGGGGGATCGAGGGCTTCAACGTGCGGGTGGGCCTGAACAGCGGGCCCGCAGCCGTCGGCGTGGTGGGCGGCGAGGACGAGCAGACGGTCGCTCTCGGGGATACGACCAACGTGGCGGCCCGGTTGCAGAGCGCGGCCGAGCCCGGGTCGATCGCGGTCGGGCCGGGGACGGCCTCGCGCCTGGCGGAGCGGTTCGTGCTGGAGCCGATCGGCGAGGTGGCGGTCAAGGGACGCACCGAGCGGGTCCCGGCCTCGCGACTGGTGGGGCCGAGGCCGGCGACCGAGCCGCCCTCGCGCACGCCGCTGATCGGCCGCCACGCTGAGCTCGGCCGTCTGCGGGAGGCGGTCGAGGACCTGCGGGCCGGCCGCGGCCAGGTGCTGCTGCTGGTGGGCGATGCCGGCCTCGGCAAGACGCGCATGCTCTCGGAGCTCCGGGACCTGGGCCCCGACGTCACATGGCTCGAGGGCCGCTGCGTCTCCTACGGCGCCGGGGCTCCCTACGGGCCGTTCGTCGAGCTCCTTCGGACCTGGCTCGACGTCGACGAGGGCGAAGCCGAGCTCGCCGTGCGGACGAAGCTGCGGGTCCGCGCCGGCGCGCTCCTCGGCGCGACGGCGGAACCTACCCTCGCGTACCTCGGTCTGCTGTTGTCGATCAAGCTGGATCCCGACGTGGAGCGCGAGCTCCTGTCCCTGTCGGCCGATGAGCTCGCCGAACGACTGCAGGATGCGTTCGTCAGGTGGGCCGAGGCGCTCGCGTCGACGGGGTCGCTGGTCCTGGCCGTGGACGATCTCCACTGGGCCGACACGACGACCCGCGCGCTCGCCGAACGGCTCCTGGCGCTGACCGACCGCTCGGCCGTCATGCTGGCGGTGGCCCTGCGACCCGACCCCGGCTCGCAGGGATGGGCGTTCCGGCTGGCGGCGCAGACGGCGTTCGCGCACCGGGTCGCCGAGCTCCCGCTGCTCCCCCTCCCGCCCGACGCGTCCCGCGCGCTGATCGACGCGCTTGTCCCGGCGGGCCTGGTCGGCGAGCCGGTCCGCGACGAGATCGTCGCCAAGGCGGAGGGCAACCCGCTGTACGTGGAGGAGCTGCTCCGCGCGCTGATGGAGGTCGGCGACCGACGCAGGACATGGACGATCACGCCGGGCACGGCGGCCGAGCTCCCCCCGGCCCTCGAGGCGCTGCTCGTCGCGCGGATCGACCGTCTCGAGCCGGACGCGCGGCGGCTCGCGCAGGTGGCAGCGGTCGTGGGCCGAGAGTTCCCGGTCTCGGTCGCGGCGGCGGTGGCCGGGTCCGGCGACGCCGATCACGCGACGGCGTCGCTGCTTCGGGCCGAGATCGTCCGCGAGCTTCGCCGCTTCCCGGAGCTCGAGTGCACGTTCCGCCACGGCCTGCTGCAGGAGGCGGCCCTCTCGACGTTGACGCCGACGTCGCAGCGCGAGCTGTACGGTCGGGTCGGGCACGCGATGGAGGCGTACCTGGGCGACCGGGCCGACGACCGGCTCGAGCAGCTCGCGTTCTACTTCTACCGGAGCGACGAGCACGCCATGGCGCTCGACTACCTGGACCGTGCCGCCGAGCACGCGGCCGCGTTCGAGGCGCTCGGCCGTGCCGAGGAGCTGTGGACCCGGGCGCTGCGGCTCGCCGAGCGCGTCGACGACCCCGAGCGCGCGAGCGAGATCGATCGGCGCCTGCGTTGGTTGCGGACGCGCTCCAGCGGGGAGATCCCGATCCGGACCGACGATTGAGCGCGTCGCCTAGGGCGTGGCCGGCGGCACCGATGGCGGGGACTCCGGGCCGCGTGCTGCGAACGAGATGAGGTGCGCGTATGCGGTCGCCGTCGGCGGTCTCTTGTCCGGATCCTTGGCCAGCGCCTGGAGGATGGCCCATGAAAGACCCTCGGGCGCGTCGTCCCGGTCGGCGCACGGGTCGGGCGGATCGTCGTTCAGGTGCGCGGTCGCGAGGTCGAACATCGCTTTGTTCGCGAACGGCGCCCGTCCAGCTGTGCACTCGAAGGCCACACACCCCAGCGCGTAGATGTCCGAGGCGCCGGTAGCCTCGGTGCCGCGAAGGATCTCTGGCGCGAGGTAGTCCAACGTGCCCATCACCATCCCCGGCTTCGTGAGGACGGTGTACGCGCGCCCCTTCGCCAGACCGAAATCCGTGAGGTTGGCCGAGCCCGCCTCGTCGATGATCACGTTCGATGGCTTGACGTCGCGGTGGACGATCCCGGCGTTGTGCAGGGCATCGATGCCGGAGGCGACGTGGGCGACGACGCGAACCATGTCGGGGATCGGGAGCGCGCCGCTCGCCAGCCGGTGTTCGAGGGTCTGGCCACGCACGAAGGCGACGGCCAGGTACGGGCGCCCTTCGGCCTCGCCCGCTTCGGTGATGGGAACGAGATGCTTGTGCCGGACCTCGCCGGCTGCACGGGCTTCGTGCACGAAGCGGCGGCGGAACGTCTCGTCGGCCATGAGCTCGGCGCGCAGGACCTTGAGCGCGACCTCGTCGCCGCCGGGCTCGCGGATCGCCCGATACACCACGCCCATGGCTCCCTCGCCGAGGCGCTCTTCGAGTCGATAGGCTCCCACGTGCGCGCCCGGTTCGAGCTCGGCCACGCGGTGAGGATAACGGGGTGTGACGTACGTCCTACCCAGGTTTACCCGGAGGTGGTACAAGGCCACGCCGTGACGATGCAGGCAGGGTCGTGGAGTGACCCGCGAACGCCGATCAAGAGCGCAGTCGGCGTCGCTCTTGTGTTGCTCCTTACGGCTGTCGCTTGCACCTTGAGTCCCAGCCGACCGAACGCGAGGCCTGGGGCATCGAGCGAGCACGTCCCGGGCGGAACGCTTCGAGTGGCGGTGCCAACGAAGGCCTTGGGCGAGATCGATCTGGATCCGCAGCAAGCGTACCTTGCTCCCTCATGGGAGCTGTTCCGATGCTGCCTGCTTCGCACCCTTTACTCATACAACGGGAAGCGGACGGAGCAAGAAGGCACCGTGCTTCGACCGGATCTTGCTACCGGCGCGCCCGAGTACTCGAGCGACGGCCTCACTTGGACCTTCCATCTCCGATCGGGCCTTCGGTACGCGCCCCCGTTCTCGGACACTGCGGTCGTTGCAGCCGACATCGTTCGGGCGCTCGAAAGGGTGAAGCGCTATCCGAGAGACTTCGGGAGCTACTTCACCCCGATCCGGGGGTTCGAGGCGTATCTGAACGGAGCGGCAGACTCGATCGCCGGGCTGGAGACGCCCGACGATCACACCCTGGTCGTTCACCTCGACGAGCCCGTCGGAGCGCTGGCCTACCGCTTCTCGTTCGCGGCGACCGCCCCGATCCCCGAGGGGGCCGACGCCGGGGATCTGGGGGGTCTCCTCGCGGCCACCGGCCCCTACATGATCGAAGGGTCGGAGACGATCGATCCGACGGCCCCCGACGACAAGCGGAGCTCCCCCTCCGGCCTGGTCCTTCCCGTGGTGGAGGGGCACACGCTCGTCACGCCGGGCTCCCTCACGCTGGTGCGGAACCCGTCCTGGGACGGGTCGACGGATGGGCTCCGGCCGGCCAACCCCGACAGGATCGAGATCGAGCTTGGCGGGGACGATCGCGAGATCGCCCGTCGCGTCGATGCCGGCGATCTCGATCTCGTGTTCGGCACCTCGTCGCCTGGCGGTCAGGTGGCGCGCTATCGATCCGATCCCGACCTCTGGGGTCGCCTCCATGTCGACACGGGTGACAACGAATGGGCGGTAGCGATGAACCTCGCCGTGCGGCCCTTCGACGACGTGCATGTGCGGCGGGCGATGAACCTGGCGATCGTAAAGCGGCCGCTCGTCGAGATGATCGCCCACCCCCCGTACGGTCTCGACCGCGCCAACTCCGCGGAGGTGGCGACCCACCTCGCTCCGGATGACCTCGAGGAGGGCTTGCTGCAGGACCGGGACTTCTATCCGAGCGACGTAGCCAAGGCCAAGGAGGAGATGCGGCAGTCGGTCTACGATCGGAACGGCGACGGCAGCTGCGACGTGCCGGAGTGCCGCGACATCCAGGCTCTCGTCATGCGGGTCGGCGTGGTTCCGGCGATGGCCCGCGCGATCGCCCACGACCTCGATCCCCTGGGGATCCGGCTGGATCTCGACGTTCTTCCGTACCGAAGATTCTTCAGGCTGATATACGACCCGGCCCAGCGGGTCCCGATCGGGATCGTCAGCCCATGGGGCAAGGATCTCCCGATCGGCGATGGCTGGTTCAGTCCGCTCTTCGCTTCGGGGGGACTCGGGGGGACCAACACGACGATGCTGGGCGCGAGCGCCGGGGAGCTCCGTAGATGGGGGTACCTGGTGACATCGGTGCCGAGCATCGACGACCGGGTTCAAGCGTGCGCCATCTTGTTCGGGCGCTCCCAGTCCGAGTGCTGGGCCAAGCTCGACGCGTTCATGATGCAGAAGGTCGTTCCGTGGGTGCCCATCTTGGGGACCACGACCGCGCTGGTCGTCTCAGGGCGAGTGGCGGCCTTCTCGTTCGACCAGTTCGCGAGCCTGCCGGCTCTCGATCGCCTCGCGCTGACGACGGGTCCCAGTTCGCCGGATGGGTAGGTCGATGGAAGGCGGTGAGACTACCCCGCGTATGGCCAGGCCGAGAACGACCGCTATGGCCGTAGCCCTCCTCCTGTTCGCGGCCGCATGCACGTCCGGGGGCGAAGCAGCGGGGTCAGCCTCCGCGGCGACCGACGCGGATGGTGGTTCGGGGCCCCGATCGGGGGGAACACTGCGCGTCGGCGTGCCGACCATAGCCCTGCAGTTCTTCGATCCGGATCTGGATCCACAGAGAGGCTTGGACTATGTGTCATGGGAGCTGTTCCGCTGCTGCCTGCTCCGAACCCTCTACTCGTACAACGGCAAGCCGACCGATCAAGGGGGCGCGGAGCCAAGCCCGGACCTCGCAACCCGGATGCCAGACGTCTCGAACGACGGTCTCACGTGGACGTTCCATCTCCGTCAGGGCCTCCGATACGCTCCGCCGTTCTCGGACACCCAGGTCGTGGCAGACGACATCGTTCGAGCGATCGAGCGGGGGAGGAATGGAACCGTCGCCCAGTACTACTCCGTCATCCAAGGCTTCGACGCGTATCGGTCGGGTTCGGCCGATTCGATCTCCGGGCTGGAGACGCCCGACGACCACACCTTGGTCGTCCACCTCGACCAGGCGGTGGGGGACGTCGCCTACCGCTTCTCGCTGCCCGCGACCGCCCCGATCCCCCAGGCCGCTGATATCGAGGATCTCGGGGGCCTCCTCGCCGCGACAGGTCCCTACATGATCGACGGTACGGGGGAACTGGATCCGACGAGCCCCGCGGATGAGCGCGGAACGCCGGCAGGCTTCCTCCCGCCGGACCTCGGCAAGGGGGGGGCCCTGCGGTCGACCGGATCGCTCACGCTGGTTCGGAACCCGTCGTGGGAGCCGGCGACCGACGCTCTCCGGCCCGCCTATCCAGACCGGATCGAGGTCACCCTCGGCGGGGAGGACGTGCAGCTCGCCCGCCGCATCGATGGGGGGGAGGTCGACCTCACGCTCGGGGAGTCCTCGCCGCGCGAGCAGGTCGCTCGATACAGCGCAGACCCGAACATGTCGGGTCGTCTGCACCAGAACCTCAATAATCTCGAATGGTTCGTGCCGATGAACCTGGCGGTTCCACCGTTCAACGACGTGCACGTCCGGCGCGCAGTCAACCTGGCGATCGACAAGTCGAAGCTGGTGGGGATCGCGTCCCACCCGCCATACTCCCCGGCGGTGGGGGTCACCACCGGGGAGGTCGCGACCCACATGGCCCCCGATGCGTTCGAGGGGGACCGGCTGCGGGAGCGGGACGCCTATCCGACCGACCTGGCTCGGGCCGAGGAGGAGATGCGGCTGTCGGCATACGACCGCGACGGCGACGGTGGCTGTGACGCGCGCGCCTGTCGTCGGGTCCTCGCACTGGTGTACCCGATCGGCCCCGCCGTCGGCCTCGCCCGAGCGATCAAATCGGACCTCGCGCGGATCGGCATCGATCTCGATCTCGAGCTCGCCTCGTCCAGGCAAGGCTTCTTCGCAAGGACTGGGGATCCGACTGAGCAGATCCCCATCAGCATCAGCTGGGGATGGGGGACGGACTTCCCGAACGCGTCGAACTGGTTCAGTCCGCTGTTGGTCTCCGAGGGACTGGACCAGTTCCTGAACCCGAGTTTGCTCGGCGCCAGCCCGGCGCAACTCCACGTATGGGGATACCAGGTGTCGTCAGTCCCGAGCGTTGACGATCGCGTGGCCAGATGCGAGACGCTCGTTGGACAACAGCAGACAGAGTGCTGGGCGCTGCTCGACCAGTACCTGATGGACAAGATCGTCCCGTGGGTGCCGTTCTTCGCGCTCACGCGTTCCGAGGTGGTCTCCGAACGCGTGGCTTCCTACTCCTTCGACCAGTTCGGGACCGAGCCCGCACTTGACCGGATCGCGCTCGTGCCTGGATCCGACTAGCAGACATCGTTGCAGCGGCATCCACACCCTTAGTTCGACTATCCGGTCGTCCAGCCAGGTGCTACAACCCTCCTGGACATGGCCGATGACACCCGGATCGGGACCGAGGTCGCCGGGTACCGGATCGAGCGGCTCATCGGCCGAGGGGGGATGGGCGCGGTCTACCTGGCCGAGCACCTCCGCCTCGACCGGATGGTCGCCCTCAAGCTCCTCGCGCCCGAGCTGGCCGGGAACCAGAAGTTCCGAGACCGGTTCCTTCGGGAGTCCAAGTTGGCCGCCTCGATCGATCACCCGAACATCGTCCCGATCTACGACGCCGACGAGGTCGACGGCGTTCTGTTCCTCGCGATGCGATACGTCGAGGGGACGGATCTCCGCGGGCTGATCACGGCCGAGGGGAGGCTCGATCCGCTCCGGACCGCTGCGGTCGCCCAGCAGCTCGGAGACGCGCTCGACGTCGCGCACGCTCGAGGGCTCGTGCACCGCGACGTCAAGCCGGGCAACGTCCTGGTCACGCCCCGCCGCGACGCGACCGGTCGAGACCACGTGTACCTGAGCGACTTCGGTCTGACGAAGCGCGCGCTCTCGGTCAGCGGCCTGACGCAGACCGGACAGATCGTCGGGACGATCGACTACGTCGCGCCGGAGCAGGTCAAGGGCGATCCGATCGACGGGCGGGCCGACGAGTACTCGCTCGGTTGCCTGCTCCACCAATGCCTCACGGGCGAAGTTCCGTTCCCCAGGGACATCGAGGTAGCCGTCCTGTGGGCGCACGTGCAGGAGCCACCGCCGTCGCTCGCGGAGGCCGGGTTCGGCAAGCAGGTCGACGCCGTCATCGGCAAGGCCCTCGCGAAGGAACCGAAGGATCGGTACGAGACGTGTGGCGAGCTCGCCTCGGCTTTCTCGGAGGCCGTCGGCGTGGCACAGCGCCCGGGGAGGGTTCGCCCGATCAGGTCGCGCCGGAAACGACGGCGAATGCTCGCGGTGGCCGCTCTCGCCGTCGCCATGGTGGTCGCCTTCTTCACCGGGTTGGTGCTCTTCGGCGGTGGAGAGACCTTCGTCCCCGGCGTGAACACCGTGGCCCGGATCGACACGAGCTCCGGATCGTTCGACGAGCCCATCCCGGTCGGAGACTTCCCCAACGGCATCGCGTTCGCGAGGGACAGCATGTGGGTGATCAACCAGGAGAGCCAGACGATCCAGGAGATCGATCCCTCGACCGGCGAGACCGCGACCCCCACGGCCACCCAGGGCTTCCCGACGGGGATCGCCGGCGGTCCGGATGGGGTGTTCGTCACGACCGGGTTCAGTTCGGACCAATCGGGCTCGAGCCACGTCCTCTCGGTGACCCCCAACGACTCGTCGGTCCAGCAGCTCTGTCCGGTCCCCTCGAGCACGAACGGGATCGCCCTGGGGGGAGGGTTCATCTGGGTCACCGTGCCGGACGCCGGAGACGTCTTGCGTCTGGATCCCACCCAGTGCGATCCACAGAGGATCCAACTGGGGAGCGGCACGGACCCCGAGTACATCGCGGTCAGGGGGGATCCACTTCAGGTCTGGGTCGGTGACGGGGTCTCACCGAACGTCTACCGCGTGAATTCCGAGAACCTCAAGGTCGACACGTTCGGTGTCGCCGGTCCGCCCACCGGCATCGCCCTCGGCTCAGGCTCGGTCTGGGTCTCGGTAGGTGGAAGTGACGAGGTCATGCAGCTGGATACGGCCGGGCAGTCCAAGAACACGATCTCGCTCGATGCCCCCGGATGCAACGGCCCGCAGGGGATCGCCGTGGCAGCCAACCAGGTCTGGGTGGGCTGCTACGGCAGCGGCGAGCTCGTTCGGATCGACCCCACCAACGGCGCCGTCGTCGGGAACCCGCTGCTCGTGCACGGCGCTCCCGACGCCGTCGTCGCCGACCCGAACGGCAACGTGTGGGTCTCGGTGCACCAACCGTAAGTCTCCGGCCTCGGCGCCCGAACGAGCATCACAGAAACTCCGTGACTCGGGGCACATTGACCTTTCGCGGCCTCGGGTCGAGGCTTCACGCCGAAGGGGGTGAGGGCAACCACGCGCCATATCCTCACCATCGCAGTCATCGCGTTGCTGCTCACGGCGTGCACCGGCGGGGCGACTCCCGGCGGCTCGCGGGAGACGCCTCCGGCTTCGGGCGGGACGTTGCGGATCGTGGACTTCTATTACGGCACCTTCGATCCCCAGAAGAGCTATGAGCCCTCTCAGTGGGAGATCTTCCGGCGCGTGCCCACTCCGCCGAAGGTGCCGTCGTCTGGTTCCTCGCGATGAACCTCGCCGTTCCGCCGTTCGACGACGTTCACGTCCGGCCCGCGGTGAACCTCGCGGTGGGCCGTGATGCGTTGAAGGCTGCTTGGGAGTCCCTTCGGCTCCGGCGCGCACCGGCGCTCACCTTCGAGGCGGCGACCCACATCGCGCCGGACGGCGAGGAGGAGGGCCTGCTCGCGTCGTTCGGTCAGGCTTCGACCTCGGGTCGCGGCGAACGGATCGAGCTGGCACGGGAGGAGATGGCACATTCGCCGTACGACGAGGACGGAGACGGCCGGTGTGATGGCGCGGCGTGTGGACTCGTGTCCGCGGTGGGTCTCGCTTGCGGCGGCCGCCCGCTCCCGGAGAAGTGGCCGCAGGGCAGGATCATCCGCCGGGATCTGTCGCGGATCGGGATCTTCTTCGGCGCGGATCCGAAGCGATGTCCCCCGATCGCGAGTGCCGGGCTGGACCCCGAGGCACACGTGCCGATCACCTCAGATGCCTAGGGATCGGACTACCCGGATGCCGCCCAGCTCCTCCAGCAGATGTTCTCGCTCGGCGGCGGGGGAACCAGTCCGAGAGCACTCCCGGAGTTCTACTTCTCGATGGTGGGTGCCAGCCGGTCGCAGTTGCAGGGGTGGGGGTATCGCGTGACCGACGTCGAGAGCGTCGACCGGGGGATCGCCCAGTGCGTCGGCCTCAGGCTCGAGCCCAGGGCTGAGTGCTGGGCTCGTCTGGATCAGTATCTGATGACCGAGGTCGTGCCCTGGGTCCCGTACATGGTCGAGGAGGAGACGTACCTGACGTCCTCACACGTCCTCTCCATGTCCTTCTCGATCGATCCCGCCTACGGCGTCCCCTCGTTCGACCGGATCGCGCTCGAGCCGCAGGGAACGTCGTGAGGAGACTCGTCGTCCTCGTCGTGAGCGTCGCGATGGTGGCCGGCGCCTGCACGAGTAGCTCCGATCGGAGGAGCGCG
>Ga0126377_10004322_pt1 | contig 10319 bp, 9 predicted proteins | sample PanSoiMetPlot_22_FD_92647 | JGI IMG/M metagenome (GOLD analysis project Ga0126377, IMG submission 92647) | Tropical forest soil microbial communities from Panama - MetaG Plot_22 | ecosystem: Environmental > Terrestrial > Soil > Tropical forest > Bulk soil | place: Panama | collected 2016-02-17 | reverse complement strand
GGCTACATGATCGAGTCGGCGCTGATGTCGGGCTTCACCGCCGTCGGCATGGACGTCTTCCTGTTCGGTCCGCTGCCGACGCCCGCGGTCGCCATGCTCACCCGCTCGCTCCGTGCCGATCTTGGCGTGATGATTTCAGCCTCGCACAATCCTTATCACGACAACGGCATCAAGCTGTTCGGCCCGGACGGGCTGAAGCTGTCCGACGAGCGAGAAGCCGAAATCGAAGCGCTGATGGACAACGGCCTCGAGGACGGACTTGCGCCGCCGAACAAGATCGGCCGCGCGCGGCGCATCGACGATGCCCAAGCGCGCTACATCGAATTCGTCAAGCGCACTTTCCCGAAGCATCTAAGACTTGATGGTCTCCGCATCGTCATCGATTGCGCCAACGGCGCCGCCTACAAGGTCGCGCCGTCGGCGTTGTGGGAATTGGGCGCCGATGTGTTCGCCCTCGGCGTGGAACCGGACGGCCTCAACATCAATCTCGACGTCGGCTCGACGGCGACCGAGGCGATGATCGCCAAAGTCAAGGAGACGCGCGCCGATTTCGGCATCGCGCTCGACGGCGACGCGGATCGCGTCGTGATGTGCGACGAAAGAGGCCGCATCATCGACGGCGACCAAATTCTCGCGCTGATCGCGCGCTCCTGGGCGAAGACCGGCGAGCTCAAGGGCGGCGGCGTGGTCGGCACTGTGATGTCGAACATCGGGCTCGAGCGCTATTTGAAGAGCCAGAATCTCAATCTCGTGCGCGCGCCGGTCGGCGACCGCTACGTCATCGAGAAGATGCGCGAGGGCGGCTTCAATGTCGGCGGTGAGCAATCCGGCCACATCATCTTTTCCGACTTCATCACCACCGGCGACGGACTGATCGCAGCACTTCAGGTGCTTGCCGTGCTCGCCGAGGAGCGCCGCCCGGCCAGCGAAGCCGTGCACATCTTCGAGCCGGCGCCGCAGATCCTCGAGAACGTGCGCTACAAGAACGGCTCACCGCTAAGCGATCCCAAGGTCTCCTCCGCGATCAAGCTGTGCGAGAAGAAGCTCGACGGCGGACGGCTTTTGGTGCGCAAATCGGGTACCGAGCCGGTCATTCGCATCATGGGCGAAGGCGACAACGAAAAGCTGGTGCGCGCCGTGGTCAAGGAAGTCGCCCAGCTCATCCGCGACGCCACGACATAAAATCCCTCTCCCCAGCGGGGCAGAGGGCAGGGTGAGGGGGCGCTCCCCCCGACAAGACAACGATGCAAAACCCCGCCCGCGTGCTGATTGTCGCGGGTTCCGATTCCGGCGGCGGCGCCGGCATCCAGGCCGACATCAAAACGGTGAGCGCATTGTCCGGCTATGCCATGACCGCGATCACAGCGGTTACGGTACAGGACACCACCGGTGTCCACGCTTTCCATGCCGTTCCGCCAAAGATCGTTGCCGATCAGGTCCGGGTCGTGCTTGCCGACATCGGCGCCGACGCGGTGAAGACCGGCATGCTGGTGTCTAAGGAAACCGTCGACGCCGTTGCCGATGCTCTGGCGCCGCATGCCTCAATTCCGCTAGTCGTCGACACGGTGATGATCGCCAAGGGCGGGACCGCGCTGCTCGACGAAGCGGGTGTCGATGCGATGAAGACGCGGCTGTTTCCGCTCGCCGCTCTTGTGACGCCGAACGCGCCCGAAGCTGCCAAGCTGACGGGCCGCACCATTGAAACGCCGGACGATCTTATCCGTGCGGCGGCGAGCCTGCGCGACGGCGGAATTCGTGCCGTTCTGGTCAAGGGGGGGCACGTCGCCGGCGAGTCCGTCACCGATGTGCTAGCCGATGCGAACGGCGTGCATATTTTTCGCACGCGCCGCATCGACAACAACTCAACGCACGGCACCGGCTGCACGCTGGCTTCGGCGATTGCCACCGGCCTCGCGCAAGGCTTCGCGTTGGAAGACGCCGTCGCCCGCGCCCGCAGCTTCGTGCAGGAGGCGATCCGCAGCGGGTTGGCGCTTGGCCGCGGCACCGGCCCGCTCAATCATCTCCACCCGATTCCGCCTTACGAGGAATGAGCGCCTAGGAATCGACGCCGAACATGCCTTGCGGCTGCGGCCGCTCGGCGGCGATCGCACGAAACAGGCGCGCCACCTTTTCAAGACTCGATACGGCGCAAACATTTCCGCGTGTCGAATCGGTCTTGAATGAATCGATCAGTCCCTGCTCGACGAACTTCTTATCCTCATCGGCGCAGGACATTCCGTACTGGTAAATGATGTTGCCGTTGATCCTGACGAGGTCGTAGATGAACGTCGCTTTGTTCGGCTGCTGCGCGATGTAGTAATTGTCGCCGATGCTCTTCAGGAGAAACGCATCGCCCTGGTCGTTGCCGATATCAGGGAGCTGCACATAGTGGTCGCCGTCGCGCGAGATCGTGCCAGTCTCGCTTGGCTGCCAAACCTTGGTGTCCTTGTTCCATTCGTAGAACGTGTAGTGGAAGGTGCGCTCGAAGGGATAGTCAGCGTTCGCGGCTGCAATCAGCGGGGTCGTGCTCTCGAAGCAGCCGCCGAGGATTAAGGCCAAGGCCAAAGCAATCGCGCTGTGCAGCGGTCGGCGCATCTCTATCGATCGACGAACGGATCTCGCACCAGAATTGTATCTTCGCGCTCCGGACTTGTCGAAAGTAAGGCGACCGGCGCCCCGATCAACTCCTCGACACGGCGGATATATTTGATCGCCGTGGCGGGCAGCTCGGCCCAGGAACGCGCGCCGCGCGTGGATTCGCGCCACCCCGGAATGGTCTCGTAAACCGGCTCGATCTTGGCCTGCTCGTTTGGGTCGGGCGAAAGATAATCCAGCATATGGTTGCCGAGCCGGTAGCCGGTACAGACCTTGATCTCCTCGAAACCGTCCAGCACGTCGAGCTTGGTCAGCGCGATGCCGTCGATGCCGCCCGTCACTACGGTTTGGCGCACCAGCACTGCATCGAACCAGCCGCAGCGGCGCTTGCGTCCCGTGACCGTGCCGAATTCCGCGCCGGTCTCACCGATGCGCTCACCGATCTTGTTGTTGAGTTCGGTGGGGAAGGGGCCTTCGCCGACGCGCGTGGTGTAGGCCTTGGCGATGCCGAGCACGAAGCCGATATCGCGCGGCCCGCAGCCGGAGCCCGCCGCGGCTTGTCCCGCAACGGTGTTGGACGACGTGACGAACGGATAGGTCCCGTGATCGACGTCGAGCAGTGCGCCTTGTGCGCCCTCGAACAGCACGCGCCGTCCCTGCCGGCGAAATTCTTCCAGACGCCGCCATACCGGCGCCGCGAACGGCAGCACTTTCGGCGCAATCTCGCTCAGCGCTCGCGCCAATGCGCTCGCGTCTACTTCCTCAACACCGGCGCCGCGTCTCAGCGCATTGTGATGTGCAAGCAGCCGCTCGATCTTGGCGGCAAGCGATGATGTGTCCTTCAAATCGATGACGCGGATCGCGCGCCGGCCGACTTTGTCTTCGTAAGCCGGACCAATGCCGCGGCCGGTCGTGCCGATGCGCGTCGACGAATTGGAGGTCTCGCGGAAACGGTCGAGTTCCCGATGCACCGGCAAAATCAGCGCCGCGTTCTCCGCGAGCACCAGATTGGCCGGAGTCACGGCTACGCCCTTGGCCTTGATCTGCTCGATTTCCTCGATCAGCGCCCACGGATCGACGACGACGCCGTTGCCGATGATTGCGACCTTGCCGGGCCGCACCACGCCCGACGGCAGGAGCGACAGCTTGTAAGTGACTCCATCGATGACCAGCGTATGGCCGGCGTTGTGGCCGCCCTGAAAGCGCACCACCACATCGGCGCGCGCGCTCAGCCAGTCGACGATCTTCCCCTTGCCTTCGTCGCCCCACTGGGCGCCGATCACCGCGACATTTGCCATACAGTTCGCTTTTTCATCTTGCGCTTGAAATTAGCCTTTTCGCGGCCAGAACGGAATCAGCATCGGCACCCGTTTGGCGTAGGAATCATAGATCTCCGCCCCCAATTGCCGCCGCAGAAATGCCTCTTCCACCCGCGTTTTGAGCCAGAAGCTGATCGCGAACAAGGTAAATGCCAAAATCGCCTGCCAGCGATCCTGAGCGAGTGCGGTTGCGAGCAACCCAAGACCGATTCCGGTGTAGATCGGATGGCGGACAATTCCATAGGGTCCTGTCGAGATCACACGGTGTTCTTCCTTCAGAGTCACCGCTCCGGACCACAGCTTTCCGAGATGAGCGCGCGCCCACCAGGCAAGCGCAAGTCCGCTGCAGGTAAGCGCAAACAGGCTCCAGCCCGGAATGCCCATCACGCCTTCCAGCTGACCGGCTCCCACAGTCAGCAGAACCGCCGCCGCGATCGCCGCAATTCGATAAGGCGCTTCCTCTTTCGGCGCCAGCGCACGAACAGCGCAATTTGACAGCATTCCTAAGGCGATCCATGCCACGATGAAGATGAGCCACACAACATCGATGGCAAACAACGGCCGCACGTCAAAACGCCAAAGCACGCGCCTGCTTGACCAGCGGCAATTGCCTGATCGCGTTCAGTACTGATTCGGCGACCGGCTCGTCGACCTGCACAAGCGCAATCGCGTCGGCTCCAGGCGCCGAACGCCCCAAATTGAAGTTCGCGATGTTCACGCCCGAGTCGCCCAACAGCGTGCCGAGCTTGCCGATGAAACCGGGCTTGTCCTCGTTGGTGATGTAGAGCATGTGCGGCGCAAATTCGGCATCCATATCGATTTCTTTGATCTGGATGAGCCGCGGCCGGTTGTTCGAGAACACCGTGCCTGCGACGCTGCGCGTCTGCCGCGCGGTCGTGACGCTGAGCTTGATGTAGCCTTCATAGGCGCCCTGCTGATCGCGGCGCACCTCGGAAACCCTGATCCCGCGTTCCTTGGCGATGATCGGCGCGTTGACCATGTTGACTTCCGACAGGGCGGGCTTCAGCAGGCCCGAGAGCAGCGCCTGCGTCAGCGCGCGCGTGTTCAAGCCCGCCGCGGCGCCGTCATAGATGATCTCCGCCGCATCGATGCTGGTCTCGGTGAGCTGTCCCACAAATGCGCCGAGCTTCTCGGCGAGCGAAATCCACGGCCGCACCCGGGCCGCTTCTTCCGCTGAGATCGACGGCATGTTCAGCGCATTCGTCACCGCGCCGGTCAGAAGATAATCCGAGATTTGCTCCGCCACCTGCAGCGCCACGTTCTCCTGCGCTTCCATGGTGGAGGCGCCAAGATGCGGTGTCGATACCACGCGTTCATTGCCGAACAGCGCGTTCGACTTCGCCGGCTCCTCGGTGAAGACGTCGAACGCGGCGCCGGCGAGGTGGCCCGAATCAAGCGCGGCTTTCACCGCCGCTTCGTCGACCAGACCGCCGCGTGCGCAATTGATGATGCGCGCGCCCTTCTTCATCTTGGCGATCGCGCCCGCCGAAATGATGTTGCGGGTCTCGTTCGTGAGCGGCGTGTGCAACGAGATGAAATCGGCGCGTGTGAGCAGCTCGTCCAGCTCGACCTTGTCGACGCCAAGATCGGCCGCACGTTCCGGTGAGAGATAGGGATCATAGGCGATGACGCGCATCTTTAAGCCCTTGGCGCGGTCTGCGACGATCGAGCCGATATTGCCGCAGCCGACGAGGCCCAAGGTCTTGCCGTACAGCTCGACCCCCATGAAGCGGTTCTTTTCCCATTTGCCGGCATGGGTGGACGCATTCGCCGCGGGGATGTCGCGCGCGAGCGCCATCATCAGCGCGATCGCATGCTCGGCCGTGGTGATCGAATTGCCGAACGGCGTGTTCATCACGATGATGCCTGCTGCCGTAGCGGCTGGAATATCGACATTGTCCACGCCGATGCCGGCGCGCCCGATCACCTTCAGCCTCTTCGCCGCTCGAAGCACGTCGGCGGTGACCTTCGTCGCGGAACGAATGGCAAGACCGTCATAGTCGCCGACGACGCTCAACAGCTCATCTTTGGAGAGATCGGTCTTCATATCGGCTTCGACGCCGCGTTCCTTGAAGATCGCGACGGCCGCCGGCGACAATTTGTCCGCAATGAGAACTTTCGGCATGGCTGTCTCCGCTACGACTGTCTGACTTGAGCGAACGCCCAATCGAGCCACGGCGTGAGCTTCTCGACGTCGGTCCGCTCGATCGTCGCGCCGCACCAGATGCGCAATCCCGGCGGCGCCGCGCGATAGCCGCCGATGTCGAATGCTACGCCTTCCTTTTCCAGCACTGCGGCGATCTTCGACGACGCGGCCGCCTGCGCCTCCTTGTTCAGCGCGGTGAACCAGGGATCCACGATCTTCAGGCACACCGAAGTGTTGGAGAGGGTCTTCCGATCATCGGCGAGGAAATCCACCCACTCCCGCTTCTCCACCCACAGAGCGAGCGCTTTCAAATTCGAATCCGCGCGCTCGATCAGCGCTCTTAAACCGCCGATGCTTTCTGCCCATTTCAGCGTGTCGAGATAATCTTCCACTGCCAGCATGGACGGCGTGTTGATGGTCTCGCCTTCGAAAATGCCTTCGACCAGCTTCTTGTCCTTGGTCATGCGGAAGAGTTTCGGCATCGGCCATGGCGGCTCGTAGCTTTCGAGCCTGGCCACCGCGCGCGGCGAAAGCACCAGCATGCCGTGCGCGCCCTCGCCGCCCAGCACCTTCTGCCAGGAGAACGTCGCCACATCGAGCTTCGGCCAGGGTAAGTCCATGGCGAACGCCGCCGACGTGGCGTCGCAGATCGTCAGGCCCTGGCGATCGTCCTTGATCCAGTTGCCGTTCGGCACGCGCACGCCCGACGTGGTTCCGTTCCATAGGAAAACGATGTCGTGGCTCGGATTCGTCTCATTGAGATTCGGCAGGCCGCCATAGGGCGCCTTCAAGAGTCGCGCGTCTTTCAGCTTGAGCTGCTTCAAGACATCGGTGACCCAATCCTCGCCGAAACTCTCCCATGCAAGCACATCCACGGGGCGCGGACCCAAGAGCGACCACAACGCCATCTCGACCGCACCGGTGTCCGAGCCCGGTACGATGCCGATGCGGTAGTCGGCTGGCACTTGCAGCACGCGCCGGGTGCGGTCGATCGCCTCTTTCAGCTTTGCCTTGCCGAGCTTGGAGCGGTGCGAGCGCCCGAGACAGGCGTCTTTCAGGGTTTCAGGAGTCCAACCCGGGCGCTTGGCGCAGGGTCCGGACGAAAAAAAAGGCCGTGCGGGGCGCACGGCCGGAAACGTTCCGGTCATGTTTCATTCCTTCCAGAATGAGCGCGCTCCGTTGGGGGAGCGTGGCCCGCGGCGTTCCTAGCCGCTTAGGCGCGGCCCGTCAATGAAGATGATTGGACATTGGCCACAGCAAAAGAGCGAAGCGCAAAACGTTAATGTGGAAAGCTGTGGATGAAGGTTCCACGTGATTAACGCTTTGCTACCTCGCCCGGCTTAACCGTCCCTTGCCTGCACAACTGCCGGCATTACGCACGTGAATCAAACGAGATTTAACCTTGAGCGCTTTTGTTTCTGGGACCGGTTGGAACTTTGGCTTAGAAGAAAGTTTGCTGACAATTGTAGCTAAATCGTTTCGATTGTTTGCGCGTCGTTTCTGGGAGCCGCCGATGAACACGATGATCCTTACCTATCTCGTTGAATCGCTCGCGGCGATCTTCGGCATCATTGGGTTCATCCATCTTCTCGGCCCGCGCTTCCTGCATGAGACGTTTAAGAGCTGGAACTACGGAACGCGGCTGCGCATTGCCACGGGCATTCTCGAGATCGGCGTCGCTCTGATGCTGCTCGACCCTGAGCTGCGCCTGTGGGGCATCGGGCTCGCGGCGCTGATCATGTTCGCGGCGATCATCACGCTGCTCAACCATGAACAGTACGCCTGCGCCTTGGCGAGCATGGTCGTGATGGCGGCGCTGCTGCCGGCAACTCTCGCGGTGCCTACCGACCCGCAAATTCGATTTGCCCCGGTCGTCGAAACGGCGGGCGAGCCGCAGAATGCCGCCTACGCATCCAACGTGATGCGCCCTTCTTAAGCTTTAGTCAGAGCTCGATCTCGCCGCGCATATAGAGCGCGCATGGACCGGACAGGATGACTCTGTCGCCGTCGTCCGTACACAGAAGTTCCCCGCCGCGTGCCGAGGCCTGATAGGCGCGCAATTGCCGCTTGCCGAGGCGCTTGCCCCAAAACGGTGTCAAGCTCGAGTGGGCCGAGCCGCAGACCGGGTCCTCGGGCACGCCGTGGCTTGGAGCGAAGAAACGGGAAATGAAATCGTAGGGCGCAGTCGTGGCGCCTCCTGCGGAGGCGATCAGACCCCACTTGTCCGCCTTATCCATGACGCCGGAGATGTCGCCGAGCTTTATGGCCCGAACGACAGCGGCGTCGCGCCAGACGGCGAGCACATAGCGCCCAATGTGGAGTTCATCCGGCGCCGCAACGCCAAGGCCCTGACCCAGTTCCGCTGCGTAGCCGGGCGGGGCGGCAAAGGGCACCGTTTTGTCAGACGGCAGCGCCATGCGCAGATAGCCGTTCTTGTCCTTCTCGACGGTCAGCTCGCCGCTTTTGGTTTCGAACCGCACCAATTTTGACGACTTCGACAACTCGTTCAGCGCGACCCAGCCGGATGCCAAAGTCGCATGACCGCAGAGCGCGACTTCGGTCACCGGAGTGAACCATCTGAGATCGTATCGGTCGTCTCCTCGCGGCACGAAGAACGCCGTCTCAGACAAATTGTTCTCATTGGCGATGGCCTGCATCTTGGAGTCGGGAAGCCAGCTCTCGAGCGGAACGACCGCCGCGGGATTGCCGGCAAATGGACCTACGGCGAACGCATCGACCTGCCAAAGTTTGAGCTTCATGGCTCCCTCCATTGGCGCTCTTATGGCTTGGCTTACTTTTCTGCAATCGGTAGCCATGGACGCGGCCGGCGTCCTATACTTCGCGCATCGCCGTTCGGCATAGTGGACCCCGCCGCACCGGCTGAACCAACAGATCAGGAGAAGAACGTGAAGACCAGTCACTTCCTTTACGCTGCCGTCGCGGCAGCCGCTCTGACCCTCGCTTCGGCGACGGTGACCTTGACGACCCCCGCAGCGGCCCAAGACGACAGTATCGCCACCACCAACGGCAATCTCGTGATCCACCCCGTTCATCACGCGGGCGTGGTGCTGAGCTGGAACGGCAAGCGCATTGTCGCAGATCCGACCAATTTCCCGCCCGACAACAACAGCGGCGCGGCGGCTTTCCGCGGTGCCGCTGCACCGGACCTTATTCTGATCACCCATGAGCATGGCGATCATTTCAGCGTGCCGACCCTGACTGAGCTCGCCGGTCCGAACACCGTCATCGTCGCGCCGCAGAGCGTCTTCGGCATGATGCCGCCCGCGCTCCAGGCAAAGACCAAAGTGATGAAAAACGGCGACAAGCAGACCTATGCCGGCGTCGCCATCGAAGCCGTGCCCGAATACAACGTCACGGCGGACCGGCTGATGTTCCATCCCAAAGGCCGCGACAACGGCTATGTGCTGAGCCTCGGCGGCAAGCGGGTTTATCTCGCCGGCGACACGGAAGAGACTCCGGAATTGAAGAATCTCCCCAACATCGATGTTGCCTTCGTGCCGATGAATCTGCCCTACACCATGACCGAAGATGCGGCGGCGACTTGGGTGAAGGATTTCAAGCCGAAGATTGTCTACCCGTATCACTACGGCATGAGCGACGTGAACAAGTTCAAGACCGCGGTGGGCAGCGCCAGCGACGTGCGCCTGCGCAAGTGGTATTGAGCTGACCTTGCTTTGAATCAAGACGGCCGCCGGAAATTCCGGCGGCCGTTTTCTTTTGCCTCAGGGAGCGCGCAGCCGCTCAGCCGCTCGCGTCGCCTGTTGACGTTCTTGTATAGCGAGCAAGGTGTCGAAGTTATCGGCGCATGCCGTCAACGCTTTCGCGTGCGCGGTATTTTTCGGCAAACCGCTCCCCTCTCGATACATTGCTGCGAGCCTGCGCATGGCGATCAGATCGCCTGGTGTGGGGGGATTGGAGCCGCCGATCGGCACCATCGAATCGGGCGTATTGGCGAGCGCAGACACGGAAACATAGCGAACTTCAAAGACGACGACCGCTGCCTGGCGATACCATGCCGCTGCTTGTACGGGATCGGCCGGCACGCCTTCGCCTCGCTCATAGCGTTCGGCCAACACACGCGCGGCGGCACTCATGCCGGAGCGCGCCTGCTCCATCAATTCCTCGTTGGAAAGTTTATCAAAGACAATCGAGGGAACCGGTTCGGCGAGGGGCGGATGAAATACGCAGGCCAAACGGTCGACCTCGTCGCGCGGCGC
>Ga0126377_10004321_pt1 | contig 10320 bp, 8 predicted proteins | sample PanSoiMetPlot_22_FD_92647 | JGI IMG/M metagenome (GOLD analysis project Ga0126377, IMG submission 92647) | Tropical forest soil microbial communities from Panama - MetaG Plot_22 | ecosystem: Environmental > Terrestrial > Soil > Tropical forest > Bulk soil | place: Panama | collected 2016-02-17 | reverse complement strand
CGCGGTCGCGGTCGGGCTGCTGCGGGTGCGGGGGTCGCGGCTGGAGGTCACCCGGCTGCCGGCCCTGTGGTCGGCGCTGGCCGAGCAGCCACGCGCGGGCCTGGTGTACGCCGCCTGGTGCCACCGCCTCCCGTGGCGGCACCTCCTCGGCGCGGGACCCGGGGTCCGGCGGCTGCGGTCGGACCGGATGCGGACGCTGCGGCTGCTGTACGGCCTGCCCGCCGGGGGGGACGTCGACGTTCCCGCCCTCGTCGAGGCGGTCGGGGAGCGGATCGGGCTCAGGGGCGAGCTGGCGATCCGGCTGGTCGCCGCCGCGTTCCTGGATCCGCTGGTCGCGCTGGGCGTCGCCGCGCTCGACCCCGCGCCGCCGGCGGTGCCCCGCCGGCTGCGGCTGGGCGCGCACGCGGCCACGGTCGTCGGCTCGGCGCTGCTCGCCGGCGGCGACGAGCTGCCCCTGCTGGAGGCCGGAGGTGACTGAGGTCGTGCGGCTGCGGCGGGCGCGGCGCACGCGCCGGGAGGTCGCGGCGCCCGACGGCCGGCTCAGGGGATGCGAGCCCGACCACCGGCGAGCCACCGGTTCCCACCCTGCCGGTGACGGTGCGGTCGCCCGGGCTCGTCGGGTCGCGCGCCCAGGGCGTCGTCTCGTCACGAGCGCGTGACGATCCGTGCACAAAGCTCCCCGTGCATCCCGCGTGGGGTGGTTCGTTGCGTAAGCTACGGTGATGATCGTCCGCCTTGATCCGGTCGCGCCCCGTACCAGGCCAGCTCGAGGTGACCGCATGACGGGGCCACACCTGACCAGCAGCGCCCGCAGGGCGGCGCGCGCGACGGATCCCCGCGGGCAGCAGCGCCCGTGCCGGTGGTGGGGCGGGCGGCTGGGTGCGGGCCTGACCCTGGTGCTGGCCGCCGCGCTGCTGGTGCCGCGGGCGCTGGCGGACGCCGATGCCGGCGGCACGTCCGAGCCGGTGTTCGAGGCCCCCGCCGAGTTCGACGGCACGCCGGACGAGATGCCGGCGGTCCCCGGCGTGGCGGGCGGCGTCGAGGACCTGGGGCCGTATCCGGATGTGGCCGCGTGGGCGCAGAGCCAGGGGCCGGCGCAGGGTGAGGGCGGCGCCGGCGGCCCGAGGGACGGCCCCGGTGTCCCCGGTGTCGCCGGTGTCGCTACCGCAGCCGGCGAGGATGCCTCGTGGCCGGACCGGACGCCGGTCGCCGCCGCCTGGAACCCGCCGGAGGGCCAGCAGCCGCGCGACGCGGCGGACCGCGGTGCCGCGGTCGCCGACGACCCGGGCACCGGGGCGCCGGGGCAGCCTGAGCGGGCGGAGCAGGACGAGCGGCGCGTCGACGTCCCCGGCTGCGCGGGCGACGGCTGCCCGAAGGCGCCCCCGATGCCGGGGAGCCGCCCCGGCATGGCGGCCATCAGCGGAGGCGGCGGGGCGGGCGGCGGCTCGTCGGGCGACTCGGAGGGGCCGCGATCGCTGAACGACCGGATCTGGGACTTGTTCGTTCAGATCGCCGACCTCCGCGGGCAGGTGAGGGAGGTGCGCAGGAGCTGGAGCGACGCCCAGCGGGCCGAATACGACAGGAACCAGCAGGCCGCGCTCGAGGGGAGGCTGGCGGAGGAGGGCCTTCCGCCGACACGGGAGGCGATCGTCGCCGAGCTGCGGCGTATCGCAGAGCAGTTCCAGCGGCTGGAAGCTCAAGTGGTCGGGGAGGGGACCCCCCAGGACCGTCAGAGCCTGGAGGCGGTCCGAGACTACGTGCGGCTGGTGCTGGACGAATGGCAGGGGCGTGCCATGAGCATCGTCGAGCTGGCCCCGCCGGGGACGCCCGGGCAGCCGACCGGCGGGAGCGGGCGGGTGGTCTCCGGCATCCCTTCGCTGGGCACCGGGTCCACACCGGACCTGCGCGTGCCGCCACGGCTGACGACCGAGGGCGGGCTGGTGCGCCTCACCCCCGCCCCGGCCGGGTCGGGCGGGTCCGCGCCCCGCACCGGCATCCCGCCGTCACGGACGGCGGCCGATGTGGGGCCGGTCGTGAAGGTGCTGGTGATGACCGGCGTCGCCAGCGCCGCCGTGGCGTACGCGTTCGTGAAGGGGATGTCCTGCCTGGCGGCGTGCCTCGCCACGTCCGTTCACGTCCCCAGGGGCCTCCTCCCACTCTCCGGCGCGACGCCGGGTTGACCAGCCCGGTCACCCGGCCGAGGCGCGGGCGGTCGAGGAGAGGATTGGACGTGACCTGCGCGCACGGCATCGGGCCGGCGGACCTGAGCGGCAGCCTACAGCTGTGGCGGCTGGTGCCCGGGTCCTTCGCGGCGCGCGCCGACGCCGCGGGGCGGGCGACGGCCAGGCTGGAGCTGGAGGTCGAGGCCGAGCTGCTGGGGCGTCGGCGCGGGATCGGAGCCGCTGTCGCCGATCCGCCTCCCGTCCGGCGCCCGGGAGCCGCCGGCCTCCTCGGGTGCCAGGCGGCCACGGGCGCGGGGACCGGGCCGGCCGGCGGCCGCGCGGGCCTGGCGGGCGATCCGCTCGCGGACGGCCGGCGGCGCGTTGGAACTGCGGTACAGCCGCCGGTAGCGGCCGACCAGCCCGGGATGCTCCCGCTCCAGCCAGGGCATGAACTCCTCTCTGACCCCGGGCCGCAGGTGCAGGGTGATCGGCGTGATCGAGGTCGCGCCGGCTTCGGCGACCGCCTCGACCACGGCCTTCAGCTGGTCGGGGTGATCGGAGATGCCGGGCAGCACCGGGGCGACCAGGACCCCGCACGGGATCCCGGCGGCGCGCAGCTCGCGGACGGCGGCGACGCGGGCGCGCGGGTGCGGGGTGCCGGGCTCGCTGCGCCGCCAGACGTCCTCGTCCAGCGTCCCGATGGACAGGTTCGCGCTGAACCCGGCGGTCCGGTCCAGCTCGACCATGAGATCGAGGTCGCGCAGGAGCAGCGGCGACTTGGTCAGCACCGAGCAGGGGTTGCGGAAGTCCCTGAACGCCTCCAGGACCGCCCGGGTGAGCCGGTAGCGGCCCTCGCACCGCTGGTAGGGGTCGGTGTTGGTGCCCATCGCCACGTGCTCGCCCCGCCAGGACGGGCGCTTCAGCTCGTGCCGCAGGATCTCGGGCGCGTTCACCTTCACGACGATCCGCGTCTCGAAGTCCCGCCCGGCGTCGAACCCGAGCCAGGTGTGGGAGGGGCGAGCAAAGCAGTTATGTGAGACCACGCCGTCGGCGATGAAGTCGCTGGTCCCCGTCGTGATGTCGAACATGAGGACCTCGATCCCAAGCGGTTCCACTGCCACCACCCGCAACGGCGCGTCGTGCTTGATCGCCCGCCCCGCGATCCTCCGCTTGCGCGTGATCGCCGGGTCCACCGTGTGGAAGAAGCGCAGGTGCTCGCGGAAGCCGCCGAGCAGCCGGACGTAGGTGACCGGCTTGGCGCTGGATCGCCTGCGTTCCTCGATCACGAAGGAGAAGCCGAACCGCCGCAGGCATGACGTGATCCGGTCGACGATGGCCTGATCCGTGTTGCAGATGCGCAAGGCACCGTTGTCGTCGTAGCTGCCCTCGGCGTCGAAGATCCCCGCCAGGAACCCCTTGCACCAGTCGGCCGACGGCTCGGTGGGCCAGGCGACCAGCTCCATGATCGCGCTCAGGCCGGCGCGCGATCCGCTGCTAATGGCGTCGAGCTGCTTCCTCGTGGCGGTGGCCACCTGGAAGACGCGCTCGGTGGTGGGGATGCCGAGGTCCGTCAGGTAGCCGCGGGTTCGCTGGAGCGCCTCAGCGTCGACCAGCGCAAAGCGGAACGTGTGGAAGGTCGCCTGGGTGCCATTTGGTCGCCGGTACGTCCTGGAGCCGAGATGGGCGTCGCCCCGGATCATCCCGCAGAGGTAGCCGCGCCGGTACTCCGGCCCATCCTTCGGGGGTGCCGCGAATTGCCCGGTGCCCAGCAGCTTGTCGCTCGGCGTCAGGTGCGGCCGCCGGTCGCGACCCTGCTCGCTGCCGGTCACGTGCCTCCACCCGCGAGTGGCCGTCAGGAAGCGGTGGTCGCCGCTGGCGACGAGCGTGGTCCCGTCCTCCAGCGTGACCCGGTAGGCCCGCTTGACCGTCGACCAGTGGGCGAGCACCTGGGTGATCGTGTAGCGGCGGTACTTGCCGTCGAACAGGGTCCCGAAGACGGCGTCCCCGACGCGCACCTCAGCCAGCGGTCTGGTGCGCCCGTCGGCCATGAGGATCGGGGTGTCACCCGACTGGCAGTAGCGGCAGGCATGACCGCATCCCCGGTAGACGTTCACGGTCCAGCGGAACGGGAACCGCTCGCCGGCGGGCACGCGGTTGAGCAGCGACTTGGCCTCGACCTCGTAGAAGGTGACGCCGTTGAACTCCGGCGTGTCGAAGGTGCGCACCACCGGGGGCACGTCGAACAGCGTCGGGGTCAGGTCGGGCCGCTCCTGCCCGCGCAGCCCGCTGAAGGTCACCATGACCGTCACCATAGAACACACGTTCGACCACGGCAACGCGCCGTCCACGCCGGGCGGCCTGTTGACGGCGCCCGGCGCGGTCGGAGCGCTGTGGCAGACTCGGGGGCCATGCACCCGCGATTCCTCCTCCACGACCTGAACGAGTCGCAGCGCGAGGCGGTCGTGGCCACCAGCGGGCCGGTCTGCATCCTCGCGGGCGCCGGCACCGGCAAGACCCGCGTTATCACGCGGCGGGTGGCCTACGCGATCGCCACCGGCGTGGTCCACCCGGGCCAGGCGCTGGTGGTGACGTTCACCGACAAGGCCGCCGGCGAGATGCGCGGCCGCCTGGCGGAGCTCGGGTTCCCAGGGGTGCGGGCGGCGACCTTCCACGCGGCCGCCCGCCGCCAGCTCATGTACTTCTGGCCGCGGCTGTCGGACTCGCGGCCCCCCGAGGTCCTGGAGTCCAAGGCGCCGATCCTGTCGGGGCTGCAGCGCTCGCTGCCCGGCGGCTACCGGTTCACCGCGATCAAGGACCTCGCCGACGAGCTGGAGTGGGCCAAGGCACGCCGGCTGGACCCGGGCACGTACCTGGAGGGCGTGACCGCGCTGGACCGCACCCCGCCGATCCCGCCCGACCTGATGGCCGGGCTGTTCCGCCGCTACGAGCAGGCCAAGGCGCGCGCCGGGCGGATCGACTTCGAGGACATGCTCGCGCTGACCCTGGACGCGCTGGCGACCCGCGCCGACGTGGCCGACGAGGTCCGCGGCCGCTACCGCTGGTTCTCGGTCGACGAGTACCAGGACACCAACCCGCTGCAGCAGGCGCTGCTGGAGGCGTGGCTCGGCGACCGCGACGACCTGGCGGTGGTGGGGGACGAGGACCAGACGATCTACACGTTCACCGGCGCGTCCAGCGAGTACCTCACCGGCTTCGTCCGCCGCCACCCGGCGGCGAGGATCGTGCGCCTGGAGCACAACTACCGCTCCAGTCCGCAGGTGCTCGCGCTGGCCAACCGGCTGCTGCGCCACGGCGGCGGCGCGCCGCGCAAGCGGCTGACCGCCACGGTCGGCGACGGGCCCGAGCCGGCGATCGTCGCCCACACCAGCGCCGAGGCCGAGGCGGGCGCGCTGGTCGACCAGGTGCGGCGGCTGCTGGCCGAGGGGGTCGCGGCCGACCAGATCGCCGTCCTGGTCCGGACCAACGCGCAGATCCCCCCGCTGGAGGAGGCGCTCGCCGGGGCCAAGATCCCCTACCAGGTCCGCGGCGAGCTGTTCTTCCGCCGCGGCGAGGTGCGCCGCGCGCTCGCGCTGCTGCGCAACCGCGCGTCCAGGGCGACCGCCGGCGGCCTGGTCGACGCGCTCGAGAGCGTGTGGTTCGAGCGGCTCGGCTTCCGCCGTGACGACGAGCCCGCCGGCGAGGAGGCGCGCCAGCGGCACGCGGCGCTGGTCACCCTGCTCGGCGTCGCCGAGCGCATGCAGGCCGCCGACGACCAGGCCGGGCTGCCCGAGTTCCTCGCCGAGATCGCGCGCCGTGCCAGGGACGAGGAGGACGGCGCCGGCGGCGGGGTCAACCTGCTCACCTATCACCGGGCGAAGGGGCTGGAGTTCGACGCGGTCCTGCTGCCGGCGCTGGAGGAAGGCCTGCTGCCGATCCGCCAGGCGGGCACGCCCGAGGCGGTCGCCGAGGAGCGGCGGCTGCTGTACGTCGGCATCACCCGCGCCAGGACCCACCTATGGCTGTCGTACGCGGCGCGCCGCACCGGGCCCACCGGCCGGGAGGGGCCGCGGCGGCCCTCCCGGTTCCTGGACGACCTGGCGCCGCCGGGGGCGGCACGGGTCCGCCCCCGGTCGGCCGCGGCCGGGGGCGTCCGGTCGGCCGCGGCCGCCCCCGGGGACGCCCGCCTGGCCGACCGGCTGCGCGCGTGGCGGCGGGAGCGCGCCAAGGCCGACGAGGTCCCGCCCTACGTGGTGTTCAACGACCGCACCCTGGCGGCGCTCGCGACCCAGCGCCCGCGCAGCCGCGGCGAGCTGCTCACGATCGACGGCATCGGCCCGACCAAGCTCGAGCGCTACGGCGACGACCTGCTCGGCCTGCTCGGCTCGGAGGGGTAGGCGCCGCGGCGCCCGGCGGCGCTCACCCGCCGGGCGCGGGCTCCCCGAGGAAGCGCAGCAGCCGCGCGGCCACCTCCTCGGGCCGCTCCTCGGGCAGGAAGTGGCCGCACTCCTGGATCGCCCCGCCGTCGACGTCGGTGGCGTACTCCCGCCAGATCTCCAGCACGGGCAGCTGGCCGGTGAGCCCGGTCGCGCCCCACAGGGCCAGGACGGGCATGGTCAGCCGCTGCCCGGCCGCGGCGCTCGCCTCGTCGGCGTCCAGGTCGTCGGGGAAGGTGGCGCGGTAGTCGTCGAAGCCGGCCCGCAGCGCGCCGGGCGCCGAGAAGGCGCGCACGTACTCCTCGACCGCCTCCTCGACCGGCGGGCGGTTGTGCGCCCAGCGCTCGAAGAACCAGCGCAGGTACCGGCCCACGTCGGCCCCGGCCAGCAACTCGGGCAGGTCGGGCTGGAGGTGGAACAGCCAGTGCCAGAAGCCTCGGGCGATGCGCACGTCCAGGCGCTGGAACATGGCGCGCGTGGGGATGACGTCCAGCACGGCAACGCGCTCGATCTCGTCGGGGTGGTCCAGTGCCCAGCGGTGCGCGACCCGGGCGCCCCGGTCGTGGCCCACCAGCGCCGGTCGCTCGAGACCCAGACCGCGCACGAGCGCGCGGACGTCGGCCGCCATGGTGCGCTTGTCGTAGCCGCCGGGCGGCTTGTCGCTCAGACCGTAGCCGCGCAGGTCCGGGGCGATCACCGTGCGGCGCCCGGCGAGCAGGGGGACGAGCCTGCGCCAGCAGTACCAGGTCTGTGGCCAGCCGTGCAGGAGCACCACCGGCGGCCCGTCGCCGTCGCGCACGTAGTGCACGCGGATCCCGTTGGCCGTGGCCATGCCGTGCTCCGCCGCCATGCTCCCGCCTCGCCGCTCGTGCCGCGCCCGTCGCCGGGAGCCTAGTCCCCGCAGGGCGCGCGCTGAAGGCCCCGTCCGCCGGGGCCCTACACCCCGGTGCGGCCGGGCTCGACGTCCTGGCCGGCGGCGGCGGCCGGCTCGGCGTAGGTGACGTCCACCGCGCCGTCGCCGTCGAAGGTGAGGGTGGTCACGCTCGCCAGGGCGCAGCGGCGGCGGCGCGGCAGGTGGCCGAGCGGGCGGCGCTCGTACGCGAGCCGGGCGACCCAGATCGGGGCCTGGTGGGAGACGAGCACGGTCGCGCGGCCGGGCTGCTCCCGCCGGGCGGCGTCGACCGCCTGGTGCATCCGCTCGACGACGTCGATGTGGCGCTCCCCCCAGGAGGGACGCCGCAGGTCACGCAGGGCCCACAGCATCCGGGGGTGCCGCAGGAGGTACCAGGGCAGGCTGCCGGCGACGCCCTCGAACACGTTGCTGGCCTCGATCAGCCGCTCGTCGGTGCGGACCGGCAGCCCGTGCGCCGCGGCGATCGCCTCGGCGGTCTGGCGCGCGCGCTCCATCGGGCTGGCGACCACCGCGGCCAGCGGCTGCTCGGCGAACCAAAGCCGCAGCAGCTCCGCCTGCCGCCGCCCGAGCGGCGACAGCACGAACCCGGGCAGCCGCCCGTACAGGACGCGCCCGGGGTTCTCGACGTGCCCGTGGCGCACCAGGTGGATGACGGTCGTCAACGCGCAGGCCTCTGGTCGATGGCGGGAGCGGGCGCGGCCGGCAGGGGTGCCTCGTGGCGCAGAGGATGGCAGGTTCCCGCGCCCGGCGTCGAACGCCCGCACCGGCCGGTGCCCCCGCGCACCGGCCCGGGGCTGGGGACGCCCGGCGGCCGGTGTGCGGCGGCCTGCGGCAGGCTGCGGCCGCACGCCCGCACGCCCGGGAGGCACGACCGAGGAGGCATGACCATGGTCCGTTGCACGCTGCACCTGTACCTGCCGGCCGGCTGGGAGCTCGGCGAGGGCAGCCAGATCGACCCGGCCGCGCTGCGCCGCCTCGGGGACGGCCTGCGGGAGCGCTGCGCCGCCGCGGCGGACGCGCTCGCGGCGCTCACCGCCCGCGGCTGGCGCTGCCGCGTGCGCCGCCACGACGTGACCGCGGAGAAGGACTGCGACCGGGCGGCGGCGATGCTCGACTTCCTGCGCGCGGACCTGGACCCCGTGGCGCTCGGCCTGCAGGAGCTGGGCGCCGCCGCCGGCACGGGCGGCTGACCGCCGCGGCCCCGGCGCGCCCGTCGGCGCGGACGGCGAAGGGCCCGGCAGTCCGGGTCCTTCGCGTGGTGAGCGTGGTCAGGTGGTGAGCAAGGAGCCTGCCGCCGGCTGTCGGCGGCGCGGGGCGGTCAGTTCTTGAAGGCGTCAGGCGAGTAGTGCCATGGCTGGCCGCGGCTGATCTGGAACCGCCGGCCGACCTCGGGGTCACGATCGATGCCCACGACCTGGTGGCACTTGGGGCACTCCCAGCGCTCGAAGCCGTAGGCCGAACCTTTCAAGGCCATCCGGGTGCCGCACTTGTCGCAGACCTCGCGCTGGAGGGTCGAGGTCGCAGACGGCGGATGGCTGGGGGGGTCGTAAGCGCCCATGTCATCTCCTTGCTCACCTTGACCGTGCACGGCTCCCGCCTAGCATCACGCAACTTCCCCGATTCTGCACCTGTCCGAGGACACAATCCGCATGCTGATCTTTCGTCGAGTCCGGCGTCAGCACAAGGGTACGTAGAAGATACGATGCGGCACTGTCGGTCGATTGGTCTCCTCGGAAGCGGTCTCCCAACCATACCGAGGTGTGACAAGTTGGCCGAAAGCGAGCACCACGGTCCGCCCGCGAGCCGGCCGCCGTCGGGTGGCGGGAGCGGGTCGCCGGGGCTCGCCGAGGCCGTGCCGAACGTGTCCGAGGGGCGCCGGCCCGAGGTCGTCGACGAGATCGTCGCCGCGTTCCGCGGCGCCGACCCGCGCGTCCTGCTGCTGGACCGGTCCTCGGATCCCGACCACAACCGCTCGGTGCTGACGTTCGCCGGACCGCCGCAGGCGCTGCTGGCGGCGGTGGTCGCCGGGGCGCATGCCTGTGTCCGGCTGATCGACCTGCGCCGCCACGACGGCGCGCACCCCCGCATGGGCGCGCTGGACGTGCTGCCGTTCGTCCCGCTCGCCGGCCTCGGGATGCCGGCGTGCGTCGCGCTGGCCCGCGCCGCCGCGCGCCGGCTCGCCGCCGAGGCCGGCATCCCGGCGTACCTGTACGGGGCGGCGGCGCGCAGCCCGGAGCGGCGGGCGCTCGTGGCCGTGCGGAGCGGGGGGTTCGAGGAGCTGCTGCGCAGCGCCGCGGCCGACCCGGACCGGGCACCGGACGTCGGCGGCCCCGCGCCGCACCCGAGCGCGGGGGCCACGGCGGTCGGGGCGCGGCCGTTCCTGGTCGCCTACAACGTCGACCTGGCCAGCGACGACCTGGCGCTGGCACGGCGGATCGCCCGGTTGGTGCGCGAGCGCGACGGCGGGCTGCCGGCGGTGCGCGCGCTCGGGCTCGCGCTGCCGCGCCGCGGGCGCGTGCAGGTCTCGATGAACCTGCTCGACTTCCGCGTGACCCCGCCGGCGGCCGCGTACGACGCCGTCGCGCGCGCGGCGCGGGAGGCCGGGGTCGGGGTCGCGGCCAGCGAGGTCGTCGGGCTGGTGCCCGAGGCGGCGCTGCCCGGGCTGGATCCGGCGGCCCGGGCGGGCGTGCTCGCCGCCGGGCGGGTGGTCGAGGCGCGGCTGCGAGCCGCCGCCTCCTGACGGCCGGAACGACCGGAGGGCTGGCACCGTCCGACTTGCCCGGAGCACCGTCCTTCAGGCTTGATTGAGCCT